>Ga0307487_1001972_pt1 | contig 13828 bp, 6 predicted proteins | sample CBIW12metaG_FD_203665 | JGI IMG/M metagenome (GOLD analysis project Ga0307487, IMG submission 203665) | Sea-ice brine microbial communities from Beaufort Sea near Barrow, Alaska, United States - CBIW 1.2 | ecosystem: Environmental > Aquatic > Marine > Coastal | place: USA: Alaska | collected... | reverse complement strand
CCTTTCTTGCTGTAAAGTCGCTCTTTGAGCCGCTCACTCAGCTGAGGATCACTAAACAATTCTTCAAGTGTTCTTTTCTTTGTCATTTATTTGTAAAATTAGCAGACACACTTAATTGAACAGTCTCATCTTGAAACAGATATTCGTAAACTAATTTTATTACAATCTAAGTTTTCCGAATCCAGTTTCAATTTTTTCCCTGGTAACTCCTTGGATAAATCATTCCCTGATATGGATGAACTTTTTAAATTATTTTACAAAAATGTGATGTTTGTCCAAGAGAAAGCTTCACAAAAATTTGATTTAGAACAGATTGAATCTAATCAACATCAGCCACATATAGGTTTGATTATTTCTTTTTTGAAATTATTTCAAGAGATTCAAAATCAGCAGAATGACCTACTTGAAAGGCACCTAAATTACTATTATCATGACATCTTAGGGCAGCTTCCTGCCGACAATATACCTGCAACAGCCTATTTAGGGGTTGAATCTGTCGGGCTTGATCTACTTCCAGCAAATACACAGGTTGAGATTACCACGGGAGCTAAGTCGTCACTATTCTTTCATACGCTCACGGATACTCCTGTCAGTCAGGCTAAAATCACTGAAATTTATACAGTTTACAAGAACACGTATTCTCCTTTTACAGATAATGTATTTGATCAAGAATCAGAACTCAATTCCATTTTTGATGAATGCCTATACCAAGGAGAGGCATGTTCTACTGTTGATTTCACAAATCATAAAGGTGGTTATCCTCTGGTTTTAGGGGAAGATCAAGAGTCGCTTGCGACGAAGGAGAGAACGGTATTTCCTAGTGATGTTGGTTTAGTGATTACCTCTCCCGTTTTGATTTTGGCTGAAGGAGACCACAAAATCAAAATTTCAATCCATCTCACTTCAGATTCTTTTATAGCTATTTATAGCCTTTTGGAAACTCTTCTTACTCAAAAAAGAGAATCGAATACTGACGTGATTTCTGATTTAGAAAGAAGGTCTTTTATACAGACTTTCTTCAATAATGCCCTTTCCGTGTCTGTCACAGGAGCTAAGGAATGGGTTAGGCTGAGTTATAGCTATTTCTTGGTAGACAGCGAAATGCGAAAAATTGAACTCTATTTGGAACCAGAGTATCCTAATGAATTTCTAGTTGGTTTTGACGAGAAAATTCATGGAGGATTTAGCGGAACTACGTGGCCATGTGTGCGTCTTTTGATAAATAATTATGCATCACTCCCATCTTACAAGCCACTTAAGCTCTTAAAAATTCGGGAAATAGAAATTGAAACTCATTCAGCAAATAGCTCAGTTGCTATTTTCGCCTCCAACCAGCTGGGGAAATTGGATGTTACAAACCCATTTTTGCCTTTTGGTCCGCTACCAGGGTTTGATTCCTATTTTAAAGTATACAGCCCGCTAATCTTGAATCGAAATCTTCAAAATCTTCAATTAAACCTGTATTGGACGGGTCTTCCCAAAAACAGAAAAGGATTTGAATCTTATTACGAGGGATATCCTGAACAGATTACCAACGAGAGTTTTAAAGTTGATTTATTATCCTTTCAAAAACATTTTCTTAATCAGGAGGTGGACGCAAAGGAAAAACAAACTATTTCATTATTTGAAACAAAAAAATCGGAAGATGGAATATTGGAACCTAATAAACACATAAGTGTCAATATTAAACTTTTGGACACTTCTAATTTCCCCGTTTTAGGTAATCCAATCTTCAGCGGAAAAGAACCCGCCTTTTTTCTGAAGTTGAAAGAACCGAGTAGTATGATATTCGGACATCAGCTCTATCCAGAGCTTTTTACTAGAGCTTCACTTCGGAAAGGGTTTTTCAAAAAAGGTAACGAGGTAGTACCAAATCTACCTTATACCCCGACCCTCGATCATATTGACATCTTATATTCCAATTGGGCTAAAGAAAATCTATCACGCTCTAATCCTGAGGATCAAGACAGTGTTAAGTTAATTCATATTTACCCATTTGGTTTTGAAGAGGTTTATCCTGGAAGTAAGAAAGGTTTTGAATTTTTTATGCCTCAAATTAACCAAAAAGGAAATCTCTTGATAGGCCTTTCAGGCCTTACTCCGAATTCAACGATATCACTTGGGTTTGATTTGGTACCTGCTTTTTTCATTCATTCAGTTACTAAAGCTCCCACGATATCTTGGGAATTTCTGGAAAATAACGAGTGGTGTCCCTTGGACAAATTACTATTAGAAGACAGTACAGAGAGTCTCATACATCCTGGAATTGTTAGAATTAGACTTCCTTCGAAAATATATTCTCAACATTCGATATTGCCTTCAGATAAGTTTTGGCTACGGATTTCAAACTCAGGTAGGACTGAGTTGAACTCGAGAATCAAAGCTATCTTTATCAATGCTGTAAAGATAGTGGAGCAATTGCCAGAACTAACTTCGAATAAACCGCTGGAAAGTTTTCCGAAAATAGTCTCTGCCGATATTTTGGGATATAAAAACATAAGAAAGACTTCAGGGCCTTTTGATTTAAGGTCTTTTACCAAAACTCAAATCCCAGAACACTCGATTGCTAAAACCAGTGAAAAACTCAGGCACAGAAATAGGCCTTCTATTGGATGGGATATCGAACGAATAATTCTCGAAGAATTCCTAGAGATAGGGAGAGCAATGGTTTATGGGCGAAGTGATTTTCCAAATAGCATAGTAAGCGGGAGCAACATTCAAGTAGTAGTGGTACCGTTGAGCTTTGATTCTTCTGTAGCTAACTATTCTCTTTTCAGGGTCCCATTTGGGTTACTCCAAGAAATTAAAGAATACCTGAACCAGTATATTTCTCCTTATGCATCTTTGGAAGTTTGCAATCCGGTTTTTGAAAAAATTAAAGTCCGTTGTACGGTTAGATTTGTGGAATTTCAGATGGCTGGTTTATTCCGGGATCGTTTAGAAAAGGAGTTGATTAAATTTTTAGCTCCTGACCCAATAAGTGATGCTGTTGGTAAAGGATTTATGAATTCGATCTCCAAATCAGAGATTCTGAATTTTATAGAATCCAAACCCTATGTGGATAGCGTTTCGGGTTTTTCAGTTTTACAGATTATAGAATCCCCAGGCAGTAACAGGATCATAGACACGGCTAAGGATGTGCCCAAAATAGAGGTTCTTAGGACCATTTCTCCCTATGCGATCCTCACCTCAGCTGATCAACATCAAATCGACGTCATCCAAAAAGAAGATTGGAAAGATCCACATCCAGTGGGCATTGGAGATCTTGCAATCGATTCTGATTTCATAATTCAATAGTCTTAGAGCCAAATAATATAATGAAAGAATTAGGTTCCTCAAGTTTGGTGATTAATGACCGCAAACAGTTAAAGAAATATTTTGCTGGAGGTGCATTGCCTCAGGAGAATCATTTTGTGGTGTTGATAGATTCAATGTTCAACAAAGTAGATGACGGAATTAACAAGACCGACGAAGATGGTCTGATGATTTTTCCTGCCGGAGATGAAGATAAGCTACTCAGTTTTTACGATAGTCTGAAAGATAAAAAGTCCAGCTGGATGATTGTCAACGGTAAAGGAGAGTCAAAAGGATTGATTTTAAGAGAGCGAGATTCAGAGTATCCTACAATTTACTTTCAAAAAGAAGGGAATATCGGAATAGGTACTATGTCTCCAAGGTTTAAATTGGAAGTTCAGGGAATTGTAGCCTCTGAGGGAAGAGTAGGTGTTTTTCATAATGGGCAAGTGCCGGCTGATGGCAAGTGGCACGAGGTTATAGGGAATCTGGACGGGTGTCATGGATTTGAAATCATGGCATATGCAGGGAAAAAAGATCACGGTAAGTACGCGTTAACCCATGCAATTGCTTTGAGCACTTTTGGTCGATCCAATCCAAAAATAAAAAAATCCTCTGCCTACTATGGGATTTGGTGGCATAAGCTTTCACTGAGGTGGAGAGGTGATACTAGGAATTATAGTCTTCAAATCAGGACACTTAGCAACTATGGTGAGGGTGAGAAAATCTCTTTTCAGCTCTCAAAAATATGGGACGATACCTTCTTAAAAGATTTTTAAATGAAGGAGTTCGCAAGAATATCAAAGGAAGAAGTACTAGCTACTGCGGAAGATTTTTTTGCATTAAAAGCAAAAGGATTAAATCTTGTCCAAAAATTGAGTGGAGGACTTTGGACTGATTATAATTCACATGATCCAGGAATTACAATATTGGAACAGCTTTGCTATGGATTGACTGATATTGCATTTCGTAACAATTTCCCCATTGAGGATATTCTTGCTGAGGCTCCATTAGGAAAAATTGATTGGAGAAAAAATTCCTTTCATGCTCCATCTAAGATTTTTAGCAGTCATCCAGTGACACTTTTGGATTTCCGCAAATTGATTATCGATTCGTTTGAGGAAATTCAAAATGTATGGGTGATACCTAGTACTCCTCTCTCAAGAGAAGAGAAGCTTTCTGGTCTCTATAAATTAGAAATCATGCCTTCCTTAGCTTTTCAAAAAGCGCTTACTAAATCACCCCAAATATTGGAGGTAACTCAGACAAAAATCTCAAAATTTTTGGATTCAATCCGAAATATTGGAGAGCTTTTCGAAGAATCTGTAGTGCTCAAGCCTTCCCCATTTGTGTTAGATGCAAAGATTGACATTAATGAAGAAATGGATCCCAATAGGGTTTTTTCAGAATTGCTTTATTCTGTCGAAAAATATCTTTATCAGCCGGTGGCTTATTCAAGTATGGAAGAATTGATAGCCGAACAAAATACACTTGAAGAGATATTTACTGGGCCAAGACTAAAAGGTGGATTTATCAAAAATTCAGAATTTAGACCTCGAGCAGTAACCTTATATAAAGAAAATTTTCAACGGATTTTTTCAAGAATAAGGGGAGTAAAGAATATTGTCAATCTCGTTTTTGACAGCGATTCAGAAATAAATTTTCTTCGGGTAAAGAAGGATTGCTATGCAAATCTAATTACAGGTTTGAGAAATCCTCAATCTATCTACAATACCATTAGTTTGTATATCAATGGAAATAAACAATCCATTAACCGAGAAATTGTAGATCAGATGGTATTAGAACTCTGGTCCAAAAATTACCGGCAATATCAGTTTGATCAGTTTAAAGAAAGTTACTTAGAGACTAAGATGAAGGGAAGGTTTCGAGCACTTTCCGAATACACTTCTATCCAGCATCACTTTCCAATTATTTATGGCATTGGAGTGGAAGGGCTTTCTTCTAGAGATACATAAGCAAAACAGCTTCAGGGGTATTTGCTTTTGATGGAGCAGTTAATGGCAAATGCTTTAATGCAGCTGGCCAACTTTCCTGACTTGATCGATCCTAAAACGCCGATCTCCGAACCTACTTATTTTTCTCAAAAAGTGGATTCTATCGTTAGCATCAAAAGTCTGGAAAGGGAAGTACCTGAAAAAGACCATTTATTTCATAAACCAATTTTAAATTATTACTCAGGAGAAACCGAACAAGAAAAGTTGGATAGGAAAAATCGATTTTTTGACCATTTCTTGGCTCGATTTGGGGAAGATTTAGATCCACTGCCATTTACCCTTGCGAAGAAACTTAATTTCATAACTTCAGATACAGAGTTGCAAGAAATGTTGATTAATAGCAAAGCAAGTTTGCTATCCAAAATTGATGATTTCAATTATTATAGAAATAAAGGGCAAAATTTAAGCTTGTCGGGGAGTAGTTCTTTATCTGGTCTGGAGCAAATATTATATTCAAAGACCGGGATGGAATTTTCAAATGATTATTTGTCTAATCAAGTTCCTGTTAATGCTGAACCCAGTCAGGTCATGGAGGTGACTTCCAATAGGTTTGAAAATAGTGACCAACTCTATCAATCTTATCGAGCTTTCAGCGCAGAAGAATGGGATAAGATTTTAATTCCTTCTGATTCTCCCAGTTTGACCTTCAATAAGATTTCCATTAAAAGTCTTTTTGCCAACCCTTTGGATTATAACTGCTATCTGATTTCTAAATCAAAAAGCACTTTAGGGAAATGGGAAGTTATTTTTCAAAAAAAACATAATTATTGGGTATGTGTTTGGACAGGTTATGATAGAGAAGAGGCTCTCAATAGAATTGCAGCCACATTACAGCATATCCGTAAACTGAATAAATCCAGTGAAGGATTTCACCTTGTAGATCATATTCTCCTAGAGAAATTTCTAGTAAACTCAGACTACGGATTTCATCTTGAGGATTCGAAAGGACAGATTTCCTTTACTTCGGCTTATGTGAAGTCAGAACAAGAAAGAAGCGATTTGATTCACGATTTTTATATTTCCGCTCTTTTAAGTAGTAACTATTCGACCGATGGAAATCAATTCACAATTTCAAATGAGAATTCACGTGTCTTGGCAAATTGCCAGATCTATGATTTAAATGGAAAGAGACGGAGTTTTGATGAGCTGATTGCAGAAACCAAAAAAACGGTTCTTTTGATGTCTGGCACCGCAGATCAACAAAGTTATTTTGCTTTGCAGCAAGTTGAGAATATTCGGCTCAAAGGCACTTTGAATCAAAGGGGCGTGGTTCAACAAGTAAAAGTGGTTTTTACTAGAAAATTAGCTACAGGAATAGTTGTTGGCGAAGATTTTTTCAATCTGAGAGCGACACTCGTTTTACCTGATTGGCCTGCGAAATTCCAAGAGAAACATTTTAGGTATTACTTCGAAGAGCTTGTCAAACAGCGCATTCCAAGTCATATAAAGTTAACAATTTACTGGAAGGATTTTTATGAATTTCAGAAGTTTGAATCAGTTTTTGTCAAGTGGAAAAATAGGCAAAATCTGAAAGTAGCAAATGATGTAGCGAGGAAAGCTGAGTTGTCCATCTATCAGATTATCAGGAAATGGGAGGATAAAACTACATGAAATATCCTGATCAGCACCAAATCAATCATTCCATAATTGATCTGAAATATCATTCCCGCAATCAGGCAATTGAAAATAATGCATGGCTTGAAGACACTTGTGAAGTAGACTTATTTCCTGTACTTGAAGAATCCATGCAGGAAGTGTTTCCTGGAGAATATTTTTTGGCTTTGGATTATTTAGTTATTGACTTAGGGGTGATCACTCAGCAGGAGTTAAGAGCTGGTTTTTCAGAGCGAGTTAGGATTGAATTGAAAAAGCAGTTACAAAAATTAAGGAGTAATTCTTTTGGAGAGAATTACTTGATTATGGACGATAAACTTCCATTAGATTCAAATATTCGCCTGAATGCGTTCTCCTACTATTTACAGCATGGCTATTTTCCCACATGGTCAGTTCACCCACCCAGCCTTAAGGAATATATCTATCAACTAATGAATGATTCTTCTAAGCAATTCGCAGAGATGATTAAAAAACTGGGGAGTAGCAAAGTTGAATTCAGAAAAAGAATTGCACTAGAATTCACTACAAAACAGATTGATCATCTTATTCTTTTGCTAGAGCCAGCTGATGCCGATTGGATAATAGGGATACGAGAGAGTCTATCAGACAAAGAGATAGGAAAAGAAGGAGGTGAAAATAAAGTATTCAAAGAAGAACTATTGAATCTGTTAATTCTTAATTATTTGCTTGTAGAATCAGGATCCAAGTTTAATAAAGTTATTTTCACTGAAAGTTTACTGAATCGATTAGCACAACATTATAATATCGAAATCAGTCTACTGGTTAATAGTATTTATTCATTAGTGCATCTCAATGAGTTTAAAAGTGTACTATTCGAGGAGTTCAAAGAAACAATTCTTATCATCAAAGATCGCTTACAAAGTGATGATTCTCTGAAAGAAATTCCTAGGGAAAAGCACACCATCTGGGAGGAGATTTTAGAGATGGTAGGAGGAGTTCAATATCTTAATGAGTTAGGTTGGAGGTTATGGTCTGATAGACAAAAATTATCTTACCTTCTTCATCAACATACCAAAGTTGTCCTTAATCTGACGGAAAAGCAGATCCTTTTTTTACTTCAGATTTTGGAAGATGGACAAGATGAAAAGTACAATTCTTTGGCTCTGAATATTTTTTCAGAGGCCTCATCGAGGGATAATTTGAAAGCAATTGGAAAAATAGAATATCTTAAACTAAGCCTGTTAAATTGGTTAGATATAGATACTCATAATATTTTCGGACAAAAGGGTTCTTGGTTTGCCGCACTTATTTCGACCGTGAATCAGAAGTTTTGGACTGATTCCATTTCAATTGAACGTTTTGAACAAATAGGCAAAAGTAATGGAGTGCCTTCAGCGAAATACATCCTTCTATTTCTAAAAAACCCCAAATCCCAATTATTTTTTGAAACTCATGATAATTTATACTACAATAAAAATTACGACAAAAAAGAAGAATTACTAGAGGTATGGTTTTCAGATTTGAAGAAAATTATCCTCTATTACATGAAAAGTGGAGCACTTCCGATGTCTCATGAAATGATTAGTCGTCAGGATTTACAACAGGCCTTAGGACTTTTGATAGCTGAAAAGGATAAGTTTCTTTTGGAATTGCTGACCTCAACTGATTCTAATTCATTATCCAAATCGAGGTTAACTGAATTATTTGGTAACCTCCCAAATCCTACTTTAATAGGCTATTTCAAGTCAGTTTCTCCTGTGCTGAAAGAGTATATTGACTTTTTAGTCCCCATCCTGAATAACCTAACGAATAGCAAGAAGAGAGAACATCTACTATCTAATCTGTTTTCGCAATTACGACTCCTAAAAATTCACGGTATAAAGAATGATAATAAGATGATTTCCAGTCTGCTTATGCTGTTTTTTAATAGCTCGCAATTTATTGGCTGGAATGAAAAAGATGTGATTGATAGGCATAGAGCTATTTCCTTTTCAAAACTAATAGTCGAGAACTTCAACTATTTGTATACAGAAAATGAAGCCCACCAGTACCTGAGAGTTTTAATGCTATCATCAACTGTACTTTATAGTCCTAAAGATAAAGAAAAGCGTATTTCAAAATCACTCGGTAAAATCCTTATTGGTGACCACTCAACCTTCAAACTTAGAACGCAAGATTATCAACTCTTTACCACGCTAAAAAAAATAGCGAGATCAAAATCAACTCAAGAACAAGAATCATTAGCTCTGGCAAAGGATTACTTAGACAGTTTTCTTTACAGTTTAATTGAAAGTGATTTTCAAAAACTGAATAGGTTAAGTTTGGAGTGGGATCCTTCTAAAGGACAGCAAAAAGACATAAAGCGATTAGTGATTCAAATTTGGGAAAGGTATAGTCATCACAAAAGAATATTTGAAAAGTATTTTGAATCACAGGCTATCAGAATACCTATTTTGATTGGAGTTATATATTTTCATCTTCCAGAATCTCAAAGAGAGCTCGCGAAAAAGACTTTTAAAAAGAGCATTCTCCAAGAGCTCTTCACTAGTTGGGATAGTGCTTTATTAACTAAAAATAGTATTAAAAAGACAGAAAATTCTACAAGACTCTTGGATTTCGGAAGTTTTGATATTGACTGGACATATGTTCCACAAGTAGCACTAGAACAAATTGACAGTCTATATTCAGAAATAGGTAAAAGAAATTTTTCATCGGACATAACCTGGCGTCAATGGCGATCCGCTATTAAAAAAGCAACTTTATACACCTTATTTTGGAAGGGAGATCAGGATCCAAAGCTGTTCTTCAACACTTGGTTAGGTAATTTTGAAACTATTTTAAAGCCAATTGTCCTTTATCTACATCAGTCAAAAAAATTGATAAGCAATATCCGCGACTCTAATTATATTAGTTCCTATTTGAAGGATGGAATATTGAAGATTTTGGAATCAAAGTCAAAAACTCAGGATGTCTCCTCTTTCAAGGAAACTGTACTTTGGATTGAAACTTATTTATTCTTGGAAAGAAATGGCTATTTACCCTGGTGGAGCCCTCAACAAAGTCGCGTTGAGTTTTTGATTGAGTACTTACGAAGGATCTCCATCGAAGAAGAAAGCACGCGGAAATTAATGGTTTCGAATTTTACTGCCAATTCTTTTCAACGTCAACTAAAAGTACTCTCATTTCATAACCGGCAAAAATTGGGAATTGCCTTCAAGGGGATCAATTTCCAAGTTTTTTCAGAAAAGGAGTTAGCAGATATTCAGGAGTCATTCAAAATAGACTCAACAGAGAAAGTATCCAGTCTTACAAGTATAATTTTAGATCCAGCTGAGAAGAAAAAGTCGGTGATATCAAAACGAATACTTCTTCTAAAATCAGTAGGTTCAGACTATGCTGAGGAGTTGCGCAAATTGACCTTTCAATTTGATGACGTAGTACTTTTAGAAGAATTGTTTGGGAACAGTTCGTTAAAGATTCAACTAAAAGTACTTTTGGAGTTGGGTCCTTTTTTCTTTGTTGGAAATCTAAATCCAGGTATTTGGCGATGGTTGGTTTTTTCTTTTGGTTGGAATCAGCTGATCGGGAAGACTTCACCTTCCGATGTTAGATTCTTTCAATTCTTCTTCAATTATTTGGAGAGAACCCATAGTAAATATCCTTGGAAAGCGATTTTACTCAAAATTTATCAAGTAGATTCGTTTCAAAAATCTGCCAAAAGGGACTTCAAAAAAGCAGTAGAGTTTTTTTTAGAGAAAGAATTGGTTGCTTTTCGAGCAGAGTCAAATCCTATAGTAGGAGACAGGGTTCTTTTGGCCAATTCAGGAGTCATACTATGTTGGCCTTTTTTGTCACAACTCTTTTCCTTGTTAGAGTTTACCAAAGAAAATAGATTTCTATCGGATGAAAAGCAGCAAAAAGCAGCACTATTGATTCAGTTTATTGCATTCGGTGAAGTTCATTTCCCAGAATATGAATTGGTTCTCAACAAAATTTTGACTGGAATTCCACTCGAAAAACATCTAGACCGAACTATACTTCTTGAGGAGAAAGAAAAAGAAATGGCATTGACACTATTTCATGGCATTAGAAATAATTGGGAGAAAATGAAATCTGCTTCGGTGCAAGCTATCCGCGAGACTTTTCTCCAACGATCAGGCTACTTGACTTTTGAGCAAACATGGCTCAAATTGGAAGTTGAAAAAAAGGGAGTTGACGTACTTTTAGATTCAATTCCGTGGGGCCTCTCGATGGTAAAATTACCTTGGATGGCAAGGAGCTTAGAAATTATATGGAGGTAAAAATGCTATGATATATATGCTTAATTTTTTCAATTTGACCGTAAGCCGCTTTCACAAAACAGTGTTAATGACCTGCTTTTTATGTTTGGGTTGCTTCCATCTTTTGGCTCAGGAGATTATCTCTCCAGCAAAATTGAAATTGGATTCTTTGATTCAGAATGATTCAATAGATAAGAGTTTTTTACAAAGATTGATTCAGCCGATAAGATTCAAAGACAATAGGGAAACTAAAGCGAGGCAACGGATTTTTGACTTTCTTAAGGTACTGATAACCGAGAATGACTTACAGATCGATAGTGCAACGGTAAGTGAAATTACTGACGAACTTATAGCTCAGGCTAAAAATATAGCGGTTAATCAAAATGCCACTTCAGCGCTATTGGATAAAAATAAATTGCTGTCAGCAGAGATTCAGCAAGCTTTGGAGGTACTTGATTCAAAGGCTCCAAAATCTAAAATTGATTCTATACAATCTCAATTGCAATCTGTACTTCAAGGGATGATGAACGAAACAGACAAAAATGGGTTGGCTATTCAAAAACAGATTACATCGAAATTAGAAGAATTACAAAAAGTCCAATATAGTTGCGGGTCTGAAAACGTGAAAGTATGGGAAATAGATTACAAAGATTCATTGAGGATTACCTATCAAAAATGCCTCAATACCAGTATTAGGGTTTTTGGCTGGCAATCAACCGAAAAGTCAGCGAAATTTAAAAGTTACAACTTAAATTACCTTTCTGACCTTATCTTTTATGGTTTTGAAATTAGTGGAAAAGGTGAGGTTAAAAATCCTAGGCAATTGGATCTATTGCTCAATGGGGATGCCATCAAGCAAGCACTAGCGGTTAAAAAAACAGTTTCTTTATCCATCTACAGTAAGTCAGAAACTGAGATGAGCCAATTTCTCGGAAATAGTACTTATCAAAATTCATTTCTGTCGACTATCAAGACTTTGATAAAGAAATATTCACTTGGAGGGCTCAACATCAGTTTTGAGAACGTAAAAAGTCTCGATCAAAAGAAACTTACACAGTTTATTACTTCTTTGAAAAAAGAGGTTAGTTCTGAAAATCCAGACTTTTTGTTGACAATGAGCCTTCCTGCGATCACAATCAAACCCATTATTACTACTGTGAATAATTATGAATTTTCACAATTAGTTACTTTGATAGATTATTTTTTGATTCACACAGATAAGTTAAATGTTCCTTCTTCAAAAGCGGCTTTTTCCCCAAGTCCATTATATACCAATCCCAAAGTAAATAGAGGCTCTATTGAAGCTACTATGGGGTTTTACGCGAATGGGAAAATCCCGGTAAATCAATTAGTGATGACTCTTGGCTATGGAGGAATTTCATGGCCAGTTGTTGATTTTTTGGGTAATACCAAAGCCCTTAGATCGGGAGAATCCTTAAACTTTAGAACAATTCAAGAGGATTTTGTAACAGGTAGAGACACTACTTTGAATGCAATATATGGTTTTGACGCGGACCAAACCTCTCCCTATTATAATTATGAAAAGAAGGGAGAGTTTAGGCAGCTATGGTTTGAAGACGGTATTAGTTTTTTCTTAAAGACTCAATGGGCCTTGGGTAAAGGTCTGGGTGGGGTGGCGATTGAAGGGCTTGGACAAGATGAAGGGTACACTGTAATATGGGATGCAATTGGAGCTAGTTTGGTATATGTAGATTCCGTAGTAGTAAAACAAGAGCTTATTAAGCAAAAGAAATTGGGGGTTTTTCAGTACCTCACTATTTTTCAAGATGACCTTGAGTGGGCTTCTGCTAATGATATTTATATTGACAAATCAGAACTTGGCCCAGAAACGTATTGTGAGTACAAAGTTTTTAATGAAAAGCTTATGGGAATTGATCTTACTGAAAACATTTATTACAAGAGTTTAGGTGATAAATTAATTATCTCGTCCGATACTACCCTTACACTGAAGGAATTGATCTTAGTGAATGCCGGGATTTCAAATATGTGGTCAATGCGATTGGATTATAATATTTTCCTTGATCCGTATAAAAACTTTCTAAAAAAAGATTTAGAATGTGCTTTTCTGATTAGCAGGTGGGATGTATATGAAGGAATTTTTAAAATTGCAACCCTTGTTATTTTAGGTATATTTTCCTTATTAACTCTATATTTAATTTTTATGGTAATTAGGATTGGGGATAATTGGAGGTTTAGAGGACTTTTCACCAGTATAGTAGTAGGTCTTGGAATACTTTGTTTGATATCTGCATTTTTTTACCTTTTCCTTAATGGCAAGTTTACGATGTTTGGAGTAGGCAGTGAAGCTGTAGCATTGTGGTTCTTGATATTGATTCTAATTTTTGGAATAGGAATAGGGGTTTTATTGAATAAAATCAACGTTCGGAGAAAATTCAAATCAAAAGATTTGCCTTGAAAAAAAGTTAAAAAAAATCATTTGGTATCTTGTTGTTATAAGACATATATAATCAATAACTGATATGAGGTTTGAATTTCATCGGTCAATATACTTTCGCGAGACTGTTCAATTAAGTGTGTCTGCTAATTTTACAGAATATGAAGAATAACCAGTCAATTGAGGATTTATTAAATGATCCGACAATGAATGAGCGGCTCAAAGAGCGACTTTACAGCAAGAAAGGA
>Ga0307487_1001969_pt1 | contig 13846 bp, 10 predicted proteins | sample CBIW12metaG_FD_203665 | JGI IMG/M metagenome (GOLD analysis project Ga0307487, IMG submission 203665) | Sea-ice brine microbial communities from Beaufort Sea near Barrow, Alaska, United States - CBIW 1.2 | ecosystem: Environmental > Aquatic > Marine > Coastal | place: USA: Alaska | collected... | reverse complement strand
CAAGTTTGCCGACCTGTTCGACCGCAAGCTCCTCATCCAGCTGGCCCTCGCCCTGTTCGTGATCGGCAGCGGCCTGGCCGGCTTGTCGCAGGACGCGAGCAACCTCATCGTCTTTCGCGTGCTGCAGGGCCTCGGCGCCGGCGGCCTCGTCGCTTTGAGCCAGATCATCATGGCCGACATCATCAGCCCCCGCGAACGCGGTCGGTACGCTGGCCTGTTCGGCGCGGTCATGGCGCTCGGCACCATCGGCGGCCCGCTGCTCGGCGGCGTTGTGACGGACGCCTTCGGCTGGCGCTGGAATTTCTTCATCGCCCTCCCGGTGGCGATCGTGGCGATCGTGCTGCTGCAACGCACCCTGCACCTGCCGCCCCGAGTGAAGCGGGTCGTGCGAATCGATTACCTCGGCGCCGCACTGATCACCAGTGGCATCTCACTCCTGCTCATTTGGGTGACCCTGGCCGGTTCACAGTTCGAGTGGCAATCGCTGACCTCGTTTGCCATGGTTACGGGTGCCGTGGTCCTGCTGGTCATCGCTGTGATTGTCGAGTTTCGCGCCTCGGAACCCATCATCCCGCTCAGCCTGTTTCGCAACCGCACCTTCAGCCTCGCGACCGTCGGGAGCCTCGCGGTCGGTGTCTCCCTCTTTGGCACCTCGGTTTTCCTCAGTCAGTACATGCAGCTCGCCCGAGGTGCCACGCCCACCCAGTCTGGCCTCCTCACCATTCCAATGATGGGCGGCCTGCTCATCTCGTCGACGCTGTTCGGCACGATGATCAGCCGGCGCGGAACCTGGAAGTCGATCATGGTCTCCGGATCCGTACTCATGCTCGTGGGAACCACCATGCTCGGCACTCTCGACGTGAACACCAGCCTCGTCTTCGTCGGCATGTACATGTTCATTCTGGGTGCCGGCGTCGGCATGGTCATGCAGAACCTCGTACTGGTCGTGCAGAACTCCATTGAGGTGAGACACCTCGGCGTCGCCACGAGCTCGGTGACCTTCTTCCGCAGCCTCGGCGGCGCCGTCGGCGTTTCGGTGATGGGCTCGATTCTCGGCAGCGTCGTTGCAACACACATCACCGACAGCGTCGGCAACCTCAGCCCGGCCCATCAAGCGGATGCCGGACGGCTGCTCGGAGACGGCGTCATCCCTCAGGTCAATCAGCTGCCCGATGTGCTGCGAATCATCGTGGAATCGGCCTACGGTTCCGGCGTCGGCACGATCTTCCTGGTCAGCGCACCGTTGACCCTGGTGACCCTGCTCATGGTGTCGCTCCTGCCCAATCATCCGCTCGGCACGGAGACCGGAATTGATCGGGTGCGCTCCGCCGCCGTCGGGTCGGAGGCGGCAGCGCAACGGGAAGTCGAAGACGTAGAGGACATCCTGATCGACGTGAGTGCGGCGTCAGCCGGCCTGCGACCGGTGGGGCTGGCTCACGACACACAGTCCATTCGCATCGTGCACCCGGTCGAGCACGTGGAACACGTTGGGCCCGACACCGGGTCCAACCGGACGGCTCCCGATGAGTGAGTCCGTGCAGCCACCCGTCGTGCAGGACGATGGTCCCGAGCTTGCCCGCGTCGAGGCTCAGATGGCCATGCTGGCCACAAATGTTCGGGCCAGTGCGCGTTCCACCGCGGCAGTGATCGACTCCACGCTCGAGCCGTTCGGACTGGCGCTGTTGCGCGTGCTGGCGCGCCAGGGCGAATCACATGCCGGCGTTGTCGCCGATGCACTCGCGGTGGATCGCAGCATGATCAGCCGCCAGGCCAAGCTGCTCTGCGCGCTCGGGCTCGTGGAAACCCGCGCTGATCCCCTCGATGGGCGCGCCCGCTTTCTGCGCCTCACACCGCTCGCCGAGCAGAAGCTGGCCGAGGTGCGCCGCAATCGCACGGCTCTTGTGCACCGGAAGCTCAGCCGGTGGACGGCTGCCGAGCTGGACCAATTCGCCACCCTGCTGGAACGGCTGAACGAGCCGGACTAAACAGCGCAACTAGGGCGTGGCGAGCGGCAGCTCCACGCGAAATTGGGTGCGACCAGGCTCGCTGTCGACGGTGACGTCGCCGTGGTGCGCCGCGACGACCGCCGCAACGATCGCGAGGCCAAGGCCGGTGCTGCCAGTTCCGCGAAAGCGTGAGCTGTCACCCCGGGCGAAGCGTTCGAACAGGGTGCTCATCAGGTCTGCGGGAATGCCGGGACCATCATCGGTGACAGTCACGACGGCTCGATCCCCGACGGCTTCGAGCCGGATGATGACAGTGGTGCCGGCATCCGTGTGCACGCGTGCGTTGGCGAGCAGGTTCGTGATGACCTGGCGCAAGCGCGGTTCATCGCCGATAGCCTCGAGGGGTTCTTCGGGCAGTTCGAGGTTCCAGACATGATCGCGTCCGGCGACATGGGCGTCGCTGACAGCATCGACGAGCAGCATGGTGAGGTCGACGGGCTCCATTTCGAGTTCGCGACCCTCGTCGAGACGGGCGAGCAGCAGCAGGTCTTCGACCAGGCCGGTCATCCGCACCGACTCGGATTCGATGCGGCCAAGTGCATGAATCGCGTCGGGCGGCAGTTCCTGGCCGCTGCGCCTGGTGAGTTCGGAGTAGCCCCGAATGGAGGCGAGCGGCGTGCGCAATTCGTGGCTGGCATCGGCGACGAACTGGCGCACCTTGCGCTCGCTGGCCTGCCGGGCCTCCAGGGCGAGGTCGACGTGGTCGAGCATGCGGTTGAGCGCCGCACCGACCCGGCCCACCTCAGTGCGCGGATCGGTGTCCCCGGCCGGAACCCGGTCGTCGAGCGAGACCTCTCCGCGGTCCAGGGGGAGTCGTGCAACCCTGGTCGCGGTCGCGGTCACGCGCTGCAGCGGGCGAAGGGCCAGTCGCACGACCCAAGCGGCGATGACGGCGACGACGACGAGCCCGGCGAGAGAGAGAAACGTGATGATCAGGGCAAGCTGGGCCGCGGTGGCGGCGACACCCGACAGTGGAAGTCCGATCAGATAGATGATGCCGGAGCGGGACGTTTCGGCCTGCACCCGATACTCGCCGAGTGCGCCGCCGAGGTTCACTGTGACCGCAGCCGACTGGTTGACGTGGTCGGCAAGCAGCTGCACCTGGCGCGCGGAGAGCTCTTCGATCGCTCCAGTCTGGTCGTTGGTGTAGCCGGTCGTGATGCTCGACCCGTCATAGACCAGAGCGAGCAGGCCGGGCGGCTGGGCAGGGCCGCTGAGAATGCTGTTGGCAGTCGGCGTACCAAAGTAGGTATTGCCGGGGGTGTCGCCCAGGCGATCACCATCGTTGTCGTTGCCACCCAGCACGACGCCGGAGCGGTCGGCTGCGGAGGCGAGTTGCACGTCGAGGCGGTCGAGCAGGGAAACGCGCAAAATGACAACGCTCACCACCCCGATGGTGATGCTCACGAGCGCGAGCAGCCCCACGACGGTGAGCACGAGACGCCGTTGCAGGGTCCAGGGCGAGCGTGGCCGCCCGCGCCGGCGCGGCATCAGGCAGTCTTCAGCATGTAGCCGGCGCCGCGCACCGTGTGAATCATCGGTTCCCGACCGGCGTCGATCTTCTTGCGCAGGTAGGAGATATAGATCTCGACCACGCTCGACTTGCCGCCGAAATCGTAGCTCCACACCCGGTCCAAAATCTGGGCTTTGCTGAGAACCCGGCGCGGATTGCGCATAAGAAAGCGCAGCAGCTCAAACTCGGTCGCCGTCAGTTCAATGGTCGCGCCGTCGCGGAAGACCTCGTAGCTGTCTTCGTCGAGCGTGAGATCGCCGACGGTGATGCGTGGGTCGGTCGAGGCGGCCACGGCGAGGGTGGAGCGGCGAATCAGGCCGCGCAGCCGGGCGACGACCTCTTCGAGACTGAACGGTTTGGTCACGTAGTCGTCGCCGCCGGCGGTGAGCCCCGCGATGCGATCATCGAGCGAGTCCTTGGCGGTGAGAAAAAGCACGGGCGTCTCGTAGCCGTCGGCGCGCACCCGCTGCAGCACCTGGAGACCATCGATGTCCGGGAGCATGATGTCGAGCACGATGGCATCTGGCCGAAATTCGCGGGCGACGGTGAGGGCCTGGCGTCCTTCCCCGGCGGTGCGAACGTCCCATCCTTCGTAGCGCAACGCCATCGAGAGCAAATCGGTCAGGGTGGGTTCATCATCGACGACCAAGACCCGAATGGCGCTGCCGTCGGCTTTGGTCAGACGCGGACCGTGGCCGGCGTGGGTGCTCTCACGTGTGCTCATTATCAAGAGTATCCGGCAGTTTTCTATGAATGCGCAATGAGTGCGCCCTCGGATACCTGTGGCCAGCCGATGCCAGACCGCCGGCCACCCGCAGCCAGTCCGGCACGAGCGCGTGTCTGCGGCAGATCGGGCGTGCTGGCAGCCGTCGACTTCGACCGGGATCGCCTGGCCGTGGCGTGGCGGTGGCTGGCCGACGGGGCGGGTGGGCACACAATAGAAGAGTGCCGAATTCCACGCTGCCCCTCTTCGACCTGGATCAGGCCCCTGCGCACCCCGCAGCATCCGTTTTTGTGTCGGCGCCGCACACGTTGCGCATTGTCGCCGACTCGACCGACCGGGCGGCCTGGCTGCGGGCGCGCAATCAGGGAATCACCGCAACGGATGTCGCGAAACTGTCGACTCCGAAATCCATCGTGAACGCCGCGCACGACAAAATGCACGGCACGAGCTTCACCGGCAACAGCTACACCGACCATGGCCGGGCCCGGGAACCAGTCATCGCGGCCTGGGTACTCGAAAACCACGGCATCGAGCCGAGCACCAACCTGTTTCGATCACCCTCGCACCCGCGGCACCTGGCCACGCCCGACGGCGTCGGCGTCGCGGCCAACGGCGACCTGCACCTGGCCGAGATCAAAACCACCAGCAAGCCGTGGCGCAGCATTCCCCGCAGCTATCTGCGGCAGGTGTGGTGGCAGCAGTACGTCTTGGGCGCCGACCGCACCCTGCTGGTCTGGGAAGAACATCTCGACTTCGTGCCCGTGGCGGCTGTGCCGGAATGTCGCTGGATCGAACGCGATGAAGACCAAATCGCGATTTTGGTCGGTCTGGCCAATGCCCTCATCGACAACCTCGACCAGCAGGCCCGCCGCTAACTTCTCGTTGGCTCACCTGGCAGGCGGCGCAGTCGAATGCAGCACAATGGGGTGCATGGCTACTGAATACGAACTACCGGAGACCATGCGTGCTCTCGTCATCGATGAGACCGGCACCCCCGACGTGCTGCACCTGGCCGATCGGCCGCTGCCTCGGCAGATCTCCGACGAAGTGCTCGTCAAGGTCGTGGCTGCGGGTCTGAACCCCATCGACGCCAAGACACGCGCCGGCAAGGGGGTCGCCGCCGCAATCGAAAGCTTCCCGGCCATTCTCGGCAACGACTTCAGCGGAGTGGTCGTGCGCGCAGCCTTCGAGGCGTCCCCGCTGCAGCCCAATGATGCGGTCTACGGCATGGGCCGGGTGCCGCGCACGGGCGGCAGCTTCGCCGAGTATGTCTCCGTGTCGAGCATGAGCGTCACCCGCAAGCCGTCCCGACTCAGCCATGCGGAAGCCGCCGCCGTTCCGATCGCAGCCCTCACGGCGTGGGGCATGGTCAAGCTGGCCGGTGCCGCTGCCGGGCAGCGGATGCTCGTGCACGCCGGCAGCGGCGGCGTCGGTCACTTCGCCGTACAGTTCGCCAGGGTTCTGGGCGCGCACGTAACCGCCACCGGCTCGACTCGCAACCTCGATTTTCTGCGTGAGCTCGGCGCCGACGCTGTCGTCGATTACACGACAACACGCTTCGAAGACGTTGCCCAGGATCTCGACTCGGTCATCGATCTCATCGGCAACGTGCACGACAACACCGGCACCCGGTCGCTCGCTGCGTTGCGCCCCGGAGGCCTCCTCGTCAATGCGCCGACCGGCAGCTGGCCGACCATGGCAGCGGAGGCAGCAGCCATGGGCCGTCGCGCGACCGGCTTCAAGGTATCCCCCGACGCTCGTGCCCTGGACGAGATCTCGGCGCTGCTGGATGCCGGCACGGTGCGGGTGCACGTCGACGCTGTGTTCGACCTCGCCGACGGCGCCGAAGCACACCGGCTGATCGAAGAGGGGCACACCCGCGGCAAGATCGTGCTGCGAGTCTCCTAGCTCCGCGCCACCCGCCGCCGCGGAACCGGGGGTGCCCACCGTCGGGTGGTGGGCACGCTCGGATTCCGTATTCGGGTGTACAGGCGTTTCGTGGACCACGTTCGCGAACGCGACCGACAGCCGAAGCATTCGGGCGAGTTCGTCATTGGTCGGCACTGACAGTGGGATGGTGTGCCGCTCGGTGATATTTTCAGTTGCAGTTCCATCCGCTGTTCATACTCTAGACAGGACAGACAGATTTGTCTGTCCTGTCTAAACCCCCAGAACGGGAGAGGGAGCAAATGGTCCAGGGCCCGCGCGTCGGAGAGGAGACCGTAGCTTCGCCCCCGCACGACGGCACAGCACGGCTGCGCCCGACCCTGGTCTGGTTTCGCGATGACCTTCGCATCGGCGACCATCCGGCACTGCACGCGGCCCTGGCTGAGCACCGGCCGATCGTGGGCATCTACATTCTCGATGAGGAGTCCCCCGACCTGCGCCCGCTGGGAGGCGCGGCCCGTTGGTGGTTGCATCACAGTTTGCGCTCGCTCACAACGACTATCGAAGCGCTCGGCGGCCGGCTGATACTGCGCCGCGGTGCTGCCGGCCCGATCATTGCCCGCCTGGTCAGCGAAACGGATGCTGCGGCCGTGTTCTGGAACCGCCGCTACGGCTTGGCCGAACGCACGCTCGATACCGCGGTGAAAAGCGACCTCCGCTTGACCGGCATCGACGCCCACAGCTTTGCCGGTTCCCTGTTGTTCGAACCGTGGACGATTCAGACCGGTCAGGGCGGCTCCTACTCGGTCTTCACCCCATTCTGGCGAGCCTGCATCGCGGGGCCACCGCCACGCGCGCCACATCCGGCACCGGAGTCCATTCCGGGCTGGGACGGTGATCTCGCCTCCGATGATCTCGACACATGGGGCCTGGAACCGAACGCTCCCGACTGGGCCGGCGGATTGCGCTCCGCGTGGCAGCCCGGTGAGTCGGCTGCGCGGCGGCAGCTTCAGACGTTCCTCGCCGAGAGCATGCCGCGCTATGCCTCCCACCGAGACGAACCGGCACACGATGCCACCTCCCGGCTGTCACCGCATCTGCGGTGGGGTGAAATCAGCCCGCACCAGGTTTGGACGGCCGTCGACGACACCAGGCGCGGCCTGACCGGCGGCGCGCTGGTGAGCGCAAACCGGTTTCTTACCGAGCTCGGTTGGCGAGAATTCGCCTATCACGTGCTCTTTCACTCCCCGGATCTCGCGACAAAGAATCTGCGCCCGGCCTTCGACGCTTTCCCGTGGCCGCCGCTCGACCGGTCGGCCTTGACCGCGTGGCAGCAGGGCAGAACCGGTTTCGCCCTCGTCGACGCCGGGATGCGTGAACTGTGGCGCACCGGGAGCATGCACAACCGCGTACGCATGGTCACAGCGTCATTCCTGATCAAGAATATGCTGGTCGACTGGAGGGAGGGCGAACGTTGGTTCTGGGACACCCTGGTCGACGCCGACGCCGCCAGCAACCCGTTCGGCTGGCAGTGGGTCGCCGGCTCCGGGGCGGATGCCGCGCCCTACTTTCGCATTTTCAACCCCGACCTGCAGGCGGCCAAGTTCGACCCCGACGAGCACTACATTCGCCAATATGTGCCCGAGTACGGCACAGATGCCTATCCGGCCCCGCTCCTCAACCTCGGCGAAACCAGGCGCGCAGCACTGGCCGCCTATGGCGTGGTCAAGGCCCAGTCCGGCGGTTAGGCCACCGGGGTGGCGGCTATCGCCCAATCGGACGCCACGCTCGCTTTCGGCCCGGGTTTCTGTTTGGAAGACCCGACGTACCCCAGGCTCAGCACGCAGCTGGGGCGCTTGCGGGTCGCACCGGCATCAACTGAGAAAGCAGATTTTCACGTCAGTCTGATCTTGAGGGACGCAACGATGCCTTGATTAACCACGAAAGCGGGCAAACAGCGGGCTGGCCCCTGTGATGATGCCGGGGCGGCAGGAGCTGTTTGCCCGCTCGCGCGGATTATGCGCTTCTAGAAGAAGCGAGCGTAGGCACCAACGGTGAGGAAGGTCGGGAACTCCGGCTCGAGCGCTGAGGTGCGCAGCACCGAGAGGGCGTCGTCGAAGCGGTCGGCGGGGGTGCGGTCGAGGCTATTCACGATCTCGTCGAGAATCTCTTCCACCCAGGCGGAGTCGATGCGGCGTCCCTCGGCGGTGACCGAGTTCTCGTGGATCCACTGCCACAGCTGCGAACGCGAGATCTCCGCCGTCGCAGCGTCCTCCATCAGGTTGTCGATGGCCGCAGCACCCACCCCGCGCAGCCAGGACTCGATGTAGCGCAGCGCAATGAGCACGTTGCCGCGTACGCCGGCCTCGGTGATCTGGCCGCCGACGGAGGCGACGTCGAGCAGCTGCGCTGCGCTCACGTGCACCTCAGGGCGGGTGCGCTCGACCTGGTTCGGCCGGTCGCCGAGCACCTTGTCGAACTCGGCCTGCGCTGTGGGGATGAGGTCGGGGTGCGCGACCCAGGAACCGTCGAAACCGTCGGTCGCTTCACGCTTCTTGTCGGCCGCAACCTGGCTGAGTGCCTGTTCGGTGACCGCCGGATCGCGGCGGTTCGGGATGAAGGCGCTCATGCCCCCGATGGCGAAGGCTCCACGGCGGTGGCAGGTGGCGACGAGCAATTCGGTGTACGCGCGCATGAACGGCACCGTCATGGTGATCTGCTTACGGTCGGGAAAGACGAAACGGCTGCCGCGGGCCCGGAACGTCTTGATGATGCTGAAGATGTAGTCCCAGCGTCCGGCGTTGAGGCCGGCGCAGTGATCGCGCAGTTCGTAGAGAATTTCTTCCATCTCGAAGCCGGCCTGGATCGTCTCGATCAGCACGGTGGCACGAATCGTTCCGTACTCGATACCGAGACGCTTTTCGGCGTACGTGAAGATGTCGTTCCACAGGCGTGCTTCCTTGTGACTCTCCAGCTTTGCCAGATAGAAGTACGGGCCGGTGCCGCTCTCAATCAGCTTCTTGGCATTGTGAAAGAAGTACAAGCCGAAGTCGATGAGGCTGCCGGAGGCCTTCATGCGACGGTTGGCCCGGTCGACGAAGGTCACGTGCTTGTCAACGAGGTGCCAGCCGCGCGGACGCATCACGATGGTGGGCGTCGACTCGTTCGTGACCTCGTACTTCTTGCCTTCGGGGCTCGTAAAGCTCAGCTGGCCGCGTACCTGGTCGAACAGGGTCAGCTGACCCTCGATCACGTTGGTCCAGGTGGGGCTCGTGGCGTCTTCCTGGTCGGCGAGCCACACCTTGGCGCTGGAGTTGAGTGCGTTGATGGCCATCTTGCGATCGGTCGGACCGGTGATCTCGACCCGACGGTCTTCGAGTCCAGGGCCGGCCCCGGCAACGCTCCAGGTGGGGTCCAGACGGATGCTTTCGGTAGCGCCGAGAAACTTGGGGTCGCGACCGTTGGCGGCATCCACCCGGGTCTGCAGCCGTGCCGCCAGCAGGTCGTGCCGGGTTCCGGCGAAACGCTCGTGCAGCTCGGCAAGGAATTCCAGCGCCTCGGGCGTGAGGATCTCGTCGTAGCGGTCGCCGAGCGGGCCAGTGACCTCGAGATGCGGGCGAATGGTGGCGAAACTACCCGTCGTCGTCTTCACCGTTGCGGTGCTGGCCGTTGCGGCGTTGGTCGAAGTTGAGCTTGTCGGAACGGAGGCGACCGCCTGATCGATGGTCGGGTTCGGGGTGTTCATGGTCTGGCTCCTTGCGAAAGTTGGTGGTACCGACAGGGGGTAACGCAGTGCGCGGTTTACCCGATCTCAGGATGAGGGTGGGAGGAAATGCTGGTTTCGGTCTACCGACGAGCGCGAGGGTGGATGCGGTCATCATTCGAATCGTTGTTGCTGGCCTGTGCTCTAACTCTGCCCGGTCGACAGCATGCAAAACCACTACAACCGTGAAGAAGAAACCTGGTTCTTCTGATTGTGGAAAGTTTTGCAACGTGTGACACTGATGGCATGGTCCCCGCCGAAGCCCTTGCCGCCCTGTCGTCCCTCGCCGTCGATGAACCCGTGCTCGACGCCCTCACACTGGGTCGACGCATCCGGGAACTGCGCACTCATCGGCGAATGACCCTCGATGCCCTCGCCGCCGCAATCGACCGCGCACCATCGCAAGTGTCGATGATGGAGAACGGAAAGCGCGAACCACGCCTCTCGATGCTGCGCACGATTGCGCTGGCGCTGGGCACCACCGTCGAGGAACTCATGCGAACCGACGCCCCCTCCGAACGGGCCGCGCTGGAGATCTCGGTGGAGCGTGCCCAGCGCGGCCCGGTGTTCCAGGCCCTGGGGCTCCCCCGGATCCGAGTGAGCAAGGGGCAGAGTGACGAGACCCTGCAGACCATTCTGAGCCTGCACAATGAGATCGACCGCCTCAACCGGGAGCGTGCTGCCACCCCGGAGGAAGCCCGCCGAGCCAACGCTGCCCTGCGTCAAATCATGCGGCAACAGGACAACTATTTTCCCGAGCTGGAGGCACAGGCACTCGATCTGCTCAGCGCGGTCGGGCATTCGGGCGGTCCGGTCTCACAGCAGCTCGTCGCGGATATGGCTACGCACCTCGGCTTCTCGCTGCATTATGTGAACGACCTGCCACACTCCACACGGTCGGTCACCGACAAGCGAAACGGGCGCATCTACCTGCCGACTCAGCTTTCCTCATCGAGGGACTCCCGGTCACCGATTGTGCAGGCCTTCGCCAGCCACCTCTGCGCGCACGAAGAGCCGAAAAATTATGCCGAATTTCTGCGCCAGCGGGTAGAGACCAATTACCTCACCGCCGCGATTCTGCTGCCGGAGCGTGACGCGGTGCGCATGTTGACTGAGGCCAAGGCCCTGCGACGCATCTCGATGGAAGACCTGCGGGATGCCTTCGCCGTCTCCTACGAGACGGCCGCACACCGCTTCACCAATCTGGCCACGGCCCGGCTCGATATTCCCGTGCACTTCATGAAGGTGCATGAGTCCGGCACCATCATCAAGGCCTACGAAAACGACAATGTGCGATTTCCCAGCGACGCGCTCGGCGCAGTCGAGGGCACAACGGTCTGCCGCAGCTGGACCGCCCGAACCGTGTTCGATGTCGAAGACCGGTTCAGCGCCTGGTACCAATACACTGACATGCCGGCCGGGAGCTTCTGGTGCACCTCCCGCATCGAGAAGGCCAAGGAGGGCGACTACTCGGTGAGCGTAGGCGTGCCGTTTGCACACGTGAAGTGGTTCCGCGGCCGCGAGACCTCCAACCGGGCTGTCTCCCGCTGCCCCGACGAGTCCTGCTGCCGCCGCGCGCCGGAGAACCTCGCCGGTCGCTGGGCCGGGCAGTCCTGGCCTGCAGCCCGCACCCCGACGAGCCTGCTCGCCGCGCTGCCCACCGGTACGTTTCCCGGCGTCGACCAGACCGAAGTGTACGAGTTTCTTGAGGCCCACTCGCCGCACTGACCGGGCGCACGCACGAGCCGCGCAGCACCGGCGGGCACGGGTACCGGCGGGCACGGGTACCGGCGAGCACGAGTGGATGCCGCGTGCGGCATCCACTATCGTTCGCGAGTGATCTCCACAGTCACGAACAGCTCGGAGCCGAACGGTCCGGCAAACACCCCGCGCAGGGGAGCGACGTCGTTGTAGTCGCGACCGTGCCCCACAGCAACGTGTCGATCACCGATTTCAATTGAGTTCGTGGGGTCGAACCCGCGCCACGAACCGCAATACCACTCGACCCAGGCGTGCGATTCGCCGACGACAGTCTCGCCGATCTCGGCCGCAGGACGGGGGTGCAGGTATCCGGAGACGTACCGCGCAGGGATTCCGACCGAGCGCAGCGCACCGAGGGCGATGTGGGTGATGTCCTGGCACACCCCGCGCCCGTCCGCCCAGGCATCCTGGGCGGTGGAATGGACCCCGGTCACGCCCTGCATGTATTGCACATGGTCGCCGACGGCAGCGCAGATCTCGAGCGCGGCATCCGTGGGGCTGGAGTGTCGGCCGGCGATCTCGGCAGCGAGCGCGAGCACCGCCTCGGGCGGATCGGTCAGCGGGGTCTGCCAGGTGTGTTCGACTGTGGAGGTCAAACGCGCGACTGTCTCGGCGAGCACATCCCACGCGGCCCCATCGACGCCGTCGGTTCGTGGGCGCACCTCGACCAGGCTATTGGCGGTCAGAGACAGTTCGCTGTGCGGCGTGAGCACCTCGAACGAAGACACCCGGGTGCCCCAGTAGTCCAGGTAGGTGTGGCTGCTGGAGACTGGAGTGATATCCAGATGGGAATACAGCACAATTTGATCATCGTTGCTGACGGGGAGCATGCGCGCTTCGTTATAGGACGCGCCGACCTCACCCTGGTAACGATAGCCGGTGACGTGTCGAATGCGCAGCCGGTTCATGACGCTTCTCCGGTCCAGGATTGGGCGGTGTGGGTGGGGAAATACCGGTCGGCGATTGCCTGCGACGCCGTCGTGGTGGCCTTCTGAATGACGTCCATCTGGGTGGGTAGATCATTGAGTATCTCGTTGACCGGTCGGTATTCCAGCTGGCTCCGGATGCGGCCCAGCAGCCGCTGAGCGCGCTCGGACACGCCGACCCTGTCACTGCGCGGTTCCAACTCCCGCAGGCACTGTTCCGCCCTGGAGACCGAGAACACGATCGACCGGGGAAACAGCCGGTCGAGCAGCAGATATTCGGCGGCATTCTGCGCCGACGGCACACCACGATAGGTGCGCAGGTACGATTCGTACCCACCGCACGAGCGCAGAATCGTGGTCCAGGACGGACCGACGGTACCGAGGGAACGGGTGGCGAGAAGCCGGGCCGTCATATCAGCCTGTTCGAGGCTGCGACCGAGCGTGAAGAACAGCCATGCCTCGTCGCGACTCGCACTCGACTCGACGATGCCAACGGCCAGCGCCGCGCGCTCGAGCACCCAGGCGAAGTAGTCGTGGGTCTTGCCCATGGGGATCCGGGCGGGTAGCCGCAACTGCGTGGCATTGAGACATTCCCATAGCTCCGTGGAGACGATCTCGCGGGCTCGCCGGGCATTCTCCCGCGCGGCGCTGAGCGAATACGCGATCGATGCCGGGTTGTCGCGGTCGATTGCCAGAGTGGTGAGCACGTCGTGCCGCAGCAGCGACACGTCGTCGGGCACCTCGCTGCCCATGAGCTGCAGCAGGCTGACGCAGGCCGTGTGCTCGTCGACCCAGGGGTCTTCCAGCAACAATTGCAGATGCGCGTCAAGGATGCGCGCAGTGCCGTCACTGCGTTCGATGTAACGGCCGATCCAAAACAGACTTTCGGCGATGCGGCTCAGCATGAGGCTTCCTCGGTCTGGTGCGCTGACGGGTGCATTGCGGGGGCGGCAGTGGATTCCCGCTGTTGAGATTGTTGCTGTTGCTGCTCGCTGTTGCTGCTTTGCGGTGCGTCGTCGTGCGAGTGCAGCACCGGTGAGGCAATGATGGAAATTGACTGGGTCGTCGCGGCCTGTTCGGCGACAAGCCCGGGAATGTTCCGCTCGTTTGAGGCGGTCGAGAACTCCCGTTCGCGCCCGAGCACCCAGGTATCTTTCGACCCGCCCCCCTGGCTCGAATTGACGACGAGCTCGCCCTCAGGCAACGCCACGCGGGTTAGCCCACCGGGCAACACCCAGACGTCGCTGCCGTCGTTGACGGCAAAAG
>Ga0307487_1001967_pt1 | contig 13858 bp, 11 predicted proteins | sample CBIW12metaG_FD_203665 | JGI IMG/M metagenome (GOLD analysis project Ga0307487, IMG submission 203665) | Sea-ice brine microbial communities from Beaufort Sea near Barrow, Alaska, United States - CBIW 1.2 | ecosystem: Environmental > Aquatic > Marine > Coastal | place: USA: Alaska | collected... | reverse complement strand
TTCAGCCCCAAAGGCCCAGGTAATTTCCTTTAATTCTTCTGAAAATCCATCGGGGGCATCGCCAAAGGATTTAAAAATACCTTCAATAGAGCCTATGCTGTTATATTCCTCTTCATCTGCCCTGTCAATTACCCCGTCATTATTAAAATCCTGCGGTGTAGGAACAAGCAGTTTATTAAATTCTATATAAGTACCCAATCTGTTTGAAGCATCAAAAATAAAGTCAAATCCGGCTCCTGCTTTTAAATTTGTAGGAATAAAATTCTCCTGTCCAACTTCGTCATATTTTATTTTTGGGCCAATATTAGAAATGTTAAAACCCGCCCGAAATCTTCCATCGAAATTATTAAAATATATATTCGGACCCTGATAAAATCCCGCCACATCAACTCCAAAGGTAGAAGCCGCGGTAGCATCTTCGTTATTGACAGACAGCCTGAGATCTGACCGCAGATAACGACCTGCTACAGCCATGGAAAAATTATCACTTAATCGCAAGGCATAAGAGAGATCCAGGGTAAGCTCATTAGGACTTAACAACAATGGAACTTCTTCAAAGCCTCCCTGGGTTTCAATTGACCCAAGGCTGAAATATCTTAAACTGGCAGCCACAGAGCTGCGCTCATCCAACCGGTTAAAGTAAGTGAGATTTCCCAAAAATATATCATTTACGATATTACTAAGGTAAGGAGTATAAGCAACCCCCACTCCTTGCTGACTTTTTATAAATGCGTATTTTGCCGGATTCCACTGTTGTGAAAACGCATCGGCAGAAGTGGCAACACCCTGATCCCCCATCCCGGCAGCTCGGGCATCGGCAGCAATTAACAGGAAAGGAACGGCGGTAGTAATTACCCTATCCCTTTCTTCCTGGGAAAAAACTTGAAAATTTGACAGTAAAGCAAAACCGAGAGCCAGAATTGTAATATTTCTCATCACAATATTTTATTATGTTAAACAAATATATATTTTTATTCTTGTTAAGAGAATAACCCCTATCAAATTTCTGTTTAAAATTAAAAAGAAGTTAATAAAATAATCTGGCTTAATTATAACTTGATCCCAATAATTTTATTGCCTGATTTCATCAATATTTTAATTTGATCACAAAAAAAATTTATTTCGCCAGTGGTTTTCTTAATTTTTAATGTCATCTTCCTGTTTAAAATATAGATTCAAAAAAATGAGGGAAACAGATAATCGATGCTTTTTCAATCTGATAAAATAATCTTGTACTTTTCGCGTTAATTACTATATTGCAAAGCCTAAATTACTACATAAATTGAATAAAATATGAGGACCAGTGTAGCCTTTAAAATACTATTTACTATCGCTATTAGCGCTAGTATTTTCAGTTGTAAAAAGTCAAACAAAGACAACTCACGGGCCACCGGATGGGATGTCAACTCAAAAGATGGAGGTTTTCAGTACAATACTGATTATAAGGAACAGGAAACAGGTCCAGGCCTTGTTTTTATTGAAGGAGGAACCTTTACAATGGGCAGGGTCCAGGATGATCCGATGCATGATTGGAACAATACTCCTAATCAACAACACATCCAGTCCTTTTATATGGATGAGACTGAGGTTACCAATATGATGTATATGGAATACCTGGATTGGTTAAAAAACGTATTCCCTCCCAGTCAAGAAAATTACAAGCACATCTATTCCGGTGCTGTGCCGGATACCCTTGTTTGGAGAAACCGGCTTGGTTTTAACGAAACTATGGTAAACAACTACTTACGTCATCCGGCTTATGCAAATTACCCAGTTGTAGGAGTGAGTTGGATTCAGGCAGTTGAATTCAGTAAATGGAGGACCAACAGGGTAAACGAACTTATTCTGGAAGATGGAGGATACACAAAAGAAGGAGCTCGTTATAACGACGTAGATGGGGCAACAACGTTTGATACCGAAACTTATTTAAACGCCCCGACCAAGACTTACGGAGGAAATGACGAAATAACCCGTGGGGGTAAAAACGCAGAAGATTTGGGAACTACTCCAGAAGAAGGAGAAGCCAAAAATATTTACATTCAGCGCAAAGACGGTGTCCTTCTGCCCGAATACAGATTGCCAACCGAAGCAGAATGGGAATATGCAGCCTTAGGATTGGTTGGGATAAGAAGCTACAATGTGTACCGCGGAAGAAAGAAATACCCGTGGGATGGCCAATACACCAGGTCTGGTGATGCGAAAACTCAAGGCGACCAGTTAGCTAACTTTAAACAAGGCGCTGGAGATTACGGCGGAATTGCAGGTTGGAGCGACGATGGCGCTGATATTACAGCCGAGGTAAAAAAATATCAACCCAATGATTTTGGGTTATATGACATGGCCGGAAACGTCGCAGAATGGGTGCTGGATGTTTACAGACCTATAGTTGATGATGAATTTAACGATTTTAACTATTATCGTGGAAATGTTTATACCAAGAATGAGATAAATGACGACGGCTCAGTTAAAGTAGTAACTCCGGAAACTATCGCTTATGACACCTTAAGCAATGGTAATATTGTGGCCAGGGCACTTCCAGGAGAATTGGCCCAGGAACCTATTGGCGAAATGGATACTTACCTGAGAACAAATTTTTCAAAAAGTGACAACAGAAATTTTCGTGATGGGGATAAAAGTTCTACAAGATATTACCAGCCTTTTAATGAAATTACAAATTCTTCCAAAAGAATGTATAACTCTCCTCAATTTAATACCGATACGGATACTTTAGGTAATGTTAAACCTGAATATGATGAAAAAAACAGGACCACTATGGTAAGTGATGAAGTGAGAGTTTATAAAGGAGGTTCATGGAGAGACCGGGCCTATTGGCTGGATCCCGCTCAAAGAAGGTATTTCCCTCAGGATATGGCCACAGATTATATTGGCTTTAGAAATGCGATGTCCAGAGTTGGTTCAAAATCAAAAGAAAAAAACAAAACGGCAAGAAACAAATAACGTATAAACCCTTACTAAACGGTTTAAAAAGTACAATATTCGTAAAGCTGTCCCGAAATTTAGTGAGGTTCAGTTTCTTATAATAGTCTTCCCTTTTATAAGAATTCATAAAATTCCTTTGAAAATATACTTCAGGGATAAAAATGAAAATAACGAATTAGTATCTTTTTAAACCGTTTCTTATTTTATATTTTTACCTAATGAATATCCAGGAACTGCATCAATTATTCCTTAAAAGCAGCGGAGTGGCAACAGACACAAGATGCATTGAGCCCAAACAACTTTTTTTTGCTCTTAAAGGGGAAAACTTTAACGGAAATGAATTTACCGGTCTGGCGCTTCAAAATGGCGCGGGATATGCCGTTATAGACGAAGATGAATTTCTGAAAAACGACCGGTGCATAAAAGTATCCAGCGTTCTTGAAACGCTTCAGGAACTGGCCAATTTTCACAGAAATTACTTAGGAATCCCAATCCTGGCTATAACGGGCAGCAACGGAAAAACTACCACTAAAGAATTGATCCATGCGGTACTGAGCAAAAAACTCAACACAGTCGCCACCGTTGGAAATTTAAACAATCATATTGGCGTTCCCCTTACACTTCTTTCCATGAATACGTCTACAAAATTCGGAATTGTGGAAATGGGCGCAAATCATCCAAAAGAAATTGAACATCTCTGCAAAATAGCCCAACCGGATTATGGCTATATCACCAATTTCGGAAAGGCGCACCTGGAAGGTTTTGGAAGTATTGAAGGCGTTATTGCTGCAAAAAGTGAGCTTTATACCCATTTAAAAGAAAACAACAAATTCCTGTTCCTGAATGCTGATGACCCAATACAACAAAAACAACTTTCTTATAAAAATAGTTTTTCCTTTGGAAGTTCGAAGGCCGATATTCCGGTTGAATATATTATAACCGAAGAATATGCAGCAGTGCTGTGTAATGGAATTGTTTTCAATAGTTTATTGCCCGGAAATTACAATGCCATAAATATGGCATCAGCTATTTGTATCGGGCATTATTTTGAAGTACCCCTCAAAAGCATTAAAGAAGCTATCTCAAAATATACTCCTCAAAATAACCGATCCCAAATTATTGAAATAGGAAAAACCAAACTTTTATTGGATGCCTATAATGCAAACCCCACCAGTATGAAGGCCGCTTTGGAGAGTTTTAATAAATTTCCGGCAAATAATAAAGTTGTCATTTTAGGAGATATGTTTGAGCTGGGAGCAGCTTCAGAACAGGAACATCAGGACCTGGTAAATTATCTTGAAAAATTGAATTTCAGTCAGGTTCTTCTTGTTGGAACCAATTTCAATAAGTCAAGAGCAAATTCTTCAAAAATTCAACAATTTGAAAAATTTCCGGAATTGGAGAAGGCAATCATATCTACTGATCTCCAAAATACCAAAGTATTGATAAAGGGATCCAGGGGAATGGCACTGGAGCGCTTGCTGGATGTTTTTAAGAGGAAAGTTTAAGCTATCTGATAACTGGAAGAAAATTATAAAAAAAAGTGGGTGATACTGGGCTCGAACCAGCGACCCCTACCTTGTCGAGGTAGTGCTCTGAACCAACTGAGCTAATCACCCTTTTCTTTTGATTTGGTGAAGATATCAATAATTTCTAAATTAAAAAAGGCCTCCAAATTGGAAGCCTTTTTCATCTGTGGGCAATGAGGGGTTCGAACCCCCGACCCCCTCGGTGTAAACGAGGTGCTCTGAACCAGCTGAGCTAATTGCCCGCTATCGCTTGATTGCGGATGCAAATATATGATAGTATTTCAATTCCACAAACTATAAATCAATAAAAAATCAAATTATTTTTAATCCTCCCGAAGGAAATAATTCCCGAAGCTTTTTAAAATAACTCTTCAAAAATAACAGTCTCTGAATCAATGGATTCAGAGACTGTTTCAAAATATAAATTACTTTTGAAGCTCAGGAACGTTATGATAAATATAATCCCCATGCTTTGTAAACATCTTACTATATCCCATAAAAAATTCTTTTGCTTTTGTTTCATCGGCCCAATGCTCTTTTTCAAGCCTGGCGTTTTCCTCAAAAGAGCTCTCTATATCGCCTAATTTATCAAATACGAATACTTCTATCGCATCCCTGCTATTTGCCCCATAAAGATGCCTGTGAGTATAATACCCCTTAACAAATTTATTTTTTTGCGTTACATTTTCAAAATACTCCTTAAACCCGGAACCACCCTGTCCCATTGTATTCTTTTTGACATAATATACCAGAGGTTCCTTTGAATCGGTTTTCACGGGTATGGTATACGGCATTGTCTGATAAATTTCGTCACTGTGCTTTGGACTGTAATAACTGCTTTGTTTATCAAAAAATGCTTTCCTGCCGGCTTCATCCGGCCAGCCCTCTTCTATTAATTTATTGGTAACCTCATTGGCTTTGTCAATATCTTCCCACGTTTTATAGACCGACACCAGAATGATCTCAGTATTGTCCGGAGTGAAATAGTGGGGATAAAAACCGGATCCAATTATTAAATCATTTTTACTAGTCACTTTATCAAAATATTCCTTTTCGGTTTTTAGCCAATCGGTAAAATCGACATTAGGATCGGTGCTTTTATGAACCGTTGTTGCAGTCATAAAAAGTGGTTTAAATTCCTCTTTTGGTTTTTCCTGACCAAAAAAACTTGTACTGCACAAAACGGAAAATACAAGAAGCCCACACAATTGTTTTTTAAATGTCCTCATAATAATAAAATTTAGTTAGAATTAGAAATAAATATATTCACGGCAATCTATTCAACAGAATAGTCACAGATGATTATTTCAAAACCTGAGGTTAAGTATGCAGGGGAAATTGGGGAATAAAAACAGAAACTTGATGACTATACGTTAAAATTAAGTGTAATTACTTTCTATTTTTCAAATATAAACATTTTATCGCAATTTAAAAATTTGATTTGAAAAATATATTTAAGTACTGGCTAGCAGCAATTCTACAACACTTCAGCAACCACGAAGTTGCTTCCGCCAATGAAAATGAGATCGTGTTTTGTTGAATTTTTTAAAGCTGAATCAAATGCAACTTTCACCGAATTATAAGCTGTCCCATGGAGTCCTGAAGCCAGACACCTCCTTTGCAATTCAAATTGATCCATGCCCCTGGGGATATTTGGTTTACAGAAATAGTAGATTGCTGTTTTTGGAAATAACGGCAGGATGGATTCCAGATCTTTATCACTCACAACCCCGAAAACAAACTGCAACTTTTCATATTGTTCCTCTTTTAGCTGATCAAATACATATTTTAATCCTTCTTTATTATGGGCCGTGTCGCATATTACCTTTGGATTGGTTTGCAAAATATCCCAACGCCCGCGTAAACCGGTATTTTCACGCACTTTCCGCAATCCGTTATAAACATCCTCTTCCGAAATTTTCCAGCCAATTTTCCTTAACTTTTCAATGGCGGTGCTTACGGTTTGAATATTGTGTTTTTGGTAATTCCCTTTTAGATCTGAACTGAGTTTTGTTGTCGGGAAATCTTCTGAATAAATTATTTCAGCATGCATTTTGGCGGCGATTTCCTTAAAAACCGGAGTAGTTTCAGGCTGGGTCTCTCCAATTATTACCGGAATACCGGGTTTTATGATCCCCGCCTTTTCAAAAGCAATTTCCTCCAGGGAATTGCCAAGCATTTGGGTGTGATCCAATCCAATATTTGTAATTACTGATAGGACCGGCGTGATAATATTGGTAGAATCCAATCTTCCTCCCAACCCAACTTCAATTATGGCAATATCAACTTTTTGTTTGCTGAAATAATCATAAGCCATCCCAACGGTCATTTCAAAAAAGGAGAGTTTATTTTCTTCAAAAAATCCCTTATTCCGAGAAATAAAATCAATTACCTCAAGCTCTGGAATGTCCTTTCCGTTTATTTTGATCCGCTCGCGGAAATCTTTTAAATGAGGGGAAGTATATAACCCAACCTTATAATTCGCCTCCTGAAGTATGGAAGCAAGCATATGGCTTGTAGATCCTTTCCCGTTGGTCCCGGCGACATGAATTGATTTAAAATTATTGTGGGGATTTCCCAGCACCTGGGCAAATAGAACAATATTGGTGAGATCCTTTTTAAAAGCAGAAGTACCTATGTGTTGGTACATGGGAAGCTGCTGAAACATCCATTCAACAGTTTGCGAATAATCAGACACTTATTCAGATAATTTGAAATTGTAAATAATAACACCCACTTGTTTTGAAGGTGCTTTGGGATCACTGTTAAACGTGGTGGCAAGAGCCGCACGTTTTGCAGGATTCGTCAAACAGGCTGCGTTATTGGTTGTCCCTTTAACCCCCGGAGTGGCACGAATTACCTGTCCGCTTTGGTTGACTTCTATTTGAACTACCACAATCCCTGACTCATTACAATCCTGAACAAATTTTTCCTTGTTTAATGCGCGTCTTCCACCCAATTTGTAATTCCCATCTCCATCAAGCCCTTTGCCATTTCCATAATAGGCACTGGCATTTGGATCGCCATCAATACTGCCTTTATCTCCGGCAACCTGGTCATTTCCTTCGCCTCCCGAAGCAGTTCCTGAACTTTTAGGCCCATTTAATATACTGCTCATGGCATCTGAAGTTGCCTGATCTGGTTTTGGATCGGGTATTTTTGCGGGCGGAACTTTTTTTGGTTCCACAATTTTTTCCTGGATAACAGGTTTTTTCTCGGTTTTTTTAACAATTACGGGAGCTTCTTCAGTTTCCTGTGTTACCACCTCCTCCTCCACGGCTTTTGGCTGGGCCACTACCGGACTGGAAGTTGGTTTTGGAGCCGATTTGACCGGCTCTGTTGGTTGAGTATCTCCTGAACCTACTTCTGAAGTTCCAAAATTAATTGCTATTCCGCTTTCAGGAGGCGGATCCAAAAATTTCAATCCGAAGAACAGCAATAATAAAATAAGCAACACGTGTAGGATTACCGTGATGGTAAAAGATTTTCTTTCGTGTTTGGTATTAAGTAAACTCACTTATTTATGGTTAAAGTTCTTACTTCTCTATTTCGGGTTTAACCGCTAAAATAATTTTATACTTGTTCCGGTTTGCAATATCCATAACATTTACGGCTTTCTCAATGGGAACTCCCTGTTCTGCCCTTAAAATAATGGTTGGAGTTTCTTCCCCCGCCAAACGGGTTTTTAAAATACCCTCCAATGCACTGCTGCTAACTCTTTCTGTATCTACATAAAATTGCAGATCCTTTGTGATACTAACAGAAATACTTTGAACATTTGTTGATTTTCCTTTTGCTTTCGGCAAAATTAAATCTAAAGCTTCCGGAGTTATAGTTGGTGATGTTAGCATAAAAAAGATCAATAACAAGAACACAATATCTGTCATGGAACTCATGCTAAAATCGGCACTCACTTTATTTCTACTTCTTAAATTCATCTTAAGCAGGTTCGTTTAAAAGGTCCAAGAAATCTACTGCGGTAGCTTCCATTTGGTGGATCACTTTATCGGTTTTTACCACTAAATGGTTATAACCTATATAAGCAATGATCCCCACAATTAATCCGGCAACGGTTGTGGTCATAGCGGTGTAAATACCTTCCGCCAGGGAACCCATTTGAGCCTGTCCGCTACTTGTGGCGAGTTCATGGAAAGCCAAAACCATTCCAATTACAGTGCCCAGGAAGCCAATCATTGGGGCGGCACCGGCAATAGTTGCCAAAACACTCACATTTTTTTCCAATTTATAAACTTCCAAACGCCCGGCATTTTCAATGGCAGTATTGATATCTTCCAATGGACTGCCAATCCTGGAAATCCCTTTTTCGGTCAATCGGGCTACAGGAGTATTGGTTTGTGCACATTTTATTTTTGCCGATTCGATATTTCCATTTAGAACACTGTCTTTTATTTGAAGCATAAAATTATTATCTATCTCGGTGGCTGCTTTTATGGCGAATAACCTTTCAAAATAAATATACACGGCAACAAACAGCAGCACAAATAAAATAGCAATAATGAGTTGGCCTGCCAAGCCACCGCTTAACATCAAATCAAACAAAGAAAGTGATTTTTCAACTGATTCAGGATCCATTAAATTTTGTGCTCCTGTTCCAATAATTTCGGGTTCTTGCATAATAGTTTACTAATTAATTTTAATTTTAATACCGGTAGCTAAATAACGTGGCTAAAATATAAAAATTGCTTATCTAAATAGATGTTCAATAAGAATAAAAGATAAAGCACCCGAAAGAAAGCCAACAAAGGCTAAAAATGCGATATTTTTCAAATACCATATAAAATCAATTTTCTCCATTCCCATAGCAGCCACTCCTGCTGCTGAACCAATTATCAATAAACTCCCCCCTGTTCCGGCACAATATGCGATAAAATGCCATGCTGAATTATCTAACGGGAAATCATACATTGCCATGGATGCAGCTACCAGGGGTACGTTATCTACAACAGCCGACAAAACCCCAATGATCATAATCACAACATCCATATTGGGAATGGCACTGGATAAAGATTGCGCCGCATAAAGTAAAGTCCCGGCATCCTGCCCTTTTATGACTCCAAAAACCAAACTTTCCAAACCGGAAACCGCCAAAAGAATCCCTAAAAAAAACAGGATGCTGGAAAATTCAATTTTAGATAAGGCTTTATGGGTAGAGTATAAATATTTGTCTTTTTTATCTATATTCTTTACAGGTTTCACATATTCGGATACCAGCCAAACTACTCCCAAACTAAACAGCATTCCAATATAAGGCGGCAATCCGGTGAGTGCTTTAAATACCGGAACAAAAAGAATTGCTCCCAGCCCAACATAAAGCATTGTTTTACTGCTCAACAAGCGCTCGGACTCCTCGTCAATTACCAATTTTTTTAGAGGTGTACTCCCTCTGAAAGCTTTGAATCTTGAGGCAATAAAAAAAGGAACCACAAAACTGATTATTGAAGGGATAATGACATATTCTGAGAGGCCTGACGCCGAAACTTTGTTCCCTATCCAAAGCATGGTTGTAGTAACATCACCAATAGGAGACCAGGCTCCACCGGCATTAGCTGCAATAATGATCAGGGAGGCATACCAAATTCTGTATTCTCTCTTTGGAACGAGCTTTCGCAAAAGGGTTACTAAAATTATTGTCGTAGTAAGGTTGTCTATAATAGCTGAGAGTATAAAAGCCAGTATCCCAAGTGTCCAAAGTAGTTTTACTTTATTTGTTGTGGTAATTGCCTTCTTAATAATGCCAAACCCCCGGTGCAGATCAATAATTTCAACTATTGTCATTGCCCCCATCAGGAAAAAAAGTATCTCGCTTATTTTACTGAAATGATGCATCAGGTTGTTTTTAAATCCTGATTCCTGTTGCAAGGCATTACCTTCAAGTATATTAAAGACATTTCCGTGAGTATCTATTACAGAAACCCAACCTTGGTTGAAGCCAAAAGCAATAAAAGCCCAAATAATTGTGGCCATCAATAATGCCGAAACCGCCTTGTCAAGTTTAAGTGGATGTTCAAGGGTAATGAAGATATAACCAAGAACAAATGTGGTAATTATAATTTGGACCATTAGCTTATATCAGTTGTTTTAACGCAATTTCAAATGCGGTTTTGCTGATATCTGTTTTACTGGGGTTATTATTGTAAGCTTTTTGAATGGCATTCTTAATTGTTTCAGATGTGTCGTTAAAGATCGCTTCATCGGTCATGAACACCCTGCGTTCCATAAAATAAGCAAACACTCTTGCCATGCCGCAGTTTGCGATAAAATCGGGGATCAAGCTCACTTTTGCATCGGTTGCTTCCATAATGGAACCGAAGAAAATTTCCTTATCGGCAAAAGGAACATTTGCACCACTGGAAATCACTTCCAGACCTGAAGCTATCATTGCATCAATTTCTGACTTTTTCACCAAACGTGATGCTGCACAGGGCGCAAAAATTTCGGCTTTCAAATTCCAGATTTTCTGGTTGATCTCTTCAAAAGGGATCATATTCCCGGCTACAAGAGTATTGCCGTCTTTGTTTAAGAATAAGGTTTTAATTTCATCAAAAGTAAATCCTTCCTCATTTATAACTCCGCCGTCCCGATCTATAATTCCAACAACTTTTGCTCCCATTTGAGCCAAATAATATGCTGCAGCAGAGCCTACGTTCCCAAAACCCTGGATTATCGCTCGTTTCCCTTTAATATTTCCGCCATAAATATCGTAATAATGACGAAGGGATTCGGCAACACCATATCCAGTGACCATATCGGCAACCGTATATTTCCTGTTCGTATCCGGCGAATACTTTGAATTTTCAAGTACTTTTATCACGCCCTGACGCAATTGGCCGATCCTGTTGATTTTATCGGCTTCCGTTGGATGAAAATGACCTGTAAATACGCCTTCCTGCGGATGCCAAACCCCACAATTTTCAGTAATTGGGATTACTTCGTTTATTTCATCAACATTTAAATCCCCTCCGGTACCGTAATAAGATTTCAGCAATGGAGAAACTACTTTATACCAACGTTCCAAAACACCTTTTTTCCTGGGATCATTCGGATCGAAATTTATACCCGATTTTGCACCTCCAATGGCTGGCCCGGAAACGGTGAATTTCACTTCCATGGTTTTAGCAAGGGAAAGCACCTCGTTTTTATCCAATCCCACGCGCATTCTTGTTCCGCCCCCGGCAGCACCGCCGCGAAGGGAATTGATCACGGTCCAACCTTCTGCTTCAGTTTCGGGATCGTTCCAATGGAATACTATTTCTGGTTCTTTTTCTTCAAATTTTTGTAATAAGTCTCTCATTTCTTATTTTATTTTCAGCTAATTAGGATTTTAGTTATTAATGTGCTAAGGTAAAAACTTCACAGCGTTTAAAACTGACTTTTCTCATATTTTTAGATATTAATTCCTGTCATTCTGAACCCAAAGAAACAATTTAAGACTGGCCGCCTACGGGATGGTCAAATGATTTCAAAGCTTTGCGACCTTTGCGTAAAATCTTTGCGGTCTTTGCGGTTAATTTTTCCGCATAAATACACATACTTAACTTGTATAAATCATTCCCGAAGAATGATCTTTAATTGCCCCGGTCACACTTTTCAAACAATTCACTTCTCCCCGCAATTTAAGCACCCCCAGCAAGGCAAAGATCAATGCTTCTTTGTATTCGATAACTTCTTTGGAAGGGATTACAATTTCAATTTTGCGGTGATGTGCCAATCGTTTCAGCAAATAAGAATTGAAGGTTCCGCCGCCTGTGGTTAAAACAGATGCCCCTTCCCTGAAATTTTTTGCCAACTGAATGGCTACATGCTCGGTAAAAGTGCACAAGAGATCTTCTGTTTTGTACCCCGAATTTTCGACCAAAGGAAAAATATTTGCGGTCACCCATTCAAGGCCTAATGATTTTGGCGGTAGTTTGGCATAAAACGGCAACGCATTCAAACGTGTGAGAAGTTCGGGAATGAGAGATCCGGATGCTGCTATTTTCCCTTCATCATCATAGGGGAAGCCTAATTTTTCTGTTAGTTTATTCAGTACAATATTCACCGGACAAATATCGTAGGCAATCCGTTTCCCTTCTTTTAGGGTTGATATATTTGCAAATCCGCCCAAATTCAGGCAGTAATCATATTCGGGAAAAAGCAATTCATCCCCTACAGGAACAAGCGGCGCGCCTTGCCCGCCCAAAGCGACATCTTGAACCCGGAAATCGCAAACCACTTTTAATTTTAACAGGCCGGCCAATTTGGGCAAATTCCCAATTTGAAGCGTGTACTTGTTTTCCGGCTCGTGTTTAATGGTATGCCCATGACTGCATACCGCATCCAGATTTGTGATGTCGTGCTTTTTTAAAAAATCTGAAATGATTTCGGCCAAATAACCGGTATAGCGTTCATTTAGTTCTTCCAGGGATTTGGGGTCAAAATTTATAGCTTCCTGCAATTTATTTTTCCAGGCATCGGGATAAGGAATTGTTTCTGCATTTATAATCTCAAAATGCCACTTCTCGTCCTTTGTAAAGTGAATTTGGGCTACATCTACACCATCAAGGGAAGTGCCGGACATCACTCCAAGCACCTTAGTATCGTATTTTTTCATATTCGTAAAAATAACGAATCTTTATTGAATATTAGGGGTCAAAAACTTACCTTTGGTCACAAATTATTGAATTTTATAAATTTATATATCTAATGGATTTTAAACTTACAGAAGAACATATCATGATTCGCGATGCAGCACGGGATTTTGCTAAAAGCGAATTGTGGCCGGGAGTAATTGAAAGGGATGAAAAGCAGATATTTCCCGCTGCCCAGGTTAAAAAAATGGGCGAATTGGGATTTTTAGGAATGATGGCCTCTCCGGAATACGGCGGTGGCGGTATGGATACCGTTTCATACGTATTGGCAATGGAGGAAATCTCTAAAATTGATGCATCGGCCTCTGTGGTAATGTCCGTTAACAATTCCCTGGTGTGTTGGGGATTAGACACCTACGCAAATAAGGAACAAAAAGAAAAATATTTGTCCAAACTAACCACAGGTGAAAAACTGGGAGCATTTTGCCTTTCAGAACCTGAAGCCGGCAGTGACGCGACCTCACAAAAAACCACCGCGATAGATAAAGGGGATCACTATGTGCTTAACGGGACAAAAAACTGGATCACCAACGGTAATTCTGCCGATTTTTATTTAGTAATTGCCCAAACCCACGCCGAAAAAAAGCACCACGGCTTAAATGCTTTTATTGTTGAAAAAAGCTGGAAAGGTTTTGTAGTTGGCCCAAAAGAACAAAAAATGGGAATAAGAGGAAGCGATACGCATTCCCTTATTCTTAACGATGTAATAGTTCCAAAAGAAAACAGGATTGGCGAAGATGG
>Ga0307487_1001966_pt1 | contig 13866 bp, 10 predicted proteins | sample CBIW12metaG_FD_203665 | JGI IMG/M metagenome (GOLD analysis project Ga0307487, IMG submission 203665) | Sea-ice brine microbial communities from Beaufort Sea near Barrow, Alaska, United States - CBIW 1.2 | ecosystem: Environmental > Aquatic > Marine > Coastal | place: USA: Alaska | collected... | reverse complement strand
CTCCAATCTCTTCTGAGGATGCTAGAATCTCTAACTTCTCCAATAAGCTCCATCTCTTGTATTTCATATTTCAAAGGTATTAATTGAAATTTAAAATATCACTCCGATCTTATTGGGGGCTAAATTAGATAGTCTCTACAAAACATCTCAAAATGAAAAAATAAATTTCTTAAAAAAAGACTATAGAGCTGACCATCAAAATCTTGTTTCAAAGTCATTGTTCGACGGAATTTTGTTTATTTTCCAAGACTTCAGAAATTTGGATAAATATGAAAGTTTTAGGGCATTTGCGAAAAATTATCCATCTGAAATAAACAAGAAGTATGGCTTCACACCAAATTTAGAAGAGAACGACATAGATTTCTATTTTGGAAAAATACTTTATGAAAAGAATTTGGAAGATTATGAATATCTCATAAGTTTTACACAACAAAATAATATTCCATTTGGTAACTCATTGGATAGAGCAAATCATTATTTTTATATGTGGCAATATCCACAAGCTATTGAGTTTTGGAACAAAACAATTAATGATTTTGAAGGTATAGAACCAAGGGTATTTTATTATAATTTTACCAAAGCAATAGATGCTTATTTAATTGAGAATAATCCTATAGGAGCCATTGAATTTCTTGAAAATAGTAAAAAGCGACTACCAGAATATACGTTGGAGTTTGACTATTTCATTGCAAAAACTTCAATTGAAAAAAACATAGAACCCAATAAAGGGAAGAAGTCATTAGAGAATTGTAAAACTTATTTCAAAGAAAATAGATATTTTACAGAAAAAGACCTCGAAAAACTTGAAAAAAAATAAAAAACTGTGCACAAACAAACCGAATAGAAAATCCGTGAGGATTTTCGTAAGTAGGCTAGAACTAGCAATAAATTATAATATAGCGCATTAAAACGCGCCATATACTAACCGTTGTGCTCCATTATGACAAACCAACAATATGAAAGCAATTAAAATTATTGGCTTATTAATATTTCTGATCAATACAAGCGCAAAAGCTCAAAATGTAATAACATCTTATTCTCCAGCAGCTTTTAATGAATCGTTTTCAGGTAAGGTAATATTATACCTTTCAAAAGATGGAGAAAATCCAAAAGATCTTTCTTATGGACTTCCTTTACTTCATTGCTATTCAATTGAGCTAAAGGAAATAGCGCCAAACGCTACAGTTGTGTTTGATGACTTAGCAAATTCATTTCCAGTAAAACTTTCTGATCTCGAAAGAGGAGAATATTATGCTCAAGTGGTTTGGGATAGAAATACAGGTGGACGCAATATTGGGTCAAGTCCTGATAATATGTACAATGCTCCCATCAAAATAAAATTCACCAAAAATTATGATGAAAATTTCTTTATCAAATGTAATTCTAAAATAATTTCTCCAAATCATTTTGAAGAAACAGAATTTGTCAAAGAGTTAAAAGCACCTTCTACTTTATTATCGTCATTTTACAAAAAGAAAACTACAATTAATGCTGCTATTATTCTTCCTAAAGAGTATTACGTAGAACCTAAAAGAAAATTTCCTGTAGTATACATGATTTCAGGTTTTGGAGGTGATTATCATTCCTATTCTGGTAAAAATAATGCGAGCAAGGGGATTGATACAACGCCTTGTATTACGGTATATTTAGATAGAAATTGCCCTACAGGGCACAGCACCTATGCCAACAGTGCTAACAACGGTCCTTGGGGAGAAGCATTAGTAAACGAATTTATCCCATTAGTAGAAAATAAATTTCGTTGTGATGGGGCCCGATTACTCACAGGGCATAGCAGTGGTGGTTGGACCGTAGCCTGGCTTCAGGTAAATTATCCTAAAACTTTTGCCGGGTGCTGGTCTAGTGCACCAGACCCCGTTGACTTCAGAAACTTTGAGTTGGTTAACTTATATGAAGACAAGAACATGTATTATACGAATGAAGGGGAGTTAAGAATTGATGCCTCTATAGGTAGACGTAACATCCCATGGGGTTACTTGAGGGATAGCTACCAATTGGAAAATGTTCTTTATCGGGGAGAACAGTATGCATCATGGAATGCTGTTTTTGGGGAACAGACAAAAAATGGGAACCCTGAATCCGTTTGTAATGTAATCTCAGGAAAAATCAATAAGGAAGTAATTTCTCATTGGAAAAAGTATGACATATCATTACTACTAAGAAATCATTGGAATGAACTAAAAGATGACCTTAGAGGTAAGATTAGATTTTCAGTTGGAACTGCTGACAATTATTATCTGGACAAGTCTGTAATGCTTCTTGAAAATGAAATGAAAGACCTGGATGCAAATTTTGTGTTTGCGTACTATCCTGGTGATCATTACACAGTACAACATGAAGTTTATGACCAGGATGGATATCAATTTCTCAAAGTAAAATATGAGGAATGGTTAGAGGAACATTCAAAAAATTAAAAGCGCAATACATTTAGCCATATTTCAGGACTAGACAATTGAAATTATCAGTTAATCAATGAAAAAATATTTACCAATAATCCTGATTTTATCTCTAATCAAACTAACCATTCAAAGCTTTGGAAATCAGAATTATGGATTCCATCGAGATGAATTACTTCACTTGTCGGTTAGCGAACATTTGGATTGGGGATTTATGGAGTTTCCACCTCTCATTGCCTTAATTGGAAAAATATCTTACTGGCTTTTTGATTATTCACTTATTGGAGTTCGACTTTTTCCAACGCTTGCAGGTGTTGGGATTTTGATTTTATGTTGCTTAATTGCTAAAGAGCTTGGAGGTAAATCAAAAGCTATTTTACTAGCAGGAATATGCATACTGGCATTTCTACCTTTTTATCGAAATCACACCTTATTTCAACCTGTTGCGTTCGACCAATTATTCTGGACATTGGGATTTTACTTTATCATAAAGTTTATAAACTCGCAAAACAAAAAATTCCTAATTCTTTTGGGAATAACACTAGGTTTAGGCTTGATGAATAAATACACCATATTTGTTTGGGCTTTTGGAATTGTGATTGGTTTATTTTTCTATCAGAAAGGAACGCTGTTTAAAAACAAATGGCTCTATATTTCAGCTTTGATTTCTTTACTGATTTTCTTGCCAAATCTCATTTGGCAGGCGCAGAATGATTTTCCTCTATTAAAACACTTACAAGCTTTAAATGGCAATCAATTGGGTGAAATAAACCCAATGCAATTTGGCTTAGAGCAATTAAACTTTCCGTTTACACTGATTATTAGTCTTTTCGGATTAGTCGCTTTAATAGTAGATAAAAATTTAAAAAAATACAGAACAGTTGGAATAGCATCTATAGTCATTTTTAGTACTATGTGGCTGCTAAATTCTAAAGCGTATTATGTGTTTGCAATATATCCAGTCCTTTTTGCAGCTGGAGTAGTTAAAATTGAATCATTACTTATAAAAAAACCTATTTGGGTTTACGTTATTGCCATAATCACTTTAGTTCCTTCCATTTATTTCATACCAGAACTTACGCCTATTCTTCCTATTGAAAAATATGTCGCATATGCCCAAAAAGAAGAACAAAATGGACGTGTAGAATTGACTGGAGATTATGCAGATATGTTTGGCTGGGAAGAACAAGTGAAATTGGTAGATAGTGTTTATCAATCCTTGAGTCCTAAAGAAAAAAGCAATTGTGTTTTATGGGCAGAGAACTATGGAGAGGCGGGTGCACTTCAAATATTAGGTAAAAAATACAATCTTCCAAATCCAATAAGCAGACATGGAAGTTTTTGGACTTGGGGATACGGCAATAAAGATGCAGATGTTTGGATAAGTTTAGGAAACGAAAAATCATCAGTAGAATATGTGTTTGAAGAAGTTAAATTAGTGAAAATGATAACTCACAAATATGCAATTAGTGAAGAAAATGGAATACCTCTTTACATTTGTAGAAAACCAAAAATTGATATTGATAAATGGTGGAAGGATTATGAAGAATATATATTCGAATGAAAGAAAAACGCACTGTAACAACTCATAAAATTTATGCTTTCTTATAAACCAACTATAAACGGTAAACATTTTAACAAACGATTTGCTACCACCGAAAAATTTTCGATTTTCCAGTCGCACAAATCTTATAAAATCCCGTTTGGTGCATTTTGACCTAACGATTTTAAAAGAGAAATGATGAAAACTTATAAATCAAAATTCGGATTTGAATTAATAATATTCATGACGCTAATTTTTGGGACTATAATTGTATTTATGGTATACCAAAGCGAACCGTTAAAAGCGATACTTTTGGTTAGTGGAATTTTTTTATTGGTCTATGGCCTATTTTTATATCTTAATTTTTCTACCGAATACACAATCACGGAAGCTGGAATTTTAAACGTAAAATGTGGTTTTTTATATAATAAATGTTTTGACATAAACAAAATCAAGTCCATAGCTAAAACTGGCAATCTGATTTCATCTCCCGCACCATCATTGGACAGAATTGAGCTGACTTATGGAAAATTTGACGTAATTGTTATTTCTCCAAAGGACAAAAATGGATTTGCTAAAGAACTGACAAAAATAAATCCCAAAATTGAAAACAAATTGACCAATTAAAAAATGACACCACAACATAATTAATACTCTACTTCTACTTAAATTTATATCTTTAAACATACGTTTTGCTACGACTGAAAATCCTGCGGATCTTAAGTCACACAAATCATAATCGGACTCTTTATACCAAATATTGACGTAACTACTGGCAAAAGTTAGCATTTACCTTAAAAAACTATTAGTATATGAAAATAAAAAAAATAGGAATTTATTTGGGCTTAATTTCAATTCTGTCATGTCATAGGAACGATGATGTTAAAACAACTTCAAATTTAATTGGAGTATGGGAAAAATCTGTGAAGGTGGAAAGCGGTGAAATTCCCGGAATTCAAAATATGGATTATGAATATGTAGCTCAATACACTTTTACTCCCGATCAAACATTTGAACTTGCTAGCTTCATAAGAAATATTGATTCTGGCGAAATTCTGGCATATAGTCAAAGATATCTTGGCACCTACGAAATTGAAGGGAATAGATTGAGTTTTATTTATGATTACTGGGGTGCAGAACCTCTTGATGATCAATATTCAGATTTTAAAAACATAGATGAACTTACATTAATATTTGAAGAAGAAAATTGGGGGTTTTCATATTCACTTAGCTTGAATAAAGAGTTGTTAATAGATTTTGATCCATGTGGTCCACTTGAAAATTGTGTAGATAAGGTTACATTTTTTCGAATTCAATAATTTCATCTAATAAAAAATTGCTGCAATACTGTTAAAAATTAATTGATAGAGCAAGCCTACTTAGGTGTTTAAACAACACAACTATTCTTTTACCAGCACCCCCGATTGTCTAAAAACCTGCATTTTTCATATTAACTTTGTTGACTGCTTTTCCAGGATGGTTTGTGTTCTTCTGATACTTTGAGTATCTTCATGCCATCAGATTTATTATATAAATAAAATGGAAAACAAGCTGCTTTATTCCCTGTTTCATTAGAAGTAAGTACTGAGATAGAGATTTAGCTCCGGGCCATCGGGCTCCTGGTCTATAGTCTTGATTTGGATAAAATGCAAAGCCATTTTAACAACTTTATCCCAGAATGATCCCGTAACCAAAATTTCCGCCTTAATCCTGATCCAAAGTTTAAATAGCTTATTTTAGTCCATAATTGGCAGTAAACTTAGGATTTTAGACTGACTACCGTTGCAACAATTTTATGAAAATATTATAAAAGATAATTATGATAAATAGCAGATTACTAATTGTATTTATTTTTATTTCAAATATGTTAAATGCTCAGAATGAATATGATATAAAACAATTTGATAAATCACTGAGTCAATTTCATAATGTACGAGATTTTTGTATTTCAAAAGATGGAAATGAAGCCTTTTTCACTCTCCAAAGTCCTGGTCAGGAAATTTCTCAGTTAGCCTTCATTAGAAAAGAAAATAATGAATGGTTAGAGCCAGCACTATTAACCTTTTGTGATTCTTATATGTACTTAGAACCTTTTTTATCATTTAATGAGAACCGATTATTTTTTGTTTCTGATAGACCATTAAATGATTCTATCAGTGATAAAAAGGACTTTGATATATGGTATGTCGATAGAAATAGTAAAGATAATGAATGGTCAAAACCTAAGAATATAGGGAAACCAATTAATTCAGACTTAAACGAATTTTATCCTTCCGTTAGTGAAAACAACAATTTATATTTTACAAAAGAATCTCCCAATGGATATGGGAAAGATGATATTTATTTTTGCAAATGGGAGGATGGAAAATATTCAAATCCCATTATATTAGATGAAAATATAAATAGTATTGGATATGAATTTAATGCTTTTATCTCAAAGAAAGAAGAATTTATAATATATTCAAAATACAACGAAAAAGATGGTCAAGGAAGTGGTGATTTATACGTTTCGAGAAAGGATGCTAACGGAAAATGGAAAGAGGCAACAAACTTAGGAATTCCAATTAATACAGAATATATGGAATATTGCCCGTTTTATGATGAGGAAAATCAAGTGTTATATTTTACAAGCAGGAGAAATAATATTAAGTCAAGAAAATTTAATAATATTTCGGATTTTAAAATATACATTGATGAAAGTGATAACGGTTTGAGTAAAATCTATATGACCGCATTCAAAATAGAATAGAAACTATTTTGATTACTTAGGTTAACCGCAAATAGCGGGGAATTGGGTAAAAAGTGACATTTTTACAATGAATTATCCAAGCCGGCAAGTTCACGCCCCTACTCCCACTACTTCCCTTAAACAAGACCTTTTTATGTAATGCAGAAAAAATTGAATGGAATAAAAAAAATGGATAGTAATCTGATACAAATCATTTCGGAAGTTTATGACAAATGTAGACTTTGACTTTCTGGATTTAAAATCGAACAGGAAAGTAAAGAATACGGTGCCTGCAGATATGAACTAAACGGAATTAATATTATAAGTAGAAACGGAAAAATAACACCTAAAAAAGTGGGTCAGTTCGTGACGTTCTGGAAACGAAATGAGAACGGACCAATTGAACCGTTTAACGAAATAGATAATATTGATTTCTATACCGTAACCGTGCGGACTGAAAAAGAATTCGGACAATTTGTTTTCCCGAAATCTATTTTGATTAAAAAAGGAATAATCTCAACTGACAAAAAAGAAGGGAAAAGAGCATTCCGGGTATATCCAAACTGGGATGTAACAAAAAATAAACAAGCAGAACGAACTCAAAAATGGCAACTTAAGTATTTTTATGAAATTAACAATTCCATAAACTTTAATAAGGTTATGGAATTGTATAAAACTGAATAAATGTGTGGTAAGCACAACACACAACAGGTTAACAGCAAATAGCGGGCAATCGAGTGAAAAGTGATATTTTAAAACCAACATTTCTAGTTTTGCTGTTTTCCATTCGTATTTTTTCAGGCGAGTCCATGTTTTCCTGAGCGATAAGCAATGATGGTCGGCTATAGCGGATTTGACTAGCTCCTAGGATTTAAAATTTATATTTAAATCCTACTATATGATTGCCTTCATTACTGCTGTAAGTCAACTCCATATGTTCTTGCTGGTACTTGGTTGTAAAGAGTAGGTTGCTGCCCAAACCTATTGCTGCGCCTGCCACGATATCCAGTATATCGTGCTTTTTAGAGTCTATCCTACTGGCTGCGGTAAATCCTGCAATAACATAGGCTGGAATACTGTATTTAAAACCATAGCGTCTATGTACATAGCCGGCACTATGAAATACTACGGATGTATGCCCGGATGGAAATGAGTTATCATCGCTTTTATCAGGCCTTTGTCTATTCACGCCCTGTTTCAATCCATAAGTAATACCTGCGGTAAGTAGCAATCCTTTGGTGAACTGCCAGGCACCTTCTTTATCTCCAATAATAAAACTTGATCCCAGTGTGGCGACCGGTAATGCAAACAAAATCACATCGCTTATCTTCTGGGTGGTCCCTACCTGTGGCTTTGTATCTGCCGTATCCTGGGCGAACGTATTTTGTGAAAAAAGGAGTGTAATTACGACCGCAGCTGCTACAATCGATGATTTCAAGTTTTGCAAAAAGATAAGTATTTAGTTAGTGACTTTTGATTAATAAAGTAAATGATGACCTAAACGCGTTTTTGATTTTAATCTCTTAGGGTTTAATTCCCTGATGCTTGCATCGTATTTTATTTTTTTTGGAATTTGGAATTTGTTTTTTTTTGGAATTTGATACCTCGGATGCTTGCATCCATGTAGTTCATTTGTACCAAAGTTGAAACACAAAACATCCTTCAGTTGATTCCAATATCTCTGTCACATTTCCGCTAAAGGTTTAGAGCATGAATAATTACTGGCATGAAAAAGCAATATTCCGATATTTAAATTTAATATGTTCTTGTTTTGGAAACATATTAAATTACTGAGTTAAGCAATTACTTAAAGCTATTGTTGAACTAAACCTAAAGTTGCCTCAAGCAAATAATTTTATCACTTTTCACTACCTTTGGTGGTAGTTAGCATTAAACATCGTAAGTTATGAAAAAAAAATTAGTAGCCTCATATAGCGGGGCTTGGATTTCTATACAGCAGTTCAATGACCTGTACCGAAAGTTAAAGCATTCTGTTGAGATTTCCTGCTTACCCAAAACAAACCGATTGTCTTGCCATGGAAAATTTCAGCATTCCCGAAGATAAAATCAGAGGAAATTCAAGCCGATTCCTGTTGTTCCGCAAATTCAGGTTGATGATAGTTCTTAAACCAATCTCTAAACCCTATATTTTAATGCTATTTAAAAAAATTAAAGATATAATTGATTTACTTGATGTTACGATTATTTCCTATGACCGAAAATCTACTTTACAACCCCTCATTGAATATATTCAAACCAAAATATCAAGTCAACAAGAGTTAAGGCTCAATTTTATTTGTACGCATAACTCAAGGAGAAGCCATTTGTCTCAGGTATGGGCACAAGCAATAGCTTCGCATTTTGAACTAAAAAATGTGTTTTGTTATTCCGGCGGAACAGCGGCAACAACCTTATATCCGATGGTTGCAAAAACCCTTGAAAAATCCGGTTTTAAAATCAGGGTCATTTCTGAAGGCATAAATCCTGTTTACAGCATTAAATATGATAAAAACGAACATCCAATCATTGGTTTTTCCAAGACCTATGACGATAATTTCAATCCGCAGTCTGAATTTGCAGCTATTATGACTTGTTCCCAGGCAGATGCCGGTTGTCCTTTTATTGCAGGTGCTGAAAAGCGAATCCCGATCACCTGCGATGATCCCAAGGAGTTTGATGGTACTAAGCAGCAAGAAGCAAAATATCAGGAGCGTAGTTTGCAAATAGCAACAGAACTTTTTTATGTGTTTTCAAAAATTAATTAAATGGCTGAACAGAAAAAGATCGCGTTTTTTGAAAAATATTTAAGCCTTTGGGTGGCTCTATGTATTGGGGGAGGTATTTTAATTGGATTTGTTGCCGGAGATGCCATGAAGTTCATGAGTACCTGGGAAATTTACCGGGTAAACATTCCCATTGCCATCCTTATCTGGATGATGATCTATCCTATGATGCTTCAAATAGATTTTTCCAGTATTAAGGAGGTGGGAAAGAGACCAAAAGGCATTGTCTTAACCCTGGTAATGAACTGGCTGGTGAAACCCTTTACAATGGCGTTTTTTGCATGGATCTTCTTCGCCAAAATCTTCGCTGCATTTATTGATCCTTCCCTGGCAGGGGAATATATTGCCGGAGCCATCATACTTGGAGCCGCGCCTTGTACTGCAATGGTTTTTGTTTGGTCCTATTTAACTGATGGAGATCCCAATTACACCCTTATGCAGGTATCTGTAAACGATCTCATTATTTTATTTGCCTTTGTACCTATTGTTGGGTTATTACTTGGAATTACAGATGTAGTTGTTCCCTATGAAACCCTTATTTTAAGTGTTTTGATATATGTGGTTATTCCGTTGGTTGCAGGAATAATTACCAGTAAAATACTTATTAAAACCCGGGGAGAGGATTGGTTTAAAATTGATTTTTTACCCAAATTAAAACCTCTCAGCATAATAGCACTTTTGCTTACTTTGATCTTGCTCTTTGCTTTTCAAGGAGAAAATATACTCAATAATCCGTTTATTATTTTATTTATCGCGGTGCCCTTGATCCTCCAAACCTACTTCATCTTTTTTGCAACCTGGTTCTTCGGTAAAAAATTAAAACTCACACATTCTGTTTGCGCCCCTGCAGCTTTGATAGGAGCGAGTAATTTCTTTGAACTATCAGTTGCGGTGGCAATTGGTCTATTTGGACTTCAAAGTCCGGCTGCATTGGTTTGCGTGGTTGGGGTTTTGGTAGAAGTTCCGGTAATGCTTTCACTGGTTACCTATGCCAATAAACAGAAATATTGATTTGAGAAAACCATTTTTATTTGGAATCCGATATTCAATTTTTTTTTGACCCCGGATCCTGGCTTTATCATAATTATGGGGAAAGTATAGAATTCAATACCGGCAAGAAGCGAAAATTATTAAGTAAATTAAAACTTAAAAATCCCGCAAGGATTAGCTGTACGGGATTTTTTTGTTATTAAGACATCTGTTGAAGGAGATTGATCTAACTTTGAAATAGATAATATCATGTGTTTTTCAAATTTTAATCATGTCCTTTGGGTATATTTCAACGTTACATTTATTTCATTTTTATATACTAAGGATTGTTTAACTAATTTTCAATAATTAACCGATGTGTGAAAATATGATTGACATTGGTTGCAATTTTAAGAACATAGATTCCGGCAGGCCATCCAAAATTATTAAACTGATATCTTCCACTTCCTAAATCAATCAGGTCACTACCTAAATAATAATCTTTAAGGAACCGACCATTATTATCGTACATACCAATGCCCATAATCTCCAAATTCGGATCTGAAACCTGGAGAAATATTTCAAATTTAGCAGGGTTTGGGAAAAGCTTTATTGTATAGGTTGCTATATCAGAAATTTCCACTTCCTCTATTTTAGAATTCAAGGTAGCTACTTGTACTGCAGTTAGTTTAACTCCACCCAGTTTCCCTATCAATTCTATTGTTGTGCTTTGGGACGCTCCCTGATTAATTACCAGTGTAGCAGTAGCATTATCATTAGATCCGGTATACTTTATTACAATATTTTGGGAAGAATTCGACTTTAAAATGGTTTTATTTAAACTACCCGAAATTATTTGAAATTTGTCCTTATCAGGGCCGGAAAGCACAACAGAACTAATAAAAACACCCATATTGCCATTAACAACCTGCATTGGAATTTGAGAAGGGTTGTCCACGGTAAGGCTTACAAGATTTGGCGCAGAGATATTACTAATGACGGCAGGTATGCCCTGAGGTGAATCCTGGCCAAGATATTCCATATTTTTTTGAGACCCCCCTCCCAGGTTAGGTGATCCTGCCAAAGTAAAGACTCCATTCCCCGATACTATGGCTTGAGTTCCGTGTCTCTTAAAATTTAAATCTTCTATCCTTTTCCAGGCACCCGTTGCAGGATTAAATTCCTCAGTTATTTTAAGGGCGCCAGTTGTTGTAATACCATAAACCGGTTCAGAATTTACCTCTCCCCCAATAACTAAGAGTTTATCTTTAAAATTTACAACAGAAGCTGCTGCTCTTGGTGTAGGCAAATTCCCAGCTGTTGGAAGGGTACTCCAGCTCGCAGAAGAAAAATTATATACATCAACTTCTGCGATTACGGGATTAAAAACACCGCCTGTACCTCCCGACAATCTTCCCCCTACTGCATAAAGCTTATCTCCAATTACAGCTGTATTAAAGTGATCCCTTGACCTTGGTGCATTTGGCATGCTAGTCCAAATTCCAGTGGCAGGATCGTATTCATCCATCCAGGAAACAAATCCGCCGTCATGACCATTAGTATTTCCTCCAACTATGTAAAATTTATCCTTATAAACAGACAGTCCAGTAGAACCTCTTCTTCTGTTAATTGGAATTTCCGGCCCTTCAATCCATTCTTGAGATTTAGGATTAAATATCCAAATATTATCAGCCGGTGTTTCTGACGGATAATTATTGGTTTTGAAAGCTCCTATTATCCAAATAAGCCCTTGGTATTCCACAGCTTGATAATGGTTGAATTCAAAAGGTGCCGAATTTATCAGGGACGTCCATGAATTTGAAGTATAATTATATATATCAATTGTTTTTGCATTTTCACGTCCTCCCATCAAATAAAATTTATCCCCTGCCTGTACAAAAGAACATTCGTGTCTTGCTGTATAGTTTTCATTCTCATCCTTACTTACCCATAGATTATTCGCAACAATGTTCATGGTCCAGGTAAAACTAACTGTAATAGCATCCGTAGTTTGGCCATCACTGTCATCTACAATAACACTAACAGAATATGGACTTGATACGTATGCATTTTGATTTATTATTCCACTAATAACCCCACTGGCTGAATTCATAACAACCCCTTGTGGTGCACCCGTGATGGAATAGGATAAATTGCCCTCACCCCCACTGGCAGAAACCACCAAGCTACCAGCAAGCACATCACCTATGGTATTTGTCTGATTGGCAATCTGTATTACCTGTATAGGTGTATTCGAACTTCCAGCCCCTAAGATTTCTATCCCATTGATAAGTGGGTTTTCTACCCCGTGAATAAAAGAGATATCTATGGATCCATCAGTCACACTAACAAATTTGGTAATTATGCCTCCTACCCCGGATCCGAAGGTTCCCGAAAGATCAATATTATCCAACTCCGGATAAATTACCCCTTCGATCGCTACATCATAAATACGCTGACCCGCACCGGATGTGCCCGAATAACCATTGCCAAGATATAAACGCACCTCATAGCTGCCAGGTTGATTCACCGGGAAGGAATAGGTCATGTTTGGTACTCCCGGACTACTATCAAAACGTTCTGAATTGTATATGCTCAGGGGAGTTGTAGCTCGATTCACCCCAGAGGTGTAACTACTCATGGTAAATTTTGCTACATTATTCTGAGCTGGCACAATAAGGTATGGGGATTTCTGGGTGGATGTATCTGCACCCCAAGCAAGGCCTCCATCAATTGCAGTTATGGCAGGCCCACCTGAATTCACCCTATAAAGCACCGTGGATACCGTGACTTGACTGACCGTTACCTTAAAAACCTGTTCCACAAAATTGGCATTCGAATCGGTCGCACGAAGTGTGATGGTTGATACAGCCGGAGATGATGGATACGTCAGGCGAAGTATATTTGCTGAAATAACGGCTCCAATACTTGTGTTTGTATTCCCCCGGACCGTATAAGTCAAGTTTCCAACTCCATTGTTATCATCAAAATAATTATTTAAATTGATATTTTCAATCGCTGATCCGATGGACCTCTCAATATCCGGAAGATTTTGTACTATGAATGGTTTACCTGCTGTGATTGTCCAGGTAAAACTAACGGTAACAGCATCGTTGGTCTTTCCATCACTGTCATCTACAGTAACGCTCACAGAATATGGACTTGATACGTCTGCATTTTGGCCTATTGTTCCACCAATTTGTCCATTTGTGGGTTCAATCACAATTCCGTTAGGCGCACCCGTGATGGAATAGGATAAATTACCCTCACCTCCACTGGCAGAAACCTTTAGGTTGCCATTAAGCACATCCCCGATGTTATTTGTCTGATTGGCAATCGGGCTTACCTGTATAGATATATTCGAACTTCCAGCCCCTAAGATTTCTATCCCATTGATAAGTGGGTTTTCTACCCCGTGAATAAAAGAGA
>Ga0307487_1001964_pt1 | contig 13870 bp, 10 predicted proteins | sample CBIW12metaG_FD_203665 | JGI IMG/M metagenome (GOLD analysis project Ga0307487, IMG submission 203665) | Sea-ice brine microbial communities from Beaufort Sea near Barrow, Alaska, United States - CBIW 1.2 | ecosystem: Environmental > Aquatic > Marine > Coastal | place: USA: Alaska | collected... | reverse complement strand
TTCTCAAAATAAAGCTACAATTTTCAACAATCTAATTGTAAGGATGGTTCAAGCCGATAAAATACATCAGAAACAAATTGTAAGTAACTAACTACTGACCTCTATAAACTTTTATTGGAAAGAGCAAATCAGAGCAGAAGAGTAAAAACCGATGAAAACGGTAATTTACTATAACTCAATTAAAAAAATATAAGTAATTCTAATTGAAGCGCATAATAATATTTCGCCAAAGGAGGCTTGCTTCCTGTGCCTTTTTTAATACCCTGTATCGGAAACTGATATTAGTCATAGTTTTTCCTTTGTATTTGCTATAATTTTAAAAGACTAAATCTTAGCAAGATGAAAAAAATAGTGATTCCAACAGATTTTTCGGATAATGCATTCAATGCTCTAAAATATGCAGTGGAATTATTTGAATTTGAAGAAAGTGAATTCTTCCTCTTGCATGCATATGCCGATGAAGTTTACAATCACAATGCCTTGCTCTCGCAACACTTTCTTGAAGAACTAAAAATAAGCACGCGGAAAAATTCTAAAGATGAGTTGGAAAGCATCATTGACAGGATCATAGAATTATTACCAAATCCAAGACACAGTTTTAAACCCATATCAGCATTCGGAATTTTAGTTGATGAAGTGAATGATCTTGTAAATAAAGAAAATGCCGATCTCACCGTGATGGGCACCGTGGGTTTCACTAATGACCGCAATATTACCTTTGGCAGCAATACCTTACAGGTAATTAAATACGTGCAAAGCCCTATACTTTGTGTTCCGGCAAATTATAAATATAAATCCCCAAAAAACCTCCTTTTCCCCACAAATTATATGATCCCATATCAAATTAGGGAATTAAAGTTAGTTGCTGAAATAGCAAGGGCAAATAAAACGACAGTTCATATGCTCTATATTTCAAAATTTCCCTTGGAATCTTTCAGGCAAAAAGCAAATCAATTATTATTAAAGGAGCAGTTTTATGAAACCTCATTTCAATTTCATAGGATCGATGAAGATGAAAAAACAAAAGCCATTATGATCTTTATAAACGAATTGAAAATCGATATGCTTATAATGGTGAATTCCCGTCACACCTATCTGGAAAATATTATTTACCAATCTACTATTGATAAAATAGGATTGCATCCCAGGATCCCCTTTTTAGTCCTTCAAAACATTCAACGTGGCCCTGCATTATAAATAGGACCCTGATTAAAAAATATTGAGGTAAGTTAAATTTAAAAATACGACAATGAAAAAAATCCTGTTACCCACCGATTTTTCCGATAATGCATATAATGCCATTAAATATGCAGTGGAGCTTTTTAAAAATGATGAATGTACTTTTTATTTATTAAATACATATACCCCGGTGATTTACGATGCCGAATATATTCTTCACAGTCCCTCACATCTGACTCTTGGCACGATCTATAAAAAAAATTCTCAAAAAGGCCTTGCAAAGGTTGAGAAGAAAATAAAAAAGGCTTTTCCCAATTCCAAACACAAATGGGAATTGATCTCTTCATTTAATATGTTGAATGATGAAATAAAAGAACAGGTAAAAGAACATAAAATAGACTTAGTGGTAATGGGAACTAAAGGGGCTACCGGTGCCGATATGATATTATTTGGAACACATACCGTGCATGCCATTAAAAAGGGGACCTGCCCAGTCCTTGCAATTCCCTCCGATTATAAATTTAATACTTTAAAAAACATTCTTTTCCCAACAGATTATTTTCTGAATTTTTCTGATCAGCACTTAAAATTTTTGAAAACGATTAGCCAAAAACACGAAGCTAAACTTCATATTTTAAATGTGTTTTTTGGTGTTCCTCTTGAACCTGAACAGGAAAAAACTAAAATATTCCTGGCAGATTATTTTAAAAAAATAACTCACACCTTCTATAGTATTGAAAAGGGAAGCGTCCCGGAGGCTATTTATGATTTTCAAAAAGATAATCCTATAGATTTACTCGTAATGGTAAATAACAAACATTCCTTTTTCGAAAATATCCTCTTTAGACCTGTAGTAAATGAAATAGGATTTCATGTAAAAATTCCGTTTCTGGTAATTCCATCAGAAAAACACAGTTCGTAAAAAATGAAAAATATCCTTCTCCCAACCGATTTTTCTGAAAATGCATGGAACGCAATTTTATACACGCTCCATTTGTATAAAAATGAATCCTGTAAGTTTATTCTTCTTAATTCCTATCAGATCAATGGATACCATAAGGGCAGTAAACTGATACCTATTCCCGGGTATGAAGATTTGGAAAAAGCAAAGAAAAATTCGGAACATGGATTGCAACGTCTCATAGAGGTTATTAAAAAAGGATATCCAAATTCCAACCAACATTTTTTTGCTGTATCCCATAATTATCCTTTGGTAGAAGCTATTGAGCATGAACTTGAACAAAACGATATTGAGGTCATTGTAATTGGCACAAAAGGAAGTACAGGTGCCTACGAAGTGATTTATGGAAGCAATACCATTAAAATTATGGATGAGGTTGAAAGTTGTCCCATTTTAGCGGTTCCTTCAAATGTGCCATTTTTTGAATTAAAAGAGATTGTTTTGGCATCAAGTTTCAAAATTTCACATAATGAAAAAGATTTTCAATATGTGAAAAAACTTGCTCTTCAAACAAATACAAGAATTTGTGTTCTCCATATAGAGGAAGAAGGAGGCTTAAGCATCTCTCAAAAACAGAACAAACATATTCTGAAATCCTATCTTGAAGGAGTCCAGCTTAGTTTCCATTCCCTGGCACACGTAAGCGTACCTATTGGGATTTATTGCTTTATTGAAAGCAGGGGTAGCGATATGATCGCTTTTGTAAATAAAAAACACAGTTTTTTTGAGAAATTGCTTTACAATCCCTTGTATAAAGATTTGGGGACTTATTCGATAATCCCGGTTCTAGTGTTGCAACCCACTGCTAAATAAGTTTATTGAAGCAGAAATGACCATTGTCATATTTTCAGCAAAAAGAAAGAGCTATATTTATTTAACGAATTTTTTAAATAAATGAAAAATAAAATATTAATCCCAACCGATTTTTCTGAAAATTCTTGGTACGCGTTAGATTATGCTATGAACCTTTTTAAAGAAGACAAATGCACTTTTTATTTATTGAATGCATTTCAACTATATCATTTTACGACTGATAGCCTGATTTTGCCTGAACCCGGGGAACCAGAATATGAAAAAGTTATGTGGAAATCGGAAATAGGCCTGGAAAAACTTATTGATGGAATTGTTATGAAATCTGACAATCCAAATCATCGCTTTGAGATGATTTCAACTTATAATTCTGTCTTGGATGCCATAAAGGAAGCTGTACATAAAAAGGATATCTCCCTTATTATAATGGGAACCAAAGGAGAAACCAATGCTGCAAACACAATATTTGGAAGTAATGCGGTAAATATAATGGAAAAAATACAACATTGCCCGGTTTTAGTAGTCCCAGAAGAGGCCGTATTTATGAAAGAAAAGAAAAGGGAAATTGTTTTTGCTACAGATTTTAAAACCGATTATAATTACAATCAACTTGAACCTCTAATAAGTATCGCCAAGCGTATTAAGGCACCTGTAAGAATACTTCACATTTTGGAAAATGAAAGGTTAACCCCCGAACAGGAAGAAAATAAGGATGCATTAAGGGGATATTTAAAGGAAGTTGTATCTACTTTTCACACCTTAACCCATATAAAAGTGGGCGCAGGAGTTCATTCATTTATTGAAAGCCGGGGAAGCGAGATGCTTGCTTTAATCCATAAAAAACACAATGTTTTAAACAGTATTTTTTCAAAATCCCTGGTACACAAAGTGGGGTACAAACCAAAGGTACCAGTTCTTACAATGCATGAATTAAATAATTAAGACTGGGGACACATCATTTTTAAAAGGATTAATACATTTAATTCTGAGACCTTAAACTATTGACTATTCAATTTAAAAAAATATTTTATAATGTTTTTTAGTTAACCTGTTTTCAATGAAAATTTCAGAATTACATATTATAAAGGCATCGGGGGAAAAGGTGAAATTTTCCATAGAAAAAGTGGCAAATTCCCTTAGAAAAGCGGGCGCGGACGAACAAGAGATCCAGGAAATTTTAGAACAGCTAAAAGAGGAACTTTATGAAGGAATCTCCACCAAAACAATTTACAACAGGGCTTTTAATTTCTTAAAGAAAAAAGACAGCTTATCTGCCTCAAAATACAAATTAAAAAAATCTATTTATGAATTAGGACCAACGGGATTTCCATTTGAACGCTTTATTGCAGCTATTTTAAAAAACAGTGAATATAAGGTTGAGGTAGGAAAAATTCTCCAGGGAAATTGTGTAACTCATGAGGTTGATGTTATTGCCAAAAAGAATAATAAAACAATCTGGATAGAATGTAAATTTCACAATGAACAAGGTCAAAATTGCAATGTAAAAACACCAATGTACGTACATTCCCGTTTTAGGGATATTGAAAATTTCAATAAAACAAAAAAACAAAACCCAGAGCATTTCAGTGAAGGATGGTTGGTCACGAACACCCGCTTCACAGCCGATGCCCTTAAATATGGAAAATGTGCGGATCTGTATTTGCTCAGTTGGGATTATCCCAATAAAAATGGGCTAAAAGACCGGATTGATCAAACAGGTTTATATCCAATTACTGTTTCTACCCTGCTCACTGCCCGGGAAAAACAATTTTTATTGAGTAGGGATGTGGTATTGTGTAGGGAATTGATCAAAGACAATTTTTATCTGGATCATTTGGAGATTTCAGAGTTTCGGAAAACCCGGATTTTAAATGAAATGGAAATGCTTTGTCATTCTTAAATAAAATGAAATTTTTATGAGCGTCAAGATAAAAGTACATTTTTTTGGAGCAGCCGGGACGGTAACTGGCTCCAAGTTCCTTTTGGAATCCCCTAAACTCAATATACTTATAGATTGCGGAATGTTTCAGGGACTTAAAGAACTTAGGTTATTGAACTGGGCGCCGCTCCCATTTTCTCCGGATAAAATTGATGTGGTGCTGCTTACCCATGGACATCTGGACCACTGCGGATATTTACCCAGATTGTTAACACAAGGTTTTCACAATTCTATTTTTGGGACCGCTCCTACCCTGGCAATTGCTTCCGTAATTTTATTGGACAGCGCTAAAATTCATGAAAAAGATGCAGAACGTGCGAATAAGGAAGAATATACTATCCACAAGCCAGCTTTACCTTTATATTCTGTGGATGATGCCGAAAAAACAATAGAGTTATTCAAACCTATTGAGCCGAATATCTGGACTGATCTTTCCCCTGAAATTAAATACCGGTTTCAAAAAAATGGGCATATTATTGGCGCGACTTTTATAGAAATGGAAATCTATGGGAAAACCTTTGTTTTTTCAGGAGATATTGGAAGGGAAAATGATGAATTATTAGACCCTCCAAATCGGCCAAGATGGGCAGATTATTTATTTATAGAAAGCACCTATGGTAACAGATTGCATGCTGAAGAAGATGCTGATGAGATCCTCACGGAGTCTGTTAAGGAAATTATTCAAAATAATGGAAATTTGATAATCCCAAGTTTTGCTGTTGAACGTTTACAAACCTTAATGTATAAACTATGGAAATTGTATCAAAAAAATAAAATACCCAATATCCCCATGTTTATTGATAGTCCAATGGGTAATGAAGTATTGAAGATTTTTGAAAGATTCCCAACCTGGCATAAATTACCCTTGCAAGAATATAATGCGATGAGAAATCATTTCAATATAATTACCACGTATAAAGATACCTGGAAAACCATTGACGATACACGATCTAAAGTAATAATAGCGGCCAGTGGGATGGTTACGGGTGGAAGGATATTAACTTATCTCAGGTATTTAATAGACAAACCTGAAAACACGGTATTATTAGTGGGTTTTCAGGGGGAAGGAACACGAGGAAGACAGCTACTGGAAGGAGAACATGAAATTAAGATCTTTGGCAAATATTTGCCGGTAAAGGCCAAAATCGAAGATATTCAAAGCCTTTCAGCTCATGCCGATCAAAAAGGGCTCCTGGATTGGGTGAGCAACATAAAGAATATTCCCGAAAAAGTTTTTATAATTCACGGAGAGAAAATGGCTTCGGATGCGCTACGTCTTAAAATTAAAGATATTTACAACTGGCCAGTTCACATACCTCAATTGAATGAAACAGTAAGTATTCAACTCTAGCCTATTCTGTAACAAATCAGCTCATAAATTTAGAGTACCTAAAATGATTAAAGGAAAGTAACCTACAGTTTTATTTTGGATTTTAATTTGTAACTTTACATAAAATATTTTTTAAATCATCCCATTTAATGATTTAAACTGCCATAATTGCAGATTTTGCGCCATCGAGTCGCATTGACTAATTCTTATTTTGGGTTATTATTTATTTATTAATATCTGTTTATTAACAAATAAAGATCTCCCAGCCCTGTGTGGCGATAACAAGCTCTAATTATATTCAAATTGTGGTGTAACTGCTTAACGCACCTATTGTAAGGGGTTATATTAAAAATTTTCGTTTGAGGGAGTATTTGCGATTTCCCCATTGGTTTTGCAACCGGTTTTAACCACTGATATTTGAGGTTATCATCGCAAGTTTCCGAAATCTCTTTTTAAAACCCTTGGTATTGCAAGGTTTTTGCAAGTATAGCTGTAAATAAACAATTCGGATAACATTCGATTGGAATTTAAATTAATCAAAAATTAAGTAATGAGAGTATTAGTAATTGGAGCAGGAAATATGGGTTTAACCTATGCTGAAGGCATGTCTAAATCGAGCCTTTTGAACCGGCATAATTTAATGATCTATGATAAATCCCCGGAACTGATCGCTACATTAAATGAAATTCCACATTTTGATGTTTATGATAAACTAGAAGATTGTTTGCCTCAGGCAGATGTAGTGTTTCTCGCGGTAAAACCTTATCACTGTGATGTTTTATTTGAAGAGATGAAGCCTATGGTAAATAATGGTCAAATTATGGTATCTATAATGGCCGGGGTTACTATTCAAAAAATTCAGGATAATTTAGGTATTCTAAAAGTAATTCGCGCAATGCCAAACCTTCCTGCACAGGTTGGGAAAGGGGTTACCTCCTATACCGAATCTAAGGAAGTTTCACGTGTTGAAGTATTAATGATTAGAAACTTATTAGATACTACTGGAGCGTCCATAAGGGTTGAAAACGAAAACTTTATTGATGCTTCTACCGGAATATCAGGAAGTGGTCCTGCCTATGTATTTTACTTTATGCAAGCCATGTTGGAAGCAGCTTTAAAAATGGGCTTTTCAAAAAATGATTCAAAAGTATTGGTCAGTCAAACTTTTGAAGGGGCGGTGGAATTGTTCAATCAATCTGATCTTTCTCCCGATAGCTGGATGAAACGTGTGGCTTCCAAAGGTGGAACAACCCGTGCAGCTCTGGATTCCATGGAAGACAACAATGTAAAAGAGCTCATTAAAGAGGCTGCATATGCCGCTTTTGACAGAGCAGTGGAACTTGGAAAAGAAGAGTAATTAAAAAGCTATTTGTAAAACAAATAAAATGGATAAAAAGAAAATAGTTGTAAAAGTTGGGACTAATGTAATAACCAACAAAGACAACAGGATTTTAGTACCTGTATTAAAACATCTCGTAGAACAAATTGCCAGTTTATATGAAGATGATATTATGGTGGTGTTGGTTTCTTCCGGTTCTGCCATTGCAGGAAAGGAAGTTTTAGGAGATATAAGCATTCAGGATGAATCTAAACGGAGGCAAGTATTTTCCTCTGTTGGACAACCAAGGATGATGCGCTATTATTACAGCATATTCCACGATTATGGAATGCGCTGCGGACAGGTGTTGGCAACAAAACGCGATTTTAGTCCGGGAATACACAGGGAAAATATGATTAACTGTTATGAGTCTTTATTAACTGAAGGAATTATTCCTATTGCCAATGAAGATGATGCCGTTTCTGTAACCTTATCAATGTTCTCTGACAATGATGAATTGGCAAGCCTTGTGGCGCAATTAATTAATGCCGATGCTTTGATCATTCTCAGCGATACCGAAGGACTTTTTACAGGCCACCCGGATGATGAGGATTCAAAAAAGCTCAATAAGGTACAAATTGACCAGGATGTAGAGAAATATGTTCAGGAATCTGAAAAAGGTGAAGGAGAAGGCCGTGGAGGAATGGAATCTAAAATAAAAATTGCAAAGGAAACCGCCGCCCAAAACATCCCAACTTATATCGCGAACGGTAAAAGAAAGAATGTAATATTGGATATCCTGGCTGGAAAACCTGTGGGAACCAAGTTTACGGTATAGAGGAGTATTGAGAATTGAGATTTAAGACTACTATTTTAGTTTTTAGCAGTGACCTTTAACGCCTGCCTTTAGGGTGGGCAAACCGAAAATTAATCGAAAGGATAGACTTTAAAATTTAGAAGCTAGACTATTTTAAGTGATTTTAACTAAGAAATGTTGTTGAGAAGTAAGAGAATTGGAGAATGATTTTGATTAACGTCTTGGAAAACCAAAAACTCTTTGCGGCCTTAGCGGTTATTAATGTAGGAAGTAAGAATAAATATTCTTTACAAGAAACAAATTAGATAAAATTTTGATCTCAATTAAAAATATAATTAAAAAGAGCGAATAAATGAAGTTGATAGATACAAAAACCAAAAACAATGTTTTAAAATCCATGATGAATATTCTGGATAAAAAACGTGAAGCTATAATAAACGCCAATCAAAAAGATCTTAAAGCTTTCGGGGAATCTGAAGGGGCGATGTACGACCGTCTTATCTTAAACGACAAGAAAGTTGACGGAATGATACAATCGGTTAAAGAAGTAATGGAACAGGAAGATCCGGTTGGGCAAACAATCTCACACCTTGTGTTGGACAGCGGATTGGACATCACTAATAAAACCGCCCCATTTGGCACCATCATGATCATTTATGAATCAAGGCCGGATGTTACCATTGAAGCTGCTGTTTTGGCTTTTAAAGCCAATAGTAAAATTCTATTAAAAGGAGGAAAAGAAGCCAACCATAGCAATAAAATTCTAGAAGAATGCTGGCATGAAGCCTTAAAAGAAAACGGGTTGGAAACCGATTGGATTCGCCTGTTGAACATGAACCGTACTGAAACTCAGGAATTCCTGAAAAACCCACCTGAAAAACTGGATCTAATTGTACCTCGCGGTGGAGAAAAGTTGATTGGGTTTGTTAAGGAAAATGCTACTTGCGCCGTATTGATAAGCGGTCGGGGAAATAACTTCCTTTATGTTTCGAAAAATGCCGATTTTGAAATTGCCAAAAAAGTGATCCTAAATGCCAAAACCGAAAAGATCTCAGGTTGCAATGCGCTGGACAAGGTTTTAGTAGATAAAAATATTCCAGAATACGAAAATAAATTAAAGGAATTGCAAAATATTCTGAAAGAGTATAAAGTGGAAATTCTGGTTGATGATGAAGTTAAGAAAGTTCTAAAAAATGAATCTTTAATTCCGGGAGAAGATACCTGGAGCGAAGAGTTTCTCGCTATGAAAATAGTAGTTGGAGCAGTTGAAGGACTTGATGAAGCCATGAATAAGATCAATCAATATTCCGGAGGTCACTCTGCAGTGATAATCACAAAGGATAAAGATGATGCTTTAAAATTTATGGAGCAGGTAGATTGTGCGGCCGTATATCAAAATGCTTCTACCCGCTTTACCGATGGAGGACAAATGGGAGTAGGCGCCGAATTGGCCATAAGTACCGATAAGCTACACCACCGTGGACCTTTAGGACTTAAACAACTGGTTACAAACAAATACTATGTATTTGGGGAAGGACATATCAGGGAATAATTTCTCTTAAATTCCATAATTTTAAAAGGTGACTTAAACGGTCACCTTTTTGGTTTTCTAGAATTATTGAAAATCGAGAAAACAACTATTTCCTGGTAATAACAGTTTTTATGTAACAACCTCATGTATTTGCAGTCATATATACAAACATCCCTGAAAGAATGAAAAAGTTAATTTACTCCCTTGCTCTTTTAATCGCATTAAATAGTTGCAAGACTACTCAAACCGCAGAATCTTTAATCACTGATCCTGTTGTGGTAAACCTTAATTTGGTCAATGTCGATAATGACAAGGTGAACATTATGGTAGATCCCGGAAAATTCACTCAAAACCAAACAACTTTCCATATTCCCAAAACAGTCCCCGGTACATATTCCATAGATAATTATGGAAAATTTATTGAAAATTTTAAGGCTTTTGATTATTTGGGAGCCGAATTATTGGTTACCAAAACCGATGATAATTCCTGGTTGATCGATGATGCTGCAAATTTGGATAAAATCACTTATTGGGTAAACGATTCTTTTGATGTGGAAGGAGAAAAAGGTGTATTCTCCCCTGCAGGAACTAATATTGAGAAGGATAAAAATTTCATGCTCAACCTTCATGGATTCGTAGGTTATTTTGATAATCTTAAAGAACAACCATATCATATATTCATTAACCGACCTAAAAACCTGATAGCGGGCACTTCTATGCCACTTAGCGGAAGCTTGGCTACAACAGGACAAATTGATGCGGTTACAGATATATTCAAGGCTTCCAGGTATTTCGAGGTAACAGACAACCCCATAATGTATGCGGCTTCAGACACTACCCATCTTATTATTGACGGAATGAATGTATTGCTCAATGTATATTCTCCAAACAAGGTTTATACATCAAAAAGTATCAAAGCAGGAGTTAAAGAAATGATTACTGCTCAAAAACAATTTTTAGGTGAAATTGACAATACTTCCAATTATGCCATTCTGCTTTACTTGGCCAATCCTGAGGAACTGGATGCCCGGGGTTTTGGAGCTTTGGAACATCATACGTCAACCGTAGTTGTACTTCCCGAAACTATGCCATTGTCAGAATTAAACCAGACGATTACAGATGTGGTGTCCCATGAATTCTTCCATATTTTAACCCCTCTGAATGTACACTCAAAGGAGATCCATTATTTTGATTACAACAATCCAAAGATGTCAAAACATCTTTGGATGTACGAAGGAGTTACTGAATATTTTGCCAATTTATTCCAGGTAAACCAGGGCTTAATTAGCAATGATGAATTTTATAAAAGAACGGCATCCAAAATTGAAAATTCCAAAAATTTCAACGACAGCATTCCCTTTACAGTAATGAGCGAAAACATTTTGGAAGATGCTTATAAAGATGACTATTACAATGTTTATTTGAAAGGAGCATTAATTGGGATGTCACTTGATATCAAACTCAGGGAATTGAGCGATGGAGAAACGGGGATTTTAAATGTAATGAAAAAACTAAGTGAGAAATATGGCAAAGGCAAGCCCTTTGAAGATGATGAATTAATACCAACCATAGTTTCTCTAAGCTACCCTGAAATTCAAGAATTTTTTGATACATATGTTACCGGCAACACTCCTATTCCCTATGATCAGTTTTTAGAAAAAGTAGGAGTAAAATTTGAACAAACCGATATTGAAACTTCATACTTTTTCAACGGACAAGTGCCATATATAGATGGCGACCCGGCAACAAACAACCTTTTCTTCAGAGAAAACATAGCTTTAAATTCATTTCTGGAACAGTTGGGCGTTCATAATGGAGATGTTATAAAATCTGTTAACAACACTAATTACGCTATTGAAAATGTATACGATCTCATCATGGAATCTCAAGACTGGGAACCGGGTGATGACATCACAATTGTTGTGAATCGTGACGATGAAGAAGTTAAACTTACGGGGAAAATTACAAAACCAACAGATAAATTAATACTTTTAAAGGAAATAGACCTTCCCGAAGACAATGTGAAAGTAAAACTGAGAAAGGCCTGGTTAAAAAATTAACAAATTTTAATTTAAAGTGAAGGACCTGTATTCAATGCAATACCGGTCCTTTTATTTTAAAATTTTCAACACTTTATAACCGATTTAATTACTGAATACATATTTTTGAAGAAACTGTGTTTAAGGTTTTTTTTAAATCGGTATCAGGAAAATTATTTGTTCCAAAATTAAAATCCTCTTTGTATCTTGTTTTGCTCAATATACTTCGTGCTGAAAAATTAATTTATGGACATTCCTATTCTGAAAGATATCGTTATAATTTTAGGTTTGTCAATTTTCATTATTTTGCTATTCCAAAAAATAAAAGTGCCCTCTCTTTTAGGGTTTCTCATTGCGGGAATTATAGCAGGTCCCCATGCATTCAATTTAATAAGTTCCCAGCATGATGTAGAATTGCTCTCGGAAATAGGTATTATTTTTCTGCTTTTTATTATTGGAATAGAATTGTCTCTAAAGGGTCTGGCCTCAATTAAAAAAACCATTTTATTTGGCGGGGGAATGCAAGTAGGCGGAACCATTTTATTTACTGCTTTAATAGCGAATATTATAGGTTTACCATTTAATACATCAATTTTTTTAGGCTTCCTTTTTTCCTTAAGCAGTACCGCGATAGTTTTAAAATTATTGCAGGAAAAAGGTGAAGTTGCCTCCCCACATGGGCGCATGGCAGTAGCTATACTTATTTTCCAGGATCTGGTGGTAGTGCCAATGATGCTTTTAACTCCCTTACTCGCAGGACAATCCGATAACATTTGGGAAACCTTGGGAATTCTTCTCGTAAAAATTTTGGGTGTTGGAATTGTTCTTTATTTACTGGCAGTGTATGTTGTTCCAAGAGTTTTTAAAATGGTAGTAAAAACCAAAAACAGGGAACTTTTCATATTAACTACTATTGTATTTTGTTTTTCGGTGGCGTGGCTCACTTCTTCAGTAGGACTTTCATTGGCTTTAGGTGCTTTTTTTGCAGGATTGATCATTTCAGAATCCGATTACAGTCATCATGCAACCGCCAATGTTTTGCCGTTCAGGGAAATATTTGTCAGTTTCTTTTTTATCTCGGTTGGTTCCCTGTTAAATTTAAATTTCTTTTTTAATAATATTTTAATAATTCTACTCCTGGTCATTGGTGTAATTCTTTTAAAAATGTTGGTTATTCTGGTTACTGTTTTTATACTCCGATATCCGCCCAGGGTTATTTTTATGACGGTTTTCGCATTATTCCAGGTTGGGGAATTCTCCTTATTGCTGTCAACTGTAGGGGTAGAAAACGGAATATTACCTGAGAACATTTATCAGTACTTTCTGGCAATATCAATAATCACAATGGGTCTCACCCCATTTTTAATGAATTATGCAGGGCAAATCACCTATTTTCTTTTAAAAATCCCAATCCCTGCAGCTGTAAGGAATAGGTTGCACTATGTAAAAAAAACAAGTAATAACGAAAACAAGCCCACAGAAGAATTAAATGACCATTTGGTAATTATTGGGTACGGGATTAACGGAAAAAACATTTCAAAGGCAGCTAAAAGCGCAATTATCCCTTATGTAATAATAGATTTGGATCCCGAATCTTTCCATGATGCAAAAAATGCTCTGGAGCCTATTGTTTATGGAGATGCCTCAAATCCCGCGATCCTAAAACATGTGCATATTCAGGAAGCCCGTGTTGTGGTAATCGCTATTTCTGATCCAGATGTTACAAAGAAAATTATTAATGAGATCCGATCCTTCACAGAAACCGCATTTATTATTGTAAGAACCCGGTATGTAAAGGAAATAGAAGAAAATTTACGAATGGGAGCAGATGAGGTTATTCCCGAAGAGTTTGAAACTTCCATTGAAATATTCAGTAGGGTAATGAGAAAATATCTGATCCCACATGATGAAATTCAGGCCTTTATCAATAATATTCGTTCTTCAGA
>Ga0307487_1001963_pt1 | contig 13871 bp, 10 predicted proteins | sample CBIW12metaG_FD_203665 | JGI IMG/M metagenome (GOLD analysis project Ga0307487, IMG submission 203665) | Sea-ice brine microbial communities from Beaufort Sea near Barrow, Alaska, United States - CBIW 1.2 | ecosystem: Environmental > Aquatic > Marine > Coastal | place: USA: Alaska | collected... | reverse complement strand
TTATCGGCAATCCCTTGTGGTTGCCCGTTTTGGTTTTCGTTTATTTCGTTTATTTCATCATTTCGGACGATACCGTCATTCCGGGCGACCGTTATATTTTCTGTAATTCCATCGTTTCGGACGATGCCGTTGTTTCGGGCGACCACAAGGGTCGCCCCTACGGGATCAACAATTTCCAAAATGGCGTGAAAATGGTTGGGCATGATTACGGATTCGTGCAATTCGATATTTTTAAATCGGTCGGGCAAATTCAACCATTCGGTATGAATCATTTGTCCTGCCGCATTCAACATCATTTCGCCTTTCACAACCTCACCGAACAGACAAACTCTGTTTTGACAACAAATGGTAATAAAATACAAACCGGCTTGGGAATAATCGTATCCTTTCAATCGGATAGACTTACGATGAGCCAATCCCTTGTCTCGGTTTTTCTCTGTCGTCGGATGATATGTTGGCTTGTCGTTCATGTTATTAATCTACTATCACGTCGGCCGGCACCCTCACCCTCCCACTTATCAACTCCGGCAACAACCTATCCCGAAGCTGAGTAAGAGTTTCTAATTCCCTCTTATTTGAAATCATTTTTGAAATGTTCGACCCGGCAAGCTTTTCGAATTTTGACAATAGTTCATCACCAGAATAAACAATAAGTGATTCAGCAATTACACTTGAATTAATGGCTGGGTACGCTGCACCATCAGCCAAATGTGCAAAAAGTTCTATCATTTCTTCTTGGGTGGTAAACAAGTAAGTGTATGAGCGGTATTCATTTTTTAAAGGTGATAAAACAGCAAAACCAGTACTGCCTGTTAGTCCTTCAATACCAACATATGCAAAACTTCTATTACCCGGTCTAACTGTTCCGAAAATTGTATCGCCAATCTTTAAAATTCGTTTTGCTCTACTAGGAGCTTCTTCATAATTATAAATGGTAGTTTCCAAAATATCACCATTCTTTGTATTCGATAAATCTACATAATCGACTTGTTGAGGTGCATTCTTATTATTCCATGAATTTTTGTTACATGGCGATAAACTTTCTAACGTCTTCACCTCCCACCCCTCCGGCACCCACTTATCCAACACCTCATTAAACTCAAAATCCGAAGGAAACTGAGCGGCTAATTGAGTATTAGTATGGAGGAGTTTTTTGAAATCAGGAACGAGTTGTCTTTTCTCCGCCATCGCTTGCAAGGCTTCAGGGATTTCATGCCCTGCTTCCAGCGCATTATCCAGCACAGGATCGAAGTCCACAAACCAGCTTTTAAACAGGGCTTGCGCCATGGCTTCCAGCGTTTGGTTCATCTGCCGATTCAGTTCGATTTTATCTTCAATAGAAAATATAATGTGCTCTATATTCTTTCTTTCAGTTTCAGGAGGTATTGAGACGGGAATTGACTTTACATCTTTGAGATTCAAAGTTTTTTGGACTGTCGTATTTGCCCTTGCATCAAGGTACTGACTAGCCTTATTTGATCTAAGCCACAGATTTATCCATTTTGCTCCTATTTCTGGATTTACCCTTATAACTGCCACAGCTCTCGCGACATTCCATCCTTTCAGTTTATTAGGAACTATTGCGGTTTGACCTGTAGATCCAACTAAAGTCAACAACACTTCGCCTTTCTCAAGTCGAGTTTTCGAATGTTTAGCTTCAATACTTTGATTAACTTTTAGAATTGAGTCTATATCAAGTGAACCATTATCGAAATTATTCACCCGGATTATTGGTATGCCGTTGGAATCTTCTTGTCCTGGTTGAACAATTCCGTAGGATATATTCCCATTAATTGTGCAGTCAACAAGTTCTATTTCGCGCCAAGATTCATTCATACCCCAAAACCTTTAAATTCTCCATAATTTTTAAATTCTCACCTTCCATTTTTGAGAAGGCAAACCATCGTTTTCCCAAATCCTTGATCGAGGCGCCGATGTGGTAGATTTCTTTTTCATCCAAAATCAAAAAGCGATCGTGCGACTTTTCAAATAGCAACAAGTCTATCGGTGGATACTGTGAATTAAATTTATCCAAATCCAGCTTAAGCTGTTTGCTAATACTTTTGGTGCAAATAGTACATTTCACCCCTTCTCTTCGCTTTGCCAAAAGCGTAAGAACAGAATCATCTAGGTAATTGTCCAAGAGAATAATTGACTTTTCGGCTTTTCGAATCAGGTCAGACACGAAATGATGTGCATCGAATACCTGCCCATCGAAGAAGTTCCTTGAGCTGGAGTAGGATTCTTACTTTCTAATGCTTTAAAGATCTGTTCGAATTTTTGATCGGACTCAAGTTGTTTCAATTCTACGCTATCTATTCTTTTTATTAGCAATTGATTGGAGTTTAACTGTTGGCGCATCGTAATAAACGCATTCATAATCTCTATGCTAACTTGAATAGCAACATCAGATCTCAACACCGCAGAGAGCATGGCTACTCCTTGTTCGGTGAAGACAAAAGGAAGACTTCTCCTTTTTGCGGTCGCAATTTGCGACCGCAAATTTTGATTGTCAGTCATATTTGTTATCTGCGATTGCAGTTCCTCCCACTCCTCCTCTGTAAGTTGAAACATAAAATCTTGAGGAAAACGCTCACTATTTCTTTTCACCTGTTCATTGAGCCTTTTTGTCTCTACAGCATAAATCGACGCTAAATGAAAATCTAGCATCACGTGCTTGTCGCGGTTATAGAAAATCAAATTTTCAACCTCTCTCCTCTCTAATTCGCTACTCATATTCCAGTTCTTTTAGAGTTTTGAAGGCAATCCTTTGAGATCACAAGTTGTGACCTCAAAGAATTAAACTGGTCACAAGCTGTAACCAGTTCAATAGGATGCACTTTATTAAGTTTCAAAGTCATAACCTAATACTTTTAAATTCTCCAGAATATCCTGATCCAGTTGTTTAGCCTGTTCCATTTGACTTTTTAGCGTAGCAGTCAGCTCAGTCATTTTATCTTCAAAGTGAATTCCATCGTCTTCCTCCTCCGCCACGCCTACATAGCGGCCGGGAGTCAGGACGTAGTCGTTGGCTTGGATCTCAGCGAGAGTGGCTGATTTGCAGTAGCCTGCTACGTCTTCGTAAGGAACAGATTGCCGCGCTTCGCTCGCAATGACGGTTCCATTGGACTCATCTTCCCCCTTCAGGGGGATCGAGGGGGTATTACGCCAAGTGTGATACGTGCCAGCGATCTGAGCGATGTCCTCTTTCGTCAGCTCTTTTTGGGTGCGGTCGATCATTGTTCCGATTTGTCGCGCATCAATAAAGAGAGTTTCTCCTCTTCTATCCCGAAACTGACTGTCTGGATTTTCTGGATGAGGACGCTGTGACTTGTTTTTGGTCACAAACCATAGACAAACTGGAATCTGAGTAGTATAGAATAACTGACCCGGCAAGGCAATCATACAATCCACCATGTCCTTTTCGATCAGTTCCCGACGGATATCTCCTTCTCCAGAAGTATTAGAACTCATGGAGCCATTGGCTAAGACGAAGCCAGCTGTTCCATTCTCGGAGAGTTTGCTCAGCATATGCAGAATCCAGGCATAGTTGGCATTCCCTGCCGGTGGCGTCGTAAATCCTGCCCAGCGGGAATCATCTTCCAGCTCGCTTTTCTCCCGCCACTGGCTTTGGTTGAATGGCGGATTGGCCATGATGTAATCGGCCTTCAGATCTGGGTGCTGATCTTTAAAAAAGGTATCGGCTGGTACATCACCCAAGTTAGCCGAGATCCCACGGATCGCCAAGTTCATCTTTGCCAGTTTGTAGGTGACAGCGGTATATTCCTGTCCGTAGATCGAGATGTCTTTGGTATTGCCCTGATGGCTTTTGACGAATTGCACAGACTGCACAAACATCCCACCTGAGCCACAAGCTGGATCGTAAATTTTGCCTTTGAAAGGTTCCAGCATCTCAGCGATCAGGTTTACGATGCACTTAGGCGTATAGAATTCTCCACCGCCCTTACCCTCTGCTGCTGCAAAGCGACCTAAGAAATACTCGTAGATTCTGCCTACAATATCCTCTTCGCCATCTCCGACGGTGTCGATGTTATTGATCGTATCGAGTAGCGCAGCAAGTTTGCTGGGATCTAGATTTAGTCGGGAAAAGTAATTATCAGGAAGCGCACCTTTCAGCGCAGGGTTATTCTTTTCTATGGTATGCAACGCTGTATCCACGATCAAGGCAATGTCATCCTGCTTGGAATTGGTGATCACATGGCTCCAGCGGCTTTCAGGTGACAGAAAGAAGACATTCTTCATGTTGTAGAATTCCCTCATCTCCAGGTATTTCTCCTTGCCCTCAGCGATCAGCTCAGCCTTCCGCTCTTCAAACTTATCAGAAGCAAACTTGAGGAAGATCAGTCCAAGTACTACGTGTTTGTATTCGGAACTTTCTACCGTTCCTCTCAATTTATTGGCCGAATCCCAGAGGGTTTCTTCCATTGACTTTTGATTCTTATTGGGCTTTTGTACAGCCATTTTTATTGGATTAGTATTTTTTGAGTGATGGATTCAATCCGAAATTTCAAGTAAGTCAAAAATTTAAGCTCACACCTATTTTAAAAAATCTCAGAATTGACGAATGATTAAAGATATAAAAGTTCATCCCTAAGAAAAGGCTGTTCATCAAATTTTCCAATAGTTTTGACTTTTTATGATGTTCAGGTTTTCCTATGATGGCTATCGGAATTATCAGAATGTAATCCCGGACTCTCTCCTATCAAATGATTCGTTGATTCACAAAATCATTTCATTTGCACTTTTTTTTGGGTCTTTGTGGTCAAAACTGAAAACATTCGAGGTTTTAGAAATCTAAAATGTTGGCCGCACAGTCCTCTGGAACATTCTTTGCACCTTTGCTCCCGATGCAACTCAAACATAAAGTATTGGCGGGTGCGGTGACGTTTATCGTTTTGTGCGTGATCACTTTCAAATCTCTTCAGACTTCTACCCTACCTACCGGCTCCCCTACCTTTTCTCCAGGAATCCATAATAACATCAGAACAGCTTTTCTCGACGTGTGGCAGAGCTATAAATCACTTCATAAATACGGCTTCGATGTGCTACAAAGCAACCTGAGTTCCTCGACTATGCAGGCTCAACCTGTGATAGAGCTCAGTGATATATTTGGGAAAAATCGTCGCTACAAATTAGACGTGGCTGAAAAAGTCATGGATTCCGGAGATTTATACCTATCAGATTTGCCTCAGGATGTGTTGAGGGGATGGTTTGCACATGAACTTGGACATATTGTAGATTATGAAAATCACTCAAATTTTGGGATGATCACTTTTGGAATCCGATATGTCTTGTCGGATGATTATAAACGGGAGCGAGAACATGAAGCAGATAGCATCGCGATCCGTCATGGCTTTAGAACAGATGTGATAGCGGCCAAAAAATACATCCTTGAGAATGATTTTATTTCGCCAGCCTATCAAAATCAGATCAAAAAATATTACATGTCCATAAGCGGAGCGGAACTTTGCCCAGATGAGCGAGTACCGGTTCTACCTAAGGTTAAGATATAAACTGGAGTAGGGCTTTCATTTTTTCTTCAGTCATGACTTTAGGGGTTTTGGTCTGACCGCCTTTCCTATTAATAGATGCCAAAAAAGCCGTGTATTGGTCCTTACAGATGATTTTTACTGAAACACCCTTGAGTGCTTTCGATCTCGCTATGACATAATTCTTATTCGTAGCCTGTAGAAGTTCGTCTAGTTTCTCTGCCAAATGGTCAGATTCTATAGTCGATACCAGCACCCACTGATGGATGTAGTCACCATTTTCATTCTTCACTGCCGCTACCATATATTCGTTGATGGTGGTCGCATTTGACTCTGCCAGTTGTAAAATTGCCTTATCCATTTTCTCTTCGGAGAGCTGAGAGCCGACTACATTTAGGAAGAACTTGGTGCGTCCCGTAATTTTAATCTGCGGAGGAGCTAGACTTTCAAACCGGATCACATCTCCAATGGCATAGCGCCATGCACCTGCACAGGAGCTGAGTAAAAGCACATATTCCTCTCCAACTTTCACCTCATCAATTCCTAATACCAGCGGGTCACTTAGCAAATCTCCAGTTTCGCTTACGCCGCGCTTATCGAATGGAATAAACTCGAAAAAATAGCCATGACTCAGCGCTAGCTTCATATTCATAGAATCAGGCTTGCAGCTATAGGCAATAAATCCCTCCGAGGCCAGGTAAGTATCCAAAATCGTGAGTGGAGTTTTGCAAACTTTCTCAAAGTCTTCTCTATAAGTTTCGAAGGCTACTCCTCCGGAAGCAAAGACCTGAAGGTTTGGCCAGATCTCGTGAATATTGTTCAACTGATGGCGGTCTATAATTCGCTGAAGCATTAGAATTACCCAAGACGGAATTCCGGCAATCGCTCCAATATTCCACCCTGGCGCTTGATCTGCGATGGTATTTATACGCTCATCCCAATCATTAATAGCGGCTATTTCCTTTCCCGGTCTGTAGAATACATCATACCAATTGGGGAAATTACTCACGTTGATTCCCGAAATTTCACCTTCATTAAATCCCTGCTCATTTTTATCCAAATTGGCTGAACTACTAAGTATCAAAACTTCAGATTCAAACAGAGATTCAGGGAAATTGAACTCATGAAGGGAATTGATCATGGATTTGCCTACAGATCTCATAGAGCCCATAAACTCATTTGTAATAGGAATTCGCTTACTGCTTTTACCTGTGGTTCCACTACTTCTGGCAAAAAAATCAGGTTTACCTGGCCAAGTGATATCCTCGAAACGCTCCTGCCTTGACCACCATTGTGCATGCATGTCGTCGTAATTGAAAATTGGAACATATTTTCTGAATGTTGAAATCAGCTCATCCGATTTCAATATCTCAGCAAAACCGTGGTACTTTCCAAACGACGTATTTTGGGCTTTGGCCAAAAGTTCATGCAGCTGCTCGTTCTGTGCCTGTTGTGGATTTGCTTCTGCTGATTGGATTTTTGCGGTCAGATCTATTCCGGCTTTGACGAGCTTGCCCAGTATGGCCATGTGGTTTGTTTTTTTGATCCAAAATAGCAAATGATATGCCTTGGAGGGATTCAGAATTTTTATTATGAAAATCTACTTTGACTTTCCTCATATCTCAGACTTGATTCAATAGTGTTTAGTTTCGTTCCGATAATTATCGGGATACACTACGAAATTTACTGCGCTTTTGAATGTGAGTTTTACAATTCAATTCAGTTGACATTTTTATTTTTCACCAAGAAGTGATTACCCTATTACCATTAATCGCTGAAATCTGTGGGAAGTAGATCATCCAACTTCTTGTTACTGTTGGGGATTTGAAATCCAAATCTCATACTTGCGGAATTTTTAAATTTCTTTGAGCATAAGCAGTTGAATAAGAATAGTGCATAAAAAAACTACCGAGTAGTGCCACCCGGTAGTTTTGAAAATGTAACTATTAGCGAGAATCTTTCCTCAAGCCTATGCAGTATTTATGCGCATTGTGACTTTTTAATAGTTATATCCGTTTAATGTTGCCTTTAGAAAAGCATTAAATGTCCTGAGTTTGAATTCTTCGGTCACCCGTTACTTGTCTTCCAGTCTTATTTACTAATTCTTTCCAACTTCACCCACTCCGATAAATGGAATTGCGCCAGCACCAGTAACCTCAGGCAAAATACCATTCCATTTTTCTATGGCTTTCAGGTTTGCCTCGATCTTTCTTAGCTCAATCAAATCAGGCGAAATATTCATTTTCTGTAGTCTAAGCGCCTCTGCTTCTGCAGTCGCAGCCGCGATGGTTTGCTCTGCTTCAACCTTTATCCTATCCAAATCTCTTTTTGCCTTGAGTGCATTTTGCTCTGCAGTTTGCTTCGCTTCAATTGCGTCCGTAAACGTTTGAGAAAAACTAAAGTCGATAATAGAAAAAGCATCAACTGCGATGTTTGATTCAAGTAATCGAGCGCTTAATGCTTCTCTCATTTCAGAACTTACAGCTGGTCTTTTGGTAATTAATTCTTCTGCAGTATATCTCGCTGACACCGCTTTCATTACTTCCTGAATTGCCGGATCGATGATTCGATCTTTAAATTCTAAGCCGATAGTTTGATAAACCAAATTTGCTTGATCGGGTATCACATGATAGTTAAGTGCTACTGACATAGCAACATCCTGAAGATCAGAGGATGAGGAAGCAGCATCAGTCAAAACTTTTTGAATTTTCACGTCCATTAGAATGATCGTTTGGACGACGGGAATTTTAAAGTGAAGCCCTTCGCTCAATACCTTATCCTGAACAGCTCCGAAATTCTGAACAATACCTCTTTGTCCTGCTCCAACCTGAACCCACGGTTTAAAGAGAAAAAGCAATACCACAACCACACTTAAAATGATCAAATTCCTCCACGGACCCTTTTCGAATACATTCTTCATCTCACTCATGTTTTGATCAGTCATAGTTAGTTATTTGGTTTCACAACAAAAATGAGATTAATCACCGTTTATTGCGTTACATCGAATCGAACATTCTTACACATATCACACGTCAAATTTTAGTTGAAAGCGATAAGTTTAAGTTTGTTTCTACTCAAAGTTACGATTAGGTTTAGTTTACTCTGCCCAATTCTCAAATGATTTGAAAATAGGCAATTACAAAAATCAAGTTAAACTTTAAAAACATTCCCTATTAGCCTAAATATCGCCTCTATCGAATTCTGTACAGCGGATCTAGCAACTTTCTTAAAGCCTATATTATCAAGGTGCAACGGTATCTTTTTCCAACTCCACAATGATGTCGTTTCTACGATTGATCAATTCAAACGGAGGGTTGTATCCCAAAAAATAGAAACGATTGGTATACCTAATTCCATTTGCATCAAGAGCCGTTACTAATTTTTGCTTGTACACTTTGATTTTTTCATCTGAAGTCCACCCGCCAAAGGATATGGCCGCCACCGTTTTTGCAGGTTCTTCACGGAATTTGATCTGTGACTCGTTAGGAAGAGGCAGAGATTCCTTATTAAATTTCTTTGGAACCAAAAACATCATAGTCATAGAATCTTCCAATGACATAGCAACTGGCGAGGTCATGGCAATTTTTTCCTCCTTTTCATTCCCACCAAAAATGTAACCTGCTAAAATGGAGAAACCCTTATTAGACTCGCTTTTGTAATTATTACCTGAAAGTTTGACCGATGTAAACAAACTTGCTTCATAGCTCCGAATTTCAAACGAGTCATATTTTTTATCTACCACATAAGGATAAGTCTCGATGTTGCGTTGACCACGCATGGCAAAAAGCTGTATAATTATAACTACTCCAATGATTACTGCGAGGATGATTAATATGATTTTCATAGGTGACAGTTAGCTAGTATTCAGTAACAAAAGATCTTTATAAGCCCAATTGTTCATTTTATTTTTGTTCTTCTTGGAGGTAAATTCTAACCAATTTTTGGAGCCTGAATACCACTAGAAAAACGATAGTGATTCAGGCGAGTTAATACGGAAATCATCCCCATTCAGTGGAGATCCCTCACTAAACCAGATATGATTTTGTTGCTATGAGAGTGTTAAGCCTTCCCAGAGTTCTATTTAAGTATAAAAAAGAATTAGTAAGTAATTGCTTAGGTGCTAGCTATCTGCATTTTTGATTTTTTCAAACGGTCTCACTATTTTTACTTAGCAGGGATTTTTAGCTATTTAATGTGACTAGTTTTGAGGTGGTTATTGCTTTCATAAAAAAATATTTTTTAAAATAGGTGTTTCTTAAAACCAAGACTAAGATTATCTTTTGTTTTATCAATAGTTTGATCTTGTCAGATCAACCTAAGCAAACTAACCCAAATAAGCTTCTTCTATTTTAACAAGACAGTTAGTTTTTCGCCATCTTCCATCCTATTATCAGTCATGCTTTGTTTCAACTATTTAAGAGTTTTGCTGAGCTTGCTGTGAGGACTATAAGAGTGATTTGGAAAGTAAAATTTAATGACATTACAATTCCTTATCCTTATATCCAACAATACCGCCGCTTCCTAGTTAGGTAAGAATTCAATTTAATTTGAACTTATTTTTAATTACTACTTAACATAAAAACCATGTATTACTTTAAACAATTATCCGGGGGAATATTAATTTTATTTTCCTTATTTCTAATCAGTTGTAAAGATGATCCAGATCCAATGCCTATTCCGACAGGCAATACTGAGACATTTGATCTTGCTTCTGTTTCTGACCCAAATATCTCAGGAACCGCTGAGTTTATCGAAAATAAGGATAAGTCAACTACCATCAACTTAAAACTTTCGGGAACTCCTTCCGGTGGAATGCATCCAGCTCATATTCATCTAAATACTGCTGCTGAGGGAGGAGATATAGTTTTGACCTTAGGTACAGTAATGGGCGGAACAGGAACGAGTAGCGTGACAGTTAGCAAATTAGATGATGGTTCTGCTATCTCTTACTCTCAATTAATTAATTTCGACGGCTATATTAACGTGCACGTTTCAGCATCTGATTTAAAAACTCTTGTTGCACAAGGTGATATAGGAGAAAATAAGTTAACTGGTAAATCAAAAACTTACGCACTGGGAACGAAGGCTGTTGCAGGAATTAAAGGTACAGCTACTTTTAGCCAACGTGTAAATGAGGAGACACTAGTTAAGATTATGCTAGAAGGAACACCTGATGGAGGAAAGCATCCAAGTCATATTCACATCAATACTGCTGCTAAAGGTGGTGCAATTGCGGTTACTTTTATTCCAATAGACGGCACTACAGGAATGTCAGTGACCAATGTTTCATCTTTGGATGATAAGAGTGCAATCACTTACGATGAATTGTTGGCTTTTGATGGCTATATCAATGTTCACCTTTCAGCCGAGGAATTAGGAACTTTGGTTGCTCAAGGTGACATAGGACAAAATGAATTGACAGGAAAGTCTAAGGTTTATACATTAGGTGAAAAAGATGTGCCAGGCATTAAAGGGACTGCTACTTTTAAGCAGAGAGTAAATGGCTCTACCTTGGCACTATTAGAAGTTCAAAACACCATTCCTGGAAGTTCTCATCCAGCTCATATTCACTCAAACTCAGCTGCAGTTGGTGGTCCTATCGTAATTTCTTTCACTCCGGTAGATGGTTCTACAGGAATGAGTTTGACTGATATTGTTGCTTTGGATGACAAATCTGCCATTACTTATGATCAGTTGTTGACTTATAATGGTTACCTCAATGTTCATCTTTCCATGGCTCAACTTGGTGTGATAGTGGCTCAGGGAAACATCGGTAGTAACGCAAATTAAGAGTAAAATTAGCAAGTTTTATAAAAGCCCAGGTTTTATTGCTTGGGCTTTTTTTATTGTCAAATCCGCAATTGCAAACACTTAATTAAGGCGCATTGCTTTTGTACGTCATGCTTATTTCTAATGGCTAGTTGCCATGTATTGAAGAGCTTTGGTGGCGTAAGAAAAAGGGCCGCTTTGCCGTGATTATCTCGGAATTGATCTACAGTTATTTCTCTAATCTCCAAATCTTCAAAATAAATTCACTGGTTAAGATGTAGAGCTTTTGGCTGGGGTTGGGCTAGTCGATTTCCTGGAGGGAAAGTTTTAAGGAGCTATATTATAGGGTGATTCCCTATTTTGAGTATCATATTAAGCCGAAATTAAAAGCTGGGGAAACAGTTTTAATTGTCGCTCAAGGAGACTGCAAATATGCCATGAGAATGTATTTGGATAAATTTTTTCCCGAGGAAATAATAGATCAAAAACTTAACACAGCTGATCTATTTACCTATTACTGGCCTATTGTTGCAAAAAATAATATCTGAATTAGGGTCAAAAATTTGAATTTAGAATACTATTAAGTGAAATATTAGTTCTTGGAATTAGTGACGAATTTTTATTTTACGGGAGTAATCCTTTATTATGATTATCCAAAACTATTCCATTAGTTTTATTTTCTTTGATTGACAGGCTGGAAGACAAGATTAGGAAGACCCATACTTACCGGCAGGCAGGGAAGTGGCGTCAATTACTGAGTTTACCAAATTTTTCAATGCTTTTGACTCTTTACTGGCTGAAAAGCGGATATACATATATTCTATTAATAAAAATGACTATCTCAATAATTTAACGATCAGTTATGCTTAGGATTCGTACATTGATTAGTAGTGAATTTTTAAACTAATTAACATGATAGATTATAATCCGAAAATAATAGCTATTGATTTTGATGGTACGATTGTCGAACACGATTATCCGAAAATTGGGAAGGAGATGTTGTTTGCATTTGCCACTATCAAAGCATTAGAAGAAAAAGGACATAGACTTTTACTATGGACTTATAGAGAAGGACATCTTTTGGACGAAGCAGTTCGGTTTTGTAAAGAAAATGGAGTGGAATTTTATTCAGTAAATGAAAGCTATCCAGGAGAAAGATTCGAAACCGATTATGCTAGAAAACTTAATGCGGATATTTTTATAGATGATAGAAATGTCGGAGGATTTCCTGGATGGGCAGCTATTTGGCAAATGCTGCATCCTGAGGGAGGAAAGTTTTTCCATGAACTTACCGATCGTGATGCACATCAAAACTATCCCAAAAAACTTAAAAAATGGTTTGGCTTAGCTAGTAAAAGTTGAAATTATCTTTCAACTCTATTTCGGGGTATTTAAGCTAATTCTACCTTCAGAATACAAATCATAGGCCGCTATCAAGGCCTCGGATCCCTTCGCTTCTGGGTACAATTCATATTTCTGCATCTCTTCGCGGGTTTCGACATAGACGGGTTGCAACTTTTGATCAAATACATTCCAGACAATCAACATGAAAATATAACCAATTTTGCTTTCTCTGCCATTTTCTAACCAGGATTCAAAAACTTCTTCATTGAGACCTTGTGGATAATCCGGACCTTCAAACATGCGCAATAAACTTTTAGAGTGAATAATCAAAAATCATCCTTTTCGTCTTTTAATCCCAATTTTTTGATGATTTATTTACATTTTTATGTAGTGAAATTTCCTCCAAAATTATTACATCATCCTTGAATTTTTTTATCAAATTTCTTACCAAAATCAAGTTCTTACTATTTCCAATTTTGGTGAATGCCTTACTTATCATTATATAAATCAGTGCTTGATGATTACAATAATAATTGGTAAACATGATTAGCTGCAATTGCATCAGTAAAAGTGAAAAAGTGACTTGTTCAATTATAAACTCTTGCATAGCCTGTACTTCGGTCACCCGACATTTATGCTGAGCTTGCCGAAGTCACGGTCTTCCCGCCAAGTAACCAGAAAAGATAAACTTACTTTCATGATTGCAGACAATCAGATTTATTTCTTGCTAAGCATAATTGTCACCTATCAATTTTAAATTATGCGATCCGAACTTTTCAAAATCAGAAATTCGTCATTGGAAAGAGGAGAAAAGGGGCTGTAAAGAAGAAACTTTTTCAACTGTTAAAATTCAATTGCTTTTTGCTGCCTCATCGAAATGAACCACAACTGTTGCAATTCTTTGCATTTGAAGTAATTTTGAATTTCAATTTTTACTCATGACAGAAGAAAGAGCCTCACTCAATTTTATAGAACAAATTATCGAAGACGATCTAGCGGCGGGAATGTCTCCTGAAAAGTTACGCTTTCGTTTTCCACCAGAACCTAACGGCTATCTTCACATTGGCCATGCAGCCTCAATATGCATGAATTTTGGACTCGGAGAGCGACACAATGCGCCTGTTAATCTTCGATTTGACGATACTAATCCAGCAAAAGAGGAACAGGAATATGTGGATGCCATCAAAAATGACATCTCTTGGCTGGGCTTTCAGTGGGATATTGAATGTTATTCTTCTGATTATTTTC
>Ga0307487_1001962_pt1 | contig 13878 bp, 13 predicted proteins | sample CBIW12metaG_FD_203665 | JGI IMG/M metagenome (GOLD analysis project Ga0307487, IMG submission 203665) | Sea-ice brine microbial communities from Beaufort Sea near Barrow, Alaska, United States - CBIW 1.2 | ecosystem: Environmental > Aquatic > Marine > Coastal | place: USA: Alaska | collected... | reverse complement strand
ACCGTGCAGCCCGAGCGCAGGCGATCCAGGGCGAAGGACCCGATATAGCCTTGGCCATAGGGGTTCTGCAGCATCGTGCCGTCCACGATCCCATCTTTGATCGCCTGAATCAGTACCTCGTCATGGTCGATGCCGACCATTTTGATGCCGCTGTCGCCCATCTTGCGCAGGGCATTGGCGGCCACGACCGCAGGCACCCAGGCGGTGGTGACGATCCCGTCCACTTCGTCGGCATGGGCGGCGAGATAGGCGTTGATCTTTTCTTCAGCCGGCTCGGGGGCGTCGATGTCGGCGATCACCTGCACGACGGTTGCGCCTTCTTCGTCGGCGGCGCGTTGCACCGCATCGATCCGAAGCTGGGTGTTGGGGTCGACAAGGAAGCCGGTGAAATGCGCGATCCGCTTTTCGCCGTCACCCATGGCCTTGATCAGCTCTTTGGTGCCGATATAGGCCGAATTGCCGGTATCCGTACCAAGGCAGAAAGCGGCGGGCGACGGATCCTTGTAGCACCCCGCACCTGCGATGATCTGTGCGCCGTAACTGCTCAGTTCTTCGGCCGTCGAGACAGCGCCGACCGGATCGCCCGGGAAGATGAGAAAGCCGTTGTACCCTTGGCTCAGCAGGCTTTCCAAAAGCTGATTCTGCTGCGCCAACTCCCATTTTTGCGGCACTTTATACTCGGCACCGGCAAGACCGAAATCACGTGCGGCATCGGCACCGGCCTGTTCCCAAGCGCTGAAATAAGGGTGCGGTCCGCCCGGAATCAACGCAAACAGGCTGTCTTCCGCGGCCTGCGCGCCGCCGATTGCGCTGGTTCCAAGTACGGCGGCCATGGCGATGGCCTGAATATGTCGTGTCATTGTGTTCCTCCCACTTTGTTTTTTCCGATATTCCGTCGGCTGATCAAAGCCTCCAAGCAGCCAACTTGCAATCGTTACGAAAAGACTAGTATACAAGTATCCACACGGCAAGCAGTGTGTGAAGGTGTTTGCAGGGGGAATTGATGAGCGATAAATCTCACCCGCCCGACCACGGCCTCGATAGGGCGGTTGGTTTCGTGCCCCCGGGGCTCGACTCGCTTGTTCTTGATTCGAACAGTCAGTTTTCGGTCACCGACCGGGTGCACCGCGCCTTGCGTTGCGCGATTATCGACGTGCAACTCGCGCCCGGGGCCCCGATCAGCGAAAACTCGGTCTGCCGGCAATTCTCGGTATCGCGCAGCCCGGTGCGCAGCGCGATCCAGCGTCTCGCCGAGGAAGGTCTGGTCGAGGTTTCGCCCCAACGCGGCAGTTTTGTCGCCCCTCTGCACCTTGAACAGTTGCACGACAGCCATTTCGTGCGCCGAACCCTTGAGCTTGCGCTGCTGCGCGAAACCGCAGCGATCTGGACCCCCATGATGGGGGAGACCATGCGCGCCCTCCTTGCGAAACAGGAACGGCTGCTGCTCGAACGCGATGCCGACGCCTTTCTCGAAGAAGACCATGTATTTCACCGCACTCTTGCCGGGCTTTCGCAGCGCGAAGGTGTCTGGCCGGCGATCGAGACCGCAAAAACCTCGATGACCCGGTTTCACCGCTATTGGGCGCAAATGGACCGCCTTGCGGATGTTTTGGCCGAACATTCGATGGTGATTGACGCGCTGGAACGTGGCGATAGCGCGGCAGCCGAGGCGGCGCTGGCCGCGCATCTCGATATGGTATTCGTGATCCTTGACGGGATCCCGAAAGAACAGCGCAGACTGATGCCCTTTTAAGTCCAGCCTGCCGAACTCAACATACAAAGGATTTCCGATGAAACGTAGAAAACTGGGCGATACCGGGCTTGAGCTGACGGAATTGTCGTTTGGCGGCGCCGGGATCGGCAACCTTTACCGTCCGGTGGCCCGCGAAGATGCAATCGCCACCCTTGCCACTGCATGGGATGCGGGCGTCCGGTATTTCGACACGGCACCGTTTTATGGCCACGGCCTGTCCGAGCGGCGCACGGGCGATTTCCTGCAAGGCAAGCCGCGCGGCGAATTCGTGCTCTCGTCCAAGGTGGGCCGGATTTTGCGCGCCTCACCCGAAGGTCCGCCGACCGGCACCGGCTATGTCGATGCCCTGCCTTTTTCGATCAACTATGACTACAGCTATGACGGGATCATGCGCAGCCACGAGGATAGCCTTGCGCGTCTTGGGCTTTCCTCGATCGATATTCTCTATGTCCACGACCTTGAAAGCGGCTCTTTCGCCACGGATGACGAATACCGGGCCCATCTGGATACTTTCGCCACCAGCGGCATTCGGGCGCTGGAAGAGCTGAAGGCGGATGGAAAGATCTCTGCCTTTGGCCTTGGCGTGAACGAGGTGTCGGCCTGTATCAACGCGATGGAGCGGGTGCGTCTTGACTGCCTGCTGATGGCGGGCCGCTATTCCCTGCTCGACCGCACCGCGACCGGAAAGCTGATGAAGATGTGCGAGGACAGCGGCACGATGATGATCGTGGGCGGCGTATTCAATTCCGGAATCATGGCGACAGGCGCCCGCCCCGGTGCGACCTTCGACTATACCGAAGCCTCGCCCGACATCATGGACAGGGTTGCAAGGATGGAGGCTGTGGCCAAGCAGCACGGTGTGACATTGGCCAATGCGGCGCTGCATTTCCCGCTGCTCAATCCGGTCGTGGCAAGCGTGCTGATCGGCTCGGCGAAACCATCGAGCCTGACGCGCAACTTCGATGCCTTCGCCAACCCGGTTCCCGACGCAATCTGGCCCGAGATGGACGAACTGGCCCTGCACCCTTGAAAGGAACCCCGTTCATGGATTTGATCGACACGCACCAACACCTGATCCTGCGCGACAAGCTTGGCTATGGCTGGACCAAAGACATACCGGCGCTGGCCGGAAATTTCACCCCGACCGATTACGCAGCGCTTGTGAAAGGGCGCGGGGTGGTGGGCACCATTTTCATGGAAACCGGCGTCGACGCAGCCGATTATCAACGCGAGGCGCGTCTGGTCGCCGGAATGATCGGACAGGCGGGCGACGGGCCGGTGCTGCTGGGCCAGATTGCGGCCTGCCACCCCGAGATCGATGAAGGTTTTGAAGCCTGGCTTGAGGAATGCCGCGATCTGGGCGTTGTCGGATTGCGACGCATCCTGCACAGGATGCCCGATGACACCAGCACAGACGCGGGTTATCGGCGCAACATCCGACGGATCGGTGCCGCCGGCTGGCCTGTCGATCTGTGTTTTGCCACCCGCCAGCTCGACATTGCTGGCGATCTGGTGCGGGCCTGCCCCGAGGTGAACTTTATCCTCGATCACTGTGGCACCAACGACATGCAAGCAGGTGAATTCGACGCCTGGCGCGCGCGTATGGGACGGCTGGCCGCATTGCCCAACCTGCATGTGAAATTCTCCGGCATGACCGCCTATGTGCCCGCTGATGCAGGCCCGCACGATCCGGTGGCCGCTGTGGCGAATGCCGTGTTGGAGCTGTTTGGCCCAGCGCGTCTGATCTGGGGCGGAGATTGGCCGGTCGTCGACCTTGGAGTGGGCCTGCCCGGCTGGATCGATCTTTCCGCGCAATTTCTGGCACCGCTGTCAGCGGATGAACGCGCGCGGATTGGTCATGCCAATGCCCGCGCCTTTTATAATCTCCCCGCCTGAGTGGCGAAAGGACTCCCCACATGGCCCTAATTGAACGCATCCAGCTTTCCATGGTTGATCTCGTGCCCAAGGTGAAACGCACCGACGCGATCCAAAGCTTCGTAAGCCAAGAAACCCCGATGGTGACGATCACCGACGCGGATGGCGCGACCGGCACCGGCTATTCCTATACCATCGGCTCCGGCGGTTCCTCGGTCATGCGAATGCTTGCCGATCATCTTTGCCCCCGTCTGATCGGGCGCGACGCCACCGAGGTCGAAGCGATCTGGCACGATTTGGAATTCGCCACCCACGCCACCACCATCGGCGCGATCACGTCGATCGCGCTGGCCGCCATCGACACGGCGCTGTGGGATCTGCGCTGCCGCAAGGCGGGCCTGCCTCTGTGGCGAATGGCCGGCGGCGCGCGCCCGGCCGCGCCCTGTTACACAACCGAAGGTGGCTGGCTTCACATCGCGCCCGAGGCCTTGATCGAGGATGCACTGGCGGCGCGCGAAAAGGGGTTTACCGGGTCCAAGGTAAAGATCGGCAAACCGACCCCGGGCGAGGATGCGGCGCGTATCGGAGCGCTGCGCGACGCATTGGGCGCAGAATACGAGATCATGACCGACGCCAACCAAGGGTTCTCCCGCGACACCGCGCGCCGTCGCGCCGAGGCGCTGCGCCCGTTCGATCTGGCCTGGATCGAAGAACCCCTGCCCGCCGATGACATCACCGGCCACGTCGATCTGGCACGGGCGGCTTCCATGCCCGTGGCGGTGGGCGAAAGCCTCTATTCGGTGCGCCACTTCGCCGAATATATCTCGCGCGGGGCGGCGTCGATCATTCAGGTCGATGCGGGCCGGATCGGCGGCATCACCCCCTGGCTGAAGGTGGCGCATATGGCGGAATGCTTCGATCTGCCGATTTGTCCGCATTTCCTGATGGAACTGCATGTCAGCCTTGTCTGCGCCGTGCAGAATGGCCGCTATGTAGAGTACATTCCGCAACTGGATGAGATCACCGCAAGCGGTCTGCACATCGAAAACGGCATGGCTCGCGCACCGGAAACGCCTGGCATCGGCATCGACTGGGATTGGGACGCCCTGAAGACGCGGGCGATTGCGGAATTCAATGTCGAGATACGGAAGGACGTGTAATGATCAGGATGGGAGGGGTGATCGGCATACGCCCCGAAAAGATAGGCGAATACAGACGACTGCACGCCGAGGCCTGGCCCGGCGTTCTGGAAAAGATCACGGAATGCAACATCCGAAACTATGTCATCTATCTGCGCGAACCCGAGAATTTGCTGTTTTCCCATCTTGAATACCATGGCGATGACTGGGCGGCGGATGCGGCGAAAATGGCGGCGGATCCAGTGACACAGGATTGGTGGGCGCTGTGCAGCCCCTGCCAACGCCAGCTTGACAGCGTCCAGAAGGGCGAATGGTGGGCCCCGATGCAAGAGGTGTTCTTTCAAGAATAACGCACGCCTTTCCGCTGTTCGCAAAAGCTCTGACATTGAGACCGAGGCCCAACGGCTTTGATGTGCTGCGACGCCGTCAGGTAAGGCGCAGATGCAGTTGGCTGAAGCCGCTGGCGGGATAAGCGGCGGGTGCGCTGGGAATGGCGGGGTCAGGCGCGACAAGGGATGTCTGTGACAGCAACTCTTCCAGAAACACCCGCAATTCCATCCGCGCCAGCAATGCGCCGGGGCAGACGTGAATTCCGGCGCCATACAGCAGGTTGTCGCCCTGTTTCCGGTCAAGGCGGAATGCGCCCGGGTCGTCGAATACCCTTGGGTCGCGGTTTGCCGCCATCCAGTTGACAGTAACCCGCGCGCCGCTGGCAAGGCGGCGGTCGGCGAAGTTGACCGGGCATGTGGTTATGCGACGGTTGGTCACCAGTGGACCGTGCAGGCGCAGGATTTCGTCAGCCGCCGCCCCGGCCTGCGCGGGATCGGCGCGCAACTGGTCCTGCACATCGCGATGGCGCGACAGGAATTCGGCAATTATCCCCAACGATGCGGCAATCGTGCCGATCTCGCCCACCGTCCAGTTGCGGAGGATGCTGACGATTTCCTCCTCATTCACCGGGCGGCCGTCCACCTGCTCGTGGGTCAGCGCCACGGCGACATCGGATTCGGGCGTGGCGCCGTCGGCGATCCGTTCAGCGATGGTATCGCGGATCAGTGCGTGAAATTCCCCGGCGATGGCCGTCATCGCGGCATGATCACGGGCCAGCGTTGCCTGATGATTGCGCAGAACCCAGTCGCGCAACCGGTCCGACAGCTCAACAGGCCAACCCAGAAAGGCGCATTGGGCGCGGACGGCAAAAGGATGCGCGACCTGGTTCATAAACTCGGTCGTGCCGTCGGTTGTCGCGATCAGATCGGCGACGATGGCGCGGCACAGGGGCTCAAAGGCATCTACACGGTCTTGCGAAAAATACTTCTCGACGATCGGGCGCCATAGAGTGTGCTCCGGCGGATCCATCCCGTTCGGAACCGTAAGGTGGGTCGAAACCACGTTGCTGAAGGTGTCGTGATCCAGCACGGCACGTTTCACATCGGCGTGCCGGAACAGCGACCACTGCATGTAATCGCTGAACGCCACAGGGCAGGTTTCGCGCATCCTGTCATAGGTTGCGCGCTGATCCGACTGGACCTCGGGCGTGCGGGGACCCCAATCGGGGCTTGGCGTCTCGGTCATGGCTCGTATTCCAATTTGCGGATGATCCGTAATCGGGGCCAGACTAAAACATCGTGCTGCGGCGGACTTTGCGCTGCGTCAAATATGGATTGGATCAACGGGTGTATGTCTCGGGCGCTCCAGATCCAAAAGGCCGACCGATGGACCCCGTATTTGCCCGCTATGCCAGCCGCGCCACGCCGCGCTATACCAGTTATCCGACCGCACCGCATTTCCAAAAGGATTTTTCCGAGACGGTCTATCGTGACTGGCTGGCGGCGCTGAACCCTGCTGAATCGATCTCGCTGTATCTGCACGTCCCGTTCTGCCGCAAGATGTGCTGGTATTGCGGCTGCAACATGAAATTGGCTGCGCGATACGAACCCGTGGGCGAATATGCCGATGTGCTGGAGCGCGAAGTGGCGCTGACCGCCGAGGCGCTGCCGGGGCGGATGACGGTATCACATTTGCACTGGGGCGGCGGGACGCCCACGGCGCTGGAGCCAGACGATCTGGCCCGGGTGATGGACGCGGTGCGGGCGCGCTGGGATTTCGCATCCGATGCGGAAATCGCCATCGAAAGCGATCCGCGCACACTGACCGCAGAGATGTCTGCACGGATTGGCACGCTGGGCTTTACCCGCGCCAGTTTCGGCGTGCAGGAGTTCGATCCCGTGGTCCAAAAGGCAATCAACCGCGTGCAGCCGCCCGATATGGTGCGCACTTCGGTCGATCAACTTCGCGGCGCGGGGGTTTCGGGCATCAATTTTGACCTGATTTATGGCCTGCCGCATCAGACGGTTGCCAGTCTGGTGGAAACGGTGCGGCTTTGCGCCGAAATGCGCCCGGATCGCGTGGCGCTGTTCGGATACGCCCATGTGCCATGGATGGCGAAAAATCAGCGCATGATCGACGAGAGGGTTCTGCCCGGCCCCGGTGAACGCGCCGCACAGGCCAGTGCCGCGGCGGAGGCGTTGATCGCGCAGGGCTATGTCGCCATCGGGCTTGACCATTTTGCGCTTGCCGATGACGGGCTGGCAGTCGCGGCGCGCAAGGGGACTCTGCGGCGCAATTTCCAAGGCTACACCACGGACCGGGCCACGACGCTGATCGGCATGGGGGTAACGTCGATCGGGCGCATGCCGTCCGGCTATGTGCAGAACATCACGGAAACCGGGGCATGGGGTCGCGCGATTGGCGAAGGCCGTCTGCCGGTTGCCAAAGGGCTGGCGCTGAGCGGTGACGACCGGCTGCGCGGCGAGGTTATCGAGCGGCTGATGTGCGACGGTCAGGTGGACGCCGCCGCGATCGGCCGCGCCCATGGGGCCGCCGATCGGTGGGCCGCTCCGGCCTTTGCCGCGCTGGCCGAGATGGAGGCCGACGGCATGCTGACCCTGTCGGGCGGAACCGTGCGGATGACAGAGCGGGGCCGCCCCCTTGTGAGGGTCGCCGCCGCGGCCTTTGATGCATGGCTGCCCGAAAGCGCGGCGCGCCATTCCGCCACGGTGTGAGGCGTGTTTTTTCTGGCTGTCGCGCGACCTGTGCGGCCTGAGTGTAGCCCACCATTGCGATTTCGCCGACCAAGCATACTTGGGGTGGTCAGATCGAAGTGAGACGTCAATCGCGAAGCAATCAGGATGTGCTTACAGGTCTTTGTCAGGGCATCCGTCCTGTCGGTGATCGTGCGCGTTGTGGGTTTCAATCAGCCATTTGGGCGACACTGCAGTTCAAAAGTTCATTGCTGCAAGGCTCTGATCCAGAGCGATACACAACGTGGACCCGTGACAAGGCCGCGTCAGTTTGAATTGGCATCCAATACCAGATCGGGAGTCATGACGACTCCCGCTCTATTCGGTCCGCGCACTTTCAGGTCCTGCATCAGCTTTATCCATAAGCGTTCGGATGTGCCGCGCGAACAGCCAGGTCACCGGGACGCCCAGCACCGCGCCGCCCCAAAGCGCGCGTTCAGGGGACAGAACAGGCAGACCGAACCATGGACCGATCAGCCCTGCCATGAAGAGATTGATTGCCACCGCCCCTGCCCCGAAAGGATAGAGGAGCAGCGTGATCCGCCCGACACCCCAGGGCGCGCTTTTCATCGCCGTCGGACCAGCAGATGCACCGCCAGCAGCGCGACGAGAAATGCGATCGATGCCCCAAGAAACCACCATTCCGCCGTCGCCGATTGTGGTTGCGGAATTGGTCGGGTGAAAGCTTCTGCCTGCGCCAAAGCGGGAAACAACGTCGCAACGGCAATTATCGCTCTGAGCATGTCAACTCTCCTGTGTAAGGGTGCGGTAAATCTCGGGCAGTACGCGGGTCAACCGATCTGGTCGGGGCAGCAGGTGGAACCCGCCGCGCCCAAAGATCCGGGCGAACCAGTCCTGTCCGTCTTCGTCGATGATGATCCCGTGGACTGTCTGACCGATACGCCGCGCTTCGGCCACAGCCATATGGCTGTCCTCGATCCCGTGCTGGCCCTCATAGTGGTCCAGATCGTTTGGCTTGCCGTCGGTCAGCACGATCAGCAGCTTGCGTGCCGCCGTTTCCTCGGCCAGTTGCGCGCTGACGTGCCGGATCGCTGCACCCAACCGGGTGTAATGCCCCGGCTTCAACGCGCAAATGTTGTCGGTGACGGTGGCGCTCATATCCTGGTCGAACCTTTTACAGCGCGTCAAAAAAACCCTGTCCCGCTTGAGCGACGAGAACCCCCAGATGCCCAGCCGATCACCCGCCGCATCAATGCCGCCCGCAAGCGCGGCCAGCGCATCGCGCGCCACGTCGATCACGCAGGTATCACCCATCGCGGATTCGGTCGAACGTGACGTGTCGATCAGGAAGGCCACCGTCAGATCCCGCTGGGTCTGACGCGACGATTGAAAGACCCTGTCGTCACAGCGGCCCGACGCCTTCAAGTCGATATGCGCCGCGATGGCCGCATCAAGGTCGAGTTCGTTGCCGTCGATCTGGCGTGGTTGCAGGATGCGCCGGGGGCGCAGCACTTCGAACTGGCGGCGCACAGCCTCCATGCGTTTTCGGTCGGGCACAAATGCGCCTGCGGGATCAGGTTCAGCATCGACCTCCAGAACCCGGCAATGATCCGCCATATAACTGCGGGAGCGGTGATTCCACTCTGGATAGGTAAACTTGCCCGCAAGGCGTTCGTGATCCGCGTCAGCCGGGGACAGATCGAGATGGAGCCGCAGCCGTGTCGCGGCGCGGCGGTTGTTTTTGGACAGCGTGATGTTGTCCTGATCCTCGGCCGCCTTTTGCGCGTTCTCTTCGTCATCGTCGTGAATGGAACGATTGAGGTTCATGGATTCGACCCATGACAGGATCGATTCAAACCGGTGCAGGATGAAACTGTCGGTGCGGTTGGCCTGATCCTGTTCTTTTCGGAACCCCATCTTGCGCGTTGATGTGGCCGCAGCAGCGGGCATGTCGGCTATGTCCTCCTGCGGATCATCCACCGCATCACCCGTCTCGAGGCGCCGAAAGTCCAGCCAGAACGGGACCGGCGCAAAGGTCATGTGACCACGGGGATGATCGGCATTGTCCACATCGGGCAAGGCACCGCCGTCAATCGCTGTTCGCAAGGCGGCCTCTACCGTCATCTCGGCGACAGGCAACCGGGTGTGTGGCCGTGTGGCGAGGGTATGCGCCACCATCGCGGCATAGCTTTTGCGCAGACCCGGACATTGGGCATGAACCTGCTGCGCCGTGGCGGCGTTGGTCCGGATCGTCCAGAAATCATGAGCCGCGCCTTTCAGCGCCCCACAGTCGGGTGCGGCGGGGTCGTAAAGGGCGGCCATTCCGGTCAACCAGAAATAAGCGGTGCGGTTCAGCGCATGATCGGGAAACACATCGATCACCGGAGGCAGGCGCAGGCGTTCGCCGTCGAAGACCGGCAGACACAGCTTGTCGCGCTCTGTCGCCAGCTTGCGGATGTGGGGCCGTCTGTGGCGGGTGACGACCGCGGGCGCTTCGCTGAATTCCACCTGAGGCTCACCACCCAGAGCGCGGAACATCATCGTCAGGCTGCGGCGCAGTGTGGCAAAATCTGCAGCCTCATCCGGGTGGGAAGACACGGCGCCGATCCCGACTGCATAGTCATGCCAGATGTTGCCGACTGCCTCTTCCGGGTCCATCAGGTCGAGGGGACGCAGTGCCATGGTGTCAGCCGTAAATCGTTGTGACCAGATCGCGCAGCGCAGTCTGCACGTCGGCGTCATCGCTCAGCGGTTCGATCACCGCCGCCTCAAGCGCTTTTTCCACACCCATGCCGCCCGCCATCAACGTGGCCGCATAGATCAGCAGCCGCGTGGATACACCCTCTTCCAGATCCATGCCGGACAGATTGCGGATATGCCCCCCCAATCGAACCAAAGGCGCCACCCGACCCACGTCCAGCCCGCTTTCCTGTGCGACAACAGCGATTTCGGTGTCTGGATCGGGAAATCCAAAGGTGATCGCAAGGAACCGCTGGCGGGTCGACGGCTTCATCCGCTTCAGCACGTTCTGATAGCCGGGATTATAGCTGGCGATCAGCATGAAACCGGGCGGCGCCACCAGTTCTTCTCCGGTGCGGTCGATCATCAGGGTGCGGCGATTGTCGGTCAACGGGTGTAGCACCACGGTGACATCCTTGCGCGCCTCGACCACTTCGTCGAGATAACAGATCGCGCCCTCACGCACGGCACGGGTCAGCGGGCCATCGACCCATTCGGTTTCGCCCCCCCGCAGCAGATAGCGCCCGATCAGGTCCGCCGCGGACAGATCGTCATGGCAGGCAACGGTATAAAGCCTTCGCCCCGACCGCGCCGCCATGTGTTCAATGAACCGCGTTTTGCCACAGCCGGTCGGCCCCTTCAGCAGAAGGGGCAGATGGTTTTCAAGCGCAGCATCAAAGAGCGCACATTCGTTTCCGGTTTGCACATAGTAAGGAACACCGGGCGGCTGGATATGTGCATTCATCTCACTCTCCCGGCACTCTGTGGGATTCGGTCGGTGCCGGATTGGCCGGTCCCGCCTTTACGATTTCGCGCCGCCGCACGACAAAGGTTGAATAGATGAACAGCAGCGCCCCTGCGACCACCGCCGAACCGGCAACGAAGCGCATGACATAGAACAGCGCCAGTTCGTCCTGAACCTCCATGTAGTAATATCCCAGGACACGCTGCATATGTGTCTGGATCACGCCGGCAAAGGTAAGCGTGAAGGTCATGAAGGCCATGCCGCCTGTCATCAACCAGAACGATCCCATGTTGAGCACTTGGTTGTAAGGCTCGCGGCCCTTCAGAAGCGGCATCGCATAGGTAATTATGGCAAGGTTCATGGCAACGTAGGCACCGTAAAACGCAAGGTGGCCGTGTGCCGCCGTGATCTGTGTACCGTGACTGTAGAAATTGACGCCGTGCATGTTGTGCAGAACGCCCCAGACGCCCGCGCCAAAGAACGCGATGGTGGCCGATCCCAAGGCCCACAGCAATGCCGCCTTGTTGGGATGGTTACGCCGTCCCTTCCAGACCATGATGAAAGCAAAGGACATCATCAGGAAGAAGGGCACGATTTCCAACGTGCCAAAGATGGTGCCGATCCACTGCCAATAGCCCGGCAACCCGATCCAATAGTAGTGGTGTCCGGTGCCAAGGATGCCGGTGAACAGCGCCGTGGCGACGATTACATAAAGCCATTTTTCGATCACTTCTCGATCGACGCCTGTCAGCTTCAGCAACAGGAAGGCCAGGATCGCGGCCATGACCAGTTCCCATGTTGCCTCGACCCACAGATGCACGACAAACCACCAGTACAGCTTGTCGAGACTCAGGTTGTCGGGATTGATGATGGCAAAGACCCAAAGCAGCGACAGCAACCACAGGCCCGTCAGCAAAACGCCGGTGATCGCCGTCTTGCGTCCGGCCAGCACCGTCATCGAGATGTTGAGCAGGAAAATCAGCGCCGCAACAAGAATTGCGTATTTTACCCAGAGCGGCTGTTCGAGGAACTCGCGCCCTTCGTGAATGCCGACAAGGTAACCGGCAACGGCACTCAGCGTGCCAACCATGAGCAGCGTCAATTGAATATAGGCGAGGCTCGGCGACCATATCTCGCGCTCGGATTCCTCGGGCACCATGAAATAGGCGGCACCGAAAAAGCCCAGCAGCAGCCACACAATCAGTGAGTTGGTGTGGATCATCCGAACAATGTGGAACGGGAACGTTTCAGCCAGAAAATTCGGCTGGACGTAGATCCAGCCAATTGTCAGCCCGCCCAGAACCTGCACCGCAAAAAGCGCCATTGCGCAGGCAAAATAGGCATATGCGATCTTTTGTGTTTGATATTTCATGTCTTTGCCCCTCAGCCGGCATCGGTGGGCGGCCAGCCCTGCTTGTTGGTCTTGTCGGCAAAGCGCAGAAATTCAGCCAGCCCGCGCGTATCTTCTTCGGACAGCTCGAAATATGGCATCTGGCGACGGCCTTCGAGACCGCTGGGCTGTGATTCCAGCCAGGAACCCAGAATTTCGAATGCACCTTCCGGGTCGTCCGTAACGCCCCATCGGGTCATCACGTTGCCAAGCTCGGGCGCGAAATAGGCACCTTCTCCGTGCAGGGTGTGACAGTTGATGCAGCTGTTACGCTCCCACACATGTTTGCCACGCACGACCGCTTCGCTCATCGGCATCCCGGCAGTCGAGACGTTCACCACATAACGGTGGCTGTGTACGGTCAGCGCGATGAAAACGAGGACAAAGAAGATAGATCCGCCGTAAAAGATGTTTCGGGCGCGTGACTTGGTCAGGAATTCTGCCATGCGAGACACTCCTTGATATCGGGCAAATCCATAATCACCTCAGTTAGAACATGTAGAAATTCAAATTATTCTACGTTGGCCGGGTTTTAAAAACGCTGATCTTCAAACTGGCAGGCATTGCCTTCGGCACCCGAATTTGCGGTTCGACGCGAACACAGAACGACGGGTTGGAACGATGCTGCACAAGATCCCATCACCGGGGCTGTTCATTGCCGATTCCGATCAGCGGGTTGATTCGCAACATTCATCACGCCAAGATTCTCCTGTGTGGCGCTGAATCATGGCAGGTATCGGCGCGAGTGCGATTGATGTAGATCAACCTCAAGAAATTTGCGCCAACAGTTGGGGACTTGGCCGGCCGCCATGGATGGCTTTATCGGGCGGTGCGATGTGAGGGAGCCTTGGCAGGGAACCGGCGTCAGCCCGTCTGTTTTGAAGCGCAAATTCAGCGCAAAAACCGGAACACCGTGATCCTCACCCCATGCATTTTGACATGATTTGCCACAAGTGCGTGAACTGGCGAGGGGCAGAAAACGGACCGGGGGGTGGTTTTCCGGGGTGACGGCCAAGTTCGACGAATAAGCAGGACAATCAGGGACGCGACCGTATCGCACCGAAGAAACGCAGCCGTTACAACCCGCGAGCGCAAAAGGATAATTCAAAACCTATTTCGGAATCCTTTCGCACACTTGACAGCCTGCGGTTTCTGGCCAAAGGTCCGCCCACTCAACCAGGGGTGCTCCTTTC
>Ga0307487_1001951_pt1 | contig 13940 bp, 15 predicted proteins | sample CBIW12metaG_FD_203665 | JGI IMG/M metagenome (GOLD analysis project Ga0307487, IMG submission 203665) | Sea-ice brine microbial communities from Beaufort Sea near Barrow, Alaska, United States - CBIW 1.2 | ecosystem: Environmental > Aquatic > Marine > Coastal | place: USA: Alaska | collected... | reverse complement strand
AGCAAATTACCAATATTGGAATTGGTTTGATTTTCTTTTTCTACGGACTTAAACTTGCGCCTTCAGAGTTGAAATTAGGCTTTTTAAACTATCGTTCGCATATTTTAATACAACTCACCACCTTTGTGGCGTTTCCCCTTCTCACACTGTTATTTATCCCTTTTTTTGATGGTGGGATGGAATCCAGGCTTTGGTTAGCGATCCTTTTTCTGGGAGCCCTGCCCTCCACTGTTTCATCAGCAGTTATAATGGTAGCAATTGCCAGGGGAAACCTCCCAACCGCTATTTTTAATGCAAGCATATCCGGTTTGATCGGAATTGTGGCTACCCCACTTTGGTTAAGTATTTTTATGATGAAATCCGGGGAGTTTGAAATTTTGGCTATTTTGTTAAAACTTTTCCTTCAAGTTTTGCTGCCATTGATAATTGGGCTGCTATTTCAACCATATTTGGGGAAAATGGCGCGTTTCCATAGTTCTAAATTAAGCTTATTTGATAAATCGGTTATTATATTGATCGTCTTTAACAGCTTCAGCAATTCCTTTAGTTCAAATTTATTTGATACTATAAAAGCTCTGGATTTGTTGAAATTATTCGGAATTGTGCTTGTCTTGTTCCTCCTGGTTTACGGGTTGATAGGTTATGTTTGCAAGCTGATGGACTTCAGTTTAGCAGATACCATTACCGCCAAATTTTGCGGAAGTCAAAAATCCCTGATCCACGGCACTGTAATGGTCAAAATTATTTTTGGAAACTCAGCGAGCCTGGGTCTTTTCCTTTTACCAATTATGTTTTACCATATTTTACAACTGCTTTTGACCTCAATTTTTGCCGAAAATTACCGGAAGCGATTGCTGAAGGAAAGTAGTAAATGATCGATATATAGACCTTGTTTTTACCTTGAAGCTTTTTTAAAGATACACCGCATATCTCGCAGCATTGATGGTAAATAAGATCCATCCTATCACCAATAACAAACCTCCAAGGGGAGTTACCGGACCTAAAAATCGGAGTTTTTTCCCACTTGCTGCACTTAAAGTTAGTCCGTAAATGCTGAAAGAGAACAAAAAAACGCCAGTTATCAAACACCAGCCCATAATTTGCTGAGAGGTTTCCAAAAACGGAAAAGCGATTCCGGTCATAATAAGCAAAAGGGCATGGTACATTTGATATTTAACCCCGGTTTCAAAACTTTTCAATTGATCTTCGTTAAACTTCGATTTTAAAGCGTGTGCACCAAATGCTCCAAGAATTACCGCCAAACCACCGTAAACACCACCAAAAATCAATATAATTTCCTTCATCTAAATAAATTTAAAAGCTAAAATTAAGGTAAATAAAAACCTGATCTGCAGAAAAAATACAATTTATGGTATCTTTAATAAAAAATGACGAATTATGAGAAAATCCTTATTTATTGCAGCGGTTTGCGCGCTGTTTTTCACTAGTTGCAGCCAAAAGATCGTAGGCACCTGGAATATAGATCAGTATGAAATTAACGACCAAAAAGGTCAGAAAGCTACCTTAAAAAATGCCGGAGAGATTACTTTGAAAAAGGATGGAACCGGAGATAAAAATGTAAGGTATAGCATCTTCAGTAATGATTACAGCGACATTCAACCTTTCAAGTGGAATTTAGAGGAAACAAATTTGACTATTACCGGTTCAAATCCTAAAGAAGAATCCGATTTTAATAAAACCTGGATCGTAATTACCAATAAAAGCAATAAACAGGTTTGGAAATCTACCGATGGTAGCACTACTGTTCAGGTTTTAGAACTTAGCAAGAAGTAATATCCTTTAGCTTATCGATAAAAAAAGGCGGCCTAAATTTATTTTTAGGCCGCCTTTTTTTATATTTAGATTTTTTTACTTGCTCAAATACATTCTTCTTCTGGCGTATAGATCATAAAACGTGTCATCCTTAAGGCTATCAATAAAAAGAATACTTTCTCCTGTGCTCTTCATTTCGGGTCCCAATTGTTTGTTTACATTAGGGAATTTATTGAAAGAAAATACCGGTTGTTTGATCGCATATCCCTTCAATTTAGGCTTAAAATCAAAATCGGTTACTTTATTATGTCCCAACATTACCTTGGTTGCATAATTCACATAAGGTTCCCCATAAGCTTTTGAAATAAAAGGAACGGTTCTCGAAGCACGTGGATTGGCTTCAATTATGTAAACCTTTTCATCTTTTATGGCAAATTGAATATTTATGAGTCCCACAGTGTGTAGAGCCAGAGCGATTTTATTTGTGTGGTCAATGATCTGTTGCATTACCAGATCGCCAAGATTAAAAGGAGGAAGCAAGGCATTGGAATCTCCGGAATGTATTCCGCAAGGCTCGATATGCTCCATTATTCCAATGATATAGACATTTTCTCCATCGCAAATCGCATCGGCTTCCGCTTCAATTGCTCCATCCAGATAGTGATCCAGCAATAATTTGTTATTCGGGATTTTGCGGAGCAGTTCAACTACATGGGTTTCAAGTTCGTCTTTATTTATAACGATTTTCATTCCCTGTCCACCAAGTACATAAGACGGTCTGACCAAAATTGGGAATTTCAGCTCATCGGTCAATGCGAGGGCTTCATCGGCAGTTTCAGCAATTCCAAATTCGGGATATGGAATATCATTTTCCTGAAGCAGTTTTGAGAAGCTTCCCCTGTCCTCGGCTAAATCAAGGGATTGGTAGGTTGTCCCAATGATCTTAATTCCATATCTATCTAATTTTTCAGCCAGTTTCAGCGCGGTTTGTCCTCCCAACTGAACTATCACCCCTTCGGGCTTTTCGTGGCGGATTATGTCGTAGATATGTTCCCAATAGACCGGTTCAAAATAAAGCTTGTCGGCCACATCAAAATCGGTTGAAACGGTTTCAGGATTACAATTGATCATAATGGTTTCATAACCACATTCAGCCGCGGCCAAAACCCCGTGAACGCAACTGTAATCAAATTCTATTCCCTGGCCAATCCTGTTTGGTCCGGAACCCAAGACCACTATTTTTTTCTTTCCGGTTACCACGCTTTCATTGTCAACATAGCGTTTCCCGTCCGGGGTTTCTATTTCAGCTTCAAAAGTGGAATAGTAATATGGGGTTTTTGCTTTAAATTCGGCGGCGCAGGTATCTACCAATTTAAAGATCCTGTTTATCCCAAAGCCATCCCTTTTATTGTAAACCTCGCTTTCCAGACAATCCAACATGTGCGCTATTTGCCTGTCTGCAAAACCTTTTTGTTTGGCTTCCAGCAACAAATCCTTCTGTAAACTGTCAATATTATACTTTGAAACTTCAACTTCAAGGGCATAAAGTTCCTCATATTGTTTAAGGAACCACATATCTATTTTGGTGATTTCGTGGATGCGGCTCAACGGAATTCCGATCTGGATTGCATCATAAATCACAAAAACCCTATCCCAGCTTGCAAAGGTGAGTTTTTCAATAATTTCTTCGTATTTGGTATAGCCCTTTCCATCAGCTCCAAGGCCATTTCGGCTAATTTCAAGCGATTGGGTGGCTTTGTGAAGCGCTTCCTGAAAAGACCTTCCTATTCCCATTACTTCCCCTACAGATTTCATTTGAAGGCCAAGCGTGCGATCACTTCCTTCGAATTTATCGAAGTTCCACCGCGGGATCTTTACAATTACATAATCCAGACTTGGTTCAAATAAAGCTGAAGTAGATCTGGTAATTTGATTTTCCAGTTCATCCAAATGATAGCCAATAGCCAGTTTTGTGGCAATTTTCGCAATTGGATATCCTGTAGCTTTTGATGCAAGGGCAGAAGATCTGGAAACCCGGGGGTTAATTTCAATAGCAATAATATCTTCATTTTCGTCCGGGCTCACTGCAAATTGAACATTGCATCCACCGGCAAAATCACCTATACTACGCATCATTTTAATGGCCATGTCACGCATTCTCTGAAATGCGGTATCACTAAGGGTCATTGCCGGGGCAACCGTTATGGAATCTCCGGTATGAATTCCCATAGGATCCATATTCTCAATTGAACAAATAATAACAACGTTGTCATTTCTATCCCTTAAAAGTTCCAATTCAAATTCTTTCCAACCTACTAAGGCTTTATCTATAAGCACCTCGTGAATTGGCGATGCTTCAAGGCCTCTGGTTAGCAATTCGTCAAAGTCTTCAGCCTTATGCACAAAGGCCGCCCCGCTTCCACCCAGGGTGAAAGAGGCACGGATAACCAGTGGAAAACCGAATTCCTGGGCCGCCTCTTTTCCTTCCAAATAAGAAGTAACAATTCTTGCTGGTGCCACCGGGATCCCGATCTTATCCATAAGGTCTTTAAATTTCTCACGGTTTTCGGTAATGTTGATGGCATCAATATCAACCCCTATAAGTTTTACTCCAAAATCCTTCCATATACCCTTTTCATCTGCTTCAATACATAAGTTTAAAGCGGTTTGCCCACCCATGGTTGGCAAAACGGCATCCAGATTGGGATGTTCCTTAAGGATCTCTAAAATAGATTTTGTGGTAAGAGGTTTCAAATAAACATAATCGGCCATGGATGGGTCGGTCATGATGGTCGCGGGGTTGGAGTTTATTAGAATAGTCTCTATTCCTTCTTCTCTCAAGGATTTTAAAGATTGTGCTCCCGCGTAATCAAATTCGCAGGCCTGGCCAATTACTATGGGTCCGGAGCCAATTATTAAAACACTTTTAATCTGATTGTTTTTCGGCATTTTAAAGAGGAAATTATTTTTTTATAAAAATAGGAATCGTTTGAATATAAAAAAAGGCGTTACTTAAAAAAGTAACACCTTAATATTTTGATACTAATTTTCACTAGTGTTTGTGTCTTGTCTCAGAGGATACAGATAATTTTTTTCTACCTTTTGCTCTTCTTCTAGCCAACACTTTTCTTCCGTTCACACTTGCCATGCGCTCTCTGAAACCGTGCTTATTTTTTCTTTTTCTCTTAGATGGTTGAAACGTTCTTTTCATTTTATGATCTTTAAATCTCTATGGAAACCTTAGTTTAATTAGTTTTAAGCCTTTCTTTAAAACTGCGGGCAAATATACAAAGACTTTGATATCTTCCAAAAACTAAATATAAAAATTTTTTAATAGTTTTTACTAACTTTGCAGACTGAAAAAACACCACCCAATATGTTTAACAAAAATATCAAATTAGTTATAACAGGAATTATAATCGCTGTTGCCATTTGGCAATTTACCCTTGGAAACATTGGGAACGGTATTATGTATATTCTGATTTCAACAATATTTATTTTTCTGTATTTTAAAAATGAAATGATCTTAATGGCATTTTTAAGATTGCGGAAACAAGATTTTGCAGGCGCAAAAAAATGGCTCGATAAAATAAAAAAACCTGAAACAGCTCTTACACAAGGCCAACAAGGCTACTTTTGGTACCTACATGGGTTGATGCTTTCTCAAACAAATATCACCAAGGCCGAAAAATATTTTAAAAAGGCCATAAAACTCGGATTATCAATGAGCCAGGACCTCGCGATGGCCAAACTCAATCTGGCTGGTATTGCAATGTCCAAAAGGCGTAAACGCGAAGCTCAAATCCTCCTGACCGAGGCAAAAAAACTGGATAAACACGGGATGTTAAAAGAGCAGATCCAAATGATGAAACAACAGATGAAAAAAATCTGATTTCTTCAGGAACTAAAACCCTTAAGATATTTTTAATTTTGCTTAACCCTTTGTCTAATATTTCGCCCCTTTAACGATTAGTTTTCGCCATATTCTATAGCGTACCTAACTTTGTATTAACATATTGTAAATACAACAAATGGTGAGGTTTTTACTGCTGTTTTTAATCTTATATTTCACTAACCCCTCCTTTGGACAAAAGGGAAAAAAAAAATTTTCTTTTCTGAAGCTCTTTCCCAGTATTTGCCTAAATATGAAAAAAAGGCAAAAAAAAGCTTATGAACTCAGGGATTACAATCTGGGACGGGAATTATTTGATTCTTTGGTAAAATTTGAATTAAACGAAAGTTATATGGATAACTTTAAATTCAATCAATTAAACAGCAAAAAAATCACCTTTTACGACTTCAAAAAACCGGTATATCTGATCACTTATTCCTCCTGGTGCGTCGCCTCTGAAGGAGAGGTCCCGGCCCTAAATCAATTGGCAAGCAAATATCACGATAAAATTGACTTTGTAATTTTATTTTGGGATGACAAGAGAACCACCAGGCAGATGGCTAAAGCCTACAATGAGAACATTAAGATCCTTTATGTGGACGAAATGCAAAATAACGACTCTAATGTTATAACGCAGCTTAAACACTCCTTAGGCCTGCCCACCACATTTTTAATTGACGGAAATAAAAAGATCCTGGATATTAGGCGCGGTGTCACACATTCTTTCGGAAAAAGTTTCGAAGAATCCTTTGATCTAAACTACAATAACATTTATGACGGGATCGCCAACCAGCTATTAGGTGCGGAAAACAATTATCACGGCCTGCAAACTGCTGCCTTAAATTAAGGAAATTCTAAAAATCAGAAACAATTAAACTTCATTTCTGAATTCTATTTTGAAATTTGATAGTATCCCTTTTCCGGAATTTCAATATCATACATTTTCCCCCTTGCATTTGCCAAATTCGCTTCTCTCAACCAGGGATTATGTAATTTTAAAATCTTATAGTTTATATCATAATTTTGGGCAAAAGTTGCAAAATTTTCAACAGATGTATCAACTTTTACGGTATAAGTAGGGATGTTTTTATACAGTTGATCTTCACCAAAATTAAACCCGTATTTTTGGGGATGTTTGATGATCTCTTTTAACGCCAATATCCTAAATACATACCTGCCGGTTTCTTCACCCAGCAACAAATCGTAATAATTGCTAACTTCCTGTCGCTCTAATTGACGCAAAACCCCTGTATTTCCGGCATTATATGCAGCTGCTGCCATGGTCCAGGTACCAAAACGCTTCTTGGCCGCTATTATATATTCACAGGCCACTCTCGTAGATTTTTCAATATTATAACGTTCATCTACATTATCATTTATTTCAAGACTATAATCCTTTCCTGTTCCTTCCATAATCTGCCAAAATCCTACCGCTCCTGCAGGGGAAACCGCCTGGGTTAGTCCACTTTCTATTACGGCCAGGTATTTAAAATCATCCGGAATTCCGTATTCTTTCAGGATCGGTTCAATAACAGGAAAATATTTGTGTGCCCGTTTGATCAACAACAAGCCATTAGATTGCCAATAAGTGTTCACCAGTAATTCCCTGTCCATTCGCTCATAAATATCGGGGTTTTCGATTGGTACAGGCTCCCCTGCCAAATTCAAATTCTCGGGCATTTTTAAGGCGTGAATATTATAATCTTCTGCCGGACCCTCCTTTGTAACAACTTCGTCTTCAGCCGTAGAAGACCCATCCTGCACGGCCTGAATGCTTAGTGCACAAATTGCGATCAAGCCGATACTCATCAAAAGAATTTTTAATGTTTTCATCACTTATTTTTTTTGTGTTTTATTATTTTGCCAATTTTCCCGTCAGGATAATTTCAGGCAAATATTTGTTAAACCATTTATACCTGTTGACAATAACAAGATGTGTTCCACCTTTTATGGTAATACATCCTTTGATGTATTTATACGGAAAAATCTCATCCTTGTCTCCGTGTATATGTATCAAGTTTTTTATTGGTTGATCACATCTCCAGTTTACCATATTTTTTATGGCCCAATCAATATATTTAGTGTTTCGTACCGATAAATACCTACGATAAAGGGGAATTCTTTTTTTCAAATAATCGCCTACCGCAAACTTTTCCATATAATCTGAATAATCCAGTATACTTGTCGGGATTAGTCTTATAAACCCTGTACTACCGGCATATCGCATCCTGCGTGGCAACTCTTCCCTGCTTTTTACACTGGATATAATGATCAATCGCCTTAAGTTAAGATAATTGCTCATCTCCTGAACTATAACTCCACCAAAAGACACGCCTATTAACACAATATTTTCATGTATGATATAACGGTTCATCCGTTGGGCATAATCTTTTAAAGATTCGTTTGTTAGAGGAATTATCCATTCCAGATAATGCATTTCAAATTGATCTTCAGGCAATTTAATATGTTCAAAGATCAAGGGGTTTGCTGCCATCCCCGGCATAAAATACACGTGGATTGTTTTTTTGGTATTAGGCATTTTAACAAGTATATAACACGAAAAGTTTAAGATTTATTGTAAATTGGACGGTAAAATTACTGTTATTTTCTTGGCTTTCACAAAAAAGAACTATTAAAAAATTATGGGAAAAGTTTACAATTCCTCCAGTTCAAGCGGAATAGCAAACTTGGGTTGGTTAAATGCCAATTATTCCCTCAGCTATACAAATTATACCAATCACATCCAATTTAGGCTTCTCAGGGTCTTAAACGAGGATGTAATTGCACAGGGAAAGGGTTTTGGCCCCCACCCTCGGGAAAACATGAAAATTATTACACTTCCATTACCGGGAGCCTTAAAAAATATTGGATTCCATGTGGCATGATACGACTCTAAGGTTTGCCGGTTTTGGATCCATCAGCAGGTTTATCTGCGTTTTGGAAATTTTGATGATGAAATATAAGCTACATATACTTAAAAGTAAAAAAATCCAGGATCTTTGGGAAACGGAAACAATCAATTTTAAATTCCCGAAATCTTCCAGAATTCTTTTATTTGAAATACCAATGAACTAAAATATAAAAACGATGAGTGAGGGAGAAATAGTTATTATCAATAACGAGTTTTTGAGACAATTTGAAGCAGTTATTAACGAAGAACTGACAATAGTGGAATATTCGCAACAGGAGCGAAAAGTTTTTCTTACCAAGTTAATTATGTCAGAAAATCTAATAGAAGAAGGTTATCTGGACTCATTTTTAGAGGCACTTCTAGGTAATATTAAAGAAGGCAGCGATAAAGTGGTCCCAACCTGTCCTGAAATTGCCAGATTTATGCGTAAAAACCGCAGAAAATATAAAGATTTACTGCCTGTTGGAATAAACATTTAAACGGCTAGGGCAGGATTTACATAATTAAACCTCACAAGACCGTCTTCGTCAATTTTAACCAGCTCAATTTGGTGTATTGTATTTACCAACCCCGGATTCCACGGGGTTTTTACCTTTACATAATTTTCAGTGAAGCCGTGAATAAAGCCTTCTTTATTTTCCCCTTCAAATAAGACCGTATGAAAAGATCCTAACTGACTTTCGTAAAAAGCGCGTCGTTTTTTGGCAGAAAGCCCCCTAAGCATTTTGCTTCGCTTTTTTCGCACTTTTATGGGAATCACTCCCTGCATTTCTGCAGCCATGGTATTTTCCCGCTCAGAGTAGGTGAACACGTGCAAATAGGAAATATCGAGATCATTCAAAAAATTATAAGACTCCAAGAAATGCTCATCGGTTTCCCCTGGAAATCCTACAATTACATCTACCCCAATACAGGCATCAGGCATTGCGGTTTTAATATGATTTACCCTGTCAACATACAACTCCTTCTTATACCTTCGGCGCATCATCTTTAAAATCTCATTGCTGCCGCTTTGCAACGGAATATGGAAATGAGGCACGAAAGTTTTACTTTGGGCAACAAAATCTATAGTTTCATTTTTCAATAAATTGGGTTCTATGGAAGATATCCGCAAACGTTCAACTCCTTCCACCTGATCCAAAGCTTTCACCAAATCAAGAAAGCTGTGTTCGTGGTTTTTATCATCAAATTCTCCCTTGCCATAATCACCAATATTTACGCCCGTAAGTACGATTTCTTTAATCCCCTTTGCTGAAATTTCGGCGGCATTCTTCAATACATTTTCCAGTTTGTCGCTTCTTGAAATTCCACGAGCCAAAGGAATGGTGCAATAAGTACATTTATAATCACAACCATCCTGAACTTTTAGAAAAGCCCTTGTCCTGTCGCCAAAAGAATAAGCACCTACATAAAAATCGGCTTCCTCAATTTCACAGGAATGAATTTCAGTAAAATTATTTTTTGTGAGATCATTCAAATAATCAGTGATCTTGAATTTTTCAGTGGCGCCCAAAACCAAATCAACACCATCAACCTCGGCAAGTTCTTCAGGTTTAAGTTGGGCGTAGCATCCAATTGCAATTAAAAATGCATCCTCATTAACTTTTTGGGCTTGTTTTACAATGCTTTTAAAACGTTTATCGGCATTATCAGTTACAGAACAAGTGTTTATAACATAAATATCGGCTTTTTCAGAAAAATCAACCCTCACAAAACCTTCGTTCTTAAAGGAACGGGCGATAGTTGAAGTTTCAGAAAAATTGAGCTTACAGCCCAGTGTATAAAATGCTACTTTTTTAGGAATGCTCATAACCAAATAAATTTTAAAAAACCAAATTTTTGGGGCTGCAAAGATACTTACTATTGTTGAAGTAACGAAGTTAGAAGTCTTGATTAAAAAATAACATTTTCAAATCAACACATTTTAAAATCATTTCAAGAATCCTTTCGCCATTTTTTGGTTTCTTCAAATATGTGCTCAAGAATAGCCCTGTCCTCCTCCAAAAATTCAATTTTCCTACGATTCATGGCCATTTCAGCCACTTCAAAAGCTTTAACCGTTTTATAGGTAGTAATCCCATTTGTTCCGCCCCAACTAAAACTCGGGATAAAATTGCGCAAAAATCCGGTTCCAAATATGTTGGAACTCACTCCCACAACTGTTCCTGTGTTGAACATGGTATTAATTCCACATTTGCTGTGATCGCCCATCATCAATCCGCAAAATTGCAAACCGGTCCTTGCAAAACCTTCCGTTTCATAATCCCATAACCTGACTTCGGCATAGTTGTTTTTTAAGTTGGAATTATTGGTATCGGCTCCAAGATTGCACCATTCCCCCAAAACTGAATTTCCCAAAAACCCGTCATGGCCTTTATTGGAATATCCAAATATCACCGAATTGTTGACTTCCCCGCCAACTCTGGAAAAAGGCCCTACCGTTGTTGGCCCGTAGATTCTAGCCCCCATTTTTAAAGTCGAATTTTCACACAGGGAAAATGGCCCCCGAATCAAGCATCCTTCCATTATTTCGGCATCCGCGCCAATATAAATGGGCCCTGCCGAAGCATTTAAAGTAGCAAATTCAACAATTGCACCTACTTCCATAAAAATATTTTCCCTCCCAATTACATTATTGGAACCCGGAATAGGCTGGCTTTTCCTATTCTTTGTCAATAATTCAAAATCAGCTAAAAGTGCATCTCCATTTTTGGAAAATATATCCCAGGTATGTGCAATTTGAAAAGCATCCCCTTCCAACTCTAATTGGGTAAATGCACTAAAATCAACTTCCTGATCTTCAAAAGAAAAAAATGCAACGATATCTTCTTCATGAAATATGGCCTGGTTGGGTTTTAGATTTTCTATTTGACTTAAAAATTCCGGGGTAGGCAAAAAAGAAGCATTGATCAATATATTTTCATGCATTTCCACCATTGGCCACTTGTGGGAAAGATAATCTTCGGTAACGGTAGATGTGGTGGTTTCAAGTATTCGCTCCCATTTTTCCCGAATGGTGAGAATTCCAATCCTTATATCGGCAACGGGCCTGGTAAAAGTAAATGGTAACAACTGATTTCTTGCTGCTCCATCAAATAAAATATAATTCATAGGCTTGAAATTTAAAAGGCTAAAGATACAAGGAATATTGAATTCGACTTTAACCTTAATATACCAGTATCAATTAATAATATCCCGAAAAATCATTCAATGATAATTGCCGATAGAAATATTTTGTGCATAAAGCATCTTTTATTATCGCTTATTTGAAAACAAAACTAACTTCCGGTAATTGGAGAACAAAAAAAGCCTTCATTTCTGAAGGCTTTTTTTGTTCTATAAAATCGAGAATTACTTCTTGAATTTAGCGTATTTGTTTTTGAATTTATCAATTCTACCCGCTGTATCCAATAATTTGGATTTCCCGGTGTAAAACGGATGAGAAGTTCTGGAAATCTCAAGTTTTACCAATGGATATTCAGTTCCTTCAACTTCAATAGTTTCTTTTGTATTTGCGGTAGATTTGGTAATAAAGACTTCCTCGTTGGACATGTCTTTGAATGCTACAAATCTATAATTTTCCGGATGGATTCCTTGCTTCATCTCTTTATTCTTTAAAATGCTGTTCGTTTTTCGAGTGGCAAATTTAATCAATTTTAGTAAACCACAAACAAATTTCGGATTAAATTTTAAAGCATTTCATTAAAACTTAAAATCCCGTGGTTTGTAACGTTTTCCTATATTTGTTAACTAACTGTGAAAACCAACCAATCAAATTAACCAAATATGGAAATTCAAAAAGTAGAGGCTAAAAAGTTTGTCCTTAATTACGGGATACTATTGGGAATTCTTTCTGTAATTCTCGGAGTTATAATGTATGTTACCAACGCCTACATCGATCCCAGTTTAATTTACACCGCCATTGGGTTTTTAATATTAATAGGCGTAATTTCCTTTGGGGTCAATGCTTTCAAAACTGAAAACAGCGGGTTCCTCAATTTAGGGGACGCTTTAAAGGTTGGTATTGGAATTGCCGTAATAGGCGGCATTATTACTGCTATCTGGTCATATCTCCTTATGAATTATATAGAACCCGAATACATGTCCCAAGTAATGGAAATGAGCCAGGAAAAAATGATGGTATCCAATCCGGATCTAACCCAGGCTCAAATGGATAAAATGATGGAAATGAGTTCTAAATTTAGTACTCCCTGGATGATCATGGCATTCTCCTTAATAGGAAACTTGTTTTTTGGCCTTTTAATATCCTTAATAGCAGGTTTGATCATGAAAAACAAAAACCCCTATGAAGAAGCATCATAGGTACTAAATAAAATTTAATGCAACTATCCATAATAATTCCGCTTCTGAACGAGGAGGAATCTTTAACTGAATTGTACAATTGGATTGCATCGGTGATGCAATCCAATTCCTATTCTTATGAAATTATATTTATAGATGATGGCAGTACCGATAAATCCTGGAAGATCATCACTGCCCTGGCAAAAAAAGACCCATCGGTAAAAGGGATAAAATTCAATCGGAATTACGGAAAATCCCAGGCCCTGCATGCGGGTTTCCTCAAAGCGCAAGGCAAGGTGGTTATTACCATGGATGCCGATCTACAGGATAATCCGGAAGAAATTCCCCAGTTGTACAATCTCATCAAAAACGAAAATTACGATCTGGTTTCAGGTTGGAAAAAGAAACGTTACGATTCAATACTGACCAAAAATTTGCCTTCAAAATTGTTCAATGCAGCAGCCCGTAAAACCTCCGGGCTCAAATTGCACGACTTTAACTGCGGCCTGAAAGCCTATCGCAAAAAAGTGGTCAAAAACATTGATGTTTATGGCGAAATGCACCGTTATATCCCGGTTTTGGCCAAAAATGCGGGCTTCAATAAAATTACCGAAAAAGTAGTAATGCACCAGGCGCGTAAGTATGGCAAAACAAAGTACGGTATGGAGCGTTTTATCAATGGATTTTTAGATCTACTCAGCATCTGGTTCTTATCCAAATTCGGAAAGAGGCCTATGCATCTTTTTGGCGCTTTAGGGGTTTTAATGTTCTTTTTTGGGTTTATCGCCGCCGCCTGGATCGGCACCTCCAAACTTTATAAAATGTATCACCAATTGCCCAATATACTGGTAACAAATAATCCCTGGTTTTATATAGCTTTGATCTTAATGGTAATAGGAACGCAGTTTTTCCTGGCAGGATTCCTGGGCGAACTCATTTTAAGGAGCAAAAGAGAGAAAGAACAATATTTGATAAGCAAAACTATTGGGATTAATTAACCACTTTCCGCATTAATCCTTATTTTTGCTTTCAAATAATATCCTATGTCACAGATAAAACCCG
>Ga0307487_1001950_pt1 | contig 13950 bp, 10 predicted proteins | sample CBIW12metaG_FD_203665 | JGI IMG/M metagenome (GOLD analysis project Ga0307487, IMG submission 203665) | Sea-ice brine microbial communities from Beaufort Sea near Barrow, Alaska, United States - CBIW 1.2 | ecosystem: Environmental > Aquatic > Marine > Coastal | place: USA: Alaska | collected... | reverse complement strand
ATTCATCAATACTATTTCCCGTCAAGACTACTTGTATAGGTCCTGCTGTACTTCCTCCAACCATTCCTACAGCTGCTGTTTTAAATTTGACCCCGGGAATTGTTTTAGTGAGTTTTGTTTTAGTATCTCTTGCAAATTGCTCGGAAGTGATGGTACGTTTGTCTGGGCTAATCATTTTTGCATTGATTTGAGCCAGGTTTGAAGAGTTTCCACTGCCACCTGTTCCAGTTCCAACCGTTGTGAAAACCGAACTCACAATCGCATCATTCAATAAAATTTCTTCTACCTGAAGTGCAGCAAGATTGGTTTCTTCTATTGTGGATTCCTTTGGCAATTCAAGCTCAACGATAAATTCACCGTTATCACCACTCTTTACGAATTCACTTCCTATGAAACCAAATACCATCAAGGATAAAGAACCTATTACCAAAGCCAACAATGCAAAAGCCGTCACGCGTTTCCGCGAAAGCGTCCATTTTAATGCATCCCTGTAAAAATTACTGACACCTTGCAGAAAATTTTCAAAAGCAATTAATGGCTTATGCCAAAGCGTTTTTTTATTTAAAGTAATCACTTCAGAAAAACGGGAAGCCAATAAGGGCGTTAACGTGAATGAAACGATTAGCGATATTGCGGTTGCAAAGGCTACCACTACTGCAAATTGTTTCAATAAATCGGCAATCAAACCTGTTACGAAGGTGATTGGAAGAAATACCGCTATCAATACCAATGTAATGGACATCACTGAAAGTCCAATTTTTCTCCAACTCGACATGGCAGCTTCCATTCTGCTTTTGCCCTTTTCCATTTCGGCATGGATACTTTCGAGTACCACGATACTGTCATCAACCAAAATTCCAACCACTAACGACAATCCTAAAAGTGTCATCAAATTTAAGGTATAGCCCAATTGGCTCATAGCAATAAATGTTGCAACAATAGATATGGGGATGGACACCATTACAATGATGGAATCTTTCCAGCTTTTCAAGAAGAATAACATGATGATGGCTACCAGACCAACCGCAAGCATCAAGTCAAAAATTACAGCATCAGCAGCTTCCAATGTAAATACAGAACTGTCTTGCGCTACGGCTATTTTTAAATCTTCGGAAGTATATTTTGCCTCGATTTTTTTGATTTCTGCAATGATATCTTCTGCAACTTGCACCGTATTACCGTCAGATTGTTTTGAAATGGTCAAACCGATGGAACTGATGCCATCAATACGTGAGATCGTCGTCACATCTTTGGTGGTATCATAGACTTCCGCGATATCCTCAATTTTCACATTGCCGCTATTTTGACCCGTTTTTATGTTTAGTCCCTTTATGTCCTCAATTGATTGGAATTTTCCAGAAAGCCGAACCGTTACCTGTTGGTCATTATCTTTGATATTACCAGTTGGAAAATCGAGATTTGCAGCAGCAATGGCTTGTGTTACCTGAAGAATGCTCAATCCATACCCCTTTAATTTATCCCTATCTACATTGATTCGAATTTCACGTTCATTACCACCTATAACCTCGACCCTTGCAACACCTTCAATTCGTGATAGTGTTTCTTTAATATCATTTTCAACCAAATCATTAAAAGTATTGGCATCCATTTTGGAAGAAACACCCAATCGCATAATGGGCATATCATCAAACGAAAATTTATCAACACTTGGTTGGTCCACTTGGTCTGGCAATTGCCCTAAAATATTGTTCACTTTACGTTGTGCGTCTTGCAAGGCCTTGTCAACATCGGCATTGTAGGTCAGCTCAACACTCACAATGGAAATACCTTCTTGTGAAATGGAGGTGATGTTTTTTACACCTTCCAAGGCACTTACGGCATCTTCAATATTGGTGGTTACCGAGTTTTCAACCTCTGAAGGGGAAGCACCTGGATAAGTCGTGCTTATTGACAACATTGGGGAGGTGATTTTAGGCAGTAATTCATAACCTAAACTCGTATAACTGATGATGCCTAAAAGGGCAATTATTGTGAAGACCACAACGGCAAGCGTAGGTCTTTTTACGGATAATTCTGTGATTGTCATGAGCTTATTGGTTTGTGATTTTCACTAATGTGTTATTGGTCAAATTGATGATGCCTTTGGTAACCACCTGTTCGCCTTTTGATAATCCTGAAAGAATAACCACGTCGCCATCAATGACAGCGCCTGTTTCAATTTTTTTAAGCTGTGCTTTGTTGTTTTCAACCACATACACCGATGGACTTTGAATACTGCCCACAATGGCTTCTCGCGGAATAACGGTTGCTTCAATTTCATTGGCTTCAAGACCATTAAAATTAACCTCTGCAAAAAGTCCCGCCCTTAATTGGTGGTCTTTTGTGTTTTCAACTTCTATGGTCACTTTAAAATTTCTGGATGCATCAGCTTTAACGCTGATATTGCTCACTTTTCCTTGAAAGGTTTTCAATGGATAGACATCGGTTTTAATAGAAACCTCTTGACCTTCCTTAATTTTTGAAAGATTGTCCTCGGCAATGTTGACAATTATTTTAAGCCTGTCAACCTGTACGATTTCAGCAATCTCGTTTCCTGGCATCACGAAACTGGTTTCTTCGACCATCAAATTATTGACTACCCCATCAATTGGTGATTTCACGACCGTAAAACTTAACTGTTGGTTGATTTGAGCAATATTGGCTCGTGTATTTTCCATTTGAATGCGCGCATCTTCCAAAGCACTTTGACTTACGGCTCCTACTTTTTCCAAACGTTCATAACGCTCAACATCTTTTTCGGCTTTAGCAAATGCAGATTGTGCACTGTTCAATTGTGAATTCAAGGACACGGCATCAACCTTGGCAATAACTTGTCCTTTTTTGATTATCTGGCCTTCTTCAACACGTAAATATTCAATACTCCCTTGAGATTCGGCAACCAAGGTCACTTCTTCCCATCCTTTAAATTCGCCAGTTGCCATTAAACCTTCTGTTATTTTTTTAGAACTTACAGTGGCAGTCTGTACAGGAATCGCATAAGCTTCTTCAACCATGGCTGCTTTGGCCGTCATTTCCTTTTTGTTGGTGAACAATGTGTAGGCTATGACTGCAACAATGATTACTGCTACAATTGCGATAATATTTTTAGTTTTCATTTTGATAATTTTATAATGATGATTAGTTGTTTGTGATAAGTTGTGCCAGTTGACCACTTGTTTTAAGTATCCTTAATACGGCAACTTTAGATTGTAACAAGGCGTTTAAATAATTGGATTGTGCCTGGCGTAATGCAAATTCAGAATCCAACAACTCTGTTAGGTCAGCGACACCTTCATTATAAGAAGTGTTGATACCATCGTAATTTTCTTGTGCCAATTGCATGTTTTCATTTTGGCTGGTAATTTGGCTTTGACTCAATAACATTTGTTGAACTGCATCCTGATAATCCTTTTCTATGGATATTTTGAGCATCTTTTGGTCTTCTTCAAGTTTGAGGGTTTCCAACTCCTTTTGCTGAACTCGTTTTCTTCTTGAAAAGCCGTCAAAAATGGTCATTTTTGCCGAAAGTCCATAAGTCCCGTTCCATTGGTCTATATAGGTCGGCTTATCAAATGTGAATTCGTTGGTATCCCCTTGATAGTTATAATTGAAGAAACCACTGACTTTTGGCAAATAATTGGCCCGTTCCACTTTTTGATCGATGACAGATAGATCCACTTGTTTTTCCAATTGTTGGTACTGAATATTTGAACTGATATTCAATTCGTTTTGTAAAGGAAAAGCTTCGTTATCCTCTAACTTTTCAGTTAGAATGACCTCGGCATCCATTGGTATGTACAGATACAATTTCAGAAGACGTTTTTGTTCATCCATTTGGTATTGTGCATCTTCAATTTGTGTACTAAGATTACTTCGGTTAACTTTTAATTGATTGAGGTCTAGTTTTTTGATGATCCCTTCCTTGTATTTTAAATCGGATAATTCAATTAAACTACTGGTTCGGGTAAAATTTTCTTTCAACAGTTCCACTTGCTTTTCAGTCACTTGTATTTGAATGTACACTTGCACCACATTGATGATCAAATCTTCGGTAGTTTGAAGTGTGGTCAATGCTTGAATTTCCTTCAATGCATTTGCAGCTTTTATGGAATTGAACAATTGAAAGTTTAATAGCTCTTGCTCAACTCTTACACCACCAGTAAATACATAACGATTTCCAAAAGCTACACCAACGGTGGTTCCTGGTTCACCACCCACTATTTCGGCAGGCAATTGTTGTTCGGCAAGCGAAAAATTATCCGTAAAACCACCAGAAGCAGAAATTTGTGGGAATGCTCCGCCTTTGACTTCCGCAATTTGTGCAGCGATGATTTCTTGGTCAATTATGGATTTATTTAAAGTGGTATTATGCTCAATTGCATGGGCAACAGCTTGTTCAACATTGAAGTTGAAGGTTTGTGCGCTCAAAGCATAAGCAGTTAATAAGAGGATAGAAGTTACTATGGTTTTCATTTTCTTTAGTTATGTTATATTTAGTTTGTTCTGTATTTAAAGAACCAAATCGCTTAAAAAAATAGCTTAACGTTTTTCCCAACGGTCAATAATGGCAATACTCTCCTTCATAAAATAATCCATGAAATTTGCCAGCTCTTCCAATTGATTGTTAAATTCCACGGTTTCGTTTGTGCGATTTTCCCGAATTTCCCTAATCATATCTGTATAGGAATCCAATCCTGAAATATTTTTTCTAAACGACGCTTTCCATTGATTCAGTTTAGAATAAAAGTACCTTTTTCTATCTCCAGATTTTGTTTTATAACCAATCCTTTCTAACGTCAACAAATTATTAATGGCGTTGCTCGTGGCACTTTTACTTAATTGTAAAGCCTCTCGGATTTCGTCAAATGTCAATTCTGGTCTGTCGGAAATCGTTAAAAGTGCGTTAACTCGTGCAGGTGCTGGCGCAATTCCCATCTGTTCTTCGATGACACCAAAATTCTCTACGAGCTCTCTTTGCTTTTCTGTTAACATGTTTTCCATATCTGGTACAAATATAATTGGTTTTATTAGTTCTGAAATACAAGAACCAAATATTTAAGTTTTTTTTAACATTTGAATAATTAAAAGTTATCTATTTAATTGGCAAGTATATTGGATAAACTTGGTTTATTCAACCTCCTGAAATTTTGGCTAAAACTTTGGGAGTGACCTTGTTTTAGGGGTTTAGTACCGCAGTCCATTAATAACATGGATTTAGCCGATTATTATTATGAATCAAAATTCCATTGATAAAATTAGAACTGATGGATGTAAAAACAGATACATTATTTAAATCTCCCAATGATAATAGAATCAGGATCATATTGCTGCTCTAATCACATTCTTAATCATTCAGTAGGAGAACTTTCTGAGATTCCAAATTCAGTCAAAAGACAATCATATCGTTGGCATCATCCAGAACCTGATTGTCAAAATTTTTCAAATATATTTCTGTGGTACGAAGAGAGTGATGGCCAAGTCCTTCACTAATAATCTCGGTGGATATTCCAAGATTTTTGGCAATTGTAGCCCAGGAATGACGAATGTAATAGGTGGTTATTTTCTCTTCAATTCCTGCATCTTTTGCTATTATTTTTAGTGATTTATTTATCAACCTTCTATCCGATCTATACTTTGTATAATTCTCCACCGAACCGTCGTAACCAATTGGAAAGATAAATTCATCATCACCTTTGTCTTTCGTATAAAAATGCAATATTTTTGAAAACTCTTTTGTTATTTTTATCGAAAAAGGGTCACCCGTTTTGCTACGGCCATAAAACATTCGATCTCCAACAATGTCCCTGATTCTTAATTTTGCAAGATCTATTAAATTCATCCCCCTGCAATTAAACATACTCAATAAATAATTCTTTGTATTCCATAGAGTGGAACCTTCTTCATATTTCAAATTGCGAATAGCGATAAATTTTTCCTTTGAAAGTGCCTTTTTTTTGGTGCGTCTTGTAGTTGGAATTTTATAGTGATGAAACGGATTTTTTTGGGGGATATATCTATCTTCCCTAACCGCACTATTATAAATGGCCCTTATCGCCCTAAGGTAAGCGCTTATAGCATTATCACAATTCCCTTTTGACTTTCGATAAGTTTCATATTCTTTAAGAAATGTGACAGTAATTTGATAAAGTTTAACCGGTTTATTGTTGTTAAATTTTGTAAAAGAGGAAATTGAACCTTTATACCATATTGCCGTTGCCGGTTTATTGATTTTTAATTTACGATCTATCAAAATTTGGCCACATTCATCTAGAGTGATACTATTTGATAGATTCTTTTTAATTTTTGAATCCAACTTTTCATCCCAGGAATTTTTAATGTTTTCAACTAAAACATCAACATCTATTATGTTTAAGGTGTCCCCGAGTTCATCGATCAAGCTTTTAGCCGAATGCAATTTGATATAGTTAGCTTTATTTATTGCATTACAATCCTTATTTTTGTTTGCGAGGGCTGATTTTTTTAAAATCATATTTTTTTCATCCCATCCAGCAATCGAAGTGCTACAGGAAAGACGTATCATTCTTGGTTTCTTGTGAAATATTTTCATCACAACTGGGAATGATCCGTCAACATTTTTTGAACCATTTCTCGTGTCTAAAATTAATCTTGCTCGTGCCATTTTTTTGAAATCTATGCCATAAATTTAATGAAAATTACGCACACTTTACGCACACTTTTTCTTGATTTCAGATGATTTCAATTGAAATAAAAATTTATTAAAACCCTGATAATCAATTAATTATGTTGTTTTTTAGTGCCGTTTAAAGGCCCAATAACCGACTTCTAAGCAGGCGGTCGGAGGTTCGAATCCTCCTGCGATCACTTGGTATATACCAAAACCCTGTTAATCTATTGATTATCAGGGTTTTTCATTTTTATTGATGTCATTTGATATAGCTTGTTTTGACTATATTGTACCACAAATCGGTCAACAAAATTTTCTTATAAATTTGTTGCCTATTATGGAAATGAGTACCTTTAAAATATAGTTGATTTGACTTTCGTCTTGAACAAAATATGTTTCACTTAAAGACGACAACTATGAAATCTAATCAAACATTTTCAATCCTTTTCTGGATCAATAGCTCGCGAGCTAAAGAGGACCAGGCAGAACTCTATGCCAGAATTTCAATAAATGGGAAAAGGGTGAACCTGAGCCTCAAGGAAAAGGTACCGGTAAGCCAATGGGATAACAAAAGATTAAAACTCAAGGGACCCTCAGCAAAAGCAAGGCAAATCAATGAATATATAGAGGCAACCCGCAATGATATTTTCCAAAGTTATAAGGATCTCAAATCCTCCGGAGCTCATATCACTGCTCAGGCTGTTAAGGCCAGGTATTTGGGGGAGGATCAAAAATTTCCCACGATACAGGAACTTATAAATTACCACAATGAAAAGACAAAGCATATTCTGCATAAAGATACCCAAAAGCACTACAGGACCAGTCAAAAGTATATCCTGCTATATGTGAAAAAGGAATATAAAAAAATGGATTGCTACTTAAGGGATTTGGATTATGGCTATATAATAGGTTTCGAGAATTTTCTTAGATCTTATAAACCAAATCATTACCAGCCTTCCATAGCTAATAATACGATCATGAAACATATTGAACGGCTCAGGAAAATGGTGACCATGGCCCTTCATATGGAATGGATAGCACGTGATCCATTTGTGAAATTTAAACCAAAGCATATTAAAACCGACAGGGATTTTCTGACGGAAGAAGAATTGCAAAGGATAGGAGCTTTATCCTGCCCCTTAGAGCGCCTTAACCTTGTCCAAGACCTGTTTGTGTTCAGTTGTTTCACCGGAATAGCCTACGGGGATCTCATGCTGCTTACAAAGAAAAGCATCATGCCGGGAGAGGATGGAAAACTATGGATCGTTATAAAACGAAAAAAAACGTTCAATCAGGTAAAAGTCCCATTGCTGCCAAAAGCCATGGAAATCATCAAAAAATACGAAAACTCCATTAGGGCAGAAATTACCCAGACATTGTTTCCAAATCTCTCAAACCAGAAAATGAACAGTTATTTAAAGGAAATAGCGCATTTGTGTGAAATTCAAAAGAACCTGACCTTTCATATGGCCAGACATACGTTCGCAACCACCGTTACCCTCACCAATGGAGTTCCTTTGGAAACAGTTTCAAAGTTACTTGGACATTCCAAAATCGCAACCACTCAAATTTACGCAAGGGTCATAGAAAAAAAGGTAAGTGAAGATATGGGAAACCTTTTAATCAAACTGAATCTGGCCGATGAGTTGGCCAAAAAAAGAACTAGATCGTAGGTTATTGGCAATTTTGAATCAGCAATTTTTTCTCAGATTGCTTCAATCTTATTTTAAATTTTTAGGGAATGAAAATGATTGAGGGAATTGGCTAAAAACGAAAAAAGTTGACTTTCCGAAAATACCGATTGTTGATAAACAGATCACTAAATCCAACTGGCTATATAGTTCGGTGGGGAACTGCCCTACCCTTCAGTATATTCCCATTTAACTTGTCAATCCCCAATAAGATGTTCTTTATTGCGGGGAAAGCCATTTCTATTTCCTTTTTCAGCCAGAAAATCAAAAATGGAAAACGCTCCGGATATAAAAAGTAAATCATTTAAATTTTTCTATGATTAATTAATTGTACAATCCAATCACATTGGGATAATCAATTTGGACTTTAAACTTTTGGAAGATATTTCATATCTGATAACTTAATTGTTGATGTGGCAGGGCTAACTGTATGCATCCGATTTACTTTAGATTTTCTTTTCAGGCTTTGATCAATAAATTGAATACCCTTCTTATTTGATCAATTGTATAATATCGATTTATGCTGAAGGTCATAATCACCGCGGCAAATTCTGTCTGCGGATTGAATTCATGTTCAAAGGTAGACTGCCAATTCCGGTGCTAGGAAATCACCTGGATCAAAGGATTAAAAGCCTTTGAGGCAATCAATACTTTTTGCCCTGCCTTATCCAGTACCTTTTGTACTTGCAAAAAACTTCTACCCGGGATTACTTCCCAATTCAGATAAGATCAAATGCGTAGTAGGTTCTCCTAAAGTGATTAATTTATCTATGAATTGCTGAAGATGTAGCTGATCTCTAAGTGCCACTCTCAGATGAAAATTATGTGGGCCGGTTATTCGGTAGGCATTAAGGATCTCCGGATATTTATTCAATTCCAGAATTACATATTGTAATTTGCCTGTAAAAACCTTCAGAAGTATAAATACTTCCAGGCTGTTGCCCAGCAAGGCCTGGTCTATGTCCAAACTATAGCCCTTTATTACCCCTATATCTTCCAGTTTATTGATTCTTTCCCGCACAGAAGAAGGAGAAAGGGCAACTTTTTTGCTTATTTCTGCAAATGAGGTTTTGGAATTGGCCTTCAATAGTTCTATTATCTTTCGATCTGTATTATCTATCATCAAAACATTTGTTTTAGGCGAAATTACCGATTTTTATTTGGAAATTCATTCGTTCTGCCGTTGTTTCCATTGTGTATTTTATGCCTTTGTCAATAAATTTGAACAACATTAAATTCCTCCTGCTATATGGATACCGAATTATTGATTCTTCTTGGAACCGCGATCTTCTGTGGATTTTTTGTGCAAACGGTGGTAGGTTTTGCCGGAGCCCTGATCGCTTTACCTATCTTATTGATTGGTTTAAAACTGCCGGATGCTATTGCTTATATCTCTATATTTTATCTTTTTTCCAGTATTTCTCTTGTGTACAAGGAGTGGAAAAATATAGACAAAAGTGTTATAAGAAAATTGAGCATTCCCTCGATCATAGGTGTCCTGGTTGGAATTTTTGCCCTCACTTACAGCCAGCCGATAATCTTAAAAAGAGCTCTTGGCGTTTTTATTCTTATATATGTAGCCTATGTGGTAATTGGAAAGATAGATCTCAAACTGGGAAATAAAAGTATTATGCTCTTTGGAGTCGTGGGAGGATTTTTCTCTGGAGTCTTTTCTACCGGAGGTCCGTTGTTTGTGGTTGCTATAAAAAATTCAGTAGAGGAAGTCAAAATTTTCAGGGCCACGATGATTGGCGTTTCGGCTCTTATAACAATTGTAAGATTACCATCTCTGGCCATTGGAGGAGTGCTAAATAGCGGGCATCTTAAAATGAGCCTTGTAATTTTTCCTATTTTTATCCTGGCGCAGTTTTTAGGAAATCATTTTTTTCTAAAGATTAACGAAGTCTTGTTCAAAAAAGTCCTGCTGGGACTTCTATCCCTCTCCGGTACTGCGTTGATTCTTTAGAAAGGCAGAAGTATAGAATTTAGCCAACTTTTTATAACTTTTAAACTAATTTATTTTTAATCAATTACGATTTTAAAGCACATCTTCGGAAAGGTCTTGGGCACATCAAAAAGTTGATCCCCTTGGTTGCCGGACGATGAAATACCGTGAGGTGATTAATGAAAATCAATTTTGATTTAAAAGGCCGCTTCTAAGCGGCTTTTTTCTATTTTCGCCTTATGAATTCTTTATACAAAATCCTTTGTGCTTTAATCTTAATTTTGTCCAGTGCTTGTATAAATAAGGGTAAAAATGTTGAAGGGAAAATAAATAATAAGGAGATAGATTCAGCTTATCACTTTTTTCAACAAGCTAAAAATGAAGATGATATACCAGTTAAAATTCAAATTTTAAATCAAGCTTTATCTAAACTTCAAAAGAAAAAAGACACCCTTCACCCTCTTCTTTTAGATCACAAAATTTACTACCACAAGCGATTAAAAGAATATGATAGTGCCCAATTTTTTGCCGATAGCCTGCTGCGGCTGGCATCCTATCAGAAAGACACTAAATGGATTGCCCAGGCATTTTATAGAAAGGCAGGTATTAAAAAGCATTTTGACAATCAGGAAGCAGTTTTTAAATATTCCTTTAATGCCCGGCAGCTATTCCTACAATTAGGGGATAGCACGAAAGCGGCTCGCAGAGGTCTGGAAATGGCCATTGCGCAAAGCAAAATGCAGGATTATACAGGGAGTCAGGAATCGGCCGCGGAGGCTTTACAACATCTCCGGGTAGGAAAAGATAATCAGTATTTAAGCAGTGCTTATAATATTATTGGCATCACCTATAGTAACCAGGGTTTTTATATGGATGCGATAAAAGAGTATAAAAATGCGCTTCGTTATTCCAGCAGGTTAGAGGATAGTTTAATTTATCAAAATAATATTGGCCTGGTTTATAAAAATAAAAAAGAATATGAAAAAGCAATTTTAGTTTTCGATGACCTCTATAGAAAAGTTTCAAAAAATAATTACATATCGCGCGCAAGATTTTTAGATAACCTGGCATTCACAAAATGGTTACAAGACGGAAATGTAGATGTTTCTTCAGAATTAAAACAGGCATTACAATGGCGAAGTGAACAGCTTGACAATTCAGGTTCAACAGCAAGTTATGAGCATTTATCCCGGTTTTATGAAAACCGGGATAAAGCAAACGCTATCAATTATGCTGAAAAATGGCTGGAAACCGGTGAAACAAATAACAGCCTCAAAGCCCAAATAGATGCTTTGAAACAGCTACTAATTCTAAATCCAGGTGATGCAAAGTATGTTTCAGATTATGTTCGGCTTAACGACAGTTTAAATAAAGTGAACTTGCGGGCTAAAAATACCTTTGCCAAAATAAGATTTGATGAGGAACGCAAGCAGCAACAGATTTCCGGTTTAGAAGCTTCTGCAGCAACACAAGACTTAGAAAATCAAGAAATAAAAACCCGAAATTATCTGCTGGTCTTTTTCGCGGTTGTAGTGATAGGACTATCAGTTTCTATTATTTATTACAATCGACAAAAGTATAAAAAGGAAAAAATAAGGGAAATTTATAATACCGAAACCCGGATCTCAAAAACAATTCACGACGAGCTGGCCAATGACGTATATAACGTTATGAGCGGTTTGGAAGCAATTGCCCCGACAGAAACGATGGACAAACTGGAACACATCTATAGCCTCACACGAAATATTTCCAGGGAAAACATGGAGATTGATACCGGACCGGGATATTTGGATCACCTCACTGCATTGCTCTCGACTGTTTGTCCCGAGGATACAAGACTAATTATAAGCGGAAGCACCATTTCCCTGAATGATTTGAATCCAGAAAAAAAGTTTGTGGTTTATAGGGTTTTGCAGGAAATTATGGTGAACATGAAAAAGCATAGTCGGGCATCGTTAGTAGCATTGGTTTTTACTGAAGAAAAAAAATATTTAAAAATAGACTATTCCGATAACGGTAATGGCGCTACAAGGCAAACTATACAAAACGGCAACGGACTGAAAAATGTAAAAAATCGTATTTTTTCTGTAAATGGAAAACTTACTTTTGAAACTGAAAAGGGAAAAGGATTAAAGATGATGATCTTAATTCCAGTATAATTTTACCATTTTAAAAAAGTCCTGATCGTGTAAGATAGGGACAGTATTAATCAAGCTATTGCCATAGTTTTAAAGGATCTCTGGACCGCTTCCACCCCGGGAAGCACCTTTTTGCCTGAATCCGCCGGATTTGAAATTCTTTAACGATTAGTATTTGCAGAACAGGTCGGAACTTTACATTGTTAATTGATTCTCCTATGGTAAGTACATCAAACCGCCCCAGAGCATTTTTCTGTTCATTTTATAATTCCTTTTTTAATCTTGAAAATCATAAATGATGTTCTTTGATGCTTTATGCCATTCTTATCGAACTTTATAGGCGATAAATGCACCATTTCATCCCATTAAATGTCAAATCTTATTTCACCTAAAATTGAATCCTCTACATTCCTTTGTGTTATCTTTAATTAGATAAAAGATAACACATTACTATGTTTTTGGAACGTTTCGCGGTTTTTACACTTCTGGTGAGAGCTAAGCTCCTGGAGTTTTATAGGTACCTGTTTCGGGAAACTGAGTCGCAAATGGGTCAAATCTTTTTTACCTGCTGTTTTTTCTTTTTGACGGGACTTATATGGTATGTCTGGATCATTTCTTACCCACTCTGGCTTAAAATCGGATTTACTGCAGTTTATCTGGTATCCGCCTTATTTTGCATTTCAGCCATGTATTTCATCCTTAAACGAAAGAGGATCCGGATCAGTTCAAACACCATGGAAGTTTATACTTTGAATGACCCTGGAGCGGAAAAATTCCAGCATTTCAACCTTACCTCCATTGCGCTAACCCAGGTTCAGGCCAGTGCTATATTTAATGAATTCTCAGGGAAATATCTACACGGAAAGCATCAAAGTTTTCAGTCGTTGATTCTATTGAAACCAGTTTCAAACAGGAATCGATTGGTATGGAAGGATCTTTCTCCCAAAAGGCCAAAACAGGTAAACCGCCAAACCCTATTGGAATTTTTAAGCCACCTGATAAGCGGATTTGAAAACCTGGATAACCACCAAATGATCCAATTGGCGGATCACTATTTCATCCTTAAAAATTCAGTAGGTACCACCCAAACTTTGTCTACTAAGAATGTCTCCAACTGGCGTACCAACAAAGCCCCTTACCTAGACGAAATCTCCCGGCTAATTAAGAAGCATCTATAAGGTAATTACCAGTGATTACCAGTTACCATATTGATTTACAGGGATTTTAATCAGTCATTTGTTTCTATAACCGGAAGGCAGCAGGCAATGTTGCCTTTAAAAAAAATAGAACTCATGAATGATTTAAATTTAGAAGATCGATTAAAGCGCATTGAACAACTGCTTGTGGCAAACAAGGATGTGCTTACCCTGGAAGAAGCCTGTGATTATACCGGAATTTCCCGAAGCTACATGTATAAGCTTACCTGCGCCGGAAAAATCCCTCATTCCAAACCTAGGAGGAAGTCGATTTATTTCGACAAGAAGCAACTGAATTCCTGGCTACTGGGAAATCCAAAACCTTAGCGCTATG
>Ga0307487_1001949_pt1 | contig 13950 bp, 11 predicted proteins | sample CBIW12metaG_FD_203665 | JGI IMG/M metagenome (GOLD analysis project Ga0307487, IMG submission 203665) | Sea-ice brine microbial communities from Beaufort Sea near Barrow, Alaska, United States - CBIW 1.2 | ecosystem: Environmental > Aquatic > Marine > Coastal | place: USA: Alaska | collected... | reverse complement strand
AATCTAGTAGCCAGCCTGATTGCCTACTCCTTCCAAGAGAAAAAACCAGGAATAAAGTTTGAAGAAAAGCCTAACCTACGTGGTCAACTTGTATTATTCTGCTAATTGCTTAGGTCGAACTCAGGTTGACAGGTTGTTTTGCCAGGCTTTTACAGGTGCGTAGGTAAGTATAAAATTCCCGTAAAAATTTGGCGATCTAAAGAAATTCCTTGCGTGGTCCAGGGAAGCCGTTGGGTCGTCACTGTACATTATGGGCTCATCGTATTTTGCCTTTTGCATGGTGCCCCCAATTTGTAAGATCCAGTCCTGATTTGGAGCATATACAACATCTAAATTTACGCCATATACATTGGCTCCTTCCCCATTTCCTTTTTTCAAATACGGTTTGTGAGGTTCGCTCCAAAATAAAAGGATCCTTAAGTCTTGTGTAAAAAGTTTCCATACTAAGTCGGTAATTCTCATCCAAAGTGGTTTTGTTCCAGTCGGCAGATATGAGAAAACTGTGAGAAGTTTCAGATTTGAGGTTATCGGGAAGCACCACCAGGCTAACTTCTCCTGCAGCGATCCTCGCATGGATATCTTCGGTAAATACCTGGGGCGCCCTAAAGCCTTTGGCGTAACTTGTCCTAAATTGCAAATTATCATTAAGGCTGTATAAAAAATTTAACCTCGGATTGAAGACCACTTTTTCTTCAGCAATATTGTGAATATCGGCCCTTATTCCACCAAGAATCTTCAATCTTTCAGTAGCTTGCCATTCCTGTTGAGCATAAAACCCAAAAATATTCAAGTTCTGATTTATAAATGCATTATAACCAGGTTTTTCATCCTGCATCTCACTGTGTTTAAATTCTGAGCCATAAGTAAATGCCGCGGTCCCCCCTAAAAATTGATCCTGGTTAACCGTCATTTGTCCTCCAATTACATAGGTGTCATCCATCGTTTTGCCATAGCCTTGAATACTTTCCTCCAGGGTTTCCCCTTTTCCTCCATAAAAGTTGTCATTTTTGGAAAGTTGGGCGGTTGCATAAAAGGAATATTTATTGGAACTCAGTGAAATGGCTTCGTAACTAAGGCCTCCACCTATAACATCACTGGTTATTTGTTCAGTGATATCCGATTCAAATGGGAGGAGGTGAAGATTATTCCCGCCCCGGCGAAACTCTGTGGTCACGTGAAAATCCAGGCTAAGTTTGCTGTCTATAGTAGGATTGTAAAAAGACTTTAAACCGAAGGTTTTATTCTCTATTTTGGTGATTTCGGTATAACCATCATCATTGGCATCGTATGGATTCCTGTCCCTGAACATTCCCGAAATGCTTAAACCTGCATTGTAATCTTTGGTCAGGATCGTTCCGTTCAGGGTAACGGCCTTGTCACTGGATGTTCCCAGGATAAGGGCCAGATTGGTAGCAACTTCAAATATATTTTCTGTAGGTTCCTTGGTAATAATATTGATCGTGCCGGCAATGGCATTTGAGCCATAAAGTGCCGATCCTCCACCACGTACGACTTCTACCCGTTCTACAGAATTTGCGGGGATCTGGTCCAAACCATAGACTCCATTTAAGGCGCTAAAAACTGGTCGGCTATCAATTAGGATTTGTGAATATGCACCGTCCAGGCCATTCATTCTTACCTGTGAGAAACCGCAATTCTGGCAATTGGTTTCCATCCTGAGCCCGGGTTGAAAATTTAATCCTTCACTTAAACTGATGGATTGGGTCGCATCAAAATCCTTTGCCGTTGTAACCGACACTATTACCGGGGCAGTTTGACGAAGTTGGCCGGTCCGGCTGGCAGAAACCACTACCTGGTTTAGCCCCAGAACATCCTCTTTAAGCTCGAAATTCAATACCAGGTCCTTATCGGTAAGTGCATCGAGGTGATTTTTAATTTTTTTATAACCTACGGCCTGTACTATAATTTCGTGATGTCCTTTTGGAATTGAAAGGCTGTAAATGCCATTTTCATTCGTAGTTGTTCCTTTGGTAGTATGCTCCAGGTAAATATTGGCAAAGGGAACCGCTTTGCCATCGGCAGTTACAATTCCCGAAACTATAATGTTTTGAGAGAATAATGCAATGGATACTAAATAAAATGACAAGAAAACACACAACTTCATCCTGATGATTTTTGAAAAATTAAATTTATATTTTTCGTAAATATAAGATATAAATTTAGACAAGACTAAAATGAATTCATTATAAATAAAATTGTAATTTTGGACAATTAAAAAATAATATGTACACTTTTTCAGAAGAAAATTATTTGAAAGCCATCTTTCACCTGGAACGAAAATTTCCTGCCGGGGTAAGCACCAATGCGCTTGCCGAAGAAATGGAGACCAAAGCCTCCTCGGTTACCGATATGATCAAGAAACTTTCGGAAAAAAAACTGGTCAATTACAAAAAATACCAGGGATTTAAGCTGAGTAACTTAGGTATGGAAACCGCTGTAGCAGTAATTAGAAAGCATCGGTTATGGGAAGTTTTCCTGGTAGAAAAGCTCGATTTTTCCTGGGATGAGGTTCATGAGGTGGCAGAACAACTGGAACATATTAAATCTGAAAAACTTATCAGGGAGCTCGATAGATTTTTAGGGTTTCCCACACGTGATCCGCACGGGGATCCAATTCCCGATGCTAAAGGTAATTTTGCGGTTTTGAACAAAGTCTTATTATCTGATCTCAAAAAGGGAGAATCCGGGATTTTTGTAGGGGTTAAGGATTCTTCAGCTGCATTCCTGCAGTTTCTCGATAAAAGGAATATTGCCTTGGGAAGCGAAATAAAAATAATTGATAAGGAACCTTTCGATCAATCGGTGCTTATAAAAATTAATGAACAGGAGTTGAGGGTTTCAAACCTGATTTCCGGTAATCTTTACATTAAAACAACCTAATTATTATGGATGATATAATTACATATTTAGAAGGGATTGATCCAATTTTAGCTGCATTATACGCTACCCTTTTTACCTGGGGAGTAACCGCATTGGGAGCGAGCCTGGTTTTCTTCTTTAAGACCATTAAAAGGTCTGTTTTTGACGGCATGCTGGGCTTTACCGGTGGGGTGATGGTAGCTGCGAGTTTCTGGAGTTTATTGGCGCCCGCCATCGAGATGAGTCCCGGAGAAGGCTTTACCCAGGTGTTTCCATCGGTGATAGGGTTTGGGCTTGGAGCCATGTTCCTGTTTTCCCTTGATAAAATATTACCGCATTTACATGTCAATTTTAAGATGAAGGATAAGGAAGGAATAAAAACTCCCTGGCATAAATCTGTTTTGTTGACCCTGGCTATTACCTTGCATAACATTCCTGAAGGACTTGCAATTGGAGTCCTGTTTGGGGGAGTTGCAGTAGGATTTGAAGGAGCGAGTATTGGAGGAGCGGTAGCCCTGGCCATTGGAATTGGTTTGCAGAATTTCCCGGAGGGTTTTGCGGTAGCAGTACCCTTGAGAAGGCAGGGATTAAGCCGATGGGAAAGTTTTAATTACGGACAGCTTTCGGCAATTGTAGAACCTGTGGCCGCAGTTTTGGGAGCCTGGGCCGTTATAACTTTTCAGCCAATTTTACCTTATGCCCTGGCTTTTGCGGCCGGAGCAATGATTTTTGTTGTAGTGGAGGAAGTTATCCCGGAATCTCAGCAGGAAAGGTTTACCGATATTTCCACGATGGGCTTCATCGGCGGATTTATCCTGATGATGAGCCTGGATGTAGGTTTGGGTTAAATAGTTCATAAAACCTTCCTAACCGTTTTAATAGTTACTTGCCATAGCAACCGGGAATAAAAGTAACTCATGGTTTATTGGGAAGCGTTCCAAAAAAAGTTAATGATCTAATCTGATCAATCCCTTGTTTAAGGGCACTGCACATTTTGTGGTGCCTTGTAATAGTTTTGGAATATTAAAATGAAAGTTTTTTTAAAATCATACCACTGCAGGGATAGGATCCTTAATCAAATATTCCATGAATTCAAAAGGCTATTGTATTCATTGATAAGAGCACAAGACACTTTAATAGGGAAGTCAAATAGCGGAAAAATCAACTAAGAAACAACGGTTGTATTGCTTAAATGTGTTCGTATTGCCATTGGCAATGCAAAAAAGCTTTTTAGGGATCTATCATAAAATCAATGGAGAATACCTGCAAAACTATCTTGATGAATTTGTTTACAAGCTCAATAGAAGATATTTTAATTCAATTTTTGAAAGGCTGGTGGCAGTAAGTGTTTATCTTTACTGGGCAATTAACGATTATCAAATAAGTCAATAACTAACTTTGCAATAAAAAAATTGAATTTATTTAGAACAAGAAAATATAACATCACAAATCAATATTTGATAAGCATTTCGCTAATCATTTTAACCTCGGTTGGTTCCTATTTTTCAGTTGAATATATTGGCTACCGTGTTGTGGCCCTGATTTTATTGTTGGTTGTTTCTTTACTCGCGATGCTGTTTGATATTTTCCCGGTTTTGGTTACGGCATTGTTGAGTGCATTAATTTGGAATTTCTTTTTCATTCCCCCAATATTGACTTTTCACATTGGCAATCCTGAAGATACATTAATGTTCCTTATGTATTTTGTGATTGCTTTGATTAATGCTGTACTAACTTTTAAGATTCGCCAGTTTGAGAAAAAAGCAAGAGATAAGGAAGAAAGGGAATTGACCATCAAACTTTATAATACCCTACTAAATTCATTGTCCCATGAACTAAGGACACCTATTTCCACTATAATAGGAGCCATTGACACCATTAAAGACCAAGAAACGAAACTGTCAAAAGAAAATAGAAACGAATTATATTCAGAAATTGAAATTGCTGGTTTTCGCTTAAACCGGCAAGTAGAAAACCTGTTGAGCATGAGTAGGCTGGAAGCAGGAATTTTGCAGCCTAAAAGGGACTGGTGTGATATGAATGAGTTGGTATTTTCTATAATTAATGAGAATAAAGATGATGGACAAAATCACAGGATTGTATTTGAAGCAGATGAAAATCTGCCATTATTCAAACTTGACCGTGGACTGGTTGAACATGTCTTGCATAATATCATACATAACGCATTGCAACACACACCAAAAGGCACAATCATAACTATTAAAGTTGAAAATATAGAAAAAAATTGCAAAATCACAATTACAGACAATGGAATAGGGTTTCCTGAAAATGAAATTGATTTTGTATTTGATAAGTTTTATCGGTTAATACATTCTTCAACAGGCGGAACAGGTTTAGGACTTTCAATTGCCAAAGGATTTACAGAAGTTTTAAGCGGTGTCATTCAATTGGAAAATCTAAGCGATAGTGGTGCAATGTTTACCATTGTAATTCCTGCCGAAACGTCATCAATTAATCAATTAGACCATGAATAAAGCAACAATACTTATTGTTGATGACGAACCCCAGATCCGTAAATTGCTTCAAATTAATTTGGAAAGCAACAACTATAACGTTATTCAAGCCAGCACAGGACAAGAAGGTTTAATTTCAGCAGCCAGCCATCCACCCGATTTAATTTTATTGGATATAGGACTTCCAGATAAAAGCGGACATGAAATATTAAAAAAGTTGAGAGAATGGTTCAATAAACCCATTATTATGCTTTCGGTACAAGACAATGAAAATGATATTATTTTGGCACTGGACAATGGCGCGACAGATTATCTTACCAAACCTTTTAGAACGGGCGAATTGTTGGCAAGAATAAGGTCAGCCATTAAAAGGAGCCAAAGCATTATAAATGAAGAATCCTTGGTATGCGGTAATCTTGAAATAGATTTGATTGCCCGAATTGCGAAAAAAAGTAATGAAGTGATAAAACTCACTTCCACAGAATACAATTTATTGTCACTTTTTGCCAAGAACGAAGGCCGGGTTTTGACCCATCAATATATATTAAAAGAAATTTGGGGCTATGGCTATCAAACGGAAACTCAGTATTTAAGAGTATTTGTGGGCACTCTTCGTAAAAAAATTGAAGACAGTCCTAACAACCCACAACATATTATTACTGAAAGTGGGGTTGGTTATCGGTTTCAATAATCTTTATAAAATCTTTATGTCTTAAACATAAATTTTAATTTTTTACATATTCAATTCGCCCGACCTTTACATTTAAATAGCCCTTCTCATTTAAGTAAATTATTTCCAATACTAAACATATTCCAAAGATAAATGGATCATAAAGATTTAAAATTTATTGACAGTGATATAGCAGAGATAATTGTAAAAATTTGCTTTATTAACAAAGAAATAGATGACCTATTTGATAATAATGAAGTGCAAGAAATAAAACAATTTATTTCTTGCAACAAGCATTTAAAATATGAAACAAGTACCTAATTATCATCCAATGGGTTAGATGAATTTAAACATAATTTACGGTCAATTATTGATTTCGATAATGAAATTCTTGTGCAATCTCGAAAATTAGCGATTGATTTTAAAAACAAATCTGAATTAATATCACTCCTTGATAAATTAAATCAAACGCTGCTTAAATTAAAAAAGTTTATCTAAATAATTTGTAAAAAGCGCACAAAAAATTATCCTGACAGTGCTGAAATAAAATATTTTTGGTCGGTTCAATCTTTGTTTAGAATGTTAACAATATAGCGAAATTATCGAATTGATATCGATTTATTATTGTAATTATTAAAATGGGTGTCTTAAATCAAAAAAATATCCGAAGTAAAATTAAATGGGAAATACTAAAAGCGAAACAAAAAATTTGGGAATATTAAGTTTAACCGCGCTTGGAATTGTCTTTGGTGATATTGGGACAAGTCCCTTATATGCTGTTAGAGAATGTTTCTATGGAGGTTTCAGTGTTGAACCCAATACAGCAAATATCATGGGCGCTATTTCTTTAATTTTTTGGGCCTTAATAATTGTGATCAGCTTTAAATATTTGATAATTATCTTGAGGGCCGATAATAAAGGAGAAGGAGGAATTTTGGCGCTTATGTATTTGGTGTTGCCCAAAAAAAAGCAAAGCAAAAATTATATCCTAATGAGTGCGATGGGCTTGTTTGGTGCGGCGCTGCTTTATGGAGACGGAATGATCACCCCTGCAATTTCTGTTTTAAGCGCCATTGAAGGTTTGAGCATTGCAACACCTGTTTTTGATTCTTTTGTAATTCCAATCACTATAGGTATATTAATTGGTCTTTTTCTATTTCAGAAAAAGGGAACTCATAAAGTGGGTTTTATATTTGGCCCGTTGATATTAATATGGTTTATAATACTTGCGGTATTGGGCTTTAATTCTATAATGAATCATCCTGAAATATTGGAAGCCATAAACCCATATTTTGCTGTTCAGTTTTTTATGATTCATCATTGGCATGGAATTTTTATTTTAGGGGCCATATTTTTGGTTGTTACTGGGGGAGAGGCTTTATATGCGGATATTGGCCATTTTGGCAAAAAACCAATTCGGATTGCCTGGTTTGCGGTAGTTTTGCCTGCGCTTGTCATTAATTATTTTGGGCAGGGGGCATTATTGCTTGGGGACCCTTCGTTGGCTGTTAATCCTTTTTATCATTTAGCGCCGGAGTGGGCTATTTATCCCTTGGTAATTATGGCTGCAATTGCTACGGTAATTGCATCCCAAGCCGTTATATCCGGCGCTTTTAGCCTAACTTTTCAGGCAATACAATTGGGGTTTTTTCCAAGGGTAAATATTATCCATACTTCAGGAAAAGAAAGAGGGCAAATATACATTCCACAAATTAATTGGATCCTTTTTATTGGGACTATTGGTTTGGTGTTTTCATTTAAGTCATCGGCTAATCTGGCCGCTGCCTATGGAGTTGCCGTCTCTACAACTATGGTAATTACAACCTTGCTTGCTTTTCATGCGATGCATAGTTTGTGGAAATGGAAGCTTTCCACCTCTATTGCCGTGACAGTGCTTTTGCTGTTTATTGATTCGGCGTTTTTAATGGCAAATTTGAGTAAAATACCTGAAGGTGGTTGGTTTCCATTATTGTTGGCAGGCGGTATCTATTTGATCATGACAACCTGGCATAAAGGTCGAAGAATTGTACAATTGCAATTGCGAAAATTGTCGGGCCTACTTTCCCATTTTCTTGAAATGTATAAAAATAATCCCTCAGCAAGAGTAAAGGGAACGGTGTTTTATTTTGTAAGCAATAATGAATATACCCCTCCGGCATTATTGCTTAATCTTAAACACAATAAAGTAGTCCATGAACAAGTAATTATTCTTTCAGTAATATTCCAAAGAGATGCCCACATTTCTATTAATGAGAGGTTGGAAGTAACTGAATTGGGGAATGGGTTTTATTTGGTGAATATATATTATGGTTTTATGGATAATAATGATATTCCCGGTGCTTTGGAATTAATTAGGGAAAAAGGTATTTTACTTAATGAAGATGATATTACTTATGTACTTGGACGGGAAACATTTATTACAGATGGAAAAAAAGGAATGGCCGTATGGAGGGAATCAATTTTTGCATTTTTTTCCCGAAATGCGCTGCGTGCCACAAAGTATTTTAATTTACCCAACAGTCAAGTGCTAGAGATTGGAAGCCAAATGGAAATCTAATTTATTTATTCTGTAAAATGGAAGAATGCAAAGTTCCTTAATTCAAATCTAAAATTCAGGTCCTGAAATGGAAAGAACGTAGTTTTCGATTTTTTCGGTCAATAATATTTTGAACATCGACAAATCGCCTGCATTATCCTTCTATTCAATCTGCCAACTTCAAACAGCGCATCTGTAATTTTTTCGATAGAACACACTTTACAGGGTTCAATTAATTGTTCAAAAATATTTTCGTTATTCACGGTTCTTGACTTATCACGACACTATTTCTTTACCTACGGAGGCATTTCCTTAGTTAAGATTTTTGAAAACCGTGATTTGGGAAGCCTTACTTAAAAAACTAAATAAATTTAACGACTTTTTCCAAATTGGGATGAGGAATTTCAGAGTTGAAATAATGCAAATTGATGCTGAAAAGTACTGTTTACGAGGATTTCATATCGAAAAAATTTCTATAGGAATTTTCAGCAATATTTAATGGCATCCACAATCTGAAGACCCACAGGCTTTGTCAGATTTTTTTTTCGGTTTTAAGAAAGCTGGTTTCCAAATAAATTTGGTAATTATAAATCCCACAGCGAGCAAAAATGTAATTAAGACTAATATTTCCTGAAGTGATATCATAATGTTTTTGTCGAATTTTTTTTAAACTTCTTACGTTATTTTAAAACCTGAAAGGCAATTAATGCTACAAGATAAGCAAATGAGCTCATAATTACCAACTGTAATAAAGGCCATTTCCAGGTATTTGTTTCTTTTTTAACAATAGCAAGGGTACTCATACACTGCATCGCGAAAGCATAAAACAATAGCAAGCTGATTCCGCTGGCAAAGGTAAAGAGTGGTCCGCCTAAAATAGGATTTGTTTCGGCTGCCATTCGGTTTTTGATGGTTTCTTCTTCATCGCTGCCCACACTATAAATAGTGGCAAGTGTTCCAACAAAAACTTCCCTGGCCGCAAATGAGCTTACAATGGCTATTCCAATTTTCCAGTCATAGCCCAAGGGTACTACTGCCGGTTCTATTCCCTTGCCCATTATCCCAATATAAGAATTCTCTAATTTAAATGAAGCGATCTTCTCTTTCAGGTGTTTTTCTGAAATATTTACTGATTGGTTTCTCGAGGTAACTATTTCTTTCGCATTATTAAAATTTTCTCCCGGACCATAACTGCCTAAAACCCATAAAATAATTGAAATTGCCAAAATGATCTTACCGGCCCCAAAAACAAAGGCTTTTGTTTTTTCAATAACATTCAGGGCTACGTTTTTAAAAATGGGGATTTTATAGCCAGGCATTTCGATTACAAAATAACTTTTGCATTTAAGTTTTAGGATTTTGTTCAAGATCCAGGCGCCGGCAAGAGCTGTTCCAAAACCTATGAGATAAAGCAACATAAGGGTTAAACCTTGTAAATTAAGGCCTAAATAAGTTTCATTAGGAATTACCAGGGCAATTATAATCAGGTAAACAGGCAACCTGGCTGAACAGGTGGTAAATGGCACCACTAAAATGGTAATAAGCCTTTCTTTCCAGCTTTCTATATTCCTGGTAGCCATGATAGCAGGGATTGCGCAAGCCGTGCCTGAAATAAGAGGCACTACACTTTTCCCGCTCAGGCCATAGCGGCGCATGATCCGGTCCATTAAAAACACTACACGGCTCATATATCCGCTTTCTTCCAAAATGGAAATGAAAAGGAACAGAAATGCAATTTGAGGTATAAAAATCACAATTCCTCCCAATCCGGGAATAATTCCTTCAGAGATCAGGTTGGAAAAAGGACCTATGGGTAATGCGTTTTTTGCCCATTCGCTAAAAGATGCAAAAGTAACATCAATAAAATTCATGGGAATAGTGGACCAATCGTAAATTGCCTGGAAAATAGTGAGCATGATAATCGAGAATATGACATATCCCCAGACTTTATGCGTTAAAAGCCGGTCCAGTTTTATCCTTAGATCAGTCGCGTTTTTTAAATCGATCTTCAAGGCATCTTTTAAAAGGTCGTTAATAAACTTGTACCTTAATATAGTTTCCTTTTGCTGAAGGCGTTTTAGATCACTAACGCTTTTAGTATTAAAATTTGCATCTTTGGCAAGATTGCCCCTGTCGATATTTCCGAAATTTGCATCGTGGGTAATTACCAGCCATAATTTGTATAAAGCCTGGCTGGGAAATGTTTTTCGCAACAGGTTGAAATATTCCGGGTCCATATCTGAAGCATTCAAACAAGGCTCTGCAGAGACCTTCTGGTAATTAAGGATTTGCTCTTTCAGATCGTCAATTCCGGTGCCTTTTCTTGCGCTTACCAGAACAATTTTGGTTTTTAGTTTTTCTTCCAAAAGCGCAATATCCAAAGAAATTCCTTTCCTTTTCATCCTGTCGGCCATATTGATGACCAGGATGGTTGGAATTTCAAGATCCTTTATTTGGGTAAAGAGGAGAAGGTTGCGTTTGAGGTTTTCGGCATCGCTCACCACCACCGCGACATCGGGAAAATCCTTGTCGTTTTTATTCAGGAGGAGATCTATTACCACATTTTCATCCAGGGAAGATGCATTTAAACTGTAGGTACCCGGCAAATCTATAATATGGGCTTTGAGTCCGCGGGGTAATTTGCAGATGCCTTCTTTTTTTTCTACCGTAATCCCGGGATAATTTCCTACTTGCTGGTTAAGCCCGGTAAGTTGATTGAAAACTGAAGTTTTACCGGTGTTGGGGTTTCCAATTAATGCTACATTAATTTGTTTACCCATAATATTAAATTAATTCGATTTCTATTTGAAGTGCAGTCTCTTTCCGGATGGCTAAATGGCATCCGTTTATATTGAGGTACATGGGGTCCCTAAAAGGAGCAGTTTGTACCAGTTCTACTATATTTCCGGGCAAACAACCCATTTCCAGAAGTTTTAATGGAACGGTATCTACTGAAAAATCTTTAATTATTCCCCGCTGTCCCAGGATTAAATGAGCAACTGTTAGCTTCATTTTTATTTAGATTGATTTTAAACAAGACAAAAATAGCCTAAATATTGATCTTAAAAAAGTTTAGGGAATAAAACTATTTTTTTTGATATTCGGCTTTGAGGATTTTTAGGTCTGCCATCAACTTCGCGATGGCTTTTGCCTGGGTTCCGTCATAGAATCCGCGGATGCGTTTTTCCTTGTCTACCAGCACAAAATTCTCGGTATGTATCATATCATAAGGACCTCCGTCTCCGTTGGTTTTCGTGACCAGGTATGATTTTCGGGCCAGGTCATATATTTGTTTTTTATCTCCTGTTACCAGGTTCCATTTAGAATCTATCACTCCCTTTTCCAAAGCGTATTTTTTGAGCTGTGCCACTGAATCGGCCTTTGGGATTACCGTATGTGACAGCAAAAATACGTCGGGATCATTTTTGATTTGTTCCTGAATTTTCAGCATATTATCCGTCATAATTGGACAAATGCTAACGCAGGTGGTAAAGAAAAAATCGGCGATATAAATTTTTCCTTCATAATTATCCTGGGTTATGGTGTCCCCGTTTTGGTTGAGCAGCTTAAAATTGGCGATCTTGTGATATTTTCTTACATATTGAATTGTGGTGTCCACCAAATCTGCACTCACCATATCGGGTTGAAAAACGGGAAGTTTTTTTTCAGGGGTTTTTAATGTATAAATACTATAAACGATAATGGCCGAGAGAACAAACAATACAATTCCCAGGGTTTTAAATTTGGCAAAAAACTGGAGCATAGAAATTTCTTTGGGACAAAATTAACGTCTAATAATCAATTAGTAGCATTGGAAGTATTAAAATTTCATTCAGAAAGGAGGGAGGTATTATTTATACTTTTTTAGGAGTTTTTAAAAGGTTACTTTTGTGCGATTTAAAAATTGAAGTATATAGAATGGATCCATTTATAATTAAAGCAATACAATTACTTTTAAGTTTATCACTGCTCATTGTTTTACACGAACTGGGACACTTTATCCCGGCCAAATTATTTAAAATACGTGTTGAAAAATTCTTTTTGTTTTTCGATGTAAAATTCGCCCTTTTCAAAAAGAAGATCGGTGAGACCACCTACGGAATAGGATGGTTGCCTTTGGGAGGTTATGTGAAAATATCCGGAATGATCGATGAGAGCATGGATAAGGAGCAAATGGCACAACCGCCACAAGCCTGGGAATTCAGGAGTAAACCGGCCTGGCAACGACTTATTGTGATGTTGGGAGGAGTAACCGTGAACCTGGTACTCGGATTCCTGATCTATATGATGGTACTGTTCGTTTGGGGAAGCAATTATGTGGGACCCGATGATATGCCACGCGGATTTGCGGTAGCCCAGGAATTTAAGGAATTCGGATTTCATGATGGCGATCGTATTTTAGAGGTGAATGGCGAAAAAATGGAAAATTCCTTAGATATCAACAGGCATCTTTTTATGAGGGATATCAAGAACATTACTGTTTTACGCCAGGATGGGAAACAGGAAACCATTGCCGTTCCGGAAAATATAGGATCCAGAATGTTCCAGGAAGGAGTTATGCAGCCTTTTGTGCCTATACAAAATGCGGTACTGGACAGCGTATTGGCTGACAGGGCAGCCGCGGCAGCAGGATTGCAAAAAGGGGACAGCCTTATTTCCCTTAATGAGCAGGAAATTGGTTACTGGCACGAATTGGCACCTATAGTAGGGGCAAATAAAGGCAAAGAAGTGGAAGTCGTCTTTAAGCGTGGCAATAAAATCATGAGTTCCAAAGTTACCCCAGATGAAGAAGGATTGATAGGGGTCACTTCAAAAAGGGATTTTGATATACAAACCCGCAAATACGGTTTGGGAGAAAGCATTAAAGCCGGTTTTGATTATGGATATTGGACCCTGCACGATTATATAGCCCAGTTTAAATATGTATTTACCGCGAAAGGAGCCACCCAGGTTGGTGGTTTTGGAGCAATTGGAGGCCTGTTTCCCGATGTATGGAACTGGCAGGGATTCTGGCTGGCAACTGCCCTGATCTCAATTATTCTGGCCTTTATGAACATACTTCCCATCCCAGCACTAGATGGCGGGCATGTAACATTTTTGATGTATGAGATCATTACAGGGAAGACCCCCAACGAAAAATTCATGGAATATGCCCAAATGGTAGGATTCTTTATCCTGATTGCGTTGGTGTTATTTGCCAATGGAAATGATTTATATCGTTGGTTGTTTGAGTGATAGGATTCTTTTTTTTTACAAGTTCAAAAAGAAACAAAAATTCCCTAAAAAAAATGAAGTTTTGTTTTGCTGTCACTTAAATTTTGATTTATATTTGCAACCGCAAAAGAAAAGCATTTTCCTCCTTAGCTCAGTTGGTTAGAGCATCTGACTGT
>Ga0307487_1001945_pt1 | contig 13958 bp, 5 predicted proteins | sample CBIW12metaG_FD_203665 | JGI IMG/M metagenome (GOLD analysis project Ga0307487, IMG submission 203665) | Sea-ice brine microbial communities from Beaufort Sea near Barrow, Alaska, United States - CBIW 1.2 | ecosystem: Environmental > Aquatic > Marine > Coastal | place: USA: Alaska | collected... | reverse complement strand
GCCACGGAAATCGCTACGACGCCGATGCCGTTGATGAGTCGGGGAAGGAGAAAGGCCAGCTGGTACGTCCACACCGAGGCGGTGCGCAGGAAGTACTCCGGCGGCACGTCGCGCTTGAGGGTGCGGCGCGCCAGCACGTTGACGATGCGGTGAAACACCGCTGGGTGAAGGAGCACGACGAGCGGGATGACGGCCGCTACCGCGAACCACACCGCGTGCGTCACCTCGCCGTCCCCGGCCCGCGCCACGAGCAGGATCGCGAGCATCGGCACCGTGGAGCCGAGCAGCAGGAACGCGTTCTCGTAGACCACGGAGATCAGCACGAGCAACCTGGAGAGCCCGCGCCGTTTGCCCCATGCGACCTTATTCACCACGAAGCCAGCCTGGCCGGGGATGTATTTAAGCAGCCAGGCGGAGAAGTGAACGCGGACCGATTCCGCTACCGGCAGGTGCTGACCGGACATCGCGGCGACGATGCGCCCCCACAGCCATCCTGAGATCGCCACGGCCAGCACGAACAGCATTAGCGCGCCCGGCGCCCACCATCCCCACGACAGCTCGGCGTCCTGGATCGCGCCCCAGTTGTCGATGAGCGCCTTGGCAAAGAAGTACGCGACCACGGCGATGACGAGGATGCCAAGGCCGGTCCGCAGGAGGCGCTTGCGGTTCGCCATGCGCTAGTCGAAGTCGCCTTCTGCGTGCGCGGCAGTCGAATCGCCGGTACCCGCGCCGCCGGATCCGGCTGCGCCTGAGCCGGACTTGGGCGTGCGCGGCGCGGTGTCTCGGTCAAAGGTGCGTAGATTCTCAATCGACTTCTTCTTGGAGTAGGCAACCAGGGCATCGGGCTGTGCGTAGCCCACGGCCAGCAGCATGATCACGCGCTCGTGTGGCTTGAGCCGTAGCGTCTTGGCCATACGTCCCTCGAGCGGCTCGAAGTCCGGCCAGTTGATGCACGACGAGCTGAGGCCCAGCGTCTCCAGGGCGTAGATGAACCCCATGGTCGCCAGCGACGCGTCGATATACGGCACGTGACGGTCGCGCGGCGAGAAGTAGTTGGACAGGTCGCCCTTGACCACGATCACGGTGGGTATCTGGTGTGCGTAACCGGTCGCGCCGAACGGGATCCCGGCGACCTGCTGCACCGTGGCCGGGTCGTCGAACACCAGGTATTCGTAGGGGAGACGGTTACACGCGGACGGCGACTGGCGCGCTACGAGCAGCGCCTTGTCGATCAGCTCACGTTCCACGGGTCGGTCCTGGAACCATCGCACGGACCTGCGCGACTCCGCGAGCTCCAGGATCTGCTCATACGTAATGCCCGTCTTGGGCAGGTCGCCCTGCGGGTACGGGTGCACCGACGCGGGAGTGCCGAACGTGGCCAGCGCCTCGAAGGCCGCGCGCGAGCGCTCAACGGAAGCATCGGCGCCCGTCACAATCGAGAAGTACTCGACCAGCACGTCGTGCGCCCACTGCATTTCGCCAGCGTCGAGGTTGGACACCGTGGCGGGGCGCCTGAGCGCGACGGCGTAAAACTCGACCGTCTCCTCGATGTAATCGCGGGCAAAAACCTCGCGCCGCGGCTGCATCAGGATGCCCTTCTCGAGTCGGTGGATGTTGCGCCGCAGCTCCACGTGGGTGGCCCGGTCGCTACCAAGGTTTTTGTAGTATGCGCGGCGCCCAGACAGCACGGCCCACTGCTCACGATTTTGAGTAAAGAAACCTGGGATCGAGTACAGGGTCGCGCCGATGCGTGATGAACCGCCCAGTTCGAGCACGGCCCTGTTTGCGCCGTTGTAGGTTTTGCGGACCAGCGGCACGGCCAGGGCGTTCTTAGCGAACTTTTTGAGCTTGCCGATCATCAGGCATCGCCTTCCGTCGAGCTGCGGTAGTGCTCGGCGATACGCGATGGTCCGTACTGCTGCTCGCGTAGGCGCTCGAGGGTGTCCTCGTGCAGGATCCGGTTGTTACGCATCAGGTCGGACAGCACGCCTAGCGCGAGGGCCAGCACCGCCACGACGATCATGGCGCTGCCGAGGATAAGCGACTGAATGTGGTTGCCGTCATTGCCCGCGATCCTCAGCACCAGGAAGCGCACAAAAGGAAACAGACCCATCAGCCCGAACAACACGGCGATGGAGGCGAACAGCGTCCATGGGCGGTACATCGTGTACGAGCGCAGAATGGCCTGCCCGGACTTCAGCATGTGCTCGAAGACGTTCGAGAACAGGCGCGACTCGCGTGTCTTAGCGTTCGTGACGATGGGGACGGAGACGATGGAAAGGCGCTTGTTTCCCGCCTGGATGATCGTCTCCATCGTGTAGCTGAATTGCGTCACGATGTTGAGGCGGTATAGCGAATAGCGGGAGTAGGCGCGGAACCCGGACGCGGCATCGGGCAACTCGGTACCTGCCGCCTTGTTCACCACCCAGGACCCAAACCGCTGCATCGTCTTCTTGAAAGGGGAGAAGTGTTCGATGGTGTGCGTCTGACGGTCGCCCATCACGATGTCGGCGGTGCCCGCGATGATGGGGGCGACCAGGTCCGCGATCCGGTCGCCTGGATACTGGTTGTCGCCGTCAGTATTGACCACGATGTCCGCGCCGATGCTCAGCGCGTACTCGACGCCGTCCCGGAACGAGCGCGCCAGCCCCATGTTGCGTGCGTGACGCACCACGTGGGTGACGCCGTGCTCACGCGCCACCTCCACGGTACGGTCGGTGGAGCCATCGTCGATGATCACTATCACGAGGTGGTCTACCCCGTCGATGTGGGTGGGTAGAGCCTCAAGCACGCTTGCGAGCGTGGACTCCTCGTTGAGGCAGGGAACCTGGATGACGACCTTCACCGCACCAGCGTATCGGTGGCGGAGGGCCCCACCCGCGGCACTGTCTATGCGGCGCGCTCCAAATGGGACACAATAGGTCGGTGACTTCGTTCTCTGATCGCCATGTAGGCCCCGACGCTGACTCGATTGCGCAGATGCTCGAGGCTGTGGGCCATTCCTCCCTTGCGTCCCTGGTCGATGCCGCCGTCCCTCAATCGATCCGCGGCGATGACGTGCTAGTCCTGCCCGAGGCCCTCAGCGAGCACGAGGCGCTGCGCGCCCTGCAGGGTTTCGCGCAGCGCAACCACGTCCAGGTGCAGATGATTGGCCAGGGGTACTCGGACACCATCACCCCGATGGTCATTCAGCGCAACATTCTTGAGAATCCCGCCTGGTACACGGCCTATACCCCGTACCAAGCAGAGATTTCGCAGGGTCGCCTCGAGGCGATGCTGAACTTCCAGACGATGGTGGCGGACCTCACGGAACTGCCGGTTGCGGGTGCGTCGCTGCTCGACGAGGCGACCGCGGTCTCCGAGGCGATGCTGCTGATGCGTCGCGCCGTCAAGGGCAAGGAGGGCGGCGTCATCATCCTGGACGCAGAGTGCCTCCCGCAGACCATCGCGGTAGTGAAGGCGCAGGCGGACGCGATCCGTTTGCCCCTGCGCGTCGAAGAGCTAGGCGAGGACTGGATAGCGCCCGATGACCTGGTGGGGTTGGTGATCCAGCAGCCCGGGGCATCGGGACAGGTACGTGACATCCGTCACCTGATTGAGGCGGCGCATGGCACCGGCGGGCTCGTCACGGTGGCGGCCGACATCCTGTCGCTGTGCGTGATCAAGGCTCCGGGCGAGCTGGGTGCGGACATCGCGGCGGGCTCGACCCAGCGATTCGGAGTGCCACTGTTCTTTGGCGGACCGCACGCCGCCTACATGGCGGTGACCAAGGGACTCGAGAGGCAGTTGCCCGGGCGGCTGGTTGGCGTTTCCGTCGACGCCGACGGCCACACCGCCTACCGGCTCGCGTTGCAGACTCGCGAACAGCACATTCGCCGCGACAAGGCGACGTCCAACATCTGCACCGCGCAGGCACTGCTGGCGATAGCCGCCTCGATGTACGCCGTTTATCACGGCCCCGAAGGCCTACGCGAGATTGCGCTGCGCGTCCACACGATGGCGGCGACCCTTGCCGATGCGCTGATCGCGCGCGGCATCGCGATCCGCCACCCGGAGTTCTACGACACGATCGTGGTGGAGGTGCCGCGCGGCGCCGACTCCATCGTGGTGCGCGCGGCCGCCCGCGGGATCAACATTCACAAGGTGGACGCGGACGCAGTGTCGATCGCGTGCGACGAACTGACGACGGTCGACATTCTGACTGACATTGTCGCCGCGGTGCTGGACCATCAGCCGCAGCGCACGGTCTATTCAGGCCCGTCCGTAAAGATTCCGCTAGAGATGCGCCGCACCTCCGAATACCTCACTCACCCGATCTTCCACGCCCACCGCTCGGAGACTTCGCTGATGCGCTACATGCGCAAGCTGGCCGACCGCGACCTTGCGCTGGACCGCACCATGATTCCGCTGGGCTCGTGCACCATGAAGCTCAACTCCGCCGTGGAGATGGCCGCGATCAGCTGGCCCGGCTTCGCGAGCATCCACCCGTTCGCGCCGTCCGAGCAGACCGCGGGCTACCGCGACATGATCGAGCAGCTCGAGGGCTGGCTCGCGGAGATCACCGGTTACGCGGCCGTGTCCGTGCAGCCCAACGCGGGCTCGCGCGGCGAATACGCGGGACTGCTGGCCATTCACGGCTATCACCAGTCGTTGGGCGAATCCGAGCGGGACGTGTGCCTGATCCCAGCATCGGCGCACGGCACGAACGCCGCATCGGCCGTGCTCGCCGGACTGCGGGTGGTGGTGGTCGCGACGGCCGAGGACGGCGCGATCGACCTCACCGACCTGCGCGCAAAACTCGCGGCGCACGAGGGCCGTATTAGCGCGATCATGCTGACCTACCCCTCCACTCATGGCGTCTATGAGGAGCACGTGGGCGAGGTGTGCGCCGCGGTGCACGACGCCGGCGGGCAGGTGTACATCGACGGCGCCAACCTGAACGCGCTCGTGGGGTTGGCTAAGCCCGGCCACTTTGGCGGCGACGTGTCGCACCTGAACCTGCACAAGACGTTCTGCATCCCCCACGGCGGCGGCGGGCCCGGGGTGGGTCCGGTCGCGGTCGCGAAGCACCTGGTGCCCTTCCTGCCCGAGGTGCGGTCCAGCATCCTGACCCCAAGTGAGCTCGAGCGCGAGGGCGCAGCGGTCGCTGCCGCCCCATATGGGTCCGCGGGAATCCTGCCTATCTCGTGGGCCTACATCGCGATGATGGGCCACGACGGCTTGACGTACGCGACCCAGACCGCGGTGCTGGCCGCGAACTACGTGGCCGCGCGACTCGACGAGCACTTCCCCGTGCTGTACCGCGGCCCGGGGGACCTTGTCGCGCACGAGTGCATCCTCGACCTACGCCCGCTCACCAAGACCACGGGGATTACGGCCGAGGACGTAGCCAAGCGGCTGGTCGACTATGGCATCCACGCCCCCACGATGTCTTTCCCTGTGGCAGGCACGCTGATGGTCGAGCCCACCGAATCGGAGGACAAGGAAGAGATCGACCGGTTCATCGACGCGATGATCACCATCCGCGGCGAGATTGCCGATGTCGAGGCTGGGACGATCGCCGCAGAGGACTCGCCGCTACGTCACGCCCCGCACACGGTGGACATGGTCGTGAGCGACTCGTGGGCCCAGAAGTACTCGCGCGAACAGGCGGCTTTCCCGGTGGATGGACTGCGACGAGACAAGTACTGGTCGCCGGTGCGGCGCATCGACAACGCGCACGGCGACCGCAACCTAGTGTGCTCCTGCCCGCCGCTCGAGGACTACTCGTAGCGCCGTAACGCGAGAGCGGGCCGATCGCCGTCGCGAGTCGACCTCGTCACACTTCACTGGGTGCGCTTTGCCCGGTGATGTGTGTCAGTTATTCTGACGCTGGGTTGGTTGGGGCTGTGCAGAGGCACCCCGGGTTTTTGAACTGTCCCACCAGCACGCATTGGGGGGTGGCATGGCCAGGCGGCAAGCGCTCACTCCCCCTCTTTTACCTGGGTACACGTACGTCCGCCCGCTGGGCTCCGGCGGCTTTGCGGATGTGTTTCTGTTTCAGCAAAACATGCCGCGCCGGCTCGTGGCCGTGAAGGTGCTGCTCAGCAAGGTTCAGGACGATGCCTCCGCGCGCGCGCTCGCGGCGGAAGCGGACATCATGGCGTCGCTCAGTTCACACCCCTCGATCCTCACGGTCTTTGAGGCGTCGGTGTCCTCCGACGGCCGCCCCTACATCGTCATGGAGTACTGCCCCACGTCGCTGACCAACCGGTACCGCAACGAGAAAATCCCCGTGCCCGAGGTACTGTCGATCGGCGTAAAGACCTCCTCCGCGGTGGAGGCCGCGCACCGCGCCGGCCTGCTCCATCGTGACATCAAGCCGTCCAACATCCTCGTGACGTCTTTCGGACACCCCGTGCTGTCCGACTTTGGCGTGGCCTCTGCGGCCGCGTCGGGGGACACCGAAATCATCGCGATGTCCCCACCGTGGAGCGCCCCCGAACTGGTCGAGCACCGCAGCACGGGAACCGTCGCTACCGAAGTGTGGGCCCTCGCCGCCACCGTCTACACGTTGCTCGCGCAGCGCAGCCCGTTCGACGTGGCCGGGCCCAGCCGCGCCGACGAGCACGCGCTCAAGGCACGCATCGCCAAGGCCAAATACACCCCAACGGGGCGGTCGGATGTGCCGCGAGAACTCGAGGGCGTCCTTGAGGGGGGCATGCGCCGTATTCCGGGCGACCGCTACCCCAGCGCCGCGGTATTCGGCCAAGCGTTGCAGTGGGTCGAGCAATCGTTGGGGCTCCCCGTGACGCCCATGGAAATCCCCACCGACGAGTGGGCGCAGGCGTCAACCCTTGGACCCACAGACGACGCGCCGCACGGGCCTACCCGGAGCACGGTTCCCGTCGAGTCCCAGCGCCTGCGCCGCGGGCCGGAGACGTCTTCCAGAGCCGGCACCGGCACCTTGCGCGCCGCCCAGGCGAACCGCGTCGGCAAGGGCGTGATTGTGGGCGCCGTCATCGGCGCGATCGTCCTGATAGGGGTAATCGCCAGCGTCGTGATCTCGGTGGCGGGCTAACTGATGTCAAACGTGGATGTGGGACGGGTCACCGCCGCGCGCCGGCGCACGTGGCGTCGCGCGGTGGGCGCGGTCGCGCTCGTCGCAGTCGCCGTGGGCATCCTGGTTGCCCCCGGTGTCGACGAGCGAGAGGTACGCGCGGACGATGCTGCGGTGTGGGCCATGCAGACCGCCTCCGGTCAGCGCTTTGGGCGGGTAAACACGCAACTCGGCGAGGTGGACACGGTCAAGACCGTCGCGGAGCCTAGCGACCTTATGCAGTACGACGGCTCCTTGCTGGTCTTCTCGCAGAACTTGACCTCGGTCACGAGGCTACAGACGGCGCGTCCCACGGACATTAGCGAGACCTCCAGCGAGTCGACGGTGGCGACCCCGCCCGGTACCGACTCCGTGACGTTTGCCGCAGATACGGTGGGCTACCTCACGGACTCGGGGTACGTGCTCGTTGGCCGAGTCTCAGATGGTACCGCCGTGTCTCCGTCAACTGTCGACCCGTATGCGGACGTAGAGGTAAACGAGGGCGACGACCGCCCTCAGTACCGCGCCGATGCGATGACCGTGGGCGTGGACGGCGACGTTGCCGCTTACTCGGCGCAGGACGGCAACGTCATGCGCGGCCAAGTGGACGGTGTGGCGTTCAGCGGCTTTGACCCGGTGCCGGGCCCTCCCGCCGGCGACCTGGTGCAGATGACCATGGTGGGCGATCAGTGGATTCTGCTTGACATCGATAGCGGACAACTGTGGCGACGCGGCGGCGAGGCCCCCGTGGTCACCGGCGCCGGCACGGGAGCGGTGTTACAGCGCCCGGGCCCCGACGCCGATAGGGTCTACATCGCCGACGAGTTCGGAATCGTGTCCGTGCCGCTCGATGGTTCTGGCGCAGAGCGCGTGTACGGATCCACGGACGTGTTGTTGGGCGAACCTGCCGCGCCGGCGGACAACGACGGGGCCATGGTCGGTGCGTGGCTGCCGGCGGGACCGGGCCCGGGGTACCTGTGGGACTCAACGGGAAGACAGGCCGGACTCGACTACGGCGACGCGTCGACGGGCGGCGGCAACCTCGGTGAGTCACGCTCGCTGGAACTGCGCTCCAACGGCTCCCGCCTGATACTCAACGAGAGTCGTACGGGGTGGGTGTGGGACGTTCCCAGCGGCACGCTGGTGCAGTCGTCGCAACAGTGGGCTCCTGACGAACAAGTCGTGGCGGCGGCGGACGACCAAGAGACTGCCGACCAGGTCAGCGACCCGCGCTCGCCGGTGGCCGAGGACGACGCCTTTGGGGTGCGCGCGGGCCGTCAAATCATCCTGCCTGCGTTGCTCAACGATCACGACGCGAACGAGGACATCCTGACCCTGGTGCCTGGCGAGCTGACCACGCTTGACCCAGAGTTTGGCACCGTCAGCGTCTCTGACGACGACCAGTCGCTGGTGGTGGACGTCAGTCCAGACGTGGTGGGGACAGCTACCTTCACCTACGTGGTCACGGACGGAACCTCGTCCGACGGACTCCAATCCGAGCCCGCGACGGTGACGCTGTCCGTCAAGGACCTCAGCGAGAACAACGCACCCGAGTGGTGCGGCACCGAGAATTGCCTCTCCGAATGGCCCACGCCGCAGGTCAGTCCCGGCGGCACAGTGTCGGCCGATGCGCTGGCGGGTTGGGTGGACCCGGAGGGTGACCCCATTTACGTCCAGACCGCGACGACCGCCTCGGCGCTAGGGGTCGTGGCGGCTTCGCCGGAGGGCCGGGTGGTGTTCCAACACTCCAACGCCAGTTCTACGGAGACGGGCGTGATTCCGATCGACGTGATGGTGTCGGACAGCCGCGGCGCGAGCGCGTCAAAGACCCTGAACGTCAGCGTGATTGGGGAACCCGCGCTGCTCACCAAGGACATCGCGATGACGGTCACCGCGGGAGTGCGCGAAACCCTCGATGTGTCCGACCACGTTACCGGCGCGCGAGGACCGCTGCAGGTGACCGAGGCGTCTCTCGGCCCAGATTCACGTGCACGCGTGGACATCGCACAAGGTCTCATCGGTTTCACTTTCGACGCCGACGAGCCCGGCTCGTACGTCGTGGACTACACGGTGGCCGATGGGGTGGCCGACGCGCGTGGCAAGGCGCGCATCACCGTGATTGCGCCCGAGGATGAGCGGCTCTCCACGGTCCCGCTGACCGCCTTTGTGCGCGCCAAAGAAGACGTCACGGTCGACGTGTTGAACGCCGTTTTCAACCCCGGCGGCCATGTGCTGCTGTTGAGCGATGTGACCACCGCCGCCGAGGACGGCGCGACGCTGTCCGCCGACGTGGTGGGACATAGCGCGCTGCGCCTGTCGGGCGTGACCGGGGACGCGCAACCTGGGGCGCTGGGCGTGGTCTCCTACACCGCATCGGACGGAACGGGCAGGCCGGAGGCGACCGTCCACGGCGAGGTCACGGTCGTGTTGCTCGACTCGGACGTGCCCTCTGCGCCACTCGCGGTGGATGATTCAATCACGGTCCGCGTAGGGGCTCAGGCAGACATCTTGGTCTTGAAGAATGACGTCGGCCCGGCGGGTAACGTGATCGCGCTCGATCCCGGCTCCGTGACGGCGGAGTCCGGCTCCGGCTTGTCGTTCCCGGCCGGTCCCCGGATCCGGTACCTGGCGCCGCTGACCCCGGGTACCTACATCGTCGGCTATTCCACTTACGTACTCGGCTACCCCGCCCAGCGCGACACGGGTTCGGTCGTCGTGACCGTGCTTGCCAACGACACCAACGCTCCCCCGACGCCGCGTGACGTGCAAGGCCGGGTCGCCAGCGGACAGAGCGTGCGGTTGCCTTTCGACGGTACGGGAATTGATCCGGACGGGGACACGGTTGCCCTGGCCAGCATCGTCACCCAGCCCGAGCACGGCAACGCCATCGTCTCCGCTGACGGCACCGCGATGGTTTACTCCAGCGGCAGCGGCTACAGCGGGCAGGACTCGTTCACCTTCTCGGTGAAGGATGGCCGCGGGCTGGAGGCGACGGCGACCGCGCACCTCGGCGTGCTTGCCGAAGACCTAGACCCCAGCCCCGTGACCTACACCGACTACGTGCAGGTGCAGCTGGGGAAGGATCGTCGCGTGGTCGTGACACCTACCGCCAACGACATTGACCTGGCTGGCGGCGAGCTCGAGCTAATCAACGTGACACCCGACGCGAGTCTCGGAACGGACGAGTATGCGGAACTCGAGAGCCACCTGGTGGGTGACTTCGCCTCCGGCGAGGTGACGATGAAGGTGGGCACGGGGCCCGGCACTTTCTCTTACGTGTACACCGTGCGCAACGACGGCGGCAGCACGGGCATCGGGCGCATCATCCTCAAGGCAGTGCGCGAGCCCATCGACGATGTGCCGATCATCGCGGACACCGTGCTCACGCAGGAGAACCGCAAGACCTTCGCCGATGGCACGGACGTGTTGAGCGGCAAGGTCGCGTGGGGCAGTGGCGACGCTTCACAACTGACGGTGACCCTGTGGGGCGAGCCCGACGACCTGCTGGTTTCTGGGTTCAGGATTTCCGGCCCGCTGCCCGAGCAGCCACGTCTCATTCCCTTTCAGGTCGACGGCCAGAACTTCAGCGGTGAGGAAGTCACGAGCTACGGGTTCTTGTCCGTTCCGGGGGCCGAGGCCGCCCGCATCTCCCTCAAGGAGACGTTCCAGCCGCCCGAGGTAGACGAGGGTGAGTCGGTTGACTTTGACATAGCCGACTTTGTGACGGTGCCGCAGGGCGCGCTGCTTGAGGTCGACCCCGGTTCGGTTTCCGTCAACGGAACGCGCGGCGAGGCCTCGTGCTCGCTCGTGGCTGGCACTGAGCTTCGCTATAACGCGGGCTTGGGTGCCCCGTATACAGACACGTGCGTGGTGTCGGTGAAGCTGGCCGACCAGGACGTTTGGACAGTGGTGCCGATGCCGATTGTGATTATCGCGTTGGATCCTCAGCCCACGCTCACCGGGGCCGCAATCGAGCTCTCGCCCGGCGGCACGGTGGACTTCGACCTGGCAAAGATGGTGTCCTGGCCCGACGGCGCGACTACGCGGCCAGTGACCTTCTCCGCCGTCTACTCCGGTGAGCAATTCGAGTACTCGGTAAGAGGCGACACGGTGACGGTGACCGCCAAGGATAAATCGGTGCCAGGCAAGGTCGACACCGTCACGGTGTCGCTCCCCTCAGACCCCGACACGGCTGCTGTTTCGCTGGCGCTTGAGGTAGGACCCGCGCCGTCCGAGTTGCCCAAGGGCGGGTCCGTCGTCAAGGAGTGCACGCAAGCCAGCGGCTCCTCCTGCACGGTCACCGTGATCGGGGCCAAGGGCGAGGTCAACCCGCTGCCCGGCACGGCCCTGGAGCTCGTGGACGTCAAAGGCGCCTCCGAGTGCTCCGCGATGTCGTTCGCGATGGCCAGCGCGACGACCGTGACCGCGTCGTGGACCGGGGACTCGGCAGGCGGCAAGTGTGAAGCGGTCTTTTCCGTGAAGGACGCCCAGGGCCGGGTGAGCGGCGCGGACCGTCGGGGCTCTATCTCCATCGACTTACTCGGCTTTCCCGCGGCCCCAGCCGAGTTGCGACAGGTGTCTTTTGGCGACGGGACCGCCACTCTGGCGGTGAGCCCAGGAGGCGCCAGCTCGTCGTACCCGAACGCGCAGGGCTACGCGCTGTACCGCGGCAGCACCAAGTTTGCGACGTGTGACGCGAACGGGGTCTGCCCGCAGGTGACGGGGCTCAAGAATGGCGACAAGCAGACGTACACGGCCAAGACCGTCAACTCGGTGGGCGAGTCCAAGGCGGCCGTAATGGCGCAGGCGTGGTCCTACGCGCCACCCGCAGCGCCCACCAACCCCACCTGGGTTCCCACCAAGGCCACGCCGGACAACGCGGGCAAGCAGGTCGATCTCAGCGTGAACGTCAAGGATTCCTCAACCAAGGAGCTCAATGTGTCGAGCCCCAATGGCGAGACCCGCGTGGTCCCGGTGAGGGGCGCCGGCAAAGTGAACATCTCCAAGCTCAACGTGGGCAGCAACGAGTCACAGCAGGTGACCATCGTGCCCGTGACCGGCCTGGACCTGCCACCCGTCAAGGGCGGCGAGAAGCTCGGCGCCGCCATCACGGTGACCGCGAATGGCGTGGGCGGCCCGCTCATCTCCGAACCAAATTGGGACTCGAACGATGCCGGGAACAAGGCGACCTTCACCGTCGCCGTCGCGTCGGCCGGGGTAGGGTCCACCACCTGGGTGGGAGCGATCTCCGGTGGTACGTGCCAGCCCACGGTCCAGGCCAACGGCGGCAAGGGTTCGGTCACGCTTGACGTCACCCCCAACGAGCAGCCCAGGGACTACACGATCTGCGCGGAGAGCCGCTACGACGCCGCTATCTATGGCACCGCCACGGATGCCGTGAAGAGCGTGTTTACGTACCGTGCACCGGCAAGTCCCCCATACAAATCGCGGGGCTATCGGTTCTTTGACACGTGTGGAGGCAATTTCTCGCTAGCGTGCGAGGCCGATTACAGGCTTCCGGGTTACGAGACGTTGGAACGCGGGTTCGACGTGCGCTATGGCACGAGCCCCAGCGACGCGGCTGGTGACAGCAATGCAGACGTGCTCCTTGGCACGTTCCCTGACGTCAACGCTTACAACTGCATCCGCTTTGGCGCCAGCGCGTACCGTTGCGCGGACAATGGGGTCAAGGTCGAGACTGACACTGCTATCAAGTACCGAGCCGGGGTGCAGTTCATCAGCTGCAAGGCTTATGACGATGGCGGCGAGGTGAAAACCAGTGTCGACGTCCCCCTTCGAGGAATCGCCGGTGACTACGCGATCACCGACGAGTGGTTCGCGTCGGCGGGGGGAAACGAAGTAGCGGAGCCCGGCAAGCTCTGGACGTATAAGTACGCGCGCATCAAGGTCAACTTTCAGGGCAATCTGCAGGGCGTGAATGAGTGGACGTCCGCGCGACTTAAGTGCGACAACCCCGCGACCGAACCGGTTGCGGACCCCACGCCCACTCCCACGCCTGAGCCGAGCCCGTCGCCGTAGCTAGCCACCGCATCGGCCGCTATAGCCTTCACTGATCCATTGACCACTGCACGACTACCGAGACGCAAGGAAACCGCAATATGACCGTCACCGACGAACAGGCCAGCTGGTTTACTTCTACGTTCAACGCGCTGGTGCAGAACGTGGAACTCGCCGTCCTGGGCAAGCGCCAGGTAGTCGAGTTGGCCTTCTCCGCGATGATCTCCGAGGGCCACCTGCTGCTCGAGGACGTTCCCGGTACCGGTAAGACGTCGCTGGCCCGCGCGATGGCGCAGACCGTTAAGGGAATCGGTACCCGCATTCAGTTCACCCCGGACCTGCTGCCGGGGGACGTGACGGGCATCACCGTGTTCGACCAGAAGCAGGGCACGTTCGAGTTCCACCAAGGCCCCATTTTTGCGAACGTAGTGCTGGCTGACGAGATCAATCGGGCGAGCCCCAAGACGCAGTCCGCCCTCCTGGAGGTCATGGAGGAGGGACAGGTGACGGTGGACGGAGTCTCGCGCCGCGTGGGCATCCCGTTCATGGTCATCGCTACCCAGAACCCCGTGGAACAGGCGGGAACCTACTCTCTGCCCGAGGCGCAACTGGACCGCTTCATGATGCGTACGTCGCTCGGCTACCCCGACCACGGCGCGACCCTCAGAATTCTTGAGGCCACTCGTAGCCCCCAGGTCGTGGTGCCCGCGTTGGCCGAGCTGCAGACCATCGTCGCGATGACGGGGCTGGCCCGCGAGGTCTACCAAAACCCGCTCGTCCTCGACTACATCGCCCGCATCGTCGACGCCACCCGCAACGCCACCCAGGTACGCCTGGGCGTCAGCGTGCGTGGAGCGATGGC
>Ga0307487_1001944_pt1 | contig 13964 bp, 10 predicted proteins | sample CBIW12metaG_FD_203665 | JGI IMG/M metagenome (GOLD analysis project Ga0307487, IMG submission 203665) | Sea-ice brine microbial communities from Beaufort Sea near Barrow, Alaska, United States - CBIW 1.2 | ecosystem: Environmental > Aquatic > Marine > Coastal | place: USA: Alaska | collected... | reverse complement strand
CCGGTTCCGTCGACGAGATCCGAAGTGGGCTTGTATTCCTCACAGCCCACGCAGTAGTAGCCCTCGTACTCGCCGGTGTAGATGTGGCCCTCGGTCTGCAGGTGCTGCAGGAACTTCTGGGCGTTGACCTCGTGGCGTTCGTCGGTGGTGCGGATGAAGTCGTCGTTGGCGATGTTCACCGTTTCGAGCAGAGGCTTCCACGCGGTCTCGACCAGGCGGTCGGCCCACTCCTTCGGCGAGACGCCGTTGGCGGTGGCCGTGCGCAGGATTTTCTGCCCGTGTTCGTCTGTTCCGGTGAGCAGCCAGGCGTTGTCACCCGACTGGCGGTGCCAGCGGGCGAGCACGTCTGCGGCCACCTCTGTGTATGCGTGCCCGATGTGCGGGACATCATTCACGTAGAAAATGGGCGTGGTGATGTAGAAAGAAGAGCCGTCGGACATTCTCACATCCTATGTGCGCGAGGCGCCGCCGCTTGCCGTGTGACGAAAGTCGACGACCACCGGACGTCACCCACCGGCGGTGGGATCGGTCGATCGATGCCGGTGGCCGAATACCGGGGGCAGCACCTCGTGCGCCGGCGGCCCCGATTGACGGTCGGGGGCGTCCCTGGTCGCTTCGGTCTCCCGAATGTCGACGCCACGCACCTTCTGGTGCGAATATTCGACCGGATCCATGCTTAGGACGATCTTGCCGTGGGCATGGCCGGCTTCGAGTTCCCGATAGGCGAGTTCGACGTCCGCCAGGGGATAGATGGCGGCCACGGGGATGGTGATCTGGCGATCCGCGATCATCTGCGCAATGCGGGTGAGTGCCACGTTGTCTGCGGCGTCCACGTTCGCCAGGGCCGGGTCCGTCACATGCTCGAGTTCCGCATCGACGCCGTGCGGCGCGATCTTCCGCAACTCCTCGGGCAGGCCCGCGCCGTATTCGACCGGGATGACGCCGATCTGACGCAGTCGATCAAAACTCTCCCGGCTCGCGGTGCCGATCACGATCGCGCCGCGGCGTTTGGCGAGCTGCGCGGCGATGATGCCCACACCGCCGGCCGCCGCGTGCACGAGCACGGTGCGGCCGGGGCCCGGGTTCACGTCCTGCACGGCCTGCCAGGCGCTCGCCGCGGCGACGAACAGGCTGCCCGCGATTTCCCAGGACAGCCCGTCCGGTTTGGCAATGATGTTGCCGGGGCTCACAAGGACGAACTCCGCCTGGGCGCCCTGCGGGGCGTGGCCGAGCACCGAATCGTTCACGTGCCAGTCGACGATCTCCGCGCCGACCCGTGAGATCACGCCGGCGAAGTCGCTCCCTTGCCCCGCCGGGAAACGCAGGGGTCGTTCTGCGTGCAGGCGGCCCTCTCGGATGCTGGTCTCGATGGGGTTCAGCCCGGCGGCCATGACCTGCACGACGATTTCGCCGGGGCCGGGAACGGGAACGGTCGTCTCGACGACCTGCAGTACCTCCGGTCCCCCATAGCGGGAGAAAATGACAGCACGCGGCATTTCGCGCCTCCAGGTGGTTGACAAACCTCCGACTTAATATCGGAGTTAAGAGCGAGTATTACTCAACTCGATCGTTCCTGCTCAGATTGCGCCCGCCATCGCGGCTCAGCGCGGCGACCGTGGCGGCTTCGGCTCCTTCTGCTGCAGGGCCGCCTCGTACAGGTCACGCTTGCTCAGCCCGCTCGCGGCCGAGACATCTGCCGTGGCGTCTTTCAACCGGATGCCGGTGGCCACGAGGGCGATCACCTCGGCCACACCGTCGCTGAGGTCCAGCACCCGCACCTCGGCGCCGGCGACGACGATGCAGATTTCACCGCGCACCCCGCCGGCGGCCCATTCGGCGAGTTCGGTCGCGGTGCCGCGCTTGACCTCTTCATAGAACTTGGTCAATTCGCGGCAAACCACCACGCGGCGATCGGCGCCCAAGACCGCGGCGAGGTCGAGCAGGCTGGCCGCGAGGCGATTGGGCGATTCGAAGAAGACCATGGTGCGCCGTTCGGCGGCGAGCTCGCGGAAGACCGAGGTGCGTTCCCCGTGCTTGCGAGGAAGGAATCCCTCGAACGTGAAGCGGTCGGTGGGCAGGCCCGACACCGCGAGGGCGGTCAGCACGGCCGAGGGACCGGGCAGCGCGGAGACGACCACTCCGGCCGCGACAGCGGCATCAACGAGATGGAATCCCGGGTCGGATACGGTGGGCATCCCCGCGTCGCTGAGCACGAGAAGGTCGGTGTCCCGGGCGAGTTCCACGAGTTCCGCCGCCTTGCCGCGTTCGTTGTGGTCGTGCAGGCTGATGAGCCGCGGTCGATTCTCAATGCCCAGCGCCTTGAGCAGGTGAATGGTGACCCGAGTGTCTTCGGAGGCGACGACCGTCGCGGTGGTGAGCGCCTCGACCAGACGCTTGGAGGCATCCCCGAGGTTCCCGATCGGTGTGGCAGCGAGGATGATCATGCTCTCATTGTCTCAGTCTCCGCTTCGGCACGCGCAACGCTCACTACGATGGTCAGGTGCTCGCAACTTCTCGATGGGTCCGCTGGGCCGCTCCCGTCGGTGTCGTCGTGCTCGCGCTGGTCCTGCGGCTGTGGGACCTCGGCAACCCCCACTCCCTTGTCTTCGACGAGACCTTCTACGTGAAGGATGCCTGGTCGTTGTTCAACAACGGCTACGAGTCCAGCTGGCCCACCGGCGCGGACGAACTCTTCGCCGGGGGGAACACAGACATCTACTCGACGGATGCCTCGTTCGTCGTGCACCCGCCGCTCGGCAAATGGCTCATCGCGCTGGGCATGGCCGCGCTCGGCCCCGGGAGCAGCTGGGGATGGCGTATATCCACGGTGATCATTGGCGTGCTGGCCGTGGCGCTCCTGATGCTTGTCGCCCGGAAACTGTTCGGCTCACTCACTCTCGCCGTGATTGCCGGTTTTCTCCTCGCCATCGACGGCCACGCGATCGTCATGTCCCGAGTGGCGCTGCTCGACAACTCGGTCATGTTCTTCACCCTGCTGGGGTTCGGGGCGATTCTGCTCGACCGTCCGTGGCATGAACGCCGGCTCGGAGCCTGGCTCGACGCCAGTCGTGCGGCCGGGCACGATCCGCACTGGGGCCCGACGCTCTGGTGGCGACCGTGGCTGATATCGGCCGGACTCGCCTTCGGGCTGGCCTGCTCGGTCAAGTGGTCGGGAGTCTATTTTCTGGCCGCGTTCGGCGTCTACACGGTGGTTGTCGACGCCCTCGCCCGCCGCCGCGCCGGTGTGTCATTCTGGGCCAGCGCCGCCGTGCTCAAACAGGCACCCGCGAATTTCATTCTGCTGGTACCCGTCGCGGTCATCACGTTCCTGGCGTCCTGGACGGGCTGGTTCGTCACGCGCGGGGGCTTCTACCGCACCTGGGCCGATTCGCTCGACACGGCATGGACGGGGCCGTTCGCCTGGGTGCCGCACACCGTGCAAAGTTTCTGGCACTACCAGGTGGCCGCCTATACGTACCACGTCGGCCTCGCGACGCCGCATCCCTATCAGGCCAACCCGCTCACCTGGCTCTTTATGATCCGCCCGACCAGCATGTACTACGAAGGGTCCAGTCGGGGCGAGAACGGTTGCGCGAGCGACAGCTGCGCTTCCGCCATCACGTCGGTGGGCAATCCGCTCATCTGGTGGGCCGCCACGGCCGCCCTGTTCTACCTCGTGTATCGGCTCGCCCGCTACCGCGAATGGCAGGTGGGGCTGGTGATGATGGGTATGGTCGCCGGCTATCTCCCGTGGCTCATGTACCTGAACCGAACCGTATTCCAGTTCTATACGATCACGTTCGAGCCGTACCTCTTGCTGGGAGTTACCTGCGTGATTGGGCTCATTCTGGGGCTGTTCCCGGGAAACCTGACACGAACGCTCGACCCGATTCGGCGGGCAAACGGAACCAACCTCGTCCTGCTCTTCCTGGTCTTATGCGTCCTGATCAGCGCTTTCTTTTACCCGCTCTGGACGGGGACGCAGACGTCTTTCGCCTTCTGGCAGCTGCACACATGGATGCCGAGTTGGCGATAGTGGGACTTGATATATTCTGATTTGGGCATATAGTGGCTGGGAATAGTGTGTGAAAACTTGGTGTTGACGGGGGTCCGGACCCTAGACTGGCTGGTATCTGCATCACGAGTAATTGCTCACATCCCGGCTGAGAAGTCCTACGTCCACCAAAGGCCTCATGTCGGAAGCAACTGCCGCACCCGCGGTCCGTATCATTCGGACCCGTCCGGGTGGAGACAACAAGAACCCCACGAGCGAGTATTCGTCGCTGCTGCACACCGTGCGCAACCTCGGACTCCTGGGACGCCGCACGGGCTTCTACTGGATGCTCTTCTCAATCCTCATTGTGGCAACGGGCGGTGCCGTCGCCGGCTTCGTTCTGCTCGGTGATTCCTGGTACCAGCTGCTCATCGCGGCCGCCCTCGGCATCATCTTCACTCAGTTCGCCTTTCTGGCGCATGAAGCATCGCACCGGGCAGTATTCCAGTCAGGTAAGGCCAACGATCGTGCCGGCCGCATTCTCGCCAACCTGTTCGTCGGCATCAGCTACGCCTGGTGGATGACGAAGCACAGCCGTCACCACGCCAACCCCAACGTGATCGGCAAGGACCCCGACATCGAGCCCGACTTCATCGTCTTTCGCGAGGAAGACGCCGCCAAGGCCAGCTGGTTGGGCTCCTTCATCACCCGCAAACAGGGATATCTCTTCTTCCCCCTCTTGATGTTCGAAGGCTTCAACCTTCACGTGCAGGGCTTCAAGACGGTCTTCGGCCGTCGCAAGGTGGACAAGCGCTGGGTGGAAATCTCGATGCTGGTCAGCCGCATCACCCTGTACGTCGCCGTGATCTTCTTCTTCCTGCCCGTCGGTATCGCTTTCGCCTTCATCGGTGTTCAGCTCGCCGTCTTCGGCGTGTACATGGGTGCGTCGTTCGCGCCGAACCACAAGGGCATGCCTCAGCTGCCTGCCGAGAGCCGCGTGGACTTCCTGCGCCGCCAGGTGCTCACCTCTCGCAACATTCGTGGTGGAACGTTCATCGATACCTACATGGGCGGCCTCAACTACCAGGTTGAGCACCACCTCTTCCCGAACATGGCCCGCCCGCACCTGCGCAAGGCGCAGGAGATCACCAAGGAATACTGCGCCTCCAACGACATCAAGTACACCGAAACCGGCGTCTTCGAGTCGTACGGCATCGTCGTCGAATACCTGAACAAGGTCGGGCTCTCGGCCAGGGACCCGTTCGACTGCCCGATGGTCGCCCGCTTCCGCTACCGCTAGACGAAGCATCCGCTCGAAGGCCCCCCGGCCCCGACATCGCCTCCTGGCGCTCGGGACCGAGGGGCTTTCTCGTTCCCGTCGGCCAGGAGAACTCGGGCCCCGCAAGACGCAACACCACGTAACATGGGAGCGTGACAGCGTACGTCTCGGCTCTCGACCTCTTCTCGATTGGGATCGGTCCATCCAGTTCCCACACGGTTGGCCCGATGCGGGCCGCCCTCGTATTCGCTGAACGGCTGCGCAATTCCGGGCGGCTCAACGAGGTCGAACACGTCCGATGCTCACTGTTCGGCTCCCTCGGATCCACGGGCCTCGGCCATGGAACCCCCGACGCCGTTCTCGCGGGTCTCACCGGACTCCGGCCGGAGACGTGCGATCCCGCTCGAGTGCGCGGTGCATGGTCGACCCTCCCGGAGGGGGCGACGATCACTCTGCTCGGCGGTCGGACGGTTCCGATCCGGAAGAGCGACGTCACGTTCGAACCGCGCACCCGACTGCCGGGTCACCCCAACGCCCTCACCATTTCGGCCTGGGGCGCTTCGGAGACTGTTCCCGTGAGGGAGGAGACGTTCTACTCCATCGGCGGCGGGTTCCTGCGCCAGGACGGGGACCGCGTCGGCGCCACGCCCGCGGTGTCCCAGCCGCTCCCCTACACGTCCAGTGCGCAGCTGCTGGCCCTGTGCGACGCTCACGGTCTCGACATCTGCGAGGTGGCCCGCCGCAATGAGGAGGCGATCCACGGAGCCGAGACGCTCAACGCCGGGCTCGACGCGATTTGGCACGCCATGCACGTGTGTGTGGAGGCCGGATTGGCCTCGACGGGTACTCTTCCCGGTGGCCTCAAGGTGAAGCGTCGCGCCGCGTCCGTTCGTATGCGTCTTGAGGAATATGACGGGCAGCCCCAGCATGACCGGGACACGTCAACCGAGTGGTTGCATGCGTTCGCCCTCGCGGTGAACGAAGAGAACGCCTCGGGCGGACGAGTGGTGACGGCACCGACCAACGGCGCCGCCGGCATCATCCCGGCCGTCGGCCACTACTACCTGCGTTTTGTGCCGGGAGCGGATGCCGCCGGCATCCGCCGATACCTGCTCACCGCGGTGGCTCTCGGGTCGCTCGTGAAGGCGAACGCGTCCATTTCCGGGGCGGAGGGCGGCTGCCAGGCGGAAGTCGGATCGGCGTGTGCCATGGCCGCCGGTGCGCTGTGCGCCGTTCTGGGCGGAACAACCCGGCAGGTGGAGAACGCGGCCGAAATTGCCATGGAGCATCATCTGGGCCTCACCTGCGATCCCGTCGGTGGACTCGTGCAGGTACCCTGCATCGAACGCAACGCCATCGCGTCGTCGACGGCCGTCTCCGCGGCCCGGTTGGCGCTGCACGGCGATGGAACACACCTCGTGTCGCTCGACACGGTGATCGAGACCATGCGGCAGACCGGCCTGGACATGATGACCAAATACAAGGAAACGAGCGAGGGCGGATTGGCCGTCAACGTCATCGAGTGCTGACGACCCCGCACGGGGTCGCTCGGGCACAGGTTCCCGGGCCCTAGAGTGGTCACGCACGACGACTTTCACCGGGGGGAAAATATTCTGCGCATCACATCACGGCTCGGCATCACCGTGGCCGCCACCGCACTGCTCATGGCCCTGTCCGGTTGCGCCGGCACACCGACACCGGCCGTGACCGTGACGTTCACGCCGACGGCAACGCCCACGCCCACGCCCACTGCGACTCCCACCCCAACGCCGACGGCCACCGCCGAACCCGTTCCGGAAGCTGAGCTCGTGCCCAACCCCGAGGTGCCCGATCTCGTCCCGAACGCGGAACCGGTTCCCCTGCCACAGGGCCCCGCGGTCGATCTCGGTTCCACGCCCGGCGCTCGTGGGTCGGCGGTCGCGAACGCGGCCGGAGCGCTGCTGACCTACACGGTTGTCGAGGGCGACGCCTTCTTCGACATCGCGCAACGCTTCAACATTCCGGTTCAACTGCTGCTCACGATGAATCCGTCGGTGCCCGGTCTCGGGGAACGGATCTACCTGCAGCAGATCATCAACCTGGACTGGACGACCACACGCTGAGCCGCCCGTTCCGGCTAGACCGCCTCAAGCGCGAAGAGGACAGCCTGTTCGGGCGTGATCAGGGGTGCCGGCAGTCCCACGAGGGCAAGAACCGCCCCGCTGAGGACCAGCTCCCCCGCCTCGGCGGCGAGCCACGCCGGCGGTATCGTCTGCGCCGTGCGCGGGTCGGGTCCCACGAGCAGCGGCCGCACCCGGTAGCGGCGTTTCGGTGACAGGCCGGGGAACCGGATCGGCGCGGGCAGCGCCGCGCGCGGCGCGTCGACAGCAACCAGCTCGTAGATCGCGGCGGAGCCGTCCTCCGCCACAACGCCGTGCAGTTCCAACGCCGGGTCGGAGCCGTCGGCGTGTACGACCACCCCGCTGTGCAGCAGCGCCCGCTGCTGCTTGTAGATCGTGACCCAGGCGCGCACCTCAACGATTTCGGCGGGTGTTGCCTGGGTGAGGTCCCATTCGATACCGGCACTGCCGAACAAGGCCGTGGCGAGTCGGAACCCGAGCGCGGATGTCCGACCGGTCGTGTGGGCGGTGGCGGCGCCCAGGTGCCCGCCGAGATATTCCGGCGGCACCAGCACGCCCGTGTAGCGCTGGATCTGCTGACGCTCGAGCGGATCGTTGGTGTCGCTCGTCCACACTCTGTCAACGCGTCCCAGTATCCCGAGGTCGATGCGTCCGCCGCCGGACGCGCACGACTCGATCTCGAGCCCCGGCCGGGCGGTGCGCACGGCGTCGAGGAGGGCGTACAGGGCGACCGTCTGCCGGTGCGCTGACCCACCGAGCAGGTCTCGGTTGTGGTCCCATTTCAGGTACGCGATCGGGTACTCGTCCAGCAGCGCGGTGAGTCGTTCGAGCAGCCAGGCGAAGGCGTCGGGGTGGGCGAGGTCCAGGACCCGCTGGCCGCGCCAGGTGGGCGCGGCGTCCGAACCGAGGAGCCAGTCGGGGTGCGCCCTGGCGAGGTCGGAGTTCGGGTTGACCATCTCCGGTTCCACCCAGAGGCCGAAGTCGAGACCGGCCCTGTGCACGCGGTCGACGAGCGGGTGCAGCCCGTCCGGCCACTTGGCGGCATCGACGAACCAGTCGCCGAGGGCACGCTGATCGTCGGTACGGCCGGAGAACCATCCGTCGTCCAGCACAAACCGTTCAACGCCCACCTCCGCGGCGGCGTCAACGAGCCGACCGAGGGTGTCCAGGTCGTGATCGAAATAGACGGCCTCCCAGGTGTTCAGAACCACCGGGCGCGGCCGCGAAACGGTCGACCAGGACCGAATCCACGGGTGCAGCCGCGCGCTCAGTCCATCGAGACCGGCGTCGGAGTACACGGCGACTGTCCACGGGCTGCGATAGCTCTCCCCGCCGGCCAGGGTCAGTTCGCCGGGTTCGAGCAGCTCCCCCGCCCCGAGCGCCGCGTAGCCGAGCGCGCTGCGTTCGGCCCACACGCGTTTGTCGCCACTCCAGGCCTCGTGCACTGCCCAGGCCTCGCCGTGCCGAAATCCGAAGCCGGGCGTGCCGACCACCGTAAGGTACGAGTCGTCGTGGCCGGGACGACCGTGGCGGGATTCACGGCTCCACATGCCCTGGCCGAGCAGCATGCGCTGAGGCCTGCGTTCGTGGCTCCACAGCCCGGTGAAATCGAGCAATTCCCTGGCGCGGTCGGGCACGGGCACGATCACGTCCAGGGCGGCCAGCTCGAAGGAACCGGTTCCCGTGTTGGTCAGGGTGTGCCGTACCCGCAGCACACCCTGCACGGTGAGCTCAAGGTCGATGAGCACGGTAATGGACGCGTTCGGCTCGATCAGTTCGATGGCCAACGTGTTCGCACCGCGGTCATGCACGGCGAGAAGCTCACAGGACAGGTCGGCCTGACCGGCGCCGGGACGGAATCCGCCGATCCCCGGGCGGCCGCTCCACCCGTCGCTGAGGGTGGGCAGCAGCGATAGGCGCACCGGAACGTCAAGAGAGCTGGGACCGACGGGCGGGACGCTCGCGATGGCGAGCGTGGCAAGGTCGGTCGGATCAAGCTCACCCAGATCGCCTCCCCAATGCACGATCACGGGCGCCCCGGGACCCGATGTGTCCAGGACGAGGGAGGTGCCGGCGGCACGGAGATGGCGGATCATTGCACTGCTTCCAATCGGGACACGGATGTTCAACGGCGACATGACGATGCTGCCCGGCGCGGGTGCCGGGCAGCATCGTCAACTCAGTCAATCAGTACGGTCTACTCCTTGACGGGAATGGACTGCGCCTTGAGGGCGTCGATTGTGGCGGCCTGGCCGGTGGCGAGCGCCTCGGCGAGGGTTCCCTTGCCGCTGACCGCGGCCTTGAAACCGTCAGACACGTCGTTGTACGTCTGCGTCATGGTCGGGCCCCAGACGAAGTCGGACGAGACCTGTCCGGAAGCGGTCGCGAAGACGTCATAAATGGGCTGGTTACCGTAGAACTCCACGCCTTCCTTGAGTACGGGCAGGTCGAGGCCGGACGTGGCGGCCGGGTACAGGTTGGCCGACTCGTTGAGCATCGTGAGGGACTCGCTGGAGCTGTTCAGCCACAGGGCGAACTTCGCGGCTTCGTACGGGTGCTTCGAACCGGTGAAGACCGCGGTAGACGAGCCGCCCCAGTTGCCGCTGGATTCGTCGCCGGCTTCCCACTGCGGGGACGGGGCGACGGCCCAGTTTCCGGCGGTATCCGGGGCGCCACTGGCGATGGAGTTCGCACCCCAGGCCGCGGAGTTCCAGGTCCAGGCCGCTCCGGTGTTGTACGCGTTGTCCCATTCGGTGGTCCACGGCGGCTGGGTCGATACGAGGTCGCGGTCGATCAGGTCCTGCCAGTAGTCGGCCACCCGGATGGAGGTGTCGTCGGTGAGGTTGACGGACCAGTCGCTGCCGTCGTTGCCGAACCAGGTTCCGCCGGCCTGCCAGACGAGTCCCGCGAACTGGTTGATGTCGCTCTGCGAGAAGTTGGTGATGTACGCGCCGGTGGCGCGCACCTGCTCGGCCGCGGTCGCGAATTCTGCCCACGTGGTCGGGATCGCGATGTTGTTCGCGGCGAACAGGTCGGCCCGGTAGAACATGGCCATCGGGCCGGAGTCCTGCGGGATGGCGTAGACGGATTCGTCTTCGTTGAAGCTCACCTGGCCCCAGGTCCAGTCGACGAAGTCGGCCTCGGCTTCCATCACGCCGTCGCAGGAAGCCAGGTTGATGAGGCCGTCCTGCACGCGGAAGTTGGGCAGGGCGTCGTATTCGATCTGGCCGAGGTCGGGCGCGTTGCCGGCCTCGAGCTGGTTGAAGAAGTTGGCGTAGGTGCCGCCGTTGCCGTTCGGGCCGGTCTGTACCGCGACCTGGATGTCGGGGTTGGCGTCGTTCCACACGTCGACGACGTCTTCGATGCCGGGAATCCAGGACGTGAACGTCAGGTCGACGTTTCCGTCGGCCGGGACGCATTCGGCGGCTTCGTCGCTCGTGGAGCCGCCGGTGGAGCAGCCAGTGAGGGCCACGGTCGCTGCGGTGAGCAGGGCAACGGTGGCCGCTCGTTTCGTGATTCGCATTCTTTGCCTTTGTTGGGTTTTCGCTGGAAGGGAGTGACGCAGGTAACGCGGATGGTGCGGGGTGAAACAGTCGGACAGGTAAGGGGGGGGTTATTTGACGCTTCCGGCGCTGAGGCCGTTCCGCCAGAACCGTTGCAGCAGCAGGAACAGGATGATCAGGGGGATGATCGACAACAGCGCACCGATCAGCACATAGCCGCGCAGTTCGGGGATCTGGTTGACCTGCGAGTTCCAGGCGTATAGCCCCAGGGTGACCGGAAACAGGGTTTCGTCGCGCAACATGATCAGCGGCAGGAAGAAGTTGTTCCAGATGGCCACGAACTGGAACAGGAACACGGTGACGAGGGCGGGGAACATGAGCCGCACCGAAACGGTGAAGAAGGTACGCACCTCGCCGGCCCCGTCGAGGCGAGCCGCCTCAATCAGTTCGTCCGGCACACTCGCCGCCGCGAAGATGCGGGTGAGGTAAACGCCGAAGGGGCTGACCAGGCTGGGCAGAAACACCGCCCAGAACGTGTTGGTGAGACTGACCTGGCTGAAGATCAGGAACAGCGGCAGCGCGAGGGCGGTGGCCGGCACGAGAACCCCGCCGAGCACGATGTTGAAGAGCAGTTCGCGTCCGGGGAAGCGGTACTTGGCCAGGGCGTAGCCGGTCATCCCGGCGAAGAGCGTGGCGAGCAGGGCACCGGCGCCGGCGTAGAGCGCGCTGTTGAGCATCCATTTGAGGAAGACTCCGTCGCGGTATGCCACCAAATTGGTGATGTTCTGGATCAGATTGAAGTCCGCGAACCAGAGCGGGTTGGTGCTGGTGAACTGGCCGCTCGACTTGGTGCCGGCCACGAACAGCCACCAGATCGGTACGAGGAAGTAGAGCGTGAAGACGAGCATCACCGTCATTGCGCTGATTCGGGAGAGCGGGCTCTCCTTCGGCCCGCCGGGCGTGGTCGAGCGCGGGCGCGTCGCAGGGCGGGCGGGGGCCGGAGACTCGGTGACGGCGCTCATTTGCCTTCCTTCCGCTGGGTCAACTTGAGAAATGAGAACGACAGGATGAACGTGGCCAGCGCGAGCACCACGCTGAACGCGGCGGCGAGGTTCACATTGGGGATCGAGGAGGTGGAGTAGACCATCAGGTTCGGCGTGAACGTGCTGGAGACGGCCGAACTGAACGAGCGGAATACCTGCGGCTCGGCGAGCAACTGCAGCGTGCCGATGATGGAGAAGATGCCGGTGAGCACGATCGCGGGCATGATCAGCGGAATCTTGATCGACCACGCGATGCGCAGCTGGCCGGCGCCGTCGAGGCGGGCTGCCTCGTAGATTTCGGTGGGAATGGCCAGCAGCGCCGAGTAGATGATGAGCATGTTGTAGCCCACGTACACCCAGGTGACCACGTTGGCGATCGCCCAGAGCACCAGATCGGCGGAGAGGAAGCTGACGTTGCTCGTGATCGCGGTGAACGGCGACAGGTTGGGTGAGTAGAGGAAGCCCCACATGATCGCGGCGATGACTCCGGGCACGGCGTAGGGAACGAAGAACGCGAGCCGGAAGAAGCGCTTGCCGCGCAGCAGGGGGGAATCCAGCAGCAGCGCGAAGATCAGCGCGAGGCCCAGCATTACCGGGACCTGCACCACGCCGAAGCTGAGCACGCGTCCGATGGAGGCCCAGAACGGTCCGTTTTGGAAGACCAGGATGTATTGCGTCAGTCCGCCGAACACCTCGGTGGCCTTGCCGAAGGTGCCGTCGCGCTCGATGACGAGCAGCGACTGGTAGACCGCGTAGCCGATGGGCACGAGGTAAAAGAGAGTGAACAGTACGGCGAATGGCACAATGAAAATGGCGATCGCCGTTGGGTGCGCCACCCGAGTCTTGCGGCGCGGCGCGCGGCCGAGCGCGGCTCCCCCGGCCTCCGCGGCCAAAATGGCAGGTGCGCTCATGAAACGATGTCCTCTCTGATGACACGCACGGCTCCGGCCGGTACGCGCAGGCTGCGGGCGATGTGGGTGCCGGTGACCAGCTCGAATCCGTGTGCGCCCATGTCCACGTCGGTATCGCCGTGGTTGATGATGAAGCGGTAGCTCGTGTCGTGTCCGGCACGCCGCACGACCTCGAGCAGCCCGTCGTTCTCCGGACCGACTGCGGTGACGCCGGCGGTGATGGTGATCGTGCGCATCAAGTCCCGATACGTTTCGGGGTCGGGTGCAGTCGCCAGGTACCAGGCGGTGCCGGCCCCGTGACTGTTGCGGGTGACCGCGGGCACGCCGGCGAGGGGGCCCTCGGCGTGGTTTGCCACGGCCTCCGCTCCGTCGAGGCGCAGGCGTTCCGTCCACAGGGTCCCGGCGGCGTTCTCGTCGAGGGTTGTGTCGCCGATCGCGGTGAGACGAACGGAGAGACCGGGCGCGATCGGCGCGAATTCTTCCACGGTGATCCCCAGCAGCGCACGGAAAGCGCCGGGGTAGCCGCCGAGCCGAACCCGATCGTCTTCGTCAACGATTCCGCTGTAGAAGGTGACGGCGGCGTGGCCGCCCGCGGCCACGAACGCGCAGAGGCGATCGGCCTGAGCGTCGGTGACGAGGTACAACGCCGGCACGACTACGAGGTGGTAGCCGCTGAGGTCGGCATCCGGGGACACGATGTCGACGGTGACGCCGAGCCGGTGCAGCGAGGTGTACGCGGCGTGTACCTGCTCCAAATACGTCACCGATGCGGATGGGCGGGACTCGTTGTCGCCGGCCCACCATGCCTCCCAGCTGAACAGGATCGCCGTGTCGGCCACGACACGGGTGCCGATCACCTCATCCAACCGGTCCAGGGTGGCGCCGAGCGCCACCACTTCGCGCCAGAGCACGGTGTCGGTTCCGGCGTGCGGAACCAGGGCAGAATGGAACTTCTCCGAGCCCTGCTGGGAGGCGCGCCACTGGAAGAAGCAGACGGCCTCGGCGCCGCGGGCAACGTGGGACAGCGAGTTGCGGGTCATCTCCCCCGGGCGCTTGGCCACGTTGAGCGGTTGCCAGTTGACGGCACTCGTCGCCTGTTCCATGAGCAGCCAGG
>Ga0307487_1001942_pt1 | contig 13972 bp, 9 predicted proteins | sample CBIW12metaG_FD_203665 | JGI IMG/M metagenome (GOLD analysis project Ga0307487, IMG submission 203665) | Sea-ice brine microbial communities from Beaufort Sea near Barrow, Alaska, United States - CBIW 1.2 | ecosystem: Environmental > Aquatic > Marine > Coastal | place: USA: Alaska | collected... | reverse complement strand
AAAAAAAATAGCGATCGGATTTCTTGTAGGGATATTCGCCAATGTGGCGGGTATATTTCTATACATTACTTTTTTTTCTGAAATGGACCTGGGCCCCACGCTAAAGGGCGCCCTAAGAAACGGTTATTTGGGCAAAATTATAGCTTTGGGAGCCCTCTTGAATTTCTTTCCATTTTTTGTATTTTTAAAAAAAAATCAAATTTATCATGCCCGGGGAGTAGTTTTGTCAACTGTCTTGGCTGCTATACTCATTGCAATTTCAATGGTTCTTTAATTATACGAAAAAATCATTTAATTAAAATTTATAATTCAGGGAAATGATTATTCGTGTCGATTTCTGCCACGAATGCACGAATTAAAAAGTCTGATTGGGATCCAATAATTTATTATTAGTGCATTAGTGGCTATATAGATTGCTCACCCTTTTTATATAAAACCACGAAAATATGGCTACATAAAACTCATAAAATAGAATAACTTATGAAATATTACCTTATCGCGGGAGAAGCCTCGGGAGATCTGCACGCCTCCAACCTCATGAAAGCACTAAAAAAAATTGATAGCGAAGCTAATTTTAGATTTTGGGGAGGAGATTTAATGCACGAGGCAGGTGGCACCCCAGTAAAGCATTATAAGGAACTCGCCTTTATGGGTTTTGTAGAGGTAATATTTAATTTACGGACTATTGTAAAAAACATATCCTTTTGCAAAAAAGATATTGCAGAATATCAACCCGATGTGATCATATTTGTGGACTATCCGGGATTTAATCTAAGGATCGCTAAATGGGCAAAGAAAAAAGGCTACGCAACCCATTACTATATTTCCCCTCAAATCTGGGCCTGGAAGGAAAACAGGATCTCCGAGATCAAGCGGGATGTAGATGAGATGTATGTAATTCTTCCTTTTGAGAAGGAATTTTATGAGAAAAAACATCAGTTTCCGGTTCATTTTGTTGGTCATCCCTTACTTGATGCGATATCAAACAGGGAATTGGTAGACGCAAAGAAATTCAGGAAATCTCACAACCTGGATTCCCGTCCTATAATTGCACTACTTCCGGGAAGCAGGAAACAGGAGATCTCCAAAATGCTGCAAACTATGCTCAGCATCACCGAAGATTTTATGGGATATCAATTTATAATTGCAGGTGCTCCCAGCCAGGAACCCGAATTTTACAAAACTTTTATCAAGAAGAAAAATGTGCATCTGGTGATGAACGAAACCTACGATGTATTGACCTTATCAACAGCAGCGCTGGTAACATCAGGAACCGCTACCCTGGAAACGGCTTTATTAAAGGTGCCGGAAGTAGTTTGTTACAAGGGAAGCAGTATATCTTACCAGATTGCAAAGCGTATAATTAAACTGGAGTATATTTCGCTGGTGAATTTGATTTTGAAAAAAGAGGTAGTAAAAGAGTTGATCCAAAACGATTTTAATAAAAAATCCCTAAAAAAAGAATTGAACAAAATATTAAATCCCGATAACAGGGAAACAATATTTGAAGCTTATTATGAGTTAGAGAAAGAACTGGGTGGTCCGGGTGCAAGTCAAAAAACGGCTACTTTGATCTATAATGCCATTAAACTGTAATATTTAATGAGAAAATATTTTTATCAATTTGGTTTGTTATTCATATTAATGGCTCTGCTTGCATCTTGTAGTGCATCAAAATCAAGGCTTCAGACAAAACACGAATCCCGGCTTAGCTCCAAAAAATTAATTCCCACTACTCCCCCGGTAACCAAAATAAATACTGCCTCCCCTGAAGAATTACCCGAAGATAAACGGGTATACAACATCACTTCCTTTGCGTTAGACCAAAAGGGAACTCGTTATAAATATGGCGGCACTACAAAAGATGGCATGGACTGCTCAGGTCTTATTTTTACTTCCTATTTAGAGGAGAACATTTCCCTGCCCCGCACCTCGAGGGCAATGTCACTGGAGGGTAACCGCCTCAAATTGGCCGAAGTGAACATTGGGGATTTGCTGTTTTTTGAAACAAATAAGAATAAAAAAGTGATCAATCATGTTGGTCTGGTAGTAGAAATCCAACCGGGACAAATCTTTTTTATTCATTCCACCACCTCCCGTGGGGTAATTATTTCGTCCCTGGCTGATGGATACTGGTTTGAGCATTTTGTGATGGCCCGCAGGTTGATCTAATTTATTTGGTATCTTGATGGGGAATCCATCAAAATAAAACCTTGATCAATTTTACCATTATAAAACTTTCCCTTTCCCTGATGATGGGAATTATTCTCGGGTTTTATTTAAAACTGCCAGTAGAAAGTCTATTACCTTGGGGTGGCTTTTTCCTTATTATTTTTACTTTCAGTTATTTCAGGGCAAAAAAACTGTTTTTCCAGGATATGTTCTTCGGGATCAGTTGTTTTGTGATGTTCATTTTTATCGGGATATTTTCTACTTCCATTCACCTGCCACAAAACCGGCCAAATCACTATTTAAACCTTATAGCCGAAGCTGCCCCCGAACAAAATCAACTATTAATAGCTGAAATAACCGAAAAACTTAAACCCGGACTTTATCAGGAGAAATACATCATAAAAGCCAAACGTTACAATAACCAACCCGCAGTAGGCAAAGTGCTTTTAAACGTTTCTAAGAGCCCTGCGAACAGGCAATATGTGATAGGAGACAATCTTGCTCTTCCTGCAGAATTCTTACAGATAAACGCTCCCCTGAACCCCTATCAGTTCAATTACCGAAACTATATGCAAGGCCTGGGGGTGCTACGACAGATAAACAGCAGTTCAAACCTAATATTACAATTTAAGCCAGACAGTCCCGGAATAAAGGCTTTAGCCGGAAAACTGCGCGGTAAAATTGTATTTGAGCTCAAACAATTCAATTTTAAACCTGAAGAACTCGCGATAATACAGGCGTTGCTTTTGGGCCAGCGGCAGGATATTTCCCCTGAAACCTATAGCAATTATGCCGCGGCCGGGGTAATCCATATTTTGGCGGTTTCCGGGTTGCACGTAGGAATTATCTTGTTGCTTTTAAACTGGGTTTTAAAACCTGTGGAACGACTTCCAAGAGGGAAATTTATAAAAACCTTGCTGCTGCTGGCTTTCCTTTGGGGATTTGCTATTTTGGCAGGTTTATCCCCATCTGTGGTTCGCGCTGTAAGCATGTTTTCCTTTTTTGCGATAGGAATGCAGTTCAATAGGCGAAGCAGCGCTCTAAATACCTTATTCATATCGCTATTGTTCCTATTATTAGTGAACCCCCATTTCATTTTCCAGGTTGGGTTTCAACTAAGTTATGCAGCTGTATTTACTATTGTGCTCATACAACCATATTTATTTGGCTTATTCACTCCAAAATTCAAGGCTGTTAAATATTTATGGGGAATTTTTACCGTGACCATTGCCGCACAAATAGGCGTTTTACCATTAAGTTTGTTTTATTTCCATCAGTTTCCCGGATTGTTTTTTATATCGAATCTGGTCATCTTGCCATTTCTTGGGATTATCCTGGGCCTGGGAATCCTGGTGATGCTGTTGGCACTTTTCGGTTTATTGCCTTCAATGCTGGCTTCAATATACGGCGGGATGATCTCTTTCCTCAATAATTTTGTGGCCTATGTGGCATCAAAGGAAGATTTTATCTTTCAGGATATTTATTTTTCAATATTACCTTGTATAACTTTTTACCTCTTAATTCTCGCGACTATTTTTCTTTTCCGAAATATAAATTTTAGAAACCTCTCTTTTTTACTTCTGACTTTAATTTTCATACAAGTAGTTCTGATCTACGAAAAAACTTCAGGGGAATTTGAAGAAATCGTGATTTTTCATAAAAGCCGAAATACGGTAATCGGGGTTAAGAAAGGACAAAATTGGATGCTTTATCACAATCTGGACAGCGTTGTTGCAGACGAAAATTTTGTAAGAGATTACAAAACAAATATGAATATAAAAAGACTGGAAGAAGGCAGTTTAAAAAATGTGCTCCAACTTTCGGAGAAATTAGTGTTGATTATTGATAGCACTGGAGTTTATGATATTCCGGGATTTAAACCGGATTTAATTATTTTGACAAATTCTCCAAAAGTAAATTTGGATAGGATAATCGAAAAATTCAATCCTGAAATGATCATTGCTGATGGCAGCAATTACCGAAGTTATATTGTGAATTGGAAAGCAACCGGATTAAATAAAAAAATCCCTTTTCACGCCACAAGCGAAAAGGGAGCCTTTATATTCCATTCTTTAGATAATTTAAGGAGAGAAAACTGATACTTAGTTTTTAAACGTCCCCTTAAAATTTGCTTCATATTTCTGCCAGGCTTCCGCCGAAGTCAGTTCTTTATAATCGTTGTTGGCGATCATTTTTAAAAAAATCTCTAATTGCTCGGGAGTTTTGTAACCGGGAATCGGGGCGATTATCTCAGATTCTTCATCAAAAAATACCAGACTCGGATATCCTGTAACTTTCAATGCATCTGCAAAAAAATGCTGACTATTACGACCATTTCGGGCTGGATCAAAATTTGGGTTTGTGTAATTAAAATCCTTATACATAACTTCTTCAGTCCCTTCGGCATCAAATTTTACCGCATAAAAATGTTTGTTGACATAATTGATCACATCCTTATTTGTAAAGGTGTTTTTATCCATCAGTTTACACGGGCCACACCATTTGGTGTAGGCATCCATAACGATTTTTTTAGGCGCATGTTTTTGAGCTGCAAGAGCTTCATTCATACTCAACCACTTTATTTCCTGTGCGCTAACAGAAGTGGTAACCAACAAAAAAGCTATACTTATAATTAAATATTTCATTCAAATCTTGTATTTAAGTCAAAAATGATATTGAAAACATTTCAATATTTATTATTTCATTCAATTACTATTCCAAAAGCAAAAAGGTTTAATATTGAAAATATTTTATCTTACCCCGTGCATTAGTTTCTTTAAAAGCGGATTGAGTAAGATCGCTACAAGTCCCAATCCAATGGGAATAAAAGTGAATAACAGGAAGAAAGTCGTCATATCATATTCAGCGGTGATCGCATCTATATTCCCTCCCATAGTACCTGCAATTTTGTTTCCAATAGCTATAGCAATATACCAAATTCCAAACATCATAGCGATCATTCTTCCGGGAACTAATTTACTGATATAGGAAAGCGCTACCGGAGATAAACAAAGTTCGCCTAAGGTATGGAACAGGAAAGCTAGAATAAGCCAGATTATACTTACGGAAGCCACCTGAGATCCAGACTCGATCCCAAGGGAGCCAAAAGCCAAAGCTGCAAACCCGACCCCTAATAATATAAGTCCAAGTCCATATTTAATAGAGCCGCTGGGATTGTATTTACTCTCCCACCATTTTGAAAATAATGGGGCAAAAATGATAATAAAAAGGGAGTTGAGGATCAAAAACCAGGTAGCCGGAATTTCAATCTCATTTTCCTTAATTTTTTTAATCGTTCCGCTTATTATAGTACTTTCCTCCCCACTTTTTAAAGTAGCATTTATATTGGCTTGTTTTTCAGCATCAAGATATATAAACTTCCCTCTTTGGTCAACATCCATAATTGCGATTTCATCGGCAACGTCGAGATCTAAAGGTTCTATAATAGTGATTTCCTGTTCCACTATTTTATCACTCTGTAAAATCTCTGTGGATACAGTTACAGGTGTGTAAGTATATAATGGCTCTTTGGTTTTTTCATCTATTGCCGGTTGGCCGGTTCCTTCATCTAAAACCTGCTGTTGTATCGTAGGATAAGAAACAATAAAAGCATTGGAATTCATATCCCTGTTGATCATCCAGCCTACTATAGCCCATATTATAACAAAACTAAAACCCAATACTATATTTGCTGCCAGATACTTTTTATAGGTTTGTTTAAAGAGCAGATAAAGTACCCAGGTGATAATTGCGATGGGAATTACAGTAATAAGAATATTAGCGATCAGGAACAAGGTGGCATAATTTCCGGACATGATCCTGTTTGTATAATCTTTAGCGAAAATGGTCATGGATCCACCTGCCTGTTCAAAAGCCGCCCAAAAGCAGACGGTGAACACCGCGAAAAATACGATCGCGATCATCCTATCCCTTATTATGGCTGGATATCGAATAATTCTCGAGACAAGTAAATACAAAAACAGCACTAAAGCCACTAATATTACCTGGGCAGAATAATCGGTTCCTCCAAATTCGAGTATATTACTTCCCCCTATTTTTGAAGCCGGGTCATTGATAATCCACACCAATCCAAGCACAGCGGTAATAACAATAATAATTTTATCCAGAAAGCTAAAAGGATTTAACCTGTCTCCTTCAAATTCAAGGGCTGCGGCTTTGGTTTCTTCAGTTTCAGCAATTGGTTTTTTCCCTGCTTCCCCAAAAATATTTTGAGCCAGGTAAAATTGGACCATTCCTAAGAACATGAAAACACCCGCTAGTCCGAATCCATAGCTCCAGCCAACTTTTTCTCCCAAATACCCACATAACAGAATTCCAAGAAATGCCCCTGCATTCACGCCCATATAAAAGATCGTATAGGCGCCATCCTTTTTCTCAGGATAATGTGTATAGAGTTTTGATATAATTGAAGTAATATTTGGTTTGAAAAAACCATTTCCGGCAATCAAGAAACCTATTCCGATATAAAGAAAAATAGGGTCAAATTCCAATGCGAGTGAAACGTGTCCCAGGGTCATCAAAAAAGCACCAATTACTACTGCTTTTCTGTATCCAAGAAATTTATCGGCGAGATAACCTCCAAGAATTGGCGTTAAATACACCATCGCGGTATAGGTCCCGTACAATGCCAGGGCATTTTCCCGGGGCCATTCCCATCCTCCAAGACCAAATGCACTAACTAAAAACAATACCAAAATAGCCCGCATACCATAATAGGAAAAGCGTTCCCACATTTCGGTAAAAAAGAGCACGAACAATCCCGCAGGATGTCCAAGTACATTGGTATCAAAAAAATTTCCGGCGGCAGGTTTTTCAGGTGTCATGAATTATTTTTTAGGTTCAATTGCAATATCAAAAGGTTCCTGTTCCGGCATTTTCCTCTCATCATCTTCAGCACCATGAGTAAGTCTCTTAAGAGGTTTTAGCATCATTAATACTATGGATGCAAATATTACGGTAAAGATGGTTATCCCTATGAAGGTTCTAAATTCCATTTGGGTTTGAACTTCATCAATTATTACAATTCCGGAATAATCCAATTCCTCTTTGGATAATTTTTCATCATTATTCCTGAAGCTGAATACGGCATGATAAGGATTTTCCTGAGTGACATTCTCTTCTTTTAGGAGGTTCATGAGCTCATTTTCGCCATTTTTATTTTCGAAATTTACCAAGCTTAGAACCGATTCATTGGTCTTGAGTCCTATCGCCTTAAATTGTCCGTTTTCAGGATATATTTTTGTTTTCACCTCAAAGTTTTTCCCCTTTACAAGGATACTGTCTTGAGCGTTTAAAAAAGGCGTTAAATCCTCTTTGGAAGCTATCAATTCAACTTTGGTAGGTTCTCCCTGTGAAAATTCACCAATCACACCCGCAACTTTATTTCCAAGACCAGTTGCTGCAAAATAAACCCCCATCATTAAGGAAGCATATCTCATTGGGGCAAGTTTGGTAATAAATGATAAGGCAACCGGTGAAGAACAAAGTTCACCAACAGTATGTAGCAAATAGGCCAAAACAAGCCAGTACATTGCTGCCGCGCCGTTAGACTCATATTGTAAGGAAGCCGCTGCCATGAACACAAAACCAAGTCCCATAATGATCACTCCTGTCGCCATTTTGAAAATTGAAGATGCCTCTTTGCTTTTCAATTTTCGTTTTGCCCAGAAATTGGCGATCAGCACTCCAAAAAGTATTATAAATAATGCATTCAGGGATTGAAAAAAGGAAGCAGGAACTTCATTTCCTATTAAGGGTAAACTAAACGGAAGGATCCTGTTTGTTTTATCCAGGGCATAAATATTCATCAACCCACCGGCTTGTTCAAATGCGCCCCAAAATACAATCACCAACGTAAAAGATAGCAACATTACCACGTACCTGTCTTTCATAATTTGACTGGTCAGGTCCTTATAAACCATCATCATTATTCCCACTACCAAAGAAAGGAAAATAAACAATAACCCATATCCAAATCCTATTGTGACCCATCCTACGATAGATACTATAAGCAATACAACTGTTATAACCAGTTGTACCGGAGATTTTAGCAGATCTGCAATTAAGTCTGAGATTGAAGCTCCTTCAGCCATCTCAGCTTTAGATAGCAGGTTCCCTACATTTGTAAGATATTTCTGCCCCCATACATACACTACCAACCCAAAGGCCATCGCTATACCCGCAAGACCAAATCCGTAATGCCAACCTATTTTTTCTCCTACATAACCAACGATCAAACTGGAAAGAAAAGCACCTAAATTTATTCCAATATAAAAAATTGTAAATCCTTTGTCCCTTCTGATGTCCCCTACTTTATAAAGGCCACCTACCATTGTCGAAATATTGGGTTTCAATAAACCTACCCCGGCGATAATTAGACCAAGTCCCGTATAAAATGCCCACATTTCTTCTACGGCAAGGATTCCATGCCCGCAAACCAAAATAATACCACCTATTAAAACGGCTTTTTTCTGGCCAAAAACCTTATCGGCTAAAATTCCTCCGGGAATTGAAACAACATAAACCAGCATGGTGTACCATCCATAAAGCACAAGTGCTTCAGATGAAGTCCAACCTAAACCGGCATTACCACCAGTTGTTGCACTTACAAGATATAACACAAGAATAGCGCGCATCCCATAATAAGAGAAACGTTCCCACATCTCGGTGAAGAATAAAATATATAAACCAACAGGATGTCCAAATAATTCCTTTTGATTTGCCGGTGGTGCAGTATTTGCCATTTATAAATTGTTTTTATTATTGGTGTTGATATTAATTTTTAATTGCTCTTTGATAAATTCGGTCATTTTGGTATACAAGTGCAAACGTGTATTTCCTCCATAGATCCCGTGATTTTTGTCTGGATAGATCGCCCAGTCAAATTGTTTATTTGCCTGAACCAGTGCTTCAATAAGCCGCATGGAATTTTGAACATGAACGTTGTCATCACCACTTCCATGAACCAGCAGGAAGTTGCCTTTCAATTTTTCCACGTGGTTTATCGGGGAGTTCTCATCGTAGCCCTCTGGATTTTCCTGAGGGCTAGTCATATATCTTTCGGTATAGATGGAATCGTAAAACCTCCAACTTGTAACCGGTGCAACGGCAATGGCCATAGAAAACACATCATTCCCTTTAAGGATCGCATTTGTAGACATAAATCCACCGTAACTCCATCCCCAGATCCCTATTTTGTCCTGATCTATATATTCCAGTTCACCCAATTTTTTAGCGGCCTCAATCTGATCTTCCAATTCGAATTTTCCCAATTCATTTTGAGTCACTTTTTTAAACGCAGCGCCTTTAAATCCGGTCCCCCTTCCATCTACACAAACTATAATATAACCTTCATCTGCCAAAAGCTGATACCAGTAATCGTTTGAGTTGAAATAAGTATTGGAAACCTGTTGTGATCCCGGTCCTGAATACTGATACATAAACAAAGGATAATTTTTGTTCGGATCAAAATCTGATGGTTTGATCATCCACATATTGAGATCATTTCCATTAACCTCAATTGTGGAAAGTTCTTTCGGAGAAAATTTATATGCTTTTTCCTTATCCAGCAGTTCAGAATTGTCTTTTATATTCCGTTCCAGTTTTCCAGTTTTGGAGTCGTGCAATGTGAATTCGTATGGAGTCTTGGTATTGGTGAAGGAATTGATAAAATAAGAATAATCTGTGCTAAAATCGGCATTGTTTGTACCGGTTTTTTGTGTCAGTCTTTTTTTGTTTGTACCATCAGCCTTTATAGAATAAACATCACGGTTCACACTCCCGTTTTCTGTGCTTTGATAATAAACCCTTTTGGTCTTTGCGTCAAATCCATAGTAATTGGTAACCTCCCAATTGCCATTTGTGATTTGATCCATCAGCTTTCCATATTTATCATAATGATAAATGTGATTATAGCCATCCTTTTCACTTGTCCAGATGTAGCTGTTATCCTCCAGGAAAGTTAAATTATCGGTAATATCCACATAAGCTTTATCTGTTTCGTTCATCACCACTTTTACCTCATTTTTTTCTGAATTTACAAAGATCAGATCCAAATTATTTTGATGGCGATTTAATACCTGAACACTAAGAATTTTTGCATCATTGGTCCAGTCAATTCTCGGGATATAAAAATCCTTATAATCCCCTAATTCCACTGGAGAAGAATTAGCCGATTTAAGATCGTAAATCTGTAAGGAAACAATTGAGTTTTCTTCGCCTGCCTTAGGATATTTAAAGGTAGAAGTCTTGGGGTACAAATCCTCTCCGTAAATACTCATAGAAAATTCAGGGACTTTCGTCTCATCAAATCTTAAGTATGCAATTTTAGTTCCTGTTTTATTCCAGTCAAAAGCCCTAACAAAAGCGAACTCCTCTTCATAAACCCAATCGGTTACCCCGTTGATGATCTCATTTTTCTTCCCATCGGCAGTAATTTGGATCTCTTCATCTGTAGCCAGGGTTTTTATATATAAGTTATTGTCGAACACATAAGCAACCTTGGAAGCATCAGGAGAAAAAGTAGGTTCCTGTATTTTATTTTTGCTCAGCTTTTGTAAGGATTTTAAAGCGATATCATAAACGTAAAAAATTCCTTTTGAAGAATGCCGATAGATTTGATCCATTTGGGTACCCAGTAAAACTTTGGCTTCGTTGGCACTTAATTCATACCCCTCAAATTTTGAAATTTCTTCCAAATCTGCGGAGTTAAGCAAACTTCCTTTCTTCTCCCCCGATTTATAATCATAAATATCAATGCTGGAAGTTCCATTTTTTTTATCCTGATTTAAAACGATATATTCAGTACCGTTATTTAAGGATTCAAGTGACTCAAGTCGTTCCTGACTAAAAGTTCCATCCCATATTTCTTCTAAAGTAATTTGTTTTTCCTGCGCAAAAATGGAGCTGGTTCCTATAAAAAAAAGCCCCAATAAAAAATTTGTAACTCTCATAAAATATGAAAAATTGATTTTGTTGCCAAGTTTACTAAAATTTCAGCAAAAAACGGGATTTTGAAGTGTTAAATCCCAACTATTTGTTAAAATAAATTTAAAATTTTTTTCAGTCAATTCAAATGAAGCAAAGCAGCATTTAGAGTAACGCGAGTAATTGTACCTTTGAGCTCAAATCTATTTTTAAATGATTGCACCTATTTCTGGCTTTTCAAAACTGGGCAAAGAAGAAAAAATTACTTGGTTATCAAAAACATACTTAAAAAACGCCCCGCAAGCTGAAGAAGTGTTGCGCCAATACTGGAATATCAATTTAAAACTGCAGCAACTTCACGAAGAATTTACAGAAAATACCCTGAGTAATTTTTATTTGCCATTTGGAATTGCACCAAATTTCTTTATTAACGGCGAACTTTATGCCATTCCCATGGCGATCGAAGAAAGTTCGGTAATAGCCGCGGCAAGCAAAGCAGCCAAATACTGGTTTTCCCGGGGCGGATTTAAGGTGAAGGTTTTAAATACCGTGAAAATAGGCCAGATACACTTTTTATATGGCGGAGATCACAAGAAACTAGAGCGCTTTTTTAATGCGTGCAAACCGGTTTTAATAGAATCTGTAAGCAACATTACCCGAAATATGGAAAAACGGGGTGGTGGGGTTTTAAATATTGAACTTCGGAATAAAACCGATTTGATGGAAGGATACTTTCAACTGCACTGCAGTTTTGAGACCAAAGATTCCATGGGAGCCAATTTCATCAATTCCTGTCTTGAAAAATTTTCTGAAACTTTTAAAGCTGAAGCTATTAAATATGATGAATTTACTTCAGAAGAAAAAGAACTGGAAATAATTATGAGCATACTTTCCAATTACGTTCCCGATTGTATCGTAAGAGCGGAAGTATCCTGCCCCGTTGCCGATCTCGCCGATGAAAAGCATAAAGATCCTGAGGTTTTCGCTGAAAAATTCCTGACAGCGCTCAAAATCGCCGAAATTGAACCTTACCGTGCAGTAACCCACAACAAAGGCATAATGAACGGGATTGACGCCGTAGTACTTGCAACAGGCAACGATTTCCGGGCCGTGGAAGCCGGAATTCACGCATACGCTTCAAAAGATGGGCAATACACCAGTTTAACGCACGCTACTGTGAAAGACGGTGTTTTTAAATTGTGGATGGAAATCCCTTTGGCATTGGGAACGATTGGCGGACTTACAAACCTTCACCCGCTTGTTAAAGTGGCTCTGGAGATCCTTCAAAAACCTACAGCGGAAAAATTAATGGAGATTGTTGCAGTTGCCGGTCTTGCTCAAAATTTTGCCGCGGTAAAATCCCTTGTAACCACCGGAATTCAACAAGGACACATGAAAATGCATTTGATGAATATCCTGAACCAGCAAAACGCCACTCTGCAGGAAAAGGAAAAATTAATTCATTATTTTAAACATCATACTGTAACCCACAGCAGCGTTATGGAACAACTGGAACTATTAAGAGGTTAAACTTGAATTCCAAACCTAACTGGTTTTAAAAACATGTTAGGTTTCGTTAATCACAAAAAAAGATTTCTTCAATGAAAAAATTCCGAAGTAACGGCAAACTTATGATCACCGGGGAATATGTGGTATTGGACGGTGCCCTCGCTCTTGCAGCACCTACAAAATTTGGGCAATCCCTGGAAGTTGAAACTATAAATGAAGAAATAATCCACTGGATTGCTTATGACCACCTGGGGAAAATTTGGTTTGAGAATAGCTTTCAGATTAAAGAAATAATCGGGGAAATTCAAAAAACAGAAAACAGCACCTTAAAGGAATCCCAGGAAATTGAAGAGGTGAGTCTAAGACTATTTCAAATATTAGGCCAGGCACATCTTTTAAATCCTGAAATATTCACAACCGGAAAAGGTTATAAAGTCGAGACCCGACTTGATTTCCCCAACAACTGGGGCTTGGGAAGCTCTTCTACCCTGCTTAACAACATTGCACAATGGTTTAGAACCGATGCCTTCCTTTTACTGGAAAAAACATTTGGTGGCAGCGGATACGATATCGCTGCTGCCCAAAATAATCACGCATTTACCTACCAGATAGGTCAGAATAGCAGAAGTTTTTTAACTGCCGGTTTCAATCCTATATTTAAGGAGGATTTGTTTTTTGTACATCTGAACCGAAAGCAAAACAGCCGGGCGTCAATCACGCATTACAAACAACAACCAAAGGAAGTTTTGGAGGAAACCGTTCTGAAAATTTCTGCATTAACAAGTCGGTTTATAAGTTGTGAAAGCCTTGAAGAGTTTAATTTGCTTATTGAAATCCACGAAACCTTGATCTCAAAGACCGTCAATTTTCCAAAAATAAAATCTGAACTATTTTCGGATTATCCCGGAGCCATTAAAAGTTTAGGTGGTTGGGGCGGAGATTTTATCCTGGTCACTGGAGGGGAATCTGAAAAAAAATATTTTAAGGAAAAGGGATTTCATACGATTTTGGCTTACTCTGAAATGGTGAAATAGAATCTTTCATAACTCCTAAGCCCAGGACATAGCACCCTGGCAGGGTGGAATTAACAATTCTTACATTAGTTTAAAGATCACAAAACTTTACAAGGTTTCTTCTAAAAACCAAACAGATCTTTGAGACCTGTGAGGTTCGAGCTTGGTTTTAAATTTCAATAAAAATACCGTCGACAAATAAAAAAAACCTAACAGGTTTTTGAAACCTCGTATGTTTGGTTTTTCTTTTAAAGAAGCTAAATTACATATTTATTAAAATTTAAAGGGCTGGGAAGAAGCAAGAATTAAACCTGGACAACATTTTTGTATGT
>Ga0307487_1001939_pt1 | contig 13976 bp, 11 predicted proteins | sample CBIW12metaG_FD_203665 | JGI IMG/M metagenome (GOLD analysis project Ga0307487, IMG submission 203665) | Sea-ice brine microbial communities from Beaufort Sea near Barrow, Alaska, United States - CBIW 1.2 | ecosystem: Environmental > Aquatic > Marine > Coastal | place: USA: Alaska | collected... | reverse complement strand
GCTCGCGTTGAGTTGACGGTAGCCGCCGCTCACGCGATCGCCCAGTCTTCAGCCCGCGAAAGAATGTTCTTGTTAAGGAACACCGGCGGTGTTCGCGCTCGTAACCAGTCCCGAAACTCTGGACCGGGGTCGTCGCCGGGTGAGGTCTCGTGCGGCAGTGACGGCACATCGAGCATCCACTGGGGTGGTGCTTGGCCCGCACGTTCGAGGCCGTACGCAAATGCGGTCGCGAGGAAGGTGTCCCAGAGCGGAACCCCGATCAGACTCGACGGCTGCGCTATGGCCCACTCGGGAATGTGCTCACCGGCCTCACCTGCGCGAATCAGGCGCCCTGCGCCCTCAGCAAGGTCTCGAATCGCTGACTCCGAGTCGCCCTTTCGCAGGCTTCCCGCCATCGCCCGGGATACCGTTGCCGGCGAGAGCAATTGAGCTGTGCCTGTTGGTTGTGGGTTGATCGCCCAGCCCGTGGCAGCGAGCAGGCTTTGCATTATCGACCATGTTGGGTCGATTTCTTCGTGCTCGATGCGACTGATTGTCGACTGCGCGATACCGGCGCGGCGCGCGAGTGTGGCCTGGCTGATCCCCGCGCGGGTGCGAGCCGTACGGATCGTTTCGGCTGCGAGCGACATCGTCTTCCCCTTCTCAAGTCACGAATGCTGAGTTTCAGTGTACTCCAACACCTATGCGTATACGCATAGCTTTCGAAATTTCAGATGTTGCTTAGATGAGACCCATGCGCGAGGTTGCGCTCCCAACCAGCTCGTCAAGGACCTCTGAGCGGGTCACGTTCTCACCGAGCTGATTCGGTTTGACGGTGGAGTGGTAGTCGCTGGAGCCCGTCATCCGCAGTCCGAGGTCCGTGGCGATGGCGGTGAGCTCGGCGCGAGCGTGGTCGGTATGTTCGCGATGGTTGACCTCAAGGCCGAAGAGTCCGGCATCCCGAAGCTCAGCGATCTCATCGTGGCTGAGTCCCGTGCCCCTGCCGCCATCACGCGGATGCGCGATCACAGTGACACCGCCCGCCTCGCGAACCAGCTCGACGGCGGTTCGTGGGCTCATCCGTTCCAGGGGCACCAAGTACTTGCTGCGGTCGGCGAGGATTTCGGTGAAGGCATCGCGCGGTGTTGCGACGGCACCGATCGCCACAAGTTCCGCTGCGATGTGGGGCTTTCCGAGCATCGCGCCCGCGCCGGCTCGCTCTGCGATCGATTCGAACGACACCGCGAAATCTGGTTTCAGCAGTTCGACAATTGCGCGCAGTCGGTCTTCCCTCTGCTGAGGCGCTTTTGCCAGCTCCGCCGACAGCGCTGGCGCGGTCGGGTCGAACAGGTACGCCAGCATGTGTACGGTGCCGCCCTGGGCATCCGTCGTGGAAAGTTCGGCGCCACGAAGCAGCCGGATGCCGTGCTGCTGAGCAGCGATACCCGCCTCCGCCCAGCCTGCCGTGGTGTCGTGATCGGTGAGCCCGATCACGGTGAGGCCCGCCTTGGCGCCGAGTCGCATGAGTTCTGCGGGCGAATCGAGGCCGTCGGATACCGCGGAGTGCGTGTGGAGGTCGATTGTCATGAGCTGAACCTGTCTGTTGCGGGAGTGTTCCGAGCCGTGAGCTCAGGGGATTGGAGCGCTGCGCGAAAGCCCTTGTTGGGTCGCGCATGCGGCAGGGCGGCCGAAACTTCCGAGAGGGCACGGTCGATGGGGATGTCGAGGTGCCGCGTCGCATAGAGCGCCGCGACCGTGGGGGTGCGGCTCTGCGCCTGCACGCAGTGGAGCAGTACCGTGTGGCCTTCGGCGCGCAGTGCGGCGACGGCATCCGCAGCATCCGCGAGAACGAAAGCCAGATTGGGGTTCTCGGCGGGGTCGACCTTGTCGATAAGCCGGATCTCGACCCGCTCGCGAATGCGCGCCGGCACCTGCTTCGAGCCGATGCGGCACAGTGACACCACGGCATCCACTTCGGGTGGGAGCTTGTCGAGTGCCTCGACTGCCCCGAGCCAGACGCCGTCATCATGCGGATGCTGCACGAGCGTAGAGATGTCGCCATACGCGGTGTAGTCGACGCGTTCCAGTGTCGGCGCGCCGCGTACGACCTCCGTGGAGAGGCGCACGAGGTCGAGGCTCGTAAGGCCTGGCCAACCGTGGACGATGCGCTGCCAGGCAGCGGGGATCGCGGAGAGGCCCCAGCGCGCGCCGAGGAGTCCGCCCGCAATCGCAGCGACGGTGTCGGTGTCGCGGCCGCCGCGGACGGCACGCTCGAGAGTGTCGACGAGGCCCTCGCCGTTGACGATCGCCGACCAAGCTGCTTGCAGCGCTTCGACAACCCAGCCATTCTTGGTGAAATCTCGGGGCTGCTTCGTTTCGGCATCCGCGAGGCGGTCAGCCCAGAGCGCGGCCCGGTCGGGGGCGAGTGCCGAAAGTCCGACCCGCGCATCCAGCTCACCGGTCAGGATTGCGTGGCGGATCGCCAGACACCAGAGGACGCAGGCGTCGCCGGCATCTTCCTCAAAGTGGGTGAGGTCGCTGATGGCGCGGGCAGCCTCGACCAGCCCGGTCGGGTCATCGAGGTAGGCGAGCGTGACCGGGGCAGTGCGCATGAGGGCACCGTTGCCGCCGCTCTGGCCGCGGGCGTCGTGCAGTTTCTTAGCGGATGCTCGGGCGGCGCTCGCGGTGGGTTCGATGCCGCGCAGCACCCCGCTGGTCTGCACTCCGACATCCGGAGCGGTCGTGGCCCAGTCGACCCACGCCGCAACGATCTCGTTGAGAACCGTTTCGTCGCGCAGGTCACGGCCGGATGCCGCGGCCCGCAGAATCGGGATGGCCATGGAGGTGTCATCCGTCCACTCGCCGGGGGCCCAGTTGAAGCCGCCGCCGCCCTTCATGACGACCTCGCCTTCGAAGGGTGGGCCGAATTCGTAGCCGGCGCCGAGAGCGTCACCGCTGGCCATCGCGAGCACGACGCCAGCGGCGCGGTCAGATTGTGCACTGGTCAGTTTCATGAGTTCTCCGTTTCACCAGGCGTCGGCTGCAACAGCTGCCGCGCCTGGTAGTACTTGTTCGAGAGCCGCACTTGGGTGTCGTAGTCGAGTTTGCGCGTGCGCCATTCGGCCGAATTGTCGTCGATGTCTGCCAGCTTTACGGCGAGGGCGACAGGGTGTTGGCGGATACGTTCGTAGTAGTCGGCGTCGGCAACATCCGCCCGTCGGGTCAGCAAATCGACCGCCGCAACGATCTCGGGAAGCATGCCTGCCTTCAGAAGGTCGGAGGCGCTGATGTCGGTGTCTTCGATCACGTCGTGAAGCCAGGCCGTGCAGTGTTCGACCGGCTCGTTGAGCCAGTCGAAGTTCTCGGCGACCCGCGCGGGGTGATCGATGTAGTCGTAGCCGAGCTTGTCGAGCTGCCCGCGGTGGGCGATCGTCGCAATGCCGACGGCGATGCCGTGCTGCACCATGGCATCCACCTCGGTCATGAGCATGTCGTCTTCGTCTTCGTCCTCTTCATCGTCGGCATCTGCGTCAACTGTCCGCGTCGGCGTGAGTTCTAGTGCCTGGGACGAGATCTGTTCGATGGTTGCAGCATCAGTTTCCATGAAGTGGGTGTCGTCGTGATCGCGGTAATACAGGAACATGGCTTGCCCAATTTCATCCCAGTGATCGTCCGCCCAGCTGAAGTAGCGCCGCACTTCATCGATAGTGATTGCGGTGAAGGTGCCGACGATGTGGAATCCAGTGTCGGTTGCCTGCGTGTAGTAGCGCTGTACGTCGTTGGCGCGCGCTTTCCACGATGGTGGTGCTTCCTCGTCTGTGTCTTCGGTGATGAAGACGTCGAGGTTGATTCGTGGTGGGATGCTGACCTGCACTCCGCTGCCGTAGTCGACGAGACGGATTGCGGAGACGGCTCGTTTCTGTCCTTGGTTGAGTCCGGGCCATTCGAGGGGCGCGCCAGCGTCAGCGCCGATGGCGAGAGCGCGACGCAGCAGCGGGTGGTCGCCCATCTTTTCGATGGGAACATAGATGGGTTTTAACGGGGCGTGGTGGGCAAAGGACCCATCGGGCCATTCACCGTGTTCGTTCTCGCTCATGCGTTCTCCAATAGTGGGTGCGCGTCGTCAAACGCGGTGAGGTGGATGATGCTCGGTGGTGCTGCACTTGCGTTTGCTTGCACGATTCCGGATGTCCGCAGTCGGCCCTGATGTGAACGTACCGCTCGGGCTAGCCCGGCGTCGCCTCCGTCTTCGAGGGTCACGGCCTGCAAGTAGCGGGCGAAAACGCGGGCGTCGTGGGCGGTGGTGCGTCGCTCTGGGGCGAGTCGAGCATCCAGAGCAGCAGCGGTGAGGATGCCCTGCCAGCGCGCTCGCAGCCCGGTACTGCTGCCGAAGATCTCGGCGCCCATGACGCGACCGCCGATTCCGATGATGACGCCGCGTTGGCCTTCGAGCTGACGGGTCGTGATCGGTTGTGAGCGATCGAGGTGGTCGAGCATGGATGAGCTGGCGGTTGCTCCCAGGCTCGTTTCGTAGCGGCCGATGCGACGCCACACTTCGCCCTGTTGGTCGGTACCGCGCAGGTTGCCGTGCCGCACACTGAGGGCGCTTCGGCGGCCGTGAGCTTCGTGGGTGCCGCGGCTACCGTGGCCCTCGGACGAGCGTTCTCCCCAGCGCCCATGTTCGACGCAGAGCGCTTCGACGACTCGCGCCTCGAACGGTTCGAGGAGGATGCTGGCGGCAAGCATCCGGTCTTGCCAACCGCCTTTCAGCAGGTCGCCTTCGAGGGCGACGACCGGGCGGGAGCTGCTGTTGTGCAGCACGAGTTCACCGACGACGGGGGAGCCTTCGCGTTCGGCGTTGCGGATGCTGGCGGCTTTCCAGTCGAGCCCGGTCAGGCGGGGAGCATCCACCCAGACGGGAAAAATGCTGAGGGCTCCGTGGTGGCTGCCGTGGCCCACGTGGAGTTGGGGCAACGGTGTGTTCAGGTGTCCGTTCATGAGACCTCCGATAGTTAGCGCATTGTTGCGCAAATTCAGAGTATGACAACCCACCGACATTTAGCGCGAATCTGCGATAATCACTTCTATGGAGATCTACCGCGACTCGCACGACCGAGCACTCACCGACTACCCGCGGCCCTCCGTCGCCGTCGACACTGCCGTGCTGACCGTGCCGCCGGGCGCGGCTCTCAGCGTGCTGCTGGTGCGAACCGGCGACGAATGGCGCCTCCCTGGCACTTTCCTTCACGAGGGGGAGAGGCTGGCGGATGCCGTGCTCCGGTCGCTCGAAACGAAGGCTGGGGTGTCAGGGCTGTCACCCCGCCAACTTCACGTCTTCGATGACCCCACTCGCGACAATCGCGGATGGGTACTCTCGGTTGCCCACTTGGACGCAGTGCCGTCGTCACGCCTCAATATCGACGCCGCTCTAGCGCGAGTGGTGCCGGTGACGGATGTTGGCACCCTCCCCTACGGGCACAACGAGATCCTCGACCGTGCGGTGGCGACGCTGCGCTCGAGCTATGCGTGCGCGCCCGACCCGCTCCATCTCTTGGACAGCGCCTTCACTCTCCGCCAACTCCAGGACCTGCACGAGGCGGTCGCCGGAGAGTCGCTAATGCGCGACACGTTTAGGCGCGCGATGGAACCGCAGCTGCGCCCGACCGGCGAGGTTGCGGCGGGCACGGTGGGGAAGCCGGCGCGGTTGTTCAGCATCTAGCTGTTCGTGAGTATTTGCGCTTGTGGGGGCCACCGATATCGACGTTCGGGGCCACTGGTCGATCCGGCCAGTAGCGCGGTGTGGGGCCACCGAATATTTCTGTTGGGGGCCATCTGCTTAGCTCCTTCCGCCGCGTGTATAGGCACACGGCGGAAGGAGTAATTAGTTATGGTACGAAGGATCAAAGCGAAACTGGTGCTCGAGCTCCGCGCTGAGGGCATGACGGGGCGCGCGATCGCTCTCGCGCAGGGCATGTCGCGCAAGAGTGTTTTGGCGGTGTTCGACGCCGCTGATCAGGCCGGTATTGGCCGTGACGGTCATGCTGGCCGCAGCGATGCTGAGGTGTATGCGTTGCTGTTCCCGGGGCGTGGCGAGCACGAGAGTGTGTTCGTGCAGCCTGATTGGGAAGGGGTGCATAAAGAGCTCGCCAAGGTGGGGGTGACGCTGAAGCTGCTCCATGGCGAGTATGTCGACGGATGCGCTGCGAAGGAGCAACCGGCGATGGGTTACGACCGATTCTGCAAGGCATACGCGGCGCATACGTTGATCACGGGGGCCGCGTCCCGGGTCGGTCATAAGGCCGGGCAGACGGTCGAAGTCGACTGGTCAGGGCCGACGATGCAGCTCACCGACTCGGTGACAGGCGAGACGTCTCGGGTGTATTTGTTCGTCGCGTGCCTGCCGTTTTCGAGGTATGCGTTCGTCGAGCCGGCGTTGGGTATGCGGCAAGACACCTGGCTGCTGGCCAACGTCGCGATGTTCGAATGGTTCGGCGGAACGGCTCCACGGATCGTGCCCGACAATCTGAAGACCGGAGTGATCAAGCACCCTCGCGAGGGTGAGATCGTGTTGAACGACGCTTACCGCCAGATGGCTGCGCATTACTCGGCAGCGGTGCTGCCCGGAAGAATCCGCCGCCCAAAAGACAAAGCGAGCGTCGAGAACACGGTCTCCCATGTTGCCACCTGGGTGATCGCAGGGTTACGCAATCGACGCTTCGGGGCGCTGCCCGAGCTGCGGGTCGCGATCCGGGAGCGCATGGATGCCTATAACCGGGAACCGTTCCAGAAACGTGCCGGCTCCCGCCTCAGCGTTTTCCAAACCGAGGAGAAGGCGTTGCTGCGGCCGCTGCCGTCGGCCCCGTATGAGATCAGCAGGTGGATCATGGGGCGTCGGGTGCAAAAGAACGGGCATGTGGTCTGGGAGAAGAACTTCTACTCCGTCCCCTACGCGCACATCGGCCAGGGCGTCGATCTGCGCATCACCAGCCAAGTGCTGGAGATTTACCGGAATCACGAGCGGCTCACCAGCCACCTGCTGTTTGGCGAGCATGTTGTAAACGAGTACCGCACGAACGATGCCGACCAGCCTGAGGGCGAGAAATATCGGGAATGGGACGCGGTGAGGATTCGGGCATGGGCTGACCGGGTCGGCCCGAACATGGTGACCGTGGTGAACAGGATCTTCGAGGCCGTTGCGGTGGAGGAGCAAGGCTTCGACGCCGCCCTCGCGGCGTTGCGTCTGAGCCGGCGTTACTCCAGCGAGAGAGTGGAAAAAGCGTGTCAGATCGCGCTCGAAGGTCGTGTCCGCTCGCCCCGATATGCGCACCTGCAGCCGATCCTGGAGACCGGGCAAGACAAGAAAAGTGCCCGCAGGATTCCACGATTCGAACCCACCCCACCCGAATCCGGCGGATATGTGCGCGGCGCCGGCTACTACGCCGGAGGCGGTGCACGATGAGCCGGATCGATATTGAGACCAAACGCAAACTCCGCGAAATGGGCGTGGCCACACTGTTGGACGCGTTCGACGCCCAAGACGACACCCTCACCCTCGGTTTGGCGTTCGAGGAGAAGATCAAACTCGCCGTCGATGACGCCCATTCCGTCTTCACCCAAACCAAGGTCGAGGGGCTGATCCGCCGGGCGAACCTGCGATATCCAAACGCGGACTTGCGTCGTCTGGACCTCGTCGAGGAACGCGGCCTTGACCGATCGATGATCGCGGGGCTGGGCACCTGCTCGTTCATCGACCGGCAGCAGAACGTCGTGTTCCAGGGATTCACCGGGTCGGGGAAATCGTATCTGGGGTGCGCGCTGGCGAAGGCTGCGTGCCTGCACCGGGTGCGAGCGCACTACATTCGGATGCCGGAGCTCGAAGAGGCCTGGCAGCTGGCCCGCGATAAGCCCTCCGGCACGACGAAGTTCTTGAACAAGTACGCCGCGTTCACGCTCCTAGTGATCGATGAATGGCTCCTCGACGAACCCGACGAGAGCACCAGAAGCATGCTCCTGGAACTCCTCGAGCGTCGCTACGACCAAGCATCAACGGTGTTCTGCACCCAATACGCCCAAAAGGATTGGCACCAGCGCCTCGGTTCCGGGGTTCACGCCGACGCGATCATGGACCGCATCGTGCACAACACCATCTGGGTCGAGACCGGCGGCCACAACATGCGAGAACACACCGCCAGCCAAGTCAAGGCATAGAGGCTCGCGCGGTCGGGCGTCACTGGTGGCCCCCGACCGCGCGACACCCTGGCACCGCAAGACAATACCGGTGGCCCCCGAAGGCAATATTCAACGGCCCCCGAGCCCGCAAATACTCAGTTCGATATCCCAACCGAAAATTCCGGTTCCTGTGCGCTCTTCTAGCGTCGAGGACCTGACTTAGTGCTGACGATGGAAGGTTCGCTCACGCGCTCTTTCTATAGGTCGCCCGGAATACAGCGTCTTCAAACCACTTCTTGAAGTCGAGATTGTCGGAGTATTCCTTGAAGAGCTGTGTCTCGTCCTTGACTAGGTCGAGCATTACTTTCCCGAGCGCATCGACCATCGCTACTTTCGCATTTGCCTTGTCGTTGTTCGCGATCGCTGTCTTGTATGTCGGGTCCTCGGCCACTTTGGCGGGCACTTCCTCTGTTACTCGACGTCGGATACGTTCCTCGTCTTCCCAAGGGACATTTCCGAAGAGGGCGTTGAAAGAGGCAACGATTTCACTCAATCTCTCCATCCCCGGCTCAGAGAGGCCACCAGGGCCTGTGTCAGGAATCGGATCGATTTCGGCTTCGCCGTCGGCGAGTGCAATCTTCATGGCCGTTCGCTTCTCCACTCGGAAAGAGTCGAGGTCGATACTCTCGAGAATGCCCGCAGAAAGATCCTCGCCTTGGGGCGAGGGAAGCTTCGGCACCAAGAAACCGAGGTAGATCGACAGTTTCTCCCACCACACGCTCGAGTACGGAAGAATGGCTGAAAGAAATCCGTAGGTTCGCACAAACGCTTTCGCGGAGCCCTTGAAACTTACCTGCTCGTCTTCATCCATGCCTTCGGTGTACTCAGCGACGGGCGCATCGAGCAGGGGATGCAGCACGTCGATTGGCGCATCAGCCAAATAATGTTCGACGAATGTGTCGACGTGTTCTTGCGAGAACAGGCCAGCCTTCATGATCTCGGCTGCGAGGTCATTCAGCTTATTCGGATCTGTCTCGCCCGAGAGCACCGTGGTTTGGTAGTAGTCCTGAAAAGACAGCTGAATTGTGTCGACGTCGTTGGCAAAGTCGAGAACTGCACAATCATTCTTTTTGGGGTGCGCTCGGTTGAGACGGGAGAGTGTCTGAACAGCTTTCACACTGGACAGAACTTTGTCGACGTACATCGTGTGGAGTAGCGGTTCGTCATATCCGGTTTGGAACTTGTCCGCACAGATCAGAATTCGGTAGGGCTCTTCCTGAATTTTTGTGGGGATGGCTGCGCTCGGAAAGCCGTTGTACTGCGCTTCTGTGACCTTGTTGCCAGAACTATTGGTGAAGTCGGAGAAGGCAACGATTGCTTTGTATGGGCGCTTCGTCTCGGTGAGGTAGCCGCTGATTGCTTCGAAGTAGTCGATGGCGCGCTGGATCGAGCTCGTCACCACCATGGCTCGTGCTTGCCCGCCAATCTTGCGCGGCTGGTACACCTGCGCGTGAAAGTGGTCGACCATGATCTCGGCTTTTTGGCGGATGGCGAACTTTTGACCCTCTACGTAGGCGCGCAGCTTTTTTGAGGCGCGTTTAGCATCGAACTCAGGATCATCTTCGATCGTTTTGATGAGTTTGTAGTAGGTGTCGATGGGGATGTAGTTGGCAAGTACGTCGAGAATGAATTTTTCTTCGATCGCTTGCTTCATTGTGTAGGTGTGGAACGGCCGGTGTTTGACGACGCCCTCGGCGGTGTACGCCTGGCCGAACGTTTCGAGTGTCTTGTTCTTTGGTGTGGCAGTGAAGGCGAAATAGGACGCGTTGGGCAGCATCTTTTTCGATTCCATGAGGCGATTGAGCGCGTCTTCGGTGTCTTCTACGCCTTCATCAAGTCCGTCCTTAGATAGGGCTTGTGCAAGTGCTGCGGAGATTTTGCCACCCTGACTGGAGTGCGCTTCGTCGATGATGATCGCGAAGTTCTTGTCTCGCTGTGCTCCACCAAGGTCTTGCACGATGTAGGGAAACTTCTGAACCGTAGTGATGATGATTTTCTTGCCGGCTTCGATGGCTTCGCGCAGATCTTTTGAGCTGTTGGCGTGCTGCACGGTTGAACCCACCTGGGTAAAGCCTTTGATGGTGTCGCGAATCTGGTTGTCGAGGATGACACGGTCGGTTACTACGATGACGGAGTCGAACGCGCGGGCACTGTCGTGCTCTGCCCCCGTTAGTTGGTGTGCAAGCCAGGCGATGGAGTTGGATTTTCCGGAGCCAGCCGAGTGTTGGATGAGGTAGCGGGTTCCCGAGCCTCTTTCGCTGACATCCGCCAGAAGCTTTCTCACTACGTCGAGTTGTTGGTAGCGGGGGAAGATCATCGATGCGGTCTTCTTGCCCGTTTTGGCATCTTTGGTGCGAACGATGCTTGCGAAGTTCTCGATGATGTTCGCGAGACTGCGCGGTTCAAGCACGCGCTTCCACAGGTAGTCGGTCATGACGCCGTCTGGGTTCACGGGGTTTCCGGCACCACCATTGTGGCCTTGGTCGAAGGGAAGGAACCACGAGGAGGTGCCGGCTAATTGTGTGCAGAACCGCACATGGTGGTCGTCGACGGCGAAGTGCACCATGCAGCGTCCGAACGCGAAGATGGGTTCGCGTGGGTCTCGGTCGGTCTTGTATTGCTTGACGGCGTCTTCGACGGTCTGTGTGGTGATCTGGTTTTTCAGCTCGAAGGTTGCGATTGGGAGTCCGTTGACGAAGGCGACGAGGTCGAGTGACTTGCCGGTGTCGCTGGTGCTGTAGTGCACTTGGCGTGTGATCGTGAGGCGGTTGGTTGCAAATTGCGTTGCTGCTTTGGCATTCTTCGCCACGGGCGTCGGGTAGTAAAGGTCAATGTGGTGCTGGTCGTGTGTGACTCCGTTGCGGAGGCAGGCAACGATTCCGTGTTTGGTTATTTCGCCTTGCAGCCTGGCGAGGAACTTGTGGGTGGTGGGCGAGTCTCCGTTGAGGTCGAGGGCATCGATCAGGGCTGGTTGGGTCTCGCTAATGAATTCACGAAGGGTAGCGAGGTCGAGGCAGTATGCGGCGTTGAAGTTTTTGGGGTCGCCTTCGACCCAACCGGGCACGCCATCGTTCTCGACCATCTGGTCGACGATGAGCTCTTCGAGACTTGCCTCATTCAGGTTTGCTGGTGACATCACTTTGAGCCTTCCATGCTCACAAATTCGAATCGTTTCTTGAGATCATTTCCCCAAGCAAAGTCACCCATCTCGCGTTGTGCACGCCCGAGAACGATCCCTGGTGCGATGCCGAGTTCTGCGGCGAGATCTTGAACAGCGGCGATGTCTCGGCGACGGGGCAGCCGCTCGGCGAACTCCTTTGGTATCAGCAAATCAGCTGCGAAGCAGTCAGCTTCTTCTTCAGCTGTGGAGCCATCGCCCGCGAGGTAGAGACCGTTCTCGCCGTGGAGGAGGATGTGCCCGATCTCGTGGAAAAGAGTAAACCAGAGCTGGTCGTCCGTCTTGTAACGAAGCGACAGCTGAACGATCGGCCGACCGTTTAGCCATCGAGTGGCGCCATAGACACCGAGCCCCGGCATCGGCGGAACGAGACACAGAGCCACGCCAACACGTGAGAGTGAATTTATGCAGTCGGCAACGTATGTCGTGGGGTCTGAATCGCTAAGCGATCTTAGATCGGGCAGCATGCTCTTGAGTGCTCTTCCGTCAAACTCGGCGAGGTCGATGTGTTCGGCTGCGCGCTCGCCGAGGGTAAGCCAGGTCTCTAGGGCTGGGGCATCTTCGCGCCCCGCCACGGTGCGCCGGTACGCGACACTCCCCTTGGCCCATGTCGTTGCCAACGCGTCAAGGCTAGCCACACCAAATATCGAGAGTAGTTGCCTCACGGTGCCGGCCTTGTCGGAGCCAGCTGCTCGAATGTGGCCGAACTTTCGCAGGTACGCAAGAGGATATAGCTTGGCTGCCTCATGCTGTTTAGCGAATGCTGCATTTGCCTCAAGCCGTGCCAGATCTTCTCGATACAGCGCCTCGTACTGATTCCAAATTCGCGCCGGAATCCTTGTCACTTCCTCGAGCGAAATTGCCATGTTCCGCGACAACGGTGCTTTCCCACTCAGGAGTTCGCTTACATGCTTGCGGGTCACTCCAAGGCGTCGACCAAGCTCGGCAGCAATAATCTCGGTATCTTGCATCCACTCGTTCAGGTAGTCGCCTGTGGGAACAACAAAGTCCGGCTGCGCGCTCATGGTTTCCCCTACGGTCAGATAGTTAGTGGTAGTCGATGATCTCTATGACCGAGACCACTGTGAGTGTGTCTTCGCGAACGATGAGTCGCCAATTCTTCGTGAGCCGCCCAGACCACTGGCCGGCACGATCGCCGACGAGCCGCTCCCAACGACCGGTGCCAAGGAGTAGGTCTTCAACGTTCGCCGCTGCTCTTAATTCGCCAATACGGAGCTTTAACGCTTTGCACACCGTTGCGTCGTAGGTTTTCTTCATAACTCGTTCAGTTGTGCAGCTGCGTTCAAACTTTTCTGAAGAATAACTAACCTGCATAGCTGGGTGTTACCTAAATCGTAACATTGAAAAACTGGGCGGTCAAGGGTCTCGTTAGATCGGCGATCGCACGCGATGCCCGTAATTTCCTGCAAAGTCCGCGCGCCACATGAACCACTAACTTAGAGTTAATAGTTGCTCTACGAGGTCGTGTCGCGACCGAAACGCGGTGAGCCGGGGGTCGGTACCCGTCACTCATCGGCACCATCGGGATCGCACTCGATTTCGATCGCGTCATCGTCAGCTTCCGCGACCGCGAGATTGGTGATTGGTTCGTCTAATAGTTCGGTCAGCGTCGCGGCTATCTCGCGGATATCGACTTGACCAGTCACTACGTCAGAAGTCAGGCGCGTGCGGAACTCAACAAGTAGCTCAATCTCTTTGCGGGTTCGAGCAGCGATCTCACGATCTTTCTGCTCGAAGTCTGCCAGTTCAGCCAGTATCGACTTCTGTTCCACAAGTGGTGGAACTGGCAAGGCTATTCGACCGAAGTTTTCCGAATAGAGTCTCATGAAGCCGGACTCGCCCGTCCCGAGACCTGAGGACTGTCGTCGGAATTCAGCCATAGCGGCGCGGGTCTTAACCAGGCGCAAGTAGAAGCGCCCGTCAACTGATTCTGACACTTCCATTGTCGAGTAATCGGGGCTTACCAGCCCGTCGTTGGCGGAGATAGCGAACAATCCTGAAGCGGCTCGCATTCTATTCATCACGAAGTGGCCGGCCGCCACCTTCTTATACTTAACTAGCGCCTCGGGCCCGATGGGGCGGGCCGAAAAATCGGCGTGGAACACCAGCCCGGCAGCAGCCCGGAGGGATAGAAGTGGTTCAAGGCCAGTCCCGGACCTTGTGTCGAATTCGTTGAATATGTGCTTAGCTCGGTGGACAGCCCAATGCGCAGGAATCTTTCCGAGCCAGGGGATACCCGAGTCCTTGAGCGGCACGGACGGGTCGAGGCCGCGAGTGACGGCCTGCTGGATGGCGGCCTGCTTCTGCTCCTCAAGTAGCGCGATGAGTTTACGCTTGGCGGCAATAGTTCGATCGATTCGCGCGTGCGCGTGCGCGAGGTACTTGACGATGGCGACCTGCTCGTCGCGGGATGGCACCGGCAGCGTCAGCTGCTTAAGCGCGCCAACGCTCACGTGCACAATGATGTCGCCGCGACCTCGTTGGCTTTTCTGAGCTACCGCACGCGGGGTAGTTAACGCGTAGCCCAAGAATTCAGGGAGCACGGCTGACGAGGGAGTTAGAACCGCAG
>Ga0307487_1001937_pt1 | contig 13980 bp, 15 predicted proteins | sample CBIW12metaG_FD_203665 | JGI IMG/M metagenome (GOLD analysis project Ga0307487, IMG submission 203665) | Sea-ice brine microbial communities from Beaufort Sea near Barrow, Alaska, United States - CBIW 1.2 | ecosystem: Environmental > Aquatic > Marine > Coastal | place: USA: Alaska | collected... | reverse complement strand
CCGGTTCCTTTGGCTCGTTTCTTCGGTGCAGGCTTCTTCTGCTGCTCCACGGCGCAGGACAGCTCTTCCTGTACCGACTGGGTGACGCCGAGCTCAAACAGATACATCTGGCCATCAGCGGCACTGCTGTTGCGTTTCTCGCTCTTAAACCCAAAAATATACTTGCGGAGTTTATCCCGCTCAAAACCCAGATCGGCGATCACATGGTCTTTTTCAACAATAATCCCTTCTTTTTCGGCAAGAATCTCTTCTTTTTCAACAATAATCCCTTATTTTTCAGCAAGAACCTCTTCTTTTTCGGACAGCACCAACAAGGTCTCTTCATACAGTTTTTTGTAGTCCGTCTCCTTGTTTTCCATAGCCTAAATATAAGCTAAAAAAGTGGCTTAAACAGTATTTAAAGCCACTTTTTACACAAAATAAACAGACTATTTTCGAGCGCTATTTAAGGGGTCATAGCGCTTTCTGTAGCTCACCGAAACCAGCCTTACCCCCTGTAAAAGCAGGCTGAGTTGACCGCTGGTGACTGCGTTTCCCCGCAGCACAGGACGTTCAAAAGTACCCTGTTCAAGCTTTTTGATGTACATGGCAAAACCGTCCCGGTCCCACTGCAGAAACCGGATCTGGTTGGAACGCTTGCCCAGGAAAACGAATACGTCGCCGTTCATCGGATCAAAACCAAGCTTGTTACCCACAAGCCCGGCAAGCGAGTTGATCCCAAAACGCATGTCGGTAGGTTCATGGTACAAGAAGTACCTGACAGAACTTGATAGCGCCAGCATCAGCTCACCAACTCACGCACGGTAACCACATCCACAGCCCCAAACAGTTCCACACAGATCCCCCAGGGATAGCTGATCCGGGCTACCGGACTTGCCCTGGGATGATCCATCGGAATAATTGAAAACGGGGAAGGGAAAGATGTAGGAACAGTATCGGAGTCAAACTTCTTACACCAATAATGGAATGTTGCTTTGGGTATGCCTTCTGATGCGGCAAAGGTTACCTTGGTCTTACCGGATTCCTGCCACTTACAATACAGGGAATAACATGCTTCGTTGCTTGCCTTTTTCATCCTGCAACTTTAAGCATTCAGGAAACCACTCGCAATATGGGGTTGGTCGGATGGATACGAATATGTAACATCCCAATCGATGATGCAATCCAAGGAATCTATTCGGGAATTTGGGATTTTTATGTGTTAGAGAATACGATAGAAATTCCAGTGAGTATCTGCACATTCAATGAATCGGAAAACTTTCTGACTTCCAAAGGTCACGGTTACCTTCACAAGGTATTAAAGAAGCTGCCAGAGTGCACTTTTGCATGAAATCATCCTAAATTAGAAGATATTGAGATTATTTTTCGACTCGTTTCTCTACATAAAAAGTAGAGCATCGAAATTATCCGGGTCACATTAGGTTGCCTTATGTACAAATTTTTGAGATGGAAGTGGTAGCGAAACAATGATTTCTTTGGGGGTCTAAAATCTAAACTCAAACATTCCTGTGATAGTAAATGGCGTACCAGGTGTAAATGCAATCTCATCTACAGGAGCGGTTTCTCCCTGCAGTTGAGTCAGCGTAGCAAACTGTGTTTCGTTCCATTCCGCGTTGAGCAAGTTAAGAATCTTAATGCCGACATTGAAATTTTTCCACTTATAGCCGACATTCGCATCCACCACAGTATATCCTTGTGCCACGATAGAGTTATCCTCATTGGCTGGCCTATCGCTAATATATCTCAAATTAAGAGTGCCATAATATCCATCAGGATGAATCACCGTAAGTCCAGATGTCAGCATTAGGTTTAAGGCGAGCGGAATATAATTTTGCCCAGGTTCTTCATCCACAAATCTGCCGTGAGCGTAATTTGCATCCATATTCCAATATAGCCAATCCAACGGCTGATAGCGCAAGGTTAATTCCAGGCCTTGACGCTGGCTCTTGCCGCTCGGCTCCAGGACCCCTTCATCTCCCAAATAGACAAATTCCTGTTGCATGTACAGGTACCAACAAGTGGCATTAATCAAAAGTCTAGGATAAGGCTTCCAGATCATGCCCAAATCCGACCCATAGGCAGCTGGAAGTATTTGATCTCCTTTCTGTGCAACCACAACGCGGGTATCATTGGAATGAAACCCTTTACCAACTTTCAAATAAAACTGCATGTTTTCATTTTTATGATAGATCACATTGAGTTTTGGACTTATGATGGCTTTGTTTTGAGCCTGAGTTTGGTAGATAGGAGAGATTTTATCATTGTATTGAAAATCAAAATAGTCAACCCTCAGGGATGGATTGATTCTCCAGTACCCAAAGTCAAAATTCAGATTAGCATAGGCTCCAAGGTTGGTTTCACTAATATCTCCTAGCTGGATAGAGTCTAAGACTGTAGTTCTATTGAGTGTAGGAGAAAGTTCTGAGTCATTTGTCTGGTCATTTCTAAGGCTCACACCAAGTTGAAAATCTCCTTTGGCAAAGCTTCTCGCATATTCACTTTGGAAGCCCACTAGGTTTCTATCTTCCTTTTGCTTGATCTGATCGCCGTTTATAGGATCATGGAGGAAAAAGGTAAAGTTTGAATATAACTCAAAATAATACTTGGCGAAATACAACTTATTCTGAATGAACGAGTTAGCATCTAATGTTTTTTTATAATCCAAAACCACATTAGTTCTGCTGGTATTTCCTCCTTCTGTATCATCTATTGCACCAAACCTGCCAATCAACCCACTATCTACTGCACGCTTGGGAATCTGTCCGGAGGCATCCCATTTACTGATGAAATGAGAAAATTGCACTCCAAAGATATCGCTTGAATTCACCTTGACAGTATATTTACCAAATAGATTAATTCTATTAAAATTCTGAGGACTATCGAATGGACCTTCAGTGCCTAAAAAGTCGCTTGCAATATATCCGTGGCTATTTTCACCTCCATTAATTTTGAACATCCCCATCAATCGTTGGGTATTGAACTGTCCAGCTTCTAGCTTGATAGAACTCTGATCAATTTGATCTTTTGTATTGCGACTGACATATCCCGAAGTGTTGAAGTTACCCTGATTGGCATAGTAGGGCCCCTTTCCATAGCCGACTTTTTCTATAGTTTCTGGAATGACATAATGCAAATCAGAATATCCCTGTCCATGGGGATGGGAGACCATATTTACAGGCACTCCATCTACGTTTATGGCGATGTCGGTACCGTGATCATTGTCAAAGCTTCTCAAGAATATTTACTCTGCTTTTCCTCCGCCTGCATGCTGACCGATAAATAATCTTGGAACCTGTCTTAGAAGTTCTTGAGATGAATTCACCGGATTCGTTCGACTTTCATATCCGGCAATAATATTTAATGCATCTGCTTTAGGAGAAATAGTGACTTGATCCAATGAAACTGATTTTTCCTTGAGCAGAATTTCTAGAGATTTTGACAGGTTGTTGAGCACTATTATTTTACTCTCATATTCGAAATTATAGATACTCAGAGAGTCACCAATACTAACATTTTGGAGAGTAAATTGTCCATTTACATCTGGGTCTGCATGTAGATTAGTAGAAAGATTCAGAATCTGAACACCTTCCAGAGGATTTCTTCTTGTATCTAAAATAGTCCCATTTAAACTTTGCCTGCAAACGGAAAGCTGAATAAACGTAACCAAGAATACTAAAGTAAGAGCCTTATAGGGAGATATAAATTGTCTCATATTATCGTAAATACGAATTCTTGTTTTAAAAATAGCCGATCAACTCAGCTAAAACAGGGAGTCGTAGCCAATAAAAAATAACCAAAAGGTCCCTGAAAGAATCAATGTGTTGGTAAACAAGTTGGTTCCTCAGAGACCTGATTGAAATGTGAAAGGCTAGTTAGGATTTAGTGGAGCTATTTATTTTGATTGGGACTTTTTGAACCAATAACACTATCCAGGTCGCTAATACAAATGGGAACGTATAGGGAGGAATTCCTAAGTCTAACATCGCTATGTAAATTAATACACTCAAAGAACAACTAAGTGCGACTGCCAAGCCATCACGCCTTTTCGAACCTGAAAATACGATGGCACATAGAATTGCATTGAATCCTAAAAGGCCTTGAAATATGGAAAAATTATCAAGTTTCAGAATATGAGCCACAAGGATTGCAATGATAGATCCTACTACTCCATAAACCCCAACAAGCGGATCATTTATATATACCCCTAATAGAAATAGAAATCCAGTGAGCACACTTCCCTGAAATATGATTTGTCCATAACTCTGAAGTGAATTTAAAAACTCATCATCTCCTAAGTCATCTATATCATCCAAACGATCATCCCACTGATCGATATACACTTCGTAACTACTCTCCTGTTCTACTTCGTCATCCTCGTCGTCCTGGTCATCGTCCTGGTCATCGTCTTGGGAGTGGACCTCTTCATTTTGAATTGTAGAAAGAGATGGACTTTTTTGCGAAAGGGTAGTCATCGCTTTTTCAGGCTCAACTATACCGATGGTAGTAGCTGCTTCTATTAGGTAGCTTCCAATAGCGGTGACAAATATCCAGGAAGCAACAATGAAAGGAAAAGTAAATACCCTCCAGCCCTTTGTGATAGCAAAATGCATGAAGTAAGTGGACAAAGCTGAAGCAGCTATGATAATCAGAAAGGCTGTAAAACCAAATCCATATCCTAAAACCACCGCTGTGCCTACTAAGGCACCATTGAAGCCATAAAGCCCCATTTCCCATTCTTTCCTAAATGATTTGAAGGTATATCCGATGATCGTACCGACTAGTGTGCCTACGGTCAGCCCAACTCCCATCTGCCATGAACTATAGTAAACTCCCAACACAAACAGCGCTCCGGTAATGGCATTTTCTTGAAGCATAATCTGAGCTACGCCCCTCAAGAATACTTGCCCAAATGTTTTAAAATCAAATGAATCCATAATGAAAGTTATTACCAGTTTAAAAATATCATTCCCATACCGCAAATAGCTATCGATACACCAGAAATGGGTGTCATGTATTTTTCAAGCCATTCCGTATTAAAGAATTTGAAGCCAGAATAAATCAAAATCACCACCGCCACCATAGTGAGCAGCGTGAAAATCAGGAATACCCCTATCAAAGCAACCATATTGAAAGAGGACTGCTGCACAGCAGGAAAGGTCATCAGGGGGAATAAAGACTCACAAGGACCTAAGAGAAACACGATAAACAAGATCCACGGAGTCACTTTCTTACGATTGACAGGATAGGTCATTTCTTGATGATCATGCTCAAAAACATAGACCGAACCATCATCATATACATCGAAATGTTTGTGCTTTTTATTCCGATAAACTCCATATATCCCATACAGAAAATACAAAATGCCAAACACAAACAAGGTCCAACTTGCTACTCCCCCTCTCAAATCATTTAAGAAACCCATTTTAGCAAATGAAAAACCTAATGCAGCTCCTGTAAAAGCAATCAAAACGGAAGTAAGCACATGGGCTACCCCGCACAACACTGTCCAAAACAATATCCTGGGCAGCTTCCATCCTTTGGACTTTCCAATTGCAATAAAAGGAATGTAATGATCAGGTCCTGACACGGTGTGTAGAATGCTTACCGAGATGGCGGTTCCCAAAAGAATGCTTAATTCTGTTTGCATAATTCTGTTTCTCTAGCGTTGATTAAAGCGTCTTCTTCTTTTCGGATTTCAGTGAAAATCTTAAATATTTTTTCACCCCCGTAGGCAAGTATTCTAAGCAAATAAGCATTGTCTCTAATTTTAGAAATTCCAAAATCTAAGCCCTCTGCCTTTTCTAGAGAAGTATAAATCTTTTCAATCCGTTCGGTAATATCCGTAGCGGATGCAATGAAAAATAAGCTTCCCTGATGGGTGTAAGATTCATATAACCCAAAATCTTTTATGTTGATTTTCTGGGGTTCTACATACAGATTATCCTTAAAGACCAATTCATTATCAACATATACTTTTGTTAAACTATGGTGCTTTTTAAAGGTGAATTCCTCGCTTCCTTCCATGAATTTTCTTCCACAGGTCAAAATTTCTCCCCAAAGCAACGTACTGCTAGAAGTTAAATGAATGATGTTTTCAGCATAGTACTTCGCTCCCCCATGAGGTACTACCGGATGGGGAGCATGACTGAAATAGGCATTTTCCCCAACCTTAATATTCATCACTTGATTAGTACCACCTTCGGAAACGTAGATACGCTGATATGCCTGAGTTTGAAGATTCAAGTAGGTATCAGCAATTACCTCGATGGCAATATCATAGGTATCATTATTGAGCATCCCAGGGGAAGAACTCATAACCATCACTTCGAGTAAGGGATTCTTTTTGTTTTCACGAACTTCTACCAATTTAAAAGGCGTAGTAAAAAAGGCCTCCTTTAAAATAGTCTGTTCCCTAAGTCCAGTTTTCAGACTGTATTTTTCCATTATCTAATCAAATCAGGTTCCACTGCCTCTTCTTCTACCAACGCATATTTTTTGATCCATTGGATTACTGATTGCAAACCATCGTCATTCATCATATTAGTAAAAACAAATGGTGCTCCATTTCTCATTCTTTTAGAATCGCTTTCCATCACGCTTAAATCCGCCCTAACCATTGGTGCTAAATCGATTTTGTTGATAATCAACAAGTCAGATCTGGTAATTCCAGGACCTCCCTTTCTAGGAATTTTTTCTCCCTCAGCTACAGAGATGATAAATATGGTGATGTCAGCCAGATCAGGACTGAATGTGGCGGAAAGATTATCTCCTCCACTTTCTATAAATACAATCTCGATATCTGGATGTCTTTCTACCATTTCGTCCACCGCTTCCAGGTTCATACTTGCATCCTCACGAATGGCGGTATGCGGACATCCACCGGTTTCTACTCCGATAATTCTATCTTCGGGGAGCAGGGAATTTTGGCAGAGAAACTGCGCATCTTCTTTGGTGTAAATGTCATTTGTGATCACACCAATACTATAATCCTGAGCCATCATTCTTGTCAAGCGTTCAATTAAGGCTGTTTTCCCAGATCCTACCGGACCAGCCACGCCAATTTTGACATATTTTCTATCTTCCATTGAATTAGATAATTAGGGTGATTAAGACATATATAATCTTGAATAAAGGCGCTCGTGTTGCATGCACTTTATATCCAGCGCGGGATTGCATATCCCAAGCATGGCTTTATCCAAAACCAATGTTTCTTCTGTTAATAACTTTATTAGAGGGTGTAAGCCGTAGAGTATTCTTTGGCCATCGATTTGACCTAGAGGTACCAGCTTGACAGCATTTGTCACCAAGGATACTGCCGCATTGTAATAGAATGAGTTGACACAGGAGCTGAGATCTACTCCTAAAATTGAAGTAATTAAACCATAGACTACCGCATAATGTCCTGCTATTTCTTTGGCTTTTACTTTCTGGAAAAACTCAGTTACTAACTCATTATCGATCAGCTGACTGTAAATTTTTAATATTCGGGTTCCCAATTTGACACTTCCCTCTCTGACTTCTCTGGGAGATTTTAACGCAGAAATTTCATTATCAATAGCAACTAGTTCTTCCATCAAATTATCCGAGGCGTATTCATGCGCCACCTTCACGGTCAAACTATCATTATATTTATAATTGTTCTTGAGCATGCTCTGGATAAACAATTCCGTGGTGGTAGCGTCTTTTACGAGCCGCTGCTGTACGTAGGTTTCTAATCCGTTGGAATGGGAAAAACCTCCTATCGGCAAGGTAGGATCAGCAATATGAAGGATGTTGAGCAAACTATTGGCTGTCATTTCCTTGGGTGAGTGTAACGTCATTATTTTTATAATTTGAATGGTGGTTACAATAGCTTAATCGCGATCAAGCCATCAAACCGCTTGCTAAGTGGGCTAGCAATAGCTCCCACAGATAAGTCGATGGAATAGGTTGGAGTAATTTGAAATTTTTTAGATCCAGTTATTCCAAATTCAGTGAACCCATGAGATTCAGTGGAGTCAAATGTCCCATAGAAATTAATTCCATCTACGTCATTCAACACCAACCCGTAAGAGCTGAAGAAATCAACGCCCACGCTTTCATTGACTTTTAGCAGGTAATCAACCTTAAAGTAAGTGGAATACCTATTCTGGTAATCATCTCTTACGTAGCTCCCATCTCTGCCAAAAATGATGGTAGCAAGAAAGAAAGACAAGGGGATTTTTTTCAAGGTATAGCCGAAGTCAAGATCAATAAAGTGCTGTGTTTCTGGATTTTTGAAATTAAAGAAATCCCGACTACGATTAGGAGCTACTCCAGAATAGGTATATACATCCCAAAGAGAAATATTAAAATTACCCCAATCATACTTTACATAATAACTGGCATTCTTATATCCTGAGCTAATGAAAGATTGCCCTGTCCAAAACCCAGCTGTAAAGCCTTTTTTGGCATAGGTCATTTCTGCAATTATCAAAGGTGCTGGAGTCTGCTCCGGTGTAGAAAACACAGAAAGTGGCGCTCCTCTCCAATAGAACATGTTTTGAATTGAAAGACTAAGATCCACCTTGCCATGATCCGAATCTGATTCTTGAGCGTGTATTGAAGAAAAACAAAACACAAGCAAAAAGGCAAACGCAATACGATAGTGATTATTCATAGGTGCAGAAATTAATCCAGTCTCCCTCTACCCCATAGGATAAAGAGAGACTGAAATGTGTAAGTTATTCTTTGGAGGTAAGTTCGAGAATTTTAGAAAACAGCGATCCCCCCTGTCTTCCATGCTGATGGGGCTCTACATTTGCCTTTAGCATGTTCAGAAGCTTACAGTGCACTTTAGAAACCTGATAACCTGTCGCCACCATCAATCTCTCCAATGGTTTTTCGTAAGGAACCAGCACTTTATCATCTTGAATAAACAGCGGCAGATGCTTGTTTCCTATTTCATAGCAAACCGTACCCATTTCATAAATATTTCTGGGTAAAATCTCTATTGCATCACAGGGATTAACAGTGATTACCACTACTTTATGCTCATCTAAATACACGATGTCACCTTCCAACAATCTGCTTCCCTCGCGCAAAAATTTCATCACCACTTCCTGGCCTCCAATCGACTTTTTTCTCATGATTCGCTTGGGAGTTTCAAACCATTCCAGTGGCAATTCATCTAGTTGCCTATCGCCTACTTCAAAGCTTTTTATATTGCCTAGTACTTCTTTACAGATCATAGTTGAATTAAACTGGTAGTATCAGATTGAGGTTAGAACAAGAAATATCTCTGAGCCAAAGGCACTACTTCGAGTGGCTCGCAGGTAAGGACTTTACCTTCTATAGAAACCTCATAGTTTTCAGGATTTACATCTATCACCGGCGTTGCATCATTGTGGATTAGGTCTTTCTTACCCACATTCCGGCAGTTTTCAACAGGAAGGACTTGCTTCTCCAACCCATATTTTTCCACGATATTATTTTCCAAACTAACCTTTGAAACGAAAGTAGCCGAGGTCTTTTTCAAAGCAACTCCATAAGCTCCAAACATATTTCTCATCATCACGGGCTGAGGGGTAGGAATGGAAGCATTTGGATCCCCCATTTTACTGGCTGCGATCATACCACCTTTGATTATCATCTCTGGTTTCACACCAAAGAATGCTGGCTTCCAGATCACTAAATCCGCTATTTTCCCAGGCTCAACTGAACCTACATATTTGGAAATCCCGTGGGAAATAGCCGGATTGATGGTGTATTTAGACACGTATCTTTTTACTCGGAAATTATCAGCTTCTCTGGACTTATCTTCCTCCAAGAACCCTCTCTGAATTTTGTTTTTATGAGCAGTCTGCCAAGTTCTAGTGATCACTTCGCCTACTCTACCCATCGCTTGGGAATCTGAACTCATCATGCTGAATATTCCCATATCCTGAAGAATATCTTCCGCAGCAATAGTCTCTTTTCGGATTCTGGAATCGGCAAAGGCTACATCTTCTGGAATGGACTTACTCAAATGGTGACATACCATAAGCATATCCAAGTGCTCATCAATGGTATTGACTGTATAAGGCCTGGTTGGATTGGTGGAGCTAGGAAGTACGTTTGGAAAAGATGCTATCTTGATAATATCAGGTGCGTGACCTCCTCCAGCGCCCTCAGTGTGGAAAGTATGAATCGTACGACCATTGATTGCCTTTACGGTATCTTCTAAAAAGCCCGCCTCATTCAACGTATCGGTATGGATAGCTACCTGCACATCATATTGATCCGCTACTTTGAGTGACGCATCTATTACCGCAGGAGTAGCTCCCCAGTCCTCATGGATTTTCAATCCTAAAGCACCCGCTTTAATCTGCTCTACCAAGGGTTCGGTAGTAGAGCAATTGCCTTTTCCAAAGAACCCTATGTTCATTGGGAAAGCTTCTGCAGCTTGAAGCATTTTTTCAATATTCCAAGCACCTGGAGTTACTGTAGTAGCATTTGTACCATCAGCTGGGCCAGTTCCTCCGCCTATCATAGTTGTAATGCCACTATATAATGCATGCTCAATCTGCTGTGGACAGATGAAGTGAATGTGTGCGTCGATTCCACCAGCGGTTAAAATATGACCCGCACCTGAGTGAACTTCGGTGGATGCACCAATAATCATATCTGGACTTATGCCATCCATAATATCTGGATTTCCAGCTTTTCCTACCCCGACAATTTTCCCGTCTTTGATTCCTACATCACCTTTCACAATTCCCCAGTGATCAATTACGACAATATTTAAAATCACAAAATCAAGAACTCCCTCATCACGTAATTTTGTGGAAGATTGAGACATTCCATCACGAACAGTTTTCCCCCCTCCAAATTTGCTTTCTTGACCATAATGATCACTGTTGAAATCCTTTTCGATTTCAATGAATAATTCTGTATCTGCCAGTCTTACTTTATCACCAACAGTAGGTCCATAAATATTGGCGTATTTGATTCTATCTACTTTGAAGCTCATAGTTATAGGGTTTTGAAGTGTTCAACATTCATATTTTTTAGGGCCTTGTCCAGACTTCCGGGGTCCGTGGTACTTCCTTGAGTGAGGTTACTTGCTCCGAAGGCATTTCGCTTTCCGCCTAGGTCAATAAGACTAATTTCCATTGACTCACCCGGTTCAAATCTTTTGGCTGTACCGGCCAAAATATCCATTCGCTTCCCAAATGCTTTGGCTCTATCAAATGACATTTGCTTATTTACTTCGAAAAAATGAAAATGAGACCCAACTTGAATTGGTCGATCTCCAGTATTTGTCACTTCCAACGTAATGCTTTCTTGACCAGCATTACATTCAATTTGTTCTTGTTTTAGAATATATTCTCCAGGAATCATATCGGTGTTAGTTAAGGTTAGCGAATTGGATTGTGTACTGTGACTAGCTTACTTCCATCAGGGAAAGTAGCTTCGATCTGAATGTCATGAATCATCTCAGCGATTCCTTCCATTACGTCTTCCTTAGTAAGGAATGTGGCTCCAGTCTGCATCAGTTCTGCTACAGATTTACCATCGCGAGCCAGTTCGTGCAGTCTAGCACTAATTAGGGCGATAGATTCGGGGTAATTCAGTTTTACACCGCGTGCTTTTCGTTTTTCCGCAAGTTCCCCTGCTACAAAAAGCATCAGTTTTTCAGTTTCTCTTGAAGTTAACTTCATGTTAAGCTATTTTAAAGTAATAATTAGGTATGGGATAGGCTTTAAATAATCATCTATAACAATATGATATATAACACCTTGACTAATAATAAAGGATTAGGAATAACAGAAATAGATAGAACTTAAGACCACGATAGAATTAAGTTCTTCTAATAAATACGTTGAGAATAAAAGATATTCATCGCCAAAAAATACAGGCGAATTTCTCTTTGAGAGAGAACTAAATAAAAATTTTCAATCTGTGAAAGAGAAGAAAAAGTTTACCAGATGAAATAAATATATGGTTTTTAATGCTGTCAGATCCCAGACTTATAGTCAACCAGTTTAATTTTGTATTAAAAACAAAATTTTGTTTCGAGAAGAATTCTAAAGAGGCTTTTTCTTCGAAGGAAGAGATAAATTCTATGCGATCGAAATGCGGAAATTCATCCACTGCATTAATAAAAATCTGATTGAATTCTTGAATTGAATCAGACAAATCACTTACGACATCCTCAAAATCAACTGTTACGTTATTCGTTTGTTCATGAGAATTTGCGAATGAAACTTCAGTAAAAGACAAAACCGAAAAGAACAGAATTACCCCAAAGAACAGGTTTAGGCAAGTACCGAATTTCGGTAAGCCCGTTCTTAGAATAATAGTTACGTCATTTCGCAAAACAGTTATGTATTTAGTTTTAACCTTTCATTCGTAAAATTGGACGGCAATCTAGTCAAACTGATAGCTTCAAAAATTGTTTTGCGGAAAAAAATTACTAATTATTCTTAAAAATTATTTTTAAAGATATTCACGCAATCATGTCAGGAACAAAATAATCTATGGCTATTATTGGCCTACTTCAGTAAGCTCAGTAACCGAGATAGTTGCCTTGATCGAATGCATAGTCGGGCTCACTTACCAGATCCCAAAATATATTTTTCATAAAATCATCAAGCATATATATCAAAAAGCAAGGGTAGAATTGAAATACAATGAGCCAATATTTTGCCTGTTCATAGATTCAATCTTGAACCCACAAATTCTACCACTTGGCAAAATGAGTCTTTTCTCTTAGATTTTAAGTTTTCTAAATGACATAGGTGGATTGAATCCTAGTTCCATTTAAAACACATGGAGTGATCTAAAAATAACTACAGCTTGTTACCTGCTGGCTCTATTGATCAATTTCAATTGTATTGCTTTGATCTTTATTTGATAATCCGAGTTTTGTCCAATAACTTTTTGCTGGTGTTTCTGTTGGATACCAGTTTCGATCGGTTTTTACTATTATCAAAAGTCCGCTTTCATCTCCGATTGCAGTAAATATTTCACTATTTTGGTTTTTTTCAAACAAGTTAAGTCCATATTTTTGAATTAATTGATTTCCAAATTCCAATGGGTTGTCTTTAACAATTCCGATTTCACTAATATTTAAAATCTGCTCATTACTGAAAGTTTCTGTTTCGAAGTTATTAATGCCTTTTCTGGCTATGAATTCCAACAGGTTGTCATTGTTGTCATAAAAATATACTGCGTTCGCATTCCAGGATTCAAATTTAGTTATCAAAACATCATCTTCTTTTTTGATTAATTCAATTCTATTTTCACACCATTTGATCACTTCGTTTAATTTATTTTCAGGTATATTAAAAGCTAAATGATAAACTGGTTTTATTTTTTTTGGATTTCTACAAATTTAAGTATTGATAATCCGATTTTTATAGTTATAGATTTAGAATCACATTCCGTAATAGGAAGGTTCAACACATTTTCGTAAAACACCCTTGTTGTTTTTAATTTTTTAGTTATAATTTCAATATTGTCTAAATTCATTTTCGATTGTTTTATTTTGATTTCAGTTAACGTTTGGTATACGATTTGTTTCGCGGTTAAGCAACTAATTTAATAAATATAAACCGACTAGAAAATCCGCGAAGATTTTCGTAAGCAAGCCAGAACTAGCAATAAATTATATACTGTGTTGCACTAAACCTACGGTAGTTTCAAAAGCAATCCGAAAGAGGTGACTTTTTAGTCGAGTAGGTAAGAGGAATTTCACCTCAAACCTCTCACAGCATCGTGCGTGATAGTCTCCCATCACACGGCGCTTCCGAAGTTAGGCTTCCGTGATTTACCATTTCCAGGTGGCTGTAAAGTCCAATGGTATCCATCCGAGCATCCCATATGTTTTGGATTAGGAATTGTAAGGAATTCGTATCCATCCGAGCATCCCATATGTTTTGGATTAGGAATTGTAAGGAATTCAGTTAATTCTGTGCTGGTTCCAATTAGAGGGTAGAAGTTGATAAAGGTCTTTTTGTTTATGGCTCTGGATTCGTT
>Ga0307487_1001935_pt1 | contig 13984 bp, 14 predicted proteins | sample CBIW12metaG_FD_203665 | JGI IMG/M metagenome (GOLD analysis project Ga0307487, IMG submission 203665) | Sea-ice brine microbial communities from Beaufort Sea near Barrow, Alaska, United States - CBIW 1.2 | ecosystem: Environmental > Aquatic > Marine > Coastal | place: USA: Alaska | collected... | reverse complement strand
CGTTGTACCTCGGTCGACGTTGTACCTCGGTCGACGTTGTACCTCGGTCGACGTTGTACCTCGGTCGACGTTGCAACGGTGGAGTGAAAACGCTGGGGCGCACCGAGCAGCACCCCAGCGTTTGATTGTGAGAGCCAGTGTGGCTCATAGCGATTCGCGCGCTAGCTGGCGGGCGTCAATTGGATCGGAACTCGCGGATTGCCGTCGCCGGTATCAAATTGGAGGATGGGTCCGTCGGCACCGCACTCATACGGCGCCGAGTTGATGGGGGCACTCGACAAGAAATCACCAAAGAGGTCGGTGCCATCCATACTGATCCCGGATACCGTGACAGACACCGCGACGTCGCTGACATCATGCGAGGTCGTAACTTCGGTCTCGCTGGCCGTGTAGTCGCCCGAGATGCCGCCCGTGATGCTGCCCTTGCCATCCGCCCCGGCGGCGTGCAGAAGGATCGCGAAGTCTGGTCTGTAGGTATAGGTCGTGTCGGCAAACGACAACCCAGTGCCGCCCTCGACCGTGATGTCGACGCCACTGTTGGACTCGCTGACAGCCGAATAGAAAGCCTGCATCTGGTCCTCTGCGATGTACCAGTCGCCGATCAGACACTCTGGGCCACTGGCCGACTTTTCCTCGGCGGGCTCTGAGACGCTCGCATCCGGTGCAGCATCGGGGGTTGCTGACTCGGACGCGGGCGACATGCATGCGCTCAGCGCGCCAACACCCAGCATGCTCAGCACGGTAATAGCGAACACGCGATGCGACTCGATACTCATCGTGACTCCTCGGCGATCGACCAACTGTGCCTAGTGTAGTGAGCCGCCCAATTGCTACTGTAAGTAGTTTTTACCTAGTTCGTGACAGCGTTCAAGGCGCGAAAGCCACCACTGCGTTCGCTCAGGATTAGCAGCCCAGCGAGTGAGAAGTGCTTCGTCGGCATCCACTCGTCGAACCTCGATCCGACCGCCACGTGCGCGCAACGGAGACGCGGTGACATCTGCCGCGAGGAGGGATGCTGTCGCGAGCCCACAATCGAAGTCGAGTGGGTTAATCGCGGCAGCTAAATGCGCACCCATCGAAAGCCCCACCGAGGTCTCGAGCGCGCTAGAAACCACAACCGGCAGTCCGGCGTGGGCAACAACGCTGAGGGCGCGAGAAATGCCGCCAGACGGTTGTGCTTTGATTACGAGCAAATCGGCGGCACCAGCCCTCGCAACAGCAAGGGGATCCTCTGCCTTGCGAACGCTTTCGTCTGCTGCCAGCGGGATGCCCATGTAGGAAATGCGGCCGCGCAACTCAGCCATCTCCTCAACACTGGCACACGGTTGCTCCACATACTCAAGGTCGAACTTTGCGAGGGCATGAACGGCACGCTCAGCTTCATCGACCGTCCACGCCCCATTCGCATCAACGCGGATGCGACCTGCTGGCCCCATGACGCGACGCACCTCGGCAACGCGGGCGACGTCATCCGCGAGAGTATGGCCAAGTTCGGCAACTTTAACCTTTGCTGTTCGGCAGCCATCGAAGCGTTCGAGCACGGCTTCGACAAGCTCTGCATTCACCGCGGGAACCGTTGCGTTAACAAAAATGTGGTCACGCACCAGCGGGGGAGTCTCGTTCCAGGCGTAGTCGATGGCGGCCATCAGCCACGTAGTCGCCTCCGCATCGTCATACTCGACGAAGGGGGAGAACTCGCTCCACCCTTGGGGGCCGCGAAAAAGCAGTGCTTCACGCTGATCGATGCCCCGAAAACGGGAGGTCATGGGAAGAGACACCACGTGAGCGGTCTCGAGAATTTCGTTCGCTGAAGGGAACATGTTCCCAGTCTGACAAGTTCCACCGTCAGTTAGGGTAATTGCGTGACTAATCCGGGTGATATTGAACGTGTTGCAACCAAAGTCGTGCCGTACTACGTTGTGGGCGTTGTCGACGACGAGCCGGAAGTTTCGACCGAACTGCCCGAGCCCGAGACTGTCGACCACGATAAAGTCGTCCGCCGGCCCCGTCCGACCTGGGTTGGCTTCATCGCCGCCGTACTCGGTCTAGCAACGCTCGTGCTCTTCATCGTGGCGATGCTTGTGGCCACCGGGGGAGATTTTCCTGCGGGAACCTTACTCGGCTACGTCACCGTCGTCGTATCGATTTCCGCCGCCGTCACCGCCGTCATCAGCCTCATTCTGGGTTTGCAGCGACGCTGGGCAGCGTTGGGATTGGCTGTGGCGATCCTCGCCAACCCCATCGTGCTTGTCACAGTATTTCGCTTCTTCGGGAGCTAACGAAAGCTGGGCATCCACGGTCGGGCATCAGGCAGCCACACGCGCCGATCGCTAGGGTAGAACCATGGCGCTGGTTTCAGAAATTTTTGACGAAAAGTTGTGGCGATCAGTCGCCGGATTCGATGACCTCACAGATGTCACCTACCACCAGGATGTGACCGGCACGGTCGCGCGCATCGCCTTCGACCGCCCCGAGGTGCGAAACGCATTCCGCCCCCACACCGTCGACGAGTTGTATCAAACGCTCGACGATGCACGGCAGAATCCGCGCATCGGTGTCGTACTTCTGACCGGCAACGGGCCGAGCGAAAAAGATGGTGGCTGGGCATTCTGTTCTGGCGGCGACCAGCGCATCCGCGGTCGTGCCGGCTATGAGTATGACGGCCAGGCCGGCGCAACGAACCCCACCGCAGCAAGCGCCGCCGAAGCTGCTGATGTTTCGGAGAAAGGCGCAGCGGCCGATGCTGCCGCTGCCGCTGCCGCTGCCGCTGGAGCACGCCGAGCCGCAGCCGGGCGCCTCCACATTCTTGAAGTGCAGCGCCTCATCCGTTTCATGCCCAAGGTTGTCATTGCTGTCGTTCCCGGCTGGGCTGCTGGCGGCGGTCACTCACTGCACGTCGTCTGCGACCTCACCATCGCTAGCGCCGAGCATGCACGCTTCAAGCAGACAGATGTTGATGTTGGGTCTTTCGACGCCGGCTACGGCAGCGCATACTTCGCCCGCCAAGTCGGCCAAAAGTTTGCCCGCGAAGTGTTCTTCCTTGCCCGCGAATATGATGCTCAGCGCGCCCTCGACGCGGGAGCGATCAACGCTGCCGTGCCCCACGCCGAGCTCGAAGCGACGGCCTATGAATGGGCGCAGACGATCATGACCAAGTCGCCCACCGCCATCCGGATGGTGAAATTTGCCCTCAATGCTATTGATGACGGACTTGTTGGTCAGCAAGTATTTGCCGGAGAAGCAACCCGACTGGCCTATGGAACTGATGAAGCAGTCGAAGGCCGCGACTCGTTCCTTGAGAAGCGCGCACCAGACTGGTCGCCGTTTCCGTGGCAGTACTAAGCAATGGCAGTCCTCAGCGACGGAGCACGAGCTATGACACGAGCACTCTGGTCGATTGACGCGCGCGACCCGCGCAAGGTCTGGGCTGCGTTCGTACCAGCGCTCGAGGGAACGGGAGCCGCGATTTTGCCGCACCCGGCCTCCCCCTCTGGCCTGCCAGAGACCGTGCCCGCGAACGTTGCGGTGGTTGTCGAAACGAGCGGATCGACCGGCCGACCCAAACGCGTGATGCTCAGTGCTGACGCGCTGAAGGCGAGTGCTGTGGCATCCGAAGACCGGTTGGGTGGTGTGGGGCAGTGGCTATTGGCGGTTCCTGCTCATTACATCGCTGGAATCAATGTGCTGGTGCGTTCGCACTGTGCGGGAACCGTGCCTGTGATGATGAAGCCGAGTGGTTTCTCCGCCGAAACGTTTATAGCCGCAGCCTCTGAGCTCACCGCTGAGCGCCGGTTCACCTCACTCGTACCGGTGCAGTTGGCGCGTCTGCTCGAATCAGACGACGCCGTTTCGGTCCTCGCAACCTTCACTCGGATCCTGGTTGGCGGCCAGTCGACCCCAATCGCGCTGCTGACCGCGGCACGCGCTCGCGGTCTCGCCATCACGACAACGTACGGGTCGAGTGAAACCAGCGGTGGCTGCGTCTGGGACGGCATACCCCTGCCGGGCGCCCACATGCGGCTTGTGGATGATCGCATCGAACTCGCTGGGCCCATGCTGGCTGAGGGCTACCTCGACGACCCGCGGCGCAGCGCATTTTCCTTCCGGGAGCACGATGGCACGCGCTGGTACCGCACCGACGATGTCGGCGAAATCGTGGACGGCGTACTGCGGGTTCGTGGCCGCGCCGACGACATGATCATCTCTGGCGGAGTGAAAGTGTCGCTCGCTGAAGTAGAGACCGCCGTGCGAGCGCTGCTCGGTCAGAGTGCCGCCGTAGTTGTTGCTGCGCCGCACCCTGAATGGGGGGAGGCACCCGTAGTGATCACGACATCCGCCATTGACCTCGACCAGCTTCGAGGGTTGATTGCGGCGCAACTGGGGGCCGCAGCAGCACCCGCACGAGTGATGCTGATCGATGAGATTCCGATGCTGTCAACAGGAAAACCCGACCGCCTGGCCTTAGCGTCAGTCGTGCTTAAGTAGAATCCCATCGTGGCCTCTCCTAAACAGCAACGCATCGACCCCGCAATCGTCGCACCGAAATCCAGCACCACTTCGGCGCAGAAGAAGAGCGGTCGTCCCGGTGTTCGCCCCCCAAAAGCACCCAAGATCGCGAAAGCAACGGCGCGCGACTGGATTGGTGGTGCCCGCATTCAGACTCTGCCACTTGCCTTTGCGCCCGTAGCGCTGGGCACGGCAGCTGCCTATGTGCTGCCCCATGAAGAAGATGGTGCCGGATGGCACTGGTTGCGTGCACTGCTGTGCCTGATCGTTGCGGTGTCGCTTCAGATCGGCGTGAACTTCGCTAACGATTACTCCGACGGAGTGCGCGGAACGGACAAGAACCGGGTTGGCCCCAGCCGCCTCACCGGCTCGGGCGCCGCTCGACCACGCACCGTCATCACTGTCGCGTTCGTGTGGTTCGGCTTTGCCGCTGTGGCCGGGCTCATCATCGTGATCCGCAGCGGACACTGGTGGATGCTCGCCGTCGGCGCCCTCGCGATCGTTGCCGCGTACTTCTACACCGGTGGCAAACGCCCCTACGGTTACCTCGGCCTTGGCGAAGTGTTCGTCTTTATCTTCTTTGGACTCGTCGCTACCGCAGGCACCACCTATGTGCTCGCCGACACGGTGACCCTTGAGTCGTGGTTGGCGGCTGTGGCTGTTGGACTGTTTGCCGTCGCGACCCTCATGGTCAACAACATCCGGGATATTGAGCAAGACAGGATCGCCGGTAAGCGCACACTCGCCGTGAGGATCGGTAATCTCCCGTCGCGCATCTTCTACGTTGTTGCGATGCTTGTGCCGTTCGGCATCCTGGCCGTGTATACGCTGCTTTACGTCAACGCCTACCTCGTGTACTTCGTGCTGCTCGTCGTATTGCCAGCGTGCGTCATTGTGCTGACAGCCAAGACCGCTTCTGAACTCGTCTTGGCGCTGCGCCTCACCGGGCTCACAGCCCTGCTGTTTGGTCTGGGGTTAGCCTCAGCGATCGCCTTCTAGGTCGCGCCGATCAGCGCTGCGGTCTGCTTCAGCATCTTCCGCATTGCGGTCGGGGTCGTGGCTGGGGCCTGAACGTCGGGCAACAATGTCGAGGGCAACGGAATCCCGAAGCTTGCCGAAGAAGATATACGAGACCGTGAATCCTACGATTGCCGCAATGGGGGCTGAGAGCCACCAGTCAACCTGTGCGACTGTCAGCAGAGCAAACACCGCCGCGAAGATTCCGAGCCGCACCAGTGAGTAGATGATCCAAGGTTTCACGCCAACAGTCTAGGCTCGCATCCCGCATGCAGTCTGCGAGGATAGAATGTCTGTATGCCTCGTCTATTGGTAGTTCTCGCTTTCGCGGTCGTCGCGGTCGACGTGTTCGCCATGGTGGATGTGATCCTGACCGATCGCCGTCGGGTACGAGCACTTCCCAAAGTGTTGTGGGTGCTGGTAATCCTGCTCCTTCCCGTTATCGGGGTCGTGCTGTGGTTCATGCTTGGCAAGGCACGCAGTGGCAACACCGGTCGTACTCGCTCGCTTGCCCCCGACGATGACCCGGATTTCTTGCGCAACATGCGCCTCAAAGAAGAACAGGATGAACGCATCCGCCGCCTTGAACAGGAACTAGCAGATCTCGACGATGACGATAAGACCAACTAGCTCTCCGGCAACTAATTTCTCGGTAGCCCTTCTCGAAGAGTTCGTTCGTCTCGGCGTTCGAGACATTGTGGTGAGCCCCGGTTCGCGCTCACAGGCACTCGCGCTCGCTGCAGCCGAATTTGAGAAGCAGGGACTGCTTCGTTTGCGTGTACGAATCGATGAACGTGTCGGTGCTTTTCTCGCACTGGGCCTCGCTGTCGAGACCGGCTCACCCGTTCTTGTTGTCACGACCTCAGGCACAGCCGTCGCCAACCTGCACCCCGCGGTGCTCGAGGCACATCACTCTGCCGTTCCTCTCATCATCATTAGCGCGGATCGCCCGGATTCGCTGCGCGGCATCGGCTCCAACCAGACCACGCAACAGCCGGGCATTTTTGGCACCGCTGTTCACCAAACCTGGGATGTGGCAGCACCCACTGGGGCGGCAGGCGAGATGGATGCTGCAGCGCAACTAGCGCGAGAAGCCGTCGCCGCCGTCAATGGCCCCGTGCACCTCAACCTCTCGTTCGACGAGCCGCTCTCCGCGCCATTTATGTGGCAGCCATCAGAGCGCGATGTCACCCCCGAGCCAGCGGTAGCCCGCCGACCTTCCTTCCCCGATCTCTTCAGTGATCTCGATCCTGTCGTGGAAACCACCACGCAGCACTCGCCAGGCGCCCCAACGCGGCTCGCGCTCAGTCCCGCTCCCGCTACCGTGGTCATCGCCGGCACCGGTTCTGGGCCGCGCGCTGAGCAGGTTGCTCGTGAACTCGGAGCCCCACTCATCGCTGAGGTTGCCAGTGGCGCACACTTCGGCCCCAACCTCGTCGTCGCCTACCGTGAGCTTCTCAACACCGCCAACTTTGGTGATCGAGTGGCGCGCGTTATTGTTTTCGGGCATCCCACGTTGAGTCGCGAGATTCCGGCGCTGATTCAACGGGCTGGGGTTCAGACCATTGTGGTGCGGCATCCATCTGTCGACGACTACAACCCCGGCCGCTGCGTTCGACTGTTCGTTGACGAAGTTTCTGTATCGGGCGAAGCGACTGATCGGGCCTGGCTCGGCCGCTGGGTGAGCTCCAGCCGCCAGCTTCTTGAAACCGACAGCGTTGCGCCAGACATCGATGCGGATGCTGGCACGCACGCCAAGTCAGAGCTGGCGATTGTGCGCACCCCGGTTGACCGTCGCATGCTCGCCGAAGCTGTGTGGCGAGCAACGTGGCCGCACGACCGACTTGTGCTTGGTGCATCACGGTTGATCCGCGAAGTGGACCGTGTGGTTCCTGGCAAGAAAATTCCCGTACACGCTAACCGCGGACTCGCAGGAATCGACGGGACGATCTCCACCGCACTCGGTATCGCCCTTGCCAGTCAAGCTGAGGCAGGAAATGAAGGGGTCACTCGGGTGCTGCTCGGCGACCTCGCGATCTTCCACGATGTTGGGGCACTCATGTTTGGCATGGGGGAGCCGCGGCCGCGCATCCAAGTCATTGTTGGCAACGACGGTGGTGGCACAATCTTCGACGTCCTCGAGGTTGCGAGCCAAGCCGGCGACAGCTTTGACCGCGTGCTGTTGACGCAACAAAACGCATCCATCGAAGCACTCGCAGCGGCATACGGCTGGCGCTATATATCAGCGGCGACGCGCGGTGAACTCGATCAGGCTCTCTCGGCGCACCCTGAGCCGACGATCATTGAGGTTCCACTTGGCCGCTAGTTTTTCCGGCGGAGTAGCCTTAAGCGTATGAGCACACTCACCCCTGTTTCTGACGATTTTGAGCTCGCCAGCATTGACCCGTCATCAACTCCTGAGTTTGATGGTGACAAGAAGGATGCCGAAAAGGCGCTCGAAAAAAACGCGGAACGGCTTGCCGAGCTGCAAGAGCGACTCTTCGCCGAGAGCAAGTTTGGTGGCGAACGCCGCGTTCTCCTGGTGCTGCAGGCGATGGATACTGCGGGCAAGGGCGGCATCCTGCGTCACGTGATTGGCGGTGTTGATCCGCAGGGTGTGCAGATTCACGCTTTTAAGGCGCCAACCGACGAAGAGAAGTCGCATGGCTTCTTGTGGCGCATCCGCAAAGAGCTCCCCACAGCTGGCACCATCGGTGTCTTCGATCGTTCGCACTACGAAGACGTGCTGATCCACCGCGTGCGAGGCTTCTCCCCGCTTGAGACCGTCGAAGAGCGTTACGGCATCATCCAAGAGTTCGAGAAAGAGCTCATAGCGCAGGGAATTACGATCATCAAGGTCATGCTGCACATCAGCGCTGACGAGCAGAAGGAGCGGTTGGCGGAACGGCTCGACCGCGACGACAAGCACTGGAAGTACAACCCCGGCGATGTGGATGAGCGACTGCTGTGGGGCGAATACCAGAAGGCGTATGAGATCGCCCTTCGTCGTACCACCACCGACAATGCGCCGTGGTACGTGATTCCGGCAAACCACAAGTGGTACGCGCGCTGGGCTGTGCAGCAGCTTCTGCTCGACGCTCTCGAGGGCCTTGACCCGCAGTGGCCGGAGGCCGATTACGACGTCGAGGCCGAGAAGTTGCGGCTCGCCAACAGCTAGCCGAACGCTTCGATGATGGGCCGGAACTTCAGTTCGGTCTCGGCGAGCTCGCGCTTCGCGTCCGAGCCAGCAACAATGCCGGCACCGGCATAGGCGGTAATGCGCGTGCCGTCGACTTGCGCACAGCGAAGCGCGACCGCCCATTCGCCGTTGCCATTCGCATCGACCCAACCGACAGGTCCGGCGTAGCGACCGCGATCAAAGCCCTCGAGCTTATCGATGATCCGGATTGCTGAGGGTGTGGGAGTGCCTGCCACTGCCGCCGTGGGATGCAGTATTTCGATGAGGTCGAGCGCGCTCGAACGCTCAGTCAACTGGCCTTCGATATCGGTGGCGAGATGCCAGAGGTTCGGTAGTTGAAGGGCAAACGGGGTGGATGCCGCAAACAGTTCACTGCTCAGCGGCTGCAGGGCATCCATGACGCTGGCAAGCGCGAGCGCATGTTCTTGCTGATCTTTGGGTGATGCCGCCAGGGTTGCCGCGGCTCGCCCATCGGAGATTCGGTCTTCGCCGCGCGCAGCACTTCCGGCGAGGACGCGGGCGCTGACGCTGCCGTTGTGCACCCGCACAAGGGTTTCGGGGCTTGAACCAATGAGTCCGTCTACCGCAAAGGTAAACGTGTCGGGGTAACGGTTGGTGAGCGCTTCGATCGGTACGCGAAGGTCGGAGTCTGCGGGGAGGGTGGCAACTTGGTCGCGGGCGATCACGATTTTTGCGGCGTTGCCGTGGAAGATTTCGCGCAGCGCAGCTCTAACGGTGCTCGTGAAACCTTGAGCGCTCATTTCTCCGGGCGTGAAGGAAATGTGCACGGGCGATCCGTGTGGTGTGCGCGAAATGCTGGCTAAGGCATCCGTGGTGTCAGGGAGTCCGCCAACCTCGCCGACGGTAATGGAAGTGACCCACTGGATTCCGTTTCGGCTGCCGATGATGACACGGGGCACGATGAGCACGCTCACTGCAGCGGAGGAGTCGGCGAATGCGAAGCTACCGAACGCGACAAGTCCAGTTCCCGCCCGTTTGACGCTGTCGTGAATGATTGCGGTGCGCGAAATCTCACTCCATGCTGTCGCCGCCTCGGAAAACCGATTGGCACCGCGGAATTCGAGGCGGAGCAATTCACCGATTCCGACGATTCCCTCGCCGTCGCGTACGAAGGCGAGGGGGTTGTTGGGGGCGATCCAGTTGAGGATGTCGCCGACAGCCGTGCTGGGACGCGTAACAATCGTGAGCGGTTCGCGAGCGCTAGCCATCGCACACGCCTGATTTGGTGCCGGGAACGGGCTGCTCTGGAGCCGCATAGTGCCTCACGAGTATCAGAGTACCTGTCAGTTGGGGAGGAGTAAGTGAGCATCCGGCGTGAGCGCCTTAGACTACAGGGGTGGGTAAGGCTGACATGAATAAGCGACCGGACGATGTGGCCGGGATGTTCGACGGTGTCGCAAAACATTATGACCGCACGAATACCGTTTTATCGGCCGGAAATGCACTTCTGTGGCGGGCTGCCACGGTGCGGGCTGTTGGTCCAGTGGCGGGCGAACGCATCCTCGACATCGCTTCTGGCACGGGAACGAGTTCTGCTGCACTCCATCGCAATGGGGCCAGAGTCGTTGGACTCGACTTTTCCCCGGGCATGGTTGGCCAGGCCCTCAAGCGCCACAAGAAGATCGAATTTATTCAGGGCGATGCAGAGAAACTCCCTTTCGGCGATAACGAGTTCGATGCGGTAACGATCAGCTTTGGTCTGCGCAACGTCAATGATCCTCGTGCCGCTCTCTCTGAGATGTACCGGGTGGTGAAGCCTGGTGGTCGACTGGTGATCACAGAATTTTCGAAGCCGCCCATCGCGATCCTGCGCGCTGGCTATTTCACCTACTTGAACCGTGTGATGCCGATCATCGCTGACCGCACGAGTTCCAACCCTGAGGCGTACACCTACCTCGCGGAGTCGATTCGTGAGTGGCCAGATCAGGGTGAACTCAGTCAGTGGATTCGGGCTGCCGGATTCACTAGGGTTGCCTACCGTAATCTCACTGCGGGCATTGTTGCCATGCACCGCGGCCACAAGCCTGTTGATGAAACGGTGCTCGCTTCGGTTGCTAAGCGCAAAGACCTTGCCACCAGGCCGATCAAGACCATCAAGATCTCCAAAGACGCCAAACCGAAGCCGTAGTGCTTCGCAAAAGAAATCGGTTGATAGTGAATCCGAGCGTTCCGCCTGCTCGCCGCAGCCATACTTTGAGTTCCTCCTTGGGGCTCGGCGAGAAGCTTTTCGCCTCTAGCGACGAGCGTCGATTTGCTGCGGCCATCGAGGAGGGTCTTGAACAGGTAGAAGCTGGCCTGCTTTCGCAGATGACGTTTGCCGACGAGATCGCGGATGCCACGAGTCGCTACCTACTCGAGGCTGGCGGCAAGCGCGTGCGACCGGTGCTCACTCTGCTCACAGCTCAGCTCGGCAGTGGCAACAATCCCGATGTTGTTACGGCCGCTCAGGCTGTAGAGATCACCCACCTGGCGTCGCTTTACCATGATGACGTCATGGATGAGGCGCAGTTGCGCCGAGGGGTACCCAGCGCACAAAACGTGTGGGGCAACTCGGTCGCGATCCTCACGGGCGACCTACTTTTTGCTCGGGCCAGCAAGCTCATTGCGGGGCTCGGGGAGCAAGCTCTTATCCTGCAGTCGAATACTTTTGAGCGCCTGTGCCTGGGCCAGCTTCATGAGACTCTCGGGCCGAAGCCGGGCGAGAATCCTGTTGAGCACTACCTGCAGGTGCTTGCAGACAAGACCGGCTCACTGATTGCTACCGCGGCTGAGGTTGGCGTGATGTTCTCTGACGCTCCGGATGAGTACACGGTTCCCGTCCGCGACTTTGGCGAGAAAATCGGTGTTGCTTTCCAGCTCATTGATGACGTCATCGACCTCTCCGCTGAGACCGGCAAGACCGGAAAAAGGGCGGGCACCGATCTGCGCAGCGGCGTGGCAACACTCCCGTTGTTGTATCTGCGTGAGCTTGCGATTAGCGACAGCGATGCTGCCGAGCTGCTCACTCGCATCGAACGCGACGTGAACGCCAATTTCTACGGCGAGGGTGACGACGCAGCAATTGATGCCGCAGTGACCGACTTGCGCGAACATCCGGTGACGACGAAAACTTTGGAAGAAGCCCGTCGCTGGGGCCGTGAAGCAGTTGAAGCACTCGCGCCGCTGCCCAACGGCCCGGTCAAGAAAGCCCTCACGCGTTTCGCCGACAGCATTGTCGAACGCTCCAACTAGCACGCCCCACTCGCCCGCGCCCGGGCGCCCCGAGATGAACGGAAATTACAGCCGATGAGCAAGCTCAGACTCGCCATTGTTGGTGCCGGCCCTGCCGGAATCTATGCCGCAGACATCCTACTTAAAGCAGAACGACAGTTTGAGGTCTCGATCGATCTGTTTGAGCAACTGCCGGCACCGTATGGTCTCGTGCGTTACGGCGTTGCTCCCGATCATCCACGCATCAAGGGCATTGTCAATGCGCTGCGTGACGTGCTCGATACCGGCAACATCCGCCTCTTCGGCAACGTCACCTACGGCCGCGATATTACGCTCGACGATCTCAAGAAGCACTACAACGCCGTGATCTTCTCTACCGGTGCAGTTCGGGATGCTCCTCTGCAGATCCCCGGAATCGACTTGCCAGGCAGCCACGGTGCTGCCGACTTCGTTAGCTGGTACGACGGACACCCCGACGTTTCCCGTGAGTGGGCTCTCGACTCGAAAGAGGTCGCGGTCATCGGCAACGGAAACGTCGCACTAGACGTCGCCAGAATGCTTGCTAAGCATGCAGACGATCTACTGCCGACTGAGATTCCCGCCAACGTCTATGAGGGTCTCACATCGAGCCCCGTGACTGACGTGCATATCTTTGGCCGTCGCGGACCCATGCAGGTGAAGTTCACCCCGCTGGAACTTCGGGAGCTCGGTGAACTCGATGACGTGGACTTGATTGTCTACGAAGAAGACTTCGACTACGACGCCGCGTCGAAAGCGGCCATCGAATCGAACAAGCAGATCATGGTGCTCGACCGCATCTTCACGAAATGGCGCGGCGCTGAGAACGGCACAGCCTCGCGTCGCCTGCACTTGCACTTCTATGCTGGCCCCGTCGAGGTGCTGGGAACCGACCGCGTCGAAGGCTTCCGTTACGAGCGCACCATGCCAGACGGGCAGGGCGGGGTCGTCGGTACCGGCGAATTCCGTGAGGTCGCGGTGCAGAGCCTGTACCGTGCTGTTGGGTACTTTGGGTCGCAACTTGACGGCATCCCCTTCGACGACCACCGCGGAGTGATCCCCAACCGCGAGGGTCAAGTCATCGACGACAACGACGAGCAAGTGCACGGTGTCTATGCCACCGGATGGATCAAGCGTGGACCCGTCGGTCTCATCGGTCACACCAAATCTGACGCCATGGAAACCATCAAGAACGTTATGAATGATCAGGCAAACTGGTGGAGCCCCGAGCACCCCGACGAGCAGGCCGTTGTTGAACTGCTGAAGAGCCGTGATGTTGACTACACGAATCTTCAGGGCTGGCAGCTACTGGATGCTCACGAGATCGCACTCGGAGAGCCGCAAGGTCGTGCGCGCATCAAGCTCGTTGATCGCGACGAGATGATCGCCGCATCGACGGCTTCCAGCAGCAACTAGCTCGGCCGCAACAGAGTCGACTACTGAACGGCGGCGGTGAGCCGTGCGATGTTGTCGAGTGCCTTGGAGCGCCGGGGGCGCTTCATCCACTCATCGAGGGTGAGCTCTCGGCTGACGCTGCGATATTGGGCTTCGAGCTCGCGCATGTCTTCGATGAACTCGGTGCCGCGTACCATGACCGAGATTTCAAGGTTGAGGCTAAACGAGCGCATGTCCATATTGCTTGAGCCGATCACCGCAACCTGATCGTCGATCGTGAAGTGCTTGGCGTGAAGAACCGTTGGCGACGGAAACAACCAGATTTTCACACCGGCGCGCAACAGGGTCTCGTAGTAGCTACGCTGTGCGTGATAAACGAGAGCCTGGTCGCCAACCTCAGACACAAACAGCTGTACGTCTAGCCCACTCTGGGCCGCCGTCGTAATCGCGTAGAGCATCGAATCATCGGGTACAAAATAGGGGCTCGTAATGATCACCCTTTGCTGCGCCGCGTAGAGCAGGGAGTTGAACAGGCGCAGATTGTTCTCGCCCTCAAAGCCGGGACCACTCGGCACGACTTGAGCGTCAAGGTTTGCATGGTGAGCCGACGGCGGTGTC
>Ga0307487_1001934_pt1 | contig 13984 bp, 12 predicted proteins | sample CBIW12metaG_FD_203665 | JGI IMG/M metagenome (GOLD analysis project Ga0307487, IMG submission 203665) | Sea-ice brine microbial communities from Beaufort Sea near Barrow, Alaska, United States - CBIW 1.2 | ecosystem: Environmental > Aquatic > Marine > Coastal | place: USA: Alaska | collected... | reverse complement strand
CTTGGGTGTCGATCGCCTCCAGCAGCTCACCCGCATTCATCTCCCGCAGCTTGCGTTTGGTCTCTGTATCGAGCCGGCTCACCGCACGCCTCCGGCGTAGTAGGCGCTGCCTCTCACGTAGCCGCCGTCATCGGCCTCCGGCTTGTCGGGGACGTGGCCGGTTTTGTCTTGCCCGGTGTCGAGGATCGGCCGCAGGTGCGCATAGCGGGGCGAGCGGATCGGCCCCCGCAATGCCAGTGCGCAGGCGGCCTCGACCCGGGTCGGGGAGAACCGGCGGGACAGCCGCAACACCGCCAACGCCGGGTCGTAGCCTGCTTCCTCGATCGAGGCGGCTTCGAAGATCTTCCCGATCACCGTCACGGTTGCTGGTCCCATCCGCGCCGCCCACTCGTCGATCCGGGTCCGGTCCCAGGCTTGGAAGCTGCGCCCTTCGGGCAGGTCCGCGTCGTTCGTCTGATACTGGTTCGTCGTGCTTGCCGGCAGCAGCAGGTGGCTGGTCAGGCGCTCGTCGTTCCGATAGACCTCCAGCATCGTGTCCGTGACACGAAGATCCACGTGGGCGCCGATGTGGCTGAAAGGGACGGAGTAGAAGTTCCTCGCCCAGACCACGTGCGCGTTCTTATTCACCTTGCGTTTGTAGGACCACGTGCTGATCTCGAACGGGGCCGCCGGCAGCGGTTGCATCAGCGGCTTCTCCTCGGTGGTGAAGACGCTCAGCCGAGACCCGTCGCGTTTCTGAAACGGCTGCCGGTTATAAGCATCAATCTGCTCAGAGACCCGGACCCGCAACTGGGGCAGGGACGTGAACTGCTCGTGACGGAGGCCCGCGATGACCCAGGTCGCGACATGGGAGACCGTATTCTCGACGCTGGCCTTGTCTTTCGGTGCCCGGACGCGGCCCGGCAGCACCGCGGCAGAGTAATGCGCCGCCATCTCCCGGTAGGCATCGTTGAGGACGACTTCGCCCTCGCGCGGGTGGGAGATTACCCCGGTCTTCAAGTTGTCGGGCACCAGGCGTGGGACGGAGCCGCCGAAGAAGGAAAACATCGCCGTGTGGGCGCGCAGCCACGACTCCTGCCGCATATCCAACGTGGCCTCCACGAAGGCATACCGGCTGAACGGCAGGCACGCGACGAACAAATACACCTTCGATATCTCGCCCGTTGTCGGATCGAGCAGCTGCATCGTGGGCCCAGACCAGTCGACCTCGATACTGCGGCCGGCCTTGTGACCAACGCGCGACGTCGCACCCGAGACGGCGGCGTAGTCGCCATAAAGCCGGCAGAACCGGTCGTAACTCATCACCGCCTGCGCCTGACCGGATGCGTCGACGTATTCCTGGTGCAGCAGCTTCAACGTCACTCCGACCCTGGCCAGTTCGGTGTGCACCCGCCCCCAATCCGGCTGCGCGAACACGGACTCGTGCACTCCGCGGCCGGGAAACAACGCCAAATACACCTCGGGCTCCGGCATCTCCTCGACGTCATCCCAGCCGAGGCCGAGTCGGTCCGCCGTCTCGAGCACTGTCTGGACGCTATTGCGGGCGATGCCCTGCGCCGACGCGATCGCCCTGCCCGACAAGCCTTGGTTTCGTAACTGCAAGACGAGTTTCGCCTTGATCTTTCGTACCATGACCGGTACTCCTTCCACCACGTGGCCGTCACGTGGTGGAAGGAGCTTTTCAGGTGGCTCTCAACCACGCCAACTGTGGCTCTGAACGACACGATTCATGGTTTGGGGCAGTGGCCTTCACCCGCACCACCCCTGGCTCCCTCGGAAGCCAATACTCAAGACATCATCGAGACCGGCCGGCAGTCATCATTGACCGGCACGGTGTTGGCCGAATGGGCCGAGAAGGGCACCCCGAAGCAACGCGAATACCTGCACGGGATGCTCACGGCCGAGCACGAATCCCGGCAGGCATCACGCCGCCAACGGCTGCTGAGCGCTGCCCGGCTACCGGCGTTGAAATCGCTGAGCGGGTTTGACTACTCGAGCGTCAAGTTCCCCGAGGACTACGGCCGGGACGAGCTGACCTCGCTGGAGTTCATCAACCAGGCCGAGGACCTGGTCCTCTACGGCGATGTCGGCACCGGCAAAACCCACCTCGCTAGTGCGCTGGTCGCTGCTGCCTGCCGCGAGGGAATCCCGGCACGCTTCTTCACGACCTCGTCGCTGGTCATGCAGCTGCGCCGCGCTAAAGACGAAGGGCGCCTTGATCGGGAGCTGGCCTCCATAGCGAAAAACCAGCTCCTCGCAATTGACGAATTCGGATACTTGCCGATCGATACCGAAGGCGCCCGCCTCCTCTTCCAAGTCATCGCCGGCGGTTATGAAAAAAGAAGCCTGATCATAACCACAAATCACGAATTTTCCCGCTGGGGAACCGTGTTCGGCGACGACAACATGGCCGCCGCCGTCATCGACCGCATCGTGCACCACGGCCGGCTCCTACAATTCCGTGGCGAGTCCTACCGGGTCAAACACGCCCTCATGAAATAGACCCCGGCACCAACCGGGCCCTTCGCTTCACGCCAGAGGACGATGAACCACGCCTGAAATCCGGCCGTTCTGACCACCCTGCTCAATTGGCCGGAAACCACGCCGCACTGGCCGGTTTCTTATCGCTCAAATGGCCGACTCCAAGTTGACAAAACACACTTGCTGGTTCGGACGCGCAGCTGCTCACGGCCCCCGCTAAGCAGTCCAGAAAATCGCGCCGATCCCTTTGCGTTCTACAAACGCGCTATTGCGCGGTTTTCTGGCGGCTCAGTAGGGGCGTCAAATCCTGTCAGCCCGACAATATTAGAAAGGACCGCCCATTTGGACGGTTCTTTTCTCATATTCTGAGGGCTTACAGGCCGGGCCCTGCCGTGCCGGTTCCGGCGCATCGCTGCTGCGAGTTGCTCGAGCTTCGTAAGTACTCGGAGCTGAGTTTCGACGCAGTTTACCGTGCCTGCTCGATATCGGCGCCGTCAGGCCCGCACCTCGGGTCTTAGGCTCTTACGTAGCGATAATGCCCCTTAATATTCGAAGCGAAGTATGAGCCGACGCTAGGTGCGTTCAGAAACGCATCGTGAACGCTTTGGGGAACATCGAAATACTGGTAGACAGATCCGTTGAGGAACTCAACTTCGAGTGTGTTCGCAAGTACTTCGTAGCCGACTGATGCCACGTTTGATGAACTAACTGGTACTCTCTGCATCGCTATTTCCTCTTCTTGGGGTTGGCCTGAATCCTTCATTTGACTGGGCCGAGGATTTTGAGAGCGCCACGCGCGAACTACTTCCTCGTAGTTCGCGCTTTCCCTTTCCTTATCCCATCCGCCGGGCTGATGGCTGTCGGCGAGAACCGGATCGAGGCTGTCAGGCATAAGCGCAGGTAATCGAACCAGTGTTCTCATTGGCAACGGAACACTTTCGCCAACTATGATCGCTTCACCTGTTCTCAAAACCGGCAATAAGCTCATTATACCGTTCATATTGTCAGATGCCGCGGAAACGATCTGCTGTCTATCCTGCGAGTTCGTGAGCCTCATCGAAACAATCGTGCCGCATTGAGAGAGAATCGTTGGGTCCATCTCGGAAGGCCGTTGGCTAACGACCATCGCACCAATCCCATACTTGCGGCCCTCCCGGACGATACGCTGCACAGAATTCTTAGCTCCGCCGGAGGACGTTGGGCCAAGATACGAGTGGGCCTCCTCGAAGACCATCAGTAGTGGACGTTCGCGAGTGCCTTCCGACATGAGTCGTGCCCAAAACATTGAGTCATAAATTACTCGGGTCACTCCGCCAATCAGATCACTGATTACGAAGGGCGGGACGCCCGAAAGATCCACAATGCTTACCGCCTTCTGGAGGCCAAGCCATTCCCTGAGGAGATCGTCTAAATCCTTTTCAACTCTCCCGTCCTCATCGGGTGTCCACCCCCCAGGGTTGAGGACGAAATCGAGTCGCCTATCGTTTAAACGAGATGCCAACACCTCGACCTGACGCCTTATATTCAGTAATGACGAACTCATAAAGACCTTTGGCCCGCCGGCAGCTTGGCTCTGCGCCGCGAAGACTGGCGGCGTCACTGAACTGAGATCGCCTTCTTGGATTGGATCGCCCTTATCGTCTTCCAGGAGCACCCACGTGTCTCGGGTTTGGCCGTTCCCTGCTACTGAGTGAGTTGCATTAAGGAGAACGTGAAGGTTGTACCAGAGCAATTTTAAGCTAAAAGGAACCGGGGTATCAGCCGTTATATCTTCCGGCCGCAGTCCACCCCGCGGATAACTGCTAATCGCCTCGCGTTTCAGTCGTACGACCTCATCACGCACGAATGCGCGGCCGACGTCGTCGGGCAACGCGGAAAAAGTAAGCGGTATGAGTTCATCAAAGCTAAGCGCCCAGTATGGAACAAACAGTGGTTTAGAGCCGGGGACCGACTCAGTGCTGATCGTGAACACGTTCGAGTCGCCGCCAAGCGCCCGCGCGTATTCGCCGTGGATATCGAAGAGCATGATTCTTGATGAAGGGAACACGGCGGGATTCGAGATCGCTTGAATGATTGCCGCGACCGTGGTGGATTTTCCTGACCCTGTCGAGCCAACGACGGCGGAGTGACGGGTCACTAGTTGGTTGAGGTTGATCCTCGCGCTGATAGATTCGGCGGACGCAACTGCTCCAATATCGACGAAACCATCGTCGGTGGAGCTGCGCCCATATATCGAGGCTAGATCCGACTCGGTTACGAGGTGGACCTTGTCTCCGATATTGGGTAGTTGCGAGACACCCCGCGAAAACTGACGTGCTCGTCGAGCCTCACCAACGAGCTGCAATGACATCCATCGTGTCCCGAGGCTGGGTTCTCCGGAGGGAGAAAGTGGCGCCGCGCCCGCGCCGACTCGGCTAATGACTCCGACCAAGCTTGCGTACCCGATTGAAATACGCGCAAACCCACCTACTTGGCCAACGCGGTAGGGGTCGCCGCCAACGAAGACTAGTCCGGTCGGGACTTCCGCCCCGATAGCCACAGTAACGCTGGAACCATCAACATCATGCACTGTGCCAATCAACGTGGACTCATGCATTCTGATCCCCAACAGACTGTCGGTCCAACAGATCAGCGAACTTTGCAAAGTCGCCGAGCTCAGGTGGCATGCCAAAATTGTCCACCGCTTCGTCAGCTGGCCACTCGGCTTTCCTGCCTCCGATTACAGCGGCGTCGGAGGCCATGAGCCTAAGATTCTGTAGACGCGTAGCAAGATTCACGGCCTGATCATAGTTTTCGAGTTTGCCGAATAGGGGAGCAAAGACTACAGCTGACGGGTTTCCGCTCAGCCCTTCGACGATCATTTCATTAATGTGCTGGTCACCGAATGAATACCCAAGACAAAGTAGCACGGCGCCAGGCTGCCTTAAGAAGAATCGAAGGCGGTCCTGCATAGCTAGGTATGGGCCCCGACGGCTCTGCTCGTACTTCATATTCGACGGATGAATTAGGCTTTCGGGCGATGCCGACGTCGTCCCGTCGGAGACAGTTCTGTACACTGTTCCGTCACTTGAACGCCAATTAACCGAGCCGTGCATCTTCCAAATTCGGGCCCATCTCGTGGGCAGGTTGTCGTCTTCCATCGCTCGCGTGTCTAGGAATGGTTTATTCGCTCCGACAAATCCGTCAAAGTATGCGACTCGATGGCGCTCGAGCGCTTGTTCAACCAGCAGATCGTAGTTGAGCGTAAACACTTCCAAAGCGTGTTTTCGGCTCGCTGAAGATGCCCAACGTGCGAGCGAGTCGAATCCGCCGCCATTAGGCGGGAGATCGATGGAGACTCGGCGTGCAATCGACGACACAATTGCTTTCTCAAGTCCGACGATTTGCTGCGATTCGATGCCACGGATTGTGGATTGTTTCCCTGCGATAGAGGCCATCCCTCGCAAACGCGAGAGCCAGTCCTCGACTGTTGACTGCTCCACGCCATCGTCTATGAGGCCAGAAATGAGTTGAGCGAGTGCGGGCCTTAGATCGGCCTGGTCCACCTCGGTTTTGACATCCTGAGTTAGCTGAGCGATGGAAGCGATCAGCGGCTCCCCATCAACAAAGACTGATGAAGAACACCCGGCGCCCATTAGGACACCTACAGCTCTAGTATCGTCCCCGATCGTCGACTCGAGAATATTCACGGCCTGCGCATAATCGTGGGAGGGCTTTGGGATGTTCATAGTTGAAGTATGGCAGTTTGATACTTTCTCAGCTAGGTAGAACTGCGTGTGGCCTTGTTCGTATGCCGCTCGCCGCAGTAATCGCTCCGGTGATGTCTTATTGCCCGCTGTCGATTTAAACGAGTGAGTTTCCGGAGCATAAGTGTCCCTTTGGGGTACAGCCGTCGTTCATAAGATGCGAGTGCACGAGTCGACCCTATAGAACAGAGGGGTGTGCGAATCCTGTTTATTTCGAGGCGAAGAATCCCGAGAAGCATCGGTGCCAGCGCTCACATTGTCAAAAACCCGAGCCTCAGATGTCACTATTCGATCGAGATGCCCTTAAAAAGGGTTTGTGCCTCATCAACGGGTGCCTACTCATCGAAGCGCATCCCGGCTATGACTTGGATTCCGTCTTGCGCGACATCGAGGAAGCGTTAGACCGATGACACTGAATGCCCAAAGACTGACGAAGCGCGTTCCGTCGGGCTGGAGCTCCTTAGAGGGGGTTGATAGCGAGTTTCCACTCTTTGCTAGGCAGGCGACGAAGTTACTTCGCGGCGAGAACCCACGCCCCAGCCATCCGATGCGCACCTGTGAAGCCAGTGGTCGGCAGCCGAGGCTCGCTCCGTGACATAGAGAGCGTGCAAGTCTCTCAGCTACTCGTGACGTGCAGGGTAGCCGAACCAAAAAGGGAGCGAACATGCTCCAGTTCAGCTCAAGTTTCCGATTAGTTGGGCTGTTTCACATGGTGCTCATGCAGCGCTGTCGAAGCCAGGGGATCTCGAAAGAGGAAAACTTGGAGACGGCCGGAGGAAAATGCATTTCAGCATCAAAATGGCGCACCAGTTTGCGGGCCAATTCTTGTTCTGAGGTCTTGTAGGCGCGTCCCCGCCGCGCCGGTTCTGGCGCATCGCTGCTGCGAGGTCGTCGTGGTCTGGGGGCTGCCGCGATGTAAGGACCTGCTGGTGTGAACCCGCACGAGAGTCGTGGGAAAAACTACAAACTTCCCCAAGTTTCGAGTACCTTGTCGGTGCCTTCGTAATTATTTCCCTCGTAGACGTCGCGAACATTCATTGTCTGTGGATCGCTTCGATCGAAGCAAAACTCGGTGTAACTCCCGCTGCCGCAGACCGTCGCTTCGGTGATGTCCCACTCGTAGAGAAATACGGGGTTAAAACCTTGGTCCGCGTAGAGCTCCTCTACGTAGAAGCCGTTGCCGCTTTCGCAGTAGGTGACCACGCCTCGATCCGTTCTCCAAGCGGCCAACGGCATACCCTCGGCGTCGGAATTAGGCCGATTCTCGGGCGCACACGAAGCCCAGCGCGGAGGTCCAACAGGGCGGTCATTTTCGACGGAGATGGTGAATTTGTCCATTCCGGTGAACTCATTAATGATTCCGACGATGCTCGCAACGAAGAATGCAGAAGCACTAGTGAGGATCGCGATAACGCCCCTTATAGCTAGGCTTGCGTCCTCCAACGCAGTTCCTGCGCACGAAAAGAACGCCTTGCTGAGCAATCCAACAGCTTCTGCAGTGGAATGCTCAGGCGAACCGGCTCCGATCAGGTCAGATGCGCACTCAACTCCGGCAAGCTTGTCCAGAAGCAGCGTCTTGCTTATCGTCTTCGGCATCAACAAAGTGATGACGGTCGCCAAGATACCAAGAACAAGCACATCCGGTTTTTGAAGGAAAGACACACTTTGGGGATCTTGGCCAGCAGCGAACGGGAAGTGAACTGACCCGCCGGCAACCATCAGCGGTTGAGCGTCGTGAGGGGCGAATGCGTTGTACAGGGCTGTCGTAAGTACGTTCCCCAAGTTGATACCCGGGTTCGAGGTTCCCGACGTTGAGGGCTGAGCTGCTGCCGCGAACGGAATGGGCGAGTTGGAGTAGGCGGCTACATCGACTCCACCCGCGTCGTTGGAGGTGACGCATATGTAAACGTATTCGTTAGAAAGTGTCGAGTATGTGACGTCTGCAATTACTGGCTGGCTATCTACGCAGTCCGGTTCGGGGAACTCGATTCCTTGCCCGATCAAGAATGTCGAGACAGCATCACGAATGACTTTGTCGAGATCGAATAGGACCGGTGTAAACCAAGAAAAGTGAGTGACGCTTGCGGTGACCGTGTTGAGCTCCGGGTTCCACTCGGCTATATCAAGGCCGGTGTCCTGCGAAACTGCTGATGTGCTGACGAGCGCATATGCATCTGACGTGACTAATCCTTCGTCACGCTCAGAGCCCGAGACTTCGAACGTCAATGTGACCGGCATCACTGGCTGAATTCCGTCCTCAAACTCGAGACGAATCGAATTGCCGAGAGCTACTGCGTAGGGTGCGTCTTGGTCGAGAGCTCGATCATCCTGAGTGAGAGTGAGCCTCGTGCCGATAGGAGCAACTCCCGGCGGTGCGAGGACCGTGACCCCTGGGATGGTTAGCTCTATTCCTGACTCCTTGACAAGCCCGGTTGCTGATGGTGCGGTGGGGGCGCAAGCTGTCAAAGCCGCAGACAGCAAAATTCCGACAATTGAGACTGCAGTGATTCGGAATACGCTCATGGGGTTACCTTAGCGACTCTCTGTCGGCAGCCTGCGTCCCGTTGGAGCGTGTGCCGCGCCGCAAGGCTCAGTCCCTGCGGCCCGCGTCGACTATGCCGATATGCCTGCAGTGCTCGTCGGAAATGAATTGGCCCCCGGTTTCCATTGCCTAGCGTGAAGGGGCGTTGGGCTCATCGCCCCTGCGCCGGTCCATCCGACGCAGAATCGGCAGGTTCAGGGAGTTTCGGGGGAGCGCGGCTCGGGGTCGGCGACGATCTCGGGGGAGAGCATCCGGCGCTTCATTAGGGCAGCTTCTGCAGCGAGGATGCCCAGCACGACGGCGGCTCCGATTGCGATGAGCAGCAGCACGAGTCCGAAGTCGTCTTCGGGCGCCAAAACTTCGCCGGACTCGGTCTGCCAGGGCCACAGGGCGCGGAGCGAGCCGAGCATGAGGCCCGTCATGATGACAAGGGTTACGCGGCGGCGGTTCTTCAGTAGCCATTGCAGTCCCGAAACGAAGAGTCCCAGACCGACGATGGCACCGATCGCGAAGGCGCCGAGGTAGGCGAAGCTGCGGTCGTTGACAGCAGCGAGAGTGGGCGCATACATGCCGAGGATCAGCAGGAGATAGGAGCCCGAAACTCCGGGCAGAACGAGCGCGCACACCGCGAGAGCTGCAGCGAGAGACACGATGATGAGTGTGGGATCAGCGTCGCCACCGCGTGGCAAGCTCGTGAGTGCAACCGCGACACCGGCTGCCAGCAAGCCGATCAGGACTTCTCGCACCGTCCAGCGGCCACCGACCATGCGGGCGGGCACAATGAGCGACGCAGCGATGAGTCCGACAGAGACTGCGCGGGTGCCGGTCGGGTATTGCTCGAGCAGGGGAGCGAGCACCGCAGCGCCAGCAACGATGGCCAGCAGCATCCCGACGCCGATGGGCAACACGACATTCCAGCGCACCGAACGGAAGTGTGCGCCAGCGCGGGAGAATCCGCGACCACGAATGCCGTCTGCGATGGTGAGGGCCACTCCGCGCGCAAGGTGCCCGGCGCCATCAATGAGAGAGTCGTAGACACCGACAAGCAGGGCGATGGTTCCGCCGCTGACTCCGGGAACGATCTCAGCGAAGCCGATTAGCGCGCCGCGGAAGGCGTCACCGACGGTGCGAATGACGGGGTGCAGCCGGGTGCTTGCGTACTCATTTTCAGCTTGTTGCGTTGTGGTACTTGCTGTGGTTAGTTGTTCCGTCAATCCAGATCTCAATCTCGGGTCGCGTTCTACTGAGTGGTGGAGTTTCTCAACACCGTGCAGATTAGTCGTTTTAGTTTAGGTGGCGGAGTCTGATCGCACTCACAGGCGCCAAATGCCACGCCCGTACCCGTAGCCTAGAGAAGTGACTAAGGGCAGCAACAACCGGCTACGGGAAATTCAGCAACGGGTGAGTCGATCCCTCATCACTATGGCTGGGGGCGCCCTGCGCACAAACAACGCGCCCACTCAGCTCCTGTCGATTCCGGGGGACGAGCAGCAGCTATCCCAGCGTCACGCACGGTCAGTCATCGACCTGTGTTTGCGTGCCGGCGAAGCGATGCTGGCGACCGGAGCATCCGCAGCGGATGTCGTCGCTACCGTGCTGCGCATCAGCACTGCGTATGGCGTCAGTGGGATGCACGTCGACATTACCTTCACCTCGCTCACCGTCTCGGTGCATCGAGGGATGAACGAAGACCCTATGTCGATCATGCGCATCGTGAAGGTGCGAACCATCGACTACACGCGGCTGCAGAACGTGTACTGGCTCATCGACGAAATCACCGGGCCCGACGGCCCAGGGGATGTGGATGAGACGCGCGAGCAGCTGGGCGCGATCCTGACAACACCGCATCCATACCGGCGCTGGGTAGTGACCGCTGGCAAGGCGCTACTCGCGGCAGGTGTCGTCGTGATGTTCGACGTGAGCTTCGTGCTCGTGCTCGTGGCGGCAGCATCCGCGGCTATTTCGGATCTCATGACGCGTCGCTTAGAACGATGGTCGGTTCCCGCATTCTTTGCTCAGATGGCTGCCGCGGCGGTAACCACCGTCATCGCAGTGTTTATGTTCTGGCTACGCTCGGTCGGCATCGAAATCCCTGGCTCGAATGGTCCCACCGTCATTGTCATCGCCGGCATCATCATGCTTCTCTCCGGTGTCGGACTCACCGCCGCAGCCAGTGACGCGATCGGCGGCTACTACGTCACAGCAACCGCTCGAGGGATGGAGGTCATCATGATGACACTCGGCCTCGCAGTCGGCATCTCGATCGTGCTGAGCCTCTCATTGCGCCTCGGAATACCGGTCGCTGTGGGCGACTCTCTCGGCGAAAATCGGAGCGTTATTTCTGGGATGGTCGGTTCTGCGATCATCGCCGTCGGCTTCGCCCTCGCCTCCTACGTGCGGATGCGGCTGCTGCCGATCATGGCCATCGGCGCCAGCCTCGTGTTCGCCGTGTACTGGGTGGTGCTGCCATTGGCGCACTCACCAGGGTTGGCCCCCGCTATCGCCGGCACAGCCGCAGGCGTCATCAGCTACCTTCTCTACCGTTGGCTGAAAGTGCCAGAAGGTGCCACAAACATGGTGGGAATCATCGCCCTGCTCCCCGGACTCGCACTGTATCGAGGCATCTACGCGCTCATGGACTCCGAATTCGGAGTAACCGAAGCGCTGCCGTCAATGGTTATGGCACTAGCAACCGGCCTCGGGCTCGCTGCCGGAACAACCATCGGCGGATTCGTTGCACGGCGCACCTTCGGGTTCGACCGCTCAGCCATGCTCGCACTGAAGCGTTCGCGGACGCCGCGGTAGCAGCGCACCTGGCGCGCCTTCCCCAATAGTCGCTGGGGCGGGCGCGGGAGTCCCGGTACGCTGAGTGAAACTTAGCGAACGAGGAATCTAGGATGATGCCCGAAACTTCAAACTCAGCGACCAAATCAGACGCGGTTTCTCCTGGAAGCTGGCTCGTGGCTTCTCAGCAGAAGAAGTTCGACGCGGACGGTGCGTTCGCTGACCGAGCACTCGTCGACTGGAGCGAGTCCAGTTCGGCGAATATTGCCGGCGGCGACACTTTATTTCTCTACGGTTCATCTCCTATTGGTGCGCTGACCCACGAGTGCGTGGTCGAGAAGGTCGGGATTCCTTTCGATGAGAGGCTCGATGATGGCGAATTTTGGAAAGACAAAGACGCACTACTTGAGCGCAAACAACGAAGCTGGATGCGTCTTCGCCTAGTCCACACGTTCGCCCCTCAGGAGCGTGGTCGGCTGTCGCTTGCCATCATGAAGCTTCATGGGCTGAGTGCCGCCCCGCAAAGCCGAATGCGCCTGCCGGAAGCAATCGCGGATCTGATCGCGAGAGAATCGACTGTCGTCGATAGATTCTGGTGGGTAAATCAGGGCGGCACCGCTGATCGTCGGCAGGACTTCCAACACCTGTGGGCGCCGCTCACTGCCGCAGACGGGCGGCGAAGGCGGCACTGGGATTCGCTTGATGAGGCGAACGTTGGCGACGTGGTCGTCCACTATTCGCACGGCTATGTCATTGGATCGAGCCGGGTGCGTCGAGCTAGCAGGCCAATGGTCAGGCCCGCCGATTTCGAGACGGGTGCGCTGCGAGATGACATGGGACGCGAGGTGTGGCTGCATCAGTTCAGCGAATTCGAAGTTCCAGTTGCTCTCGAAGAGATTCCTGTTGAGCTCAGGAAGGACGACCTCGGAGAGGGGAGCCCGTTCGAGCACAGCGGCAAAGTGCAGCAGGGCTACTTCTTCCCGATCGTGCCGGCGGTCGTTGGAGAGATTTTTAAGGCAGCCGGGCTGCTCGGAAGTTTTTCGACGGAGACGGAAGGGCTTTCCGAGGTCCCGGGGAACGCCCAGAATGGCGAACGCCAGATCCAGCTGGACCCAACGGATGGCAAGGCATTCGTGAACTATCGAAGAGATCAGTCGGGACTTCGAAAGCTTCTATTCGGGAATCAGCAGACTTCGCGATGCGGAATCTGTTCACGGGAGTACCCCGTGGAGTTCCTGCACACGGCGCACATCAAATCACGGAGCGCGTGCAGCCTCGAAGAGAGAGTGGATTGGCGGAACATAGTTATGCCCGCGTGTCTGTTCGGATGCGATGCGCTTTTCGAGAAGAGCTTCCTGAACGTCGGTCCGGATGGAGTGATTCAGCTTCAAGGAAACTACAACGAGACACCATCGTTGGCTGCGTTCGCGAAATCACTGGAGGGCAAAGTCGTGAGGGCTTTCACCCCGACCAATCGCGTGTACTTTGAATGGCGAAATAATCAACTGGGCTAGTCTGCGCAGAAATATTCCCGCTGCGGGCTTTCCCGGATCTTGTTCGCGCTACTTCGTTTCAGGTACTTCGCTGGTGATACTGAACGAAAGTATGCCGACCAAACCGCGCGATTAGGGGAGCGCGTCCTCAACGCAGGGATGAAGGTGCTGTGACTCAAGAGCAACCACCGCCTGCGAGACAGCAGAAGCGAGTGCCTCATCCGTGTCGGTGCCTGAAAGCGTAGCGTGCAGAAAGCCTGCGAAAAATGCGTCACCGGCACCGTTCGTGTCTCGGATCTCGGCAGGCACCGCCTTCACGCGATGGAGTCCCTCGGCGTCGAGCGCCATAGCTCCCTCGACGCCTAGAGTGCACACCACCACAGCGGCACCCGCGTCCACCCGAGCGCGCATGAAAGGCAGAGGGTCCGGCATCCCGTCGGCGTTCATGAATAGGTACGACGCCGCCTGAATGAACGGTTCATGAAAGGCAGACTGGCCATCGTAATCGTGGAGATCAGTCCAGATAGGGATGCCCGATGCCACTGCCTCTGGTAGAAGCGCTCGAGACGTCTCCGATAGGTCCATGACAAGCGCCTCCGCGCCTTCGGCCAGCGTGCGAAACTGCATGACATCTGGCTCGGGAAAGCGGGAGTCGACAAGTAGAGCGATACCCGCTCGCCGGCGCGCGTCATCAGATTCAAGTGCCGTTCGCTAGCGCCGGGAACGGTGACGTAATGCAGCTCAATTCCGGACGATTCGAGCACCGCGCGCAACCGGGTAGAAGCAACATCGTCGCCCATCACCGTGTGGCAGGTGACCTTCCGACCTGGCCCGGCAAGGTGTAGCGCCTTACCGGCGGATGTGCCGCCAACTGTCTCAAAATCTTCCAACGCGAACTGCATGTGCGGGCGGGGTTCGGGCAAGTGATCGAGATAGAC
>Ga0307487_1001933_pt1 | contig 13987 bp, 10 predicted proteins | sample CBIW12metaG_FD_203665 | JGI IMG/M metagenome (GOLD analysis project Ga0307487, IMG submission 203665) | Sea-ice brine microbial communities from Beaufort Sea near Barrow, Alaska, United States - CBIW 1.2 | ecosystem: Environmental > Aquatic > Marine > Coastal | place: USA: Alaska | collected... | reverse complement strand
TCTTCCGAGCTATACCTGCGGGCCGCAGGAAAAATCCTTGCTGGCGATGACTATTGGTGCGGTCTTCGATCGGACCGTGGCCCGCTATGCCGAGCGCGAAGCGCTGGTCGTGCGTCATCAGGATCTGCGCTACACCTGGGCGCAGCTGGGCGAGGTGGTCGATCGTTGCGCGCGCGGCCTGCTGGCGCTCGGCATGCAGTCCGGCGAGCGGCTCGGAATCTGGTCGCCGAACAGCGCCGAGTGGTGCATTGCGCAATTCGCCAGCGCCAAGATCGGCGTGGTGCTGGTCAACGTCAATCCGGCCTACCGTCTTAACGAACTTGAATACGCGCTCAAACAGTCCGGCTGCCGCTGGCTGATCTGTGCCGATGCCTTCAAGAGCTCGGATTACCATGCAATGCTCAACGAGCTGTTACCCGAGCTGCACCGCTCGGCGGTAGGGGATTTGCGCAGCCATATGCTGCCGGAGCTAAAAGGCGTGATCAGTGTCGGCGCGGCGTGCGGTGAAGGCATGCTCCGTTGGGAAGGCCTGCTGGACATGGCGCAGGCGGTTGGCCCGGAGCAGTTGCGCCAATGTGGCGAGCTGTTGCAGTTCGACGAACCGATCAATATCCAATATACCTCCGGCACCACCGGCTTCCCCAAAGGCGCCACCCTCAGCCATTACAACATCCTCAACAATGGCTATATGGTCGGCGAAAGCATGCAGTTGACCGAGCACGACCGTCTGGTGATTCCGGTGCCGCTGTATCACTGTTTCGGCATGGTCATGGGTAACCTCGGCTGCCTGACCCATGGCAGCACCATGATCTATCCGAGCGCCGCCTTCGAGCCGCTGGCGACGCTGCAGGCAGTCGCCGAGGAGCAGGCCACGGGTTTGTATGGCGTGCCGACCATGTTTATCGCCATGCTCGATCATCCTGAGCGCGACCGCTTTGATGTCTCATCGCTGCGCACCGGGATTATGGCCGGCGCGACCTGTCCAATTGAGGTCATGAAGCGCGTGATTAGCGAGATGCACATGAGTGAAGTGCAGATCGCCTATGGCATGACCGAAACCAGCCCAGTGTCGACCCAGACCGATGCCGCGGACGATCTGGAACGCCGGGTGACCAGTGTTGGTCGCACTCAACCGCACCTGGAAAGCAAGATTGTCGACGAGCACGGCCGTGTCCAGCCGCGCGGACAGATCGGCGAACTCTGTACCCGCGGCTATAGCGTCATGCTGGGCTACTGGGGCAACCCCGAGGCAACTCGCGAAGCGATCGACGGCGCACGCTGGATGCACACCGGCGACCTGGCGGTGATGGATGACGAGGGTTATATCAAGATCGTCGGACGCAACAAGGACATGATTATCCGCGGTGGCGAGAATGTGTATCCACGCGAAGTCGAAGAGTTTCTCTTTACTCATTCCAGCGTGGCCGATGTGCAGGTGATCGGCATCCCGGACCCGACTTACGGCGAAGAGATCGTGGCCTGGGTCAAGTTGCATCCAGGGCATCAGGCCGATGAGCAGATGCTGCGCGAGTATTGCAAGGGGCGCATTGCGCACTTTAAAACGCCGCGGCATATCAAATTCGTCGACGAGTTTCCGATGACCATCAGCGGTAAAGTGCAGAAGTTTCGGATGCGTGAGATCAGCGTTGCCGATCTGAAACGGAGCTAACCGCAGCGCGCGCCGCTCGGCCAGACGGCGTTCTGGCCGACACCATGGCGACTTTTTTCAGGATATTGATCGGACGCGTGTCTTTCGCCTGCACGCTTTCCTATGCAGCATTTCATCTGCTGGAGCGCCTTCCCATAGAGTCGGTATCGGCTCCCGGCAACGTTGAAAAAGCGGGCTGCTGGCCATTAACGCTGGACGTTCCAGATACTTCAAAAAACTGTATTTGGGCGCTGTTCGGCAGCAATATTTTCGCTGAAAAGACGTAATAGCCATTAGCTATTTTTTGCGGGTAACGCTGCAATAATCAGCGCTTGTCGGGGGTGATTAGCGCTGGTACCTTTGACGTAAAGGTAAGGGTGGCGGTTTGCACCATAACCAATAAAAATAACTAAGGTTAGAGGGCAACCCATGGAACCAGAGTTCGTACTGGAAACACGCGGGCTGAGCAAAGAATTTCGCGGTTTTACCGCAGTAGACTCAGTTGATCTGCGTGTGCGCACCGGTCACATCCATGCGCTGATCGGTCCGAATGGGGCTGGCAAAACCACAGTGTTCAATCTGCTTACCCAATTTCTCAAGCCCACCCGTGGCGATATTTTGTATCGCGGCAAATCCATCACCGGCAAGAAAGCCAATGAAATTGCGCGACTCGGTTTGGTGCGCTCATTTCAGGTGTCTGCGGTCTTTGGCCATATGAGCGTACTGGAAAACGTTCGGGTGGCTCTGCAGCAGAAGCTGGGCAACTCTTACCATTTCTGGAAATCCGAGCGCAGCCTCGACGAACTCGACGAGCGTGCCCTGCAGCTCTTGGCTGACGTGGACCTGCTCAGCTTTGCCCAGACCCTGGCCGTTGAGTTGCCTTACGGGCGCAAGCGCGCGCTGGAGCTGGCTACCACTTTAGCGCTGGACCCCACCGTGTTGCTGCTGGATGAACCCACTCAGGGCATGGGCAGCGAAGATGTCTCGATGGTGGTCGAGTTGGTGCGGCGCGCCGCAGTCAAGCGCACGGTCTTGATGGTTGAGCACAACCTGAGTGTGGTCAGCACGTTGTGCGATCGAATAACCGTACTGGCACGCGGCGCCGTGCTTGCCGAAGGCGACTACGCACAAGTGTCGAGCAATCCCTTGGTACGTGAGGCCTATATGGGCAGCGAAGCTGCCACGCAGGCTCAGCCATGAGCGCCTCACATAGCTGCGAACTCGAACAGCTGCGCATCACCGATTTACATGCCTTCTATGGTGAATCGCACATTCTTCACGGCATTGACCTGCTGGTCAGTCGCGGTGAGCTGATCACCCTGTTGGGCCGCAATGGCTCGGGACGTAGTACCACCCTGCGCGCGATCATGAATCTGGTCGGCCGGCGTACCGGTTCGATTGTCATCAACGGCAACGAGACGCTGGGCATCGCGGCCCATCAGATTTCCCGTCTGGGAGTGGGCTATTGCCCTGAAGAGCGCGGTATTTTCGCCAGTCTCAACGTCGAGGAAAACCTGCTGCTGCCACCCACCGTGCGCAGTGGTGGCATGGGTCTAGACGAAATATACGAGATGTTTCCCAACCTCTACGAACGACGTTTCAGCCAAGGCACGCGCCTGTCTGGCGGCGAGCAGCAGATGCTGGCCATCGCGCGCATCCTGCGTACCGGCGCCAACCTTCTGTTGCTAGACGAAATCACTGAAGGTCTGGCGCCGGTAATTGTGCAGAAGATTGGCGAGGTGCTGGTCAAGCTGAAAAACCGCGGGCTGACCATCGTGCTGGTTGAGCAGAATTTCCGGTTTGCCGCGCCCTTAGCCGATCGTCACTACGTGATGGAGCATGGCCTGATCATTGATGAAATCAGTGCAGCCGAGCTTGATTCAAAGCGGGAGTTTCTGAATACCCGCCTCGGTGTTTGAGGCGCCGGTTTCCCAGTAGCAAAATCCGTCGGTTTCACGCAACGGCGGGTCGGTAAAACAACAAAAACAATCAGAGTGGGTGAGTATGAAAATTTTCCAAAAAGCAGCAAGCGCCATCCTGGCTTCCAGCATTCTCGCGAGCGGCGCTCAAGCGCAGATCAGCGACAACGAAATTCGCATCGGCTATCTGGCTGACATGTCTGGCACCTATCGCGACCTGGCCGGTCCCGGCGGTCTCGAAGCGCTGAAGATGGCCGTCGAAGATTTCGGCGGTGCTGTCGATGGCAAGAAAATCGTCCTGTTCAACGCCGATGACCTGAATAAGCCGGATGTGGGCGCCAACACCGTGCGCCGCTGGATCGACGAGCAGAACGTCGACATGGTCACTGGCCTCGTCGCCTCGTCGGTGGTTATGGCGGCCAGCAAGGTCGTGGAGCAGGGCGGTAAGCTGGCGTTGATCTCCGGCGCCGCGGCTTCCAGCCTGACCAACGAATATTGCTCGCCCAACCATGTGCACTGGACGTACGACACCTACGCGTTGGCCAACGGCACCGCGAATGCGGTACTCAAGGACGGGGGCAAGAGTTGGTTCATGCTCACCGCCGACTATGCGTTCGGTCACGCGATGGAAGCCGATATCACCCGCGTGGTCGAGGCAGAAGGCGGCAGCATCGTCGGCTCGGTACGCCATCCGTTCCCGAGCAGCGATTTCTCTTCGTACATTCTGCAGGCGCAGGGTTCCGGTGCTGACGTGATCGCCCTGGCTAACGCCGGTTCGGATACGGTCAATGCGCTGAAGACAGCCAGCGAATTCGGGGTCACCCAGTCCGGCCAAAGGCTGGCAGGCATGGTGGTGTTTCTCAACGACGTCCATGCCATGGGCCTGGAAGTGACCCAGGGTCTGATGCTGACCACCGGCTGGTACTGGGACATGAACGATGAGTCGCGGGCCTGGGCCAAGCGTTATCAAGATCGCGTCGGGAGCATGCCGACCATGGTTCAGGCCGGGGTTTATTCCGCAACCACGCATTACCTGAATGCCATCAAGGCGACCGGCAGCGATGAGACCGTCGCGGTACGTAAGCAAATGGCGGCCACGCCGATCAATGACATGTTCGCCAAAAACGGCCGGATCCGTGAGGACGGCCGCATGGTGCATGACATGTATCTGGTGAAAGTGAAGACGCCGGCCGAGTCCAAGGGTGAATGGGATCTGTACAAGATCATCAGCACCATTGATGGAGACACCGCCTTCCGTCCATTGTCCGAAAGCCAATGCTCATTGGTGTCGAAAAACTAAGCGGCCGGTGATTCCGCCCATGCTCTAGCGCCAGACAAAGCGGCAGCGGTTGCCGCCCACCGGCATGCGGGACCTGCGCCTGCGTGGTCAGGCGGGCCTGCTGAGGCGAGCCGTCCGGCTGGTCTGCGCGCTAGAACCCATGAGCGGATTGCGATCCGAGTTATCCATCCCCAGTCGCTTCTGGCTGGGGTGCCGGCTACTTTCAACGGGTGATGAATCATGACTCTCATTCTCGGCGTTCCCCTGAGTGTCCTGTTTGGGCAACTGCTGCTCGGGCTGATCAATGGGTCCTTCTATGCATTGTTGAGCCTGGGGCTGGCGATTATTTTCGGGCTGCTGCGCATCATCAACTTTGCCCACGGCGCGCAATACATGCTGGGTGCTTTCGCCGCGTTCCTCGGGCTCAACTACCTGGGCGTCAGTTATTGGGCCGCGCTGATCCTCTCGCCGCTGCTGATCGGCGGCTTTGGCATTCTCATCGAGCGGTATCTCTTGCGCCGCATCGCTGGCGAAGATCATTTGTATGGCTTGCTGCTGACGTTTGGTTTGGCGCTGATCATCGAAGGCAGCTTCGTCAAGCTGTTCGGGATGTCCGGTTTCTCATACCCGATTCCCGATCTGCTTAAAGGTGGCTATAACCTCGGCTTCATGTTCTTGCCGACGTATCGAGCCTGGCTGGTGGTGGCGGCGTTGGTGGTGTGCTTTGCCACCTGGTACATGATCGAACGCACTCGACTGGGCTCCTATCTGCGCGCAGGCACCGAGAATCCCAAACTGATGCAGGCGTTCGGTATTAACGTGCCGCTGTTGGTCACCCTGACGTACGGCTACGGCGTGGCACTCGCCGCTTTCGCCGGCGTGCTGGCCGCGCCGATTTATGCGGTCACGCCGGGAATGGGCGCGAACCTGCTGATTGTGGTGTTTGCGGTGGTGGTTATCGGCGGCATGGGCTCAATCATGGGCGCCATTGTCACCGGCCTGGCCATTGGCTTGATCGAAGGCCTGACCAAGGTGTTTTATCCAGAAGCGGCCAATACCATGGTGTTCCTGATCATGGTGGTGGTGTTGCTGATTCGTCCTGCGGGACTGTTCGGGAAGGAGGCATGAGCATGTCGAATCAGGAAGCGCTCAGAGAAGTTTCAGGTCGTGCGTCGAGTGTTGAGGGCGAGCGTCGGCGCGCAGCCGTGCGCCGCAAGCGGGTGTTCTATTTGGTGTTGCTGGGCCTGGCGCTGGTCGCGCCGCTGATGGTGTATCCGGTATTGCTGATGAAGCTCTTGTGCTTCGCGCTGTTTGCCTGTGCCTTCAATCTGCTGCTCGGCTATGCGGGGCTGTTGTCCTTCGGCCATGCGGCGTTTCTGGCGACCGGTGGCTACGTGACCGGCTATATGCTCAGTACCTACAGTGGGCTGAGTACCGAACTGGGGATTTTGGCCGGAACCCTGGCCGCGACCGTGCTGGGCCTGCTGTTCGGCCTGTTGGCGATTCGCCGGCAGGGTTTGTATTTCGCCATGATTACCCTGGCGCTGGCGCAGTTGATGTTCTTTATCTTCGTCCAGGCGCCGTTTACCGGTGGCGAAAATGGCTTGCAGGGCGTTCCGCGCGGTCATCTGTTCGGCTTTATCGATCTGCAAGACAACATGGCGATGTACTATTTTGTGCTGGCGGTGTTCATCTTCGGATTCGCGGTCATCCAGCGCACCATCCATTCACCCTTCGGCCAAGTGCTCAAGGCGATCCGCGAGAATGAACCGCGGGCGATTTCCCTCGGTTACAACGTCAATGCGCACAAGCTGCTGGCTTTCGTCATCTCCGCCGCGCTGACCGGCCTGGCCGGTTCGACCAAAACCGTGGTGTTCCAGCTGGCCTCCTTGACCGACGCGCATTGGCATATGTCGGGCGAAGTGATCTTGATGACGCTGCTGGGCGGTGTCGGCACGGCGCTCGGTCCGCTGCTCGGTGCCACCGTTGTGGTGACCCTGCAGAGTTCGCTTTCCAGCGGGCCACTGGGTGAATGGGTGCATGTGATTCTTGGGGTGATTTTCGTGCTCTGCGTGCTTGTGTTCCGCGCCGGGATTGTCGGCTGGCTGAATAAACTGGTGCGCCGCAACTTCAAATAAGCCCCAGGGGTTAAGACGCGGGGGTGGTGTGCGGGTTCTTAGTCGAAGGGCTAACAACGCGGTTGCGGCCGCTACGCTTGGCTTGATAGAGCATCTGGTCGGCGGTTTTGAGCACCTCGCTGATTGTGGCGGCGTGCTCGGGCCAATGGGCAACACCCAAGGAGATGGTGATCGGCCCGGCAGGCTCGATCAAGATGTGCTCGACCTGTTGGCGCAGACGCTCGGCAACCCGCTCGGCGGCCTCGGGCGTGGCGTCCGGCAGCAGCATCAAAAACTCCTCGCCGCCTACCCGACACAGCACATCATGGGCGCGTGAGCCGTTGCGCATTAGCTCGGCCAAGCGCTGGATGACCACATCGCCGACATCATGGCCATAGGTGTCATTAACCTTTTTGAAATGATCGATATCCAGCGATACCACCGCAAAGGGCCGCTGTTCGGTTTGCCACAGGTCCAGAGCATGTCTGAGGCCGCGCCGATTGTGCAGGCCGGTCATGGGATCGGTTTGCACATCCTGATTGAGCTTGCCAATTTTTTGATGCAATAAATCGATGCCTACCAGCATCGCTCGCTTGAGTTCGGACGACTCGAAATACCAGGCGCGAACGGCGTTGATGCGTGCGGAAATAGCCGGCGTGTCCATCTCCCGGGCGCCATCGGCCAACTTGCGCAGTGGTCGAGCAATCATCCGCGCGCACCACCAAATAAATAGCAGGGTCAGCAACGTCAGCGGCAAAGTATTGCCCAGCACCCGCAGCATCAGCCCGTCGAGTGCGGCCAGCGTGGCATGTGTCGGTCGTTGCGCCACCAAGCCCCAGCCTGCCGAGGGTACGCTGGCATAGCCGGCCAGCATGTCGATGCCCAGGCTGTTGTGCAGGCGCTGGCTGCCACTCTCGCCACGAACCACGGCCGTTATCACCGGATTGCCATTCACCTGTTGGCCTAGCCGCGCCACGTCTGGGTGATAGAGCAAGCGGCGCTGCTGGTCGACGACATAGAGATAGGAGCCGTCTTGGTAATATTGCTGGTCGAGCAGGTTGTGCAGAATGCTCTCTTGCTTGAGATAGATGCTGCCACCGATATAGCCCAGGTAGTGTCCGGAGTTGTTGGTGATCGGATGGGAAATGAAGATTAGCAAATTGCCGGCCGCCGAGAGATAGGGCTGGCTGATCAGCGGACGCTGCTCGCGCAAGGCTTGCCGCGCACCAAAAGAATCCAGTGGACGGTCCATGACTGGCAAGGTATCTGGCGAGACAGCTCGCACCCAGCCGAGGGCATCGGTGATCAACACCGAATTAAAACTATGGGTCTGCAGGCGCAGGCGCTCGACTTCCGCCGTCAACATCGCTTGATTTTCAAACCGCTCGGCCAGCAGACCGGCACTGTAAGCCAGCTGCTGTTGGGCTGACTGGAGGAATGCTTCGGTGCTGTTGGCCAGCTTAGCGGCATAGGCGCGATTGCTTTCCAGCGTATTGTCGATCAGCAATTGCCGCTGCACGCGATAGCTTGCATAGAAGCTGCCGGCCAGAGTGATCAGCACACTGATGATGGCCAACAGCAGAATCAAGCGACGTAAATCCACACGAAATAAAGGTGCAACAGGCATGCGCAATATCACGATCCATATGAAAAAAGGGGTAAGGCCGTTCATTCTAAGGTCTTTTTAGACTGGCATCGAGGACGATGGTTCAGCGATGGTCCGCCCGCCTGCGGTGGGCAAGCGGGAGACACAAGAGCGTAACGCGCAGCAGTCTATACATGATTGATCGGTCGGTCTTTCACGCGTAGCCGGCCAGTGCGTTTTCGATCGCGTGCTTGATTAGTGAGAGAGGTGGGAGTTGGTCATGAGGTTGTTAATGACAATTAATTCGTAGTGTTCTGGCTGACTTGGACGTGTCGACGGGGAAAACCATTTCACTAATCGAGAGGCAGTGATCGAGAGGCCTTGGTTATTTCGCAAACAAGAGCCACTGCACATGATCTGCGCTAGGACGATGCAGATGCCGAGATATGGATTGGTTGGCAGTTTATGGTCGCCGGATAGAAGGATAGTGTCTTCAATGGGTGTTCGGTTTCATGAGACCACTACAGTGGGGCGTGAGATCAGTATGGTCATTTGGTTTGGCGAGCAACTGCCGGCGAATAAGCGTCTTAAAAGCCTGGGACAAGGTCGAGTTAACCTCACTCAGCGGATAAATCACGAGAGATGCCTATTGCACGAAGCAAATCAGCACGTGAAGGACGCACCGTCGATGAGCTGCCTTAGCTGCTCGCAGCAGATATCCAGCCCCCTCTCTGGCAGGTTTGTTACGCCGAGTAATAGTCCTGATTGACTCGTGCGCGGCTTGGCATACCAAGTTGAGAGAGGCGTTGGAGCCAGGTTGAACGCGGCGGCTTGACGAACAATTGCGGTATCGTCGACGTTTTTTGGCAGTCGCAATAGCAGTGCAAGCCCGGCCATTGCATCGGTGGCGCTGGATAGTTGCAGTGCTTGACGTAGCTCATCAAGACGGCTTCGATAAGTGCGCTTCATGCGGCGTAAGTGCCGCAGGTAATGACCCTTACGCATGAATTCGGCCAGCGCCAATTGGGTCACGATGGACGATGCCGGTGCAAGCGCGGCGGCTACGTCTGCAAAGTGATTGGTGTGTTCTGCGGGCACGACTACGAAGCCCATGCGCAGAGCAGGACTCACCGTTTTGCTGAACGTGCCGATATGAATCACCCGCCCACAGCGATCAAGTGAGGCAAGCGCTGGCGCCGCACGTCCTGACAATTGCAGCTCGCTTAAATAGTCATCTTCAACGATCCAGCTTTTACTTTGCGCCGCCCAATCGAGTAGTTGGTGGCGACGTAAGAGCGATAACGTCATGCCCAGAGGTGCTTGCTGGCCTGCGGTAACGACTGCTAGCGAGGCATCAGGTGCTTGGGCGATACCGTCGCTGACGCAAAGCCCTTGTTCATCGACATTAATGGCTATGGGATTGAGGCCCGCCAGGCCCAGCGCTATGCGGGTAAGTGGATAGCCAGGCTCCTCAACCCATGCGGTGTGATTTTTTAAACCAAGGGCATGAATGATCAAGCCTAAAGCCCCCGTATAGCCGTTAGTGATGAGCACTTGTGCAGGCGAGCAACTCAAGCCGCGCGCTACGGATAAATAGGCCGCAATCTCGGTGCGCAGTACCAGCTCGCCTCGTGGGTCTGGATAACTGACTGAGCCGCTTATTGCCGCCTGACGTGCTGCTGCGGACGTTAATCGACACCAGAGTTTGGCGGGGAACACATCTTGAGCCGGTACACCCATTTGAAACATCAATGGCGGCTGGCTAAACGAATGGGCAAAGAAGTCTGGCAGCGGGCTGCGCAGGTCGCTGGTGTCGGGATGACTACCCGCAGGGAGTTGGTGCGCCACAAAAGTACCGGCGGCGCCTTGCGAGACGATAAGTTGTTCATCAATCAAGCGTTCGTAGGCTACGCGCACAGTGCTGCGTGCCACGCCAAGTTGAGCGCTAAGATCACGCCAAGAGGGTAAGCGCGCTCCTGAATAAAGACGACCGCTACGAATCGATGCGCCTATCGCTGTGCTTATTTGCTCAGCAACGGGTACACCGGCGTTACGGTTAAGGTCGATGTGTAAATCATGCATGGCTAATGGTACAGCTAAATTGATAATTCTTGGGTCTTTATGCTGCACCTTTATGTGTGGATGATGGGAATTATCCACTCCGTAAACATCATCGTTCGGTGCAGGAGGATAGCCACAGTTGATCTGTGACTATCAATCGCGGGTGTACCTTTTCAACTACGTCTACGGGAGTTTAAGCGTGCGGCTATCAACTTTTTCAACAGGCTATAAGCATTTGGCAGCACTGCTTTTGCTCGTCAGTGTTTGCCAGCTTTCCCTGGCTGATAGTAGCTACGACGCTGAAGGCGCGCGCCGTGCTCAAGATGCAGGCGCTTTGCTGATCGGCAAGCCTGGGCCTGTTGCGGTGCTCAAAACTATCGATGGTGAAGAAATCGATCTGTCCAAACTGTACGGTAAAAAGCCGGTGTATTTGAAGTTCTGGGCGACCTGGTGCGTGCCTTGTCGTCAGCAGATGCCTGGTTTTGAGAAAATCCAGAAAACGCTGGGTGACCAGATTGAGGTGATCGCAGTAAATACCGGCTTTAGTGATGACCTTGATGCTGTGCTTGCCTATCGCAAGGAGCTCGGTCTGACTATGCCCATCGTGATTGATGACGGTAGTTTGGCGGCTGAGCTCAATCTGCGCGTTACGCCACAACATGTGTTGATCGACCGTAGCGGGCGCATCAGCTATGTCGGCCATCTGGATGATCAGGCACTGCATGCGGCGTTACAGAAAGCACTAGCGCCTGAGGCGCAAAAAACCGTTCAAATAAGCACTGAGCAAACAGATGCTGCACCAGTATTTGCTCTTGGTGATCACGTTACTGGTCTACAAGTGACGACCATTGATGGTGCAAACATTGATCTTGGCGAAACAACATCGGGTAAAGCTAAGGCGTTGGTTTTCTTTGCGCCTTGGTGCGAGTCCTATCTGGAAGAGAGCCGTCCACAAACCTCGAAAGCCTGCCTGCGGGTACGTGAAAGCGTTGAAACAATGCTGGGCCAACGCGATATCGAATGGCTCGGTATATCTTCAGGTTTGTGGGCAACCAAAGCCGATGTGCTGGACTATCAGAAAACCACCCAAACCAAGCTGCCACTTGTCCTTGACGCCAACGATGCACTGTTCCGCGCATTTGCCATCCGCGAGATCCCAAGCGTCGTGCTGATCGATGCTAAAGGACGTGTGAGTAAAGTCGTAGGCCCGCAGGACACGCAGTTGCGAGACGCAGTGCAAGCTCTGCGCTAAGCGTAATCGAGAGCTTAGGCTGACGTGAGAGCGTCAGCCCGTTTCCTGTTATCTGACTAAGCCCGAGTTCACCTTGTCTATATTTTCGATCAAGCCTCTGTTGCTAGTGCTGTGCCTGTGTTGCTCAGCTGTTGCCTCAGCAGAACTCAAGATGCCTGGCAATGATGAGGTGTTGATCGCCTCGTCGCTGGTTGCCGAAAGCCAAACGCCTGCCGCTGACAGCAGCACCATGTTAGCCATTTTTATGCAGCCTCAGGGTGAATGGCATGGCTACTGGAAAGAGCCCGGCGATGCCGGACTGGCACCCAAACTAACGTGGCACTTGCCAGACGAGTTGAGTGTTGGCGAGGCGTCCTATCCAGTACCGCAAAGCTTGCTAATCGATGGTTTGATGAACCATGTTTACGCGCAGCCATATGCGTTGTTGGTGCCACTCAAAATTCCCGCCGATTTGGCTATGGGCACTGCCTTGCCTATTCGTCTGGATATGCAGTATCTGGCTTGTCGTCACGATGCCTGTGTGCCAGAGCGCGCCTCATTGAATATCACGCTGACCGTTGGCGATGGTGCACCTGATGAGGCCCTGCAAAAGCAGTTTGCCCAGTGGCGCCAAGCATTGCCTCGGCCACTTGGATCGAAAGCCAGTTTTACGGTCGATAACGGTATTTTTCGTTTAAGGGTGCCGTTTCCGGCAGCAATGCAGATCGACCAGCCTCACCTGTATTCAGCAACTAAAGGTGCACTTGAAAATGCGGCTAAGCAGCACTTCGAACGTGACGGTGATGTATTGGTTGTCGAGACAGAAGCGGGTAAGCAGCAAACCAAGTCTTTTGCCGGCACATTGTCGCTTGGTAATGATTTGGGTCTTGATGTTGAGGCCGCTGTCGCCGTAGCGCACAGCAACAGCGGAAATACTCTGACTGTGACTTTGATCGCACTGGCCGGCTCAATATTAGGCGGCTTGCTGCTCAACTTGATGCCCTGCGTATTCCCAATCCTCAGTCTGAAAGCGTTGAGTATTGCGCGCTCCAGCAGTAATGCGAGGACTGCGCGTAGCGAGGCGATTGCCTACTCGCTGGGCGTCATTATGGTATGCCTGATGCTGGGAGGCCTGCTTCTGGCATTGCGTGCGGGCGGCATCCAGGTTGGCTGGGCGTTTCAGTTGCAAGACCCGCGGGTGATCCTGTTATTGCTACTGCTCGCCAGCGCGATAGCCTTCAATCTCTCTGGCCTATTTGAGTTGTCCTCTTTAAATGCAGGTTCGGAGTTGGCTGCGCGTGAGGGCACTGCGGGTGCGTTTTGGACAGGTGCATTGGCTGCGTTTGTCGCAACGCCGTGCACCGGCCCATTTATGGCAGCAGCACTAGGTGCGGCGCTGATTCTGCCGCCAGCAGCAGCGTTGCTGGTGTTTGCAGGGCTGGGTTTGGGCATCGCATTACCCTTTCTGTTGCTGGGGTTTGTTCCCGCGTTGCAGCGCTGCCTGCCTAAGCCAGGGCCGTGGATGCAAACGCTGCGCAACGTGCTGGCCGTGCCCATGTTTTTGACCGCTTTGGCGTTGCTCTGGGTACTCAGCCAGCAAGTAACCGCCGGCGCGTTGGTTGCTGTTACCGGTTGCACCATGCTTTTGGCTTTTGGTTTGTGGGCTACCGGCTTGCGCCAGCGTGTATTCAAGAAAGCAGCGTGGTTGCCAGCAGTTCTCGCCGCTCTGCTAGCACTTATGCTTGGGCTCACCCAGCTAGGACAAAAGCCAGTACTTGCTGCGCAAAAAACTGATGCAATAGCCTTTGATGAGGCTCAGCTAGAGCATTTACGTGAGGAAGGAAAACCGATTTTCCTGTACTTCACCGCTGACTGGTGTGTGACCTGCAAGGTGAATGAGCAGGTGGCAATTGACCGCGATGCAACCCATCAGGCCTTTGCAGAAGCCGGCGTGCAGGTGATGCGCGGCGACTGGACTAATGGCGACGCGAAAATTACGGCGTTTCTTGAGCAGTATGGTCGTTCGGGTGTACCGCTTTATCTCTGGTACCAGCCAGGAGAGAGTGAGCCAAGGATATTGCCGCAGGTGATTACGCCAACGGTATTGATTGAGCAATTAGCCAATTAAGCAGTTTGTCGTTGGCTAA
>Ga0307487_1001930_pt1 | contig 13999 bp, 9 predicted proteins | sample CBIW12metaG_FD_203665 | JGI IMG/M metagenome (GOLD analysis project Ga0307487, IMG submission 203665) | Sea-ice brine microbial communities from Beaufort Sea near Barrow, Alaska, United States - CBIW 1.2 | ecosystem: Environmental > Aquatic > Marine > Coastal | place: USA: Alaska | collected... | reverse complement strand
GGAATCTGGCCATTATTCCACTATTTTATGGAATTTGCCGAATGGGATACCAACCATTGGGAAACCTATCAAAACGTAAATAGAAAATATGCCCTGGCAATTCTTGAACATTATCAGGAAGGAGATGTAATCTGGGTGCATGATTATCAATTGTTACTTGTTCCCAATATGATCCGTGAACAACAACCTAATGCTATTATAGGTTTTTTTAACCATATCCCTTTTCCCTCTTATGAAGTTTTTAGAACAATGCCGTGGCGGGATGAAATCCTGAAAGGAATGCTGGGAGCCGATTTAATTGGCTTTCATACCTACGATTATGAAAGGCATTTTTTAAGTTCGGTAAGGCGAATTTTGAGACTTCAGGTAGAATTTAATGAAATAAGCCTGCCCGAGAGATTTGTAAAGGTTGATTCCTTTCCCATGGGTATTGATTATGATAAATTTGAAAAAGCCGCTATAAAAAACAGTGCTCTTAATGCTGAAAAACAATCTGAGCTGCAACAAAAACTGGATCAACATCAGGAATCGGATCCTGGCGCTAAACTTATCTTAAGTATAGACAGGCTGGATTATACAAAAGGTATCGCCAATCGCATTCGGGCATTTGACTATTTTCTTGAAAAATATCCGCAGTATATCGAGAAGGTACGATTGTTTATGCTTGCGGTCCCTTCCCGATCCGGTGTTCCGCAGTATCAGCTATTAAAAAAGGAGATTGACGAACTGGTGGGTTGTATAAATGGAAAATTTGCTTCGGTAAATTGGACCCCAATTTGGTACTTCTATAGATCTATGCCTTTCGAAAATTTAATAGATTTATATACTTCCTGTGATATTGCCTTAATTACCCCTATTCGGGACGGGATGAATCTGGTAGCCAAAGAATTCATCGCCACCAGAACCGACAAAAGCGGAGTATTAATATTAAGTGAAATGGCCGGCGCAGCACAAGAGATGAGCGAAGCCATATTAATTAACCCCAATAATTATAACCAGATTGCAGATGCAATTCATCAGGCAATAGAAATGTCACTCGATGAGCAGAAAAAACGGGTTACTATCCTTCAAAAAAGACTAAAGCGTTATAATGTCGAGAAATGGGCAAATGATTTTTTGGATGCTTTAGAGAATACAAAAGAAAGCAGAACTGTATTTAAAGCAAAATTAATTTCAGAAAAAATTCAGACGGAAATAATTGAGAAATTTAAACAAGCCAAAAACCGAATTTTATTTCTGGATTATGATGGTACCCTGGTTAATTTTGTAAATAATCCCGAGCATGCATTTCCAGATGAAAGCCTGATAACTCTTATCCAAAGTCTTACCCAATTGAAGAACACAAAAGTAGTTTTGATAAGCGGAAGGGATAAGAAATCGCTGGGGAAATGGTGGATAAAAACTCCAGTAGTACTTATCGCCGAACATGGGGTGTGGATAAGAAAAATTGGAAAGGACTGGACTTTAAGTGAAAATGTTCAAAATAATTGGATGGAATCGGTTCGACCGGTTATTGAAACCTTTGTTGACCGTACCCCGGGAACTTTCCTTGAAGAAAAAAGTTATTCCCTCGCCTGGCATTACAGGAAGGCAGATCCTGAATTGGGAGAGATCCGGGCCAATGAACTTTCTCATGTATTAAAAGTTCTTATTTCAAATCATGGTTTAAATGTACTTGAAGGAAATAAGGTTTTAGAAATTAAAAGCAGTGGCATTAATAAAGGAAAAGCAGCCAATAAATTGCTCTTAAAAAAAGAATACAATTTTATATTTGCCATCGGTGATGATTGGACAGATGAATATTTATTTAAAGAATTGCCGGAATCTGCCGTTACCATTAAAGTTGGAATGAAGAAAACTGCCGCAATATATTACTTAAAAGATACTGACAAGGTTAGAAATTTATTGTCAGGATTTGCTCAAATCAATTAAAATTTAAACCTAAATCAGAAAGGGAGATATTGTCTGCAATTTGTTAAAAACATTAGCAAATTGAAATAAAAATTATACCAAACTTAACTTTCCAAAATATGTTAACCTGTTAATTAACAGTATTTTTACACTATCATTTTTATATGAAACCAAATAAAAATATATTATTATGAATGCAGGAAAATTTTTAACAGGTTTATTATCAGGAGCAGCAGTAGGAGCAGCAATTGGATTGTTATTTGCCCCTAAAAAAGGCACTGTTACACGAAGGAAATTAACCGAAACCAGCGATAATTATATAAAAGGCGCTAAAAGCAAATTCAATGATTTTGCAGTTACTTTAAACGAAAAAGTAGAATCTGTAAAAGATAAAGTAGACTCTGTAAAAAGTAAAATCTAAACTTATTTTATTTTTTTTATATCAGGAATATTGCAAAAAATAAAATCCGATCTGGTTTCGAAATCAATCAAAAAACCCTGGAATTCCAGGGTTTTTTGATTGATTAATACCGGTATCTTCTTCAATTTTTCATTTTTATCAAAAGTTTCAGTAAATTACAGATCTAAAATCTGAAATTTAAAAAATGAAATTTATCTTATCCCCATTTATCGTACTCTTTATCCTTTTATTTTTGTCTCCTCAACCTGGAAAATCTCAAAATACTGATTCACGTATCTACGAAATAATAGAAAAAGTTTCTTCAGAAAGGATTGAGAATGATATTCGCAAACTTGCCGGATTTGGCACCAGGAATACTTTTAGCGATACCGTTTCCAATACACGTGGAATTGGAGCTGCCAGAAGATGGATCAAATCTGAATTTGATCAGGTTTCAAAAAATTGCAACAATTGCCTGGAGGTTTTCTACCAAAAGGATTTTGTGACGCCCGAAGACGGAAAGCGCGTTCCTAAAGAAGCCTGGGTAGTTAATGTTGTGGCCATTCAGAAAGGCAGTAAATATCCAAACCGCTATATTATTATGAGCGGGGATATAGACTCCAGAAATTCAGATACCATGGATTACACCGGGGATGCTCCCGGCGCCAACGACAATGCCAGCGGAATCGCCGGAACTATGGAAGCCGCAAGGGTTTTGTCAAATTATAAATTTGAAAACAGCATTATTTATGTCGGCCTTTCCGGCGAAGAACAAGGTCTGTTCGGGGGAAAAGGACTTGCTGAATATGCACAAAAAAATAATTGGAATATCATAGGGATCTTTAACAACGATATGATTGGAAATATTGAAGGTGTTGACGGCGTAATTGACAATAGAACTTTCCGGATATTTTCCGAACCGGTTCCACCAACAGAAACAGAAGAGGAACGCAACAAACGGCGATTTTACGGCGGAGAAGTGGACGGGATTTCAAGACAACTCGCCCGATATGTTCATAAAACCACTCAAACTTATATGCCTGAGATGAACCCGATGATGATCTACAGATTGGATAGGTTTGGACGAGGCGGGCATCACAGGCCTTTTAACGATCTGGGCTTTGCAGGAATTAGGATAATGGAAGCTCATGAGAATTATAACCGTCAGCATCAGGACTTGCGCACTGAGAACGGGATTAAATACGGAGATGTGGTTGAAGGCATCAATTTTGGATATGCAGCCAAACTTACTGCTGTAAACGCCATTAACCTGGCCAGTATGGCCTGGGCACCAAAACCACCAAAGAATGTTGAAATTGGCGGAATTGTAGAGCCATCAACCAAATTGCGTTGGGAAAAAGTGGATGGGGACATAGCGGGATATAAAATCTACTGGCGCGACACCACCGCCCCACAATGGCAAAATTCACGTTTTGTAGGCGATGTGAGCGAATTTACCCTGAATGGGATTGTAATAGATAATTTTTTCTTTGGTGTGGCAGCAGTTGGAAAAAATGGATTTGAAAGTATGGTGGTATTTCCATCAGGAACTTTCAGGTAATCTTATTTTGATCTTGAAGCGATTTAGACTTTAAACCCTGATGCCGACAAGGCAAATAGAGATGCCCAAAATGCAGCCGGAAAATGGTTATTAGATTTGTTGAAGAAAAAAAACAACAAAATCCCATATTCGGGTTTTACGATACTTTTAAAATTTTATCTAATTCAACGGAAACGACTTAAAACACGTTTCCGTTTTTTTTAATTAAATTTTTTTATTCAATTAAGGAAAGCTGAATCCGTTTTTGCTGAACATCGACATCTACAACTGTTACCAATAGGTGCTGACCCAATTTTACCACAGAATTCACATCGCTCACAAATTCCTTCGCCAGTTTTGAGATATGTACAAGACCGCTTTCCTTTATTCCAATATCCACAAAACATCCAAAATTGGTAATATTATTGACTATTCCAGGTAATTTCATCCCGCTGTGCAAATCCTGAATTGATTTTACCGAAGGGTCAAATTGAAAATTACTGATCGTTTTCCGTGGATCTGCACCGGGTTTTTCCAGTTCCCTGACAATATCCTGAAGCGTTGGCAAGCCCAATTCATTATTGCAATATGCGGGCAGGGAAAGATTTTTCAAAACTTCTTTATTGCCTATAAGTTCATCCACTTTCAACTTTTGATCTTTTTCGATTGTTTTAACTACATCATAACGTTCGGGATGTACCGCTGAATTATCAAGAGGATCCTTACCGTTTTTGATTCGTAAAAAACCTGCGGCCTGTTCAAAAGCTTTTGCTCCTAACCGGGGAATCTTCAGTAATTCTTTTCTATTTTTAACGGTCCCATGCTCCTTTCTGTAATCGATTATGTTTTGGGCAAGTCCCGGTCCAATTCCTGAAACATACGAAAGCAATTCCTTGCTGGCAGTATTTACATTCACGCCAATCCTGTTTACGCAACTCATAACCACAGTGTCCAGCTTGTTTTTAAGTTTAGCCTGGTTAACTTCATGTTGATATTGCCCTACCCCAATGGATTTTGCATCAATTTTTACCAATTCTGCCAAAGGATCGCATAATCTCCGGCCGATGGAAACTGCTCCTCTCACCGTAATATCATAATTGGGGAATTCTTCCCTGGCTATTTTGGAGGCAGAATAAACTGATGCCCCGGCTTCATTGACAACAAATACAGCGATATCCCGATCTAAAGGAACTTTTTTAATAAAGAATTCGGTTTCGCGGGAAGCAGTTCCATTTCCAATAGAGATCGCCTCAATCATATAAGCATTTACAAGAGATTTTACTTTTTTGATTGCCAGTTCCATTTCCTTTTGCGGCGGATGCGGATAAATAGTTTCATTGTGCAGCAAGGATCCGTTTTCATCCAGGCACACCAATTTACAGCCGGATTTGAAGCCGGGATCCAGGGCGAGGATCCGTTTTCCTCCAAGGGGCGGAGCCATCAGCAATTGCTCTAAATTATTGGCAAAAACCAGGATCGCGTCTTCATCGGCTTTATTCTTGGCTTCGGCTAAAATTTCATTGGAAAAGGAAGGTTTTAAAAGTCGTTTATAAGCATCCTCAATTGCTTCAGAAATATATTTTGCAGATGGATTTCTTTCATTCTTAAGTATGATCCGGGAAATCAAATTCAAGGCCTGCTCCTTTTCAACTTCAATTTTAATCCTTAAAAACCCTTCTTTTTCAGCCCGATAAATTGCCAAAAACCGGTGTGACGGGATCCTTTTTAGCGGCTCATTCCAGTCAAAATACTGTTTAAAATTCAGGGCCTTTTCGCTTTCAGCTTGAGTTTTGATCACTTTGGTGGAAATTTCGGCATGTCGAGTAAAAAGCTGACGGATCCTATCGCGAACCAAACTGTTTTCGTTGATCCATTCAGCAATTATATATTTGGAGCCTTCAATGGCTTCTTCAACCGATTCTATTTCCGAAGTTAAAAATCGTCTTGCGGCCGATTCAATATTTTCATGATTTTGCACCATCAGAATTTTAGCAAGAGGTTCCAGGCCAAATTCCCGTGCAGTATCGGCTTTTGTTTTTCTCTTTTTCTTAAATGGCAAATAAAGGTCTTCAAGTTGTGCAAGCGTTACAAATTTTTCAATTTGCAATTTCAAGGCTTCGGTTAAAGCGCCTTGTTCCTCAATTGACTTTAAAATGGTAGTTTTTCGCTTTTCCATATCCTTAAAAACCCTGACAAGATCGGAAATTTTCTCTATCTCAACTTCATCTAAATTCCCGGTGAGCTCTTTTCGATACCTGGCAATGAACGGAATTGTCGAATCGTCTGAAAGAAGCTCAATTGTATTTTGGATAGCTTTCTCAGGCAACTTTACCTGGGACTTGACGAAATCTAATAATTTCAAATGAAGTGGTTTTAAATTGATTTTTGTTCGGAACAAAGTACAAAGATACCTTTTCTAAAATTCCAAATATCAAATTTCAAATCTCAAATTCACCAACACGTTTTTTTAAGCCACGAATGCACGAATAATTTTATAAAAGCTTTCATAACTGTCCAGTTAAAATTGACGAGCGACATTTGGTTATAATAAAGTTCTTTGACATTATTGTAATCTATATTTATAAATAGTTCATTTATAGGGGTTTTAACTATTTGGAATTCCCAAGACCTGTAATATTTCGATGGTGTAGGCTAAACATAATCAATTCAAATCGTCACGCTTTTTTGGGGATTGTAAAGTATAGATTATCAGTAATTTAAAAGAACATTTAAATTTTTTTAATGGACACTAATGAAAAGCTTTACTGGATAGATTTTTTTCCACTCCCGATATTATCGGGACGCAGATTTACGTAGATAATTACCCCTATTTTTTTGTCTTTGGTCTTTGTTCTATTCTCTTTTTTCTTGATAATAAATAACTCCCTGATCTTTACCGTTTATCAACAGGAAAAAACAGGGAGTTCTTTAAACTAAAACAATGTTTTAATTAATTTATCAAACCCTTTTTATAACGACATGGCCATGCCATTTCCAAGATCTTTAACCGGCGCACAAGGAATGTATTGCCCGGGGATAGGATCATACCACAACACATTTTCTCCAATTTGCTCGCTGGTTTTCCAGGCCCAGATCGCCATTTGCCGTACATCTTTCAAATATGACAATGAGCCGGCATCGGGATCCATTTCCAATTCCGGAATTTTATCCATCGGGTCCTGGGTTTCAGTTTCCCTTTTCGCAAAAATTTCCTGCTCTTCCGGGCTGGCACTTAAATATTTGGTAAGGATTTTTTCAAAGTCCTTTTTCTTTCCTTTATCCAGGTTCTTATCAAATTCTTTTTTGAAAGCAACTGCAAAGGCATCTGCACTTCTTTTAAAATATTGCTGACGCTCTATAGATGCTACCTCATCCATATAAGAATCAATAAATTGGGCCAGATTTAAATCGGTTGCCCCTGGAGTATCGGTTTTTGGGATTATTACATTCAGTATTTCTTTAAGGGCCAAACCGTTTGACGTACTTAAAAAAATGGGTTGCCAATCGCTTTTAGCCTCGTTTTTACAACTTTGTAATAAACTTAAGGTACTTGGCCCTACTATAAGTATTCCGGCACCCAGTCCAAAGTTTTTTAATGCTTGTCTTCTGTTCATAATTATAAAATTTAAGCGTTGGATTTTTTAAAGTTCTTTGCGGCGTGATCTGCAGCTCTTGCCGTCATTGCCATATAGGTAAGGGACGGGTTTTGACAGGCTGCAGAAGTCATAAAGGAACCATCTGTTACATAAACGTTGGGCACATCGTGAACCTGATTGTTTCCATTTAAAACAGAGGTTTTTGGATCCCTGCCCATTCTGGCAGTTCCCATTTCGTGAATTCCCAGTCCGGGAGCTCCTATATTATCGTAGCCCTGAACATCCCTGAAACCTGCCTTTTCCAGCATTTCAATTGCCTGCTCCACCATATCTTTTCGCATTTTCAATTCATTCTCCTTGAATTCCGCATCAAAAGTCACCGTTGGCAATCCCCAAGCATCCAGTTTATCATAATCCAGGGTCATTTTATTTTCGTGATAAGGCAAAGTTTCTCCAAATCCCATCAATCCCATGGTCCAGCCTCCCGGTTTGGAGATCGCTTCCTTTAAATCTTTTCCATAACTGGCTTCGGCAATAGTTTCATTCCAATTATCCCTGCTTGCTCCACCCTGATATCCGTATCCGCGTATAAAATCGAGATTCTCATTCTCCGAAAGGTTCCTGAAACGTGGCAGGTAAATTCCATTAGGTTTTCTACCTTTATAGTACTTGTCCTCAAACCCATCGTATTTACCGGAAGCTCCGGCCTTAAAGTGATGATCCATCACATTATGTCCAAGTTCTCCACTGTCATTCCCCATTCCATTAGGGAATCTGTCCGATTTGGATTGCATTAAAATACTGGCAGATGCGATAGAAGAAGCACATAAAAAAATAACATTTGCTTTGAATTCATGAACTTCCTTAGAGTCCACATCAATGACTTTCACCCCGATAGCTTTTTTAGTTTTAGGGTCATAAACCACTTCACTCACGATTGAATTTGGCCGCAAGGTCATATTTCCTGTGCGCTCTGCAGCAGGTAAGGTTGATGCATTACTGCTGAAATATGCTCCATAAGGACAACCTCTTATACAACGATTCCTGTATTGGCAAGGTGCCCGTCCCTGAAAAGGCTCATTATTGGTAATATGTGCTACGCGACCGGCGGTGAGTACCCTGTCGGTAAAATTCTCAGCCATGTTCTTTTTAAGATGATCTTCCACACAATTCAATTCCATCATTGGCAGGAATTTGCCGTCCGGTAATTGTGGAAGTCCGAGGTTCTCGCCGCTCACACCAATAAAAGATTCTACATAATCATACCAGGGCGCTACATCTTTATATCGTACCGGCCAATCTACAGCGATACCATCTTTTTTATTTGCTTCAAAATCCAGATCGCTTAACCTGTAACTGTGACGCCCCCACATTATTGATCTCCCTCCAACGTGATATCCACGCATCCAATCAAATCGTTTGGTTTCGTTATAAGGGTGTTTAAGGTCATCTACAAACCAATGCTTGCTCGCTTCATTAACTGTATACCCGGTTCTGGCCTGTTTTTCCTGATTTTTCGCCTCTTCCCTGGGGACCTGTCCTTTAAATTTATAATCCCAGGGATCGTCATGCATTGTTGGATAATCCTCTACATGTTTTACCATGCGTCCTCTCTCAAGAACAAGCGTTTTAAATCCTTTTTCACATAATTCTTTGGCAGCCCATCCCCCACTAATTCCCGTGCCTACGACAATAGCGTCAAAGCTGTCATTTTCCGAAATATTGCTCACAGTTCTATTATTAATTATTAATTTGTTATCGAATCTGCTCAAATATATCAATTTATGCTTAGCATTTCAAATCTTTAAAAAAAAAGTCTACTTTTAACATTCTTAAAACAATCACAAAAATTTTAGTGTAAAACCCCTAATCCAATTTTTATGAAAAAACATTTCAGCAGACTTATCAATTCATTTATAATCGTTTTAATTTTTACCGCCGGACTGGTTTCCTGTAAAAACCAACAGGAAAAAGCACCAATACTTGAAACTGCCACAACAGAAAACGCAATTAAGGAACCTTTTTTCAAACTTTCATTAGCCCAATGGTCGCTGAGTAAACCCATTCTTGCAGGGAAAATGGATCCTATGGATTTTGCTGAAAAAGCAAATGAAATGGGCTTTCAGGGAATTGAATATGTTAGCCAGTTATATACCCCAATACTTGAGAAAGGTGGATCTCCGGAAGTTGCCATGAAAAACCTACTGGATTCCTTAATAGCGAGAAGCGAAAGATATAATGTGAAAAATGTCCTGATAATGGTTGACGGGGAAGGAGATCTTGCCACAGCTGATGAAAAAGACAGAAATATGGCGGTAGAGAATCATAAAAAATGGGTGGATGCCGCGCAGTTTTTAGGATGTCATTCAATCAGGGTGAATCTTTTTGGCAGCAATGATGCCGAAATTTGGAAAAACAATTCAATTGACGGTCTTAAGAAATTGGGTGAATACGCCTCAATAAAAGGCATAAATGTTTTGGTGGAAAACCACGGATATTTATCCTCCAATGCAAAACTTCTTGTAGAAGTGATGGAAGGCGTGAATCTACCCAATGTTGGAACACTTCCCGATTTTGGCAATTTTTGCTTAAACCGTGAAGGCGGGGAGCGATGGGAGGCTAAATGCATAGAAGAATATCCAAGATACCAGGGAATTGAAGAAATGATGCCTTACGCAAAGGCAGTAAGCGCAAAATCCTATGATTTTAACGAGGAAGGACAGGAAACCACCATGGATTTCTCAAAAATCCTTAAAATTGTAAAAGATGCCGGATATACAGGTTTTATAGGTGTAGAATATGAAGGGGAACGACTTTCAGCTGATGAAGGAATAATGGCGACGAAAAACCTCCTGATTAAGGAAGGAAGTAAATTAAATCAATAATAAATCAGAAAAAATTATAAATGAAAAATTTAGTTCGTTTTCAATTATCGGCAATGATGTTTTTGGAGTTCTTCATCTGGGGAGGATGGTTTGTTACCCTGGGAACATTTTTGGGGAATAATCTTGAGGCTACAGGAACTCAAACCGCTATGGCCTTCTCAACACAATCCTGGGGTGCCATTATTGCCCCTTTCATTATCGGGCTTATCGCAGACAAGTTTTTTAATGCCGAACGCATTTTGGGCTTCCTCCATCTGGCAGGAGCTGTCTTATTATATATGATGTACACTTCCCAGGACTTCAGCACCTTTTATCCTTATATTTTGGGATACATGATTATTTATATGCCTACCCTGGCACTGGTAAATTCCATTTCTTTTTACCAAATGACCGATCCTGAAAAACAATTTTCCACCATACGTGTCTTTGGAACCCTGGGATGGATTATCGCCGGATTGGTGATAAGCCTCGTGTTTGCTTGGGATGCCCCTGCGGCAAGGGAAGGCGGAATGTTGAGAAATACTTTTTTAATGGTGGCTATCGCATCTGCCATTTTAGGTGTTTTCAGTTTTACTTTGCCAAAAACCCCTCCAAGCAGTAAAGGAGAAAAAGTTACCCTTTCAGATATTTTAGGATTGGAAGCCCTTGCCTTATTAAAAGGGAGAAATTTCCTGATGTTCTTTATATCTTCTGTCCTTATTTGTATTCCCCTTGCTTTTTATTACCAGAATGCAAATCCTTTTTTGGCCGAAGTGGGCATGGCAGACCCTACAGCAATGATGACCATTGGTCAAATTTCTGAAGTGCTCTTCCTTCTCCTGTTGCCTTTTTTCTTCAAGAAATTCGGATTTAAGATCACCCTTCTGGCAGGAATGCTTGCCTGGGCGCTTAGATATTTGCTTTTTGCCTATGGAGATGCCGGAGAACTTGCTTATATGCTCATCATTGGAATTGCCCTGCACGGTATATGTTACGATTTTTTCTTCGTAGCCGGACAGATCTATACCGATTCCAAAGCTGGGCCAAAAATAAAAAGCGCCGCCCAGGGATTAATAACCCTGGCAACTTATGGTGTAGGGATGTTGATAGGTTTCTATGTTGCCGGACTGATAAGCGATATGTATTTAAATGCCGATGGTACTCACGCCTGGAAACATATATGGATAGTTCCTGCCGGATTTGCTTTGGTAGTTATGACATTATTCGCTATTTTCTTCAAAAATGAAAAGCTGGAGAAAAAAGTAATTGAAAAAATTGAATTTTAACAGATAAAAATATTTTTATGAGTTCAAAGATAAGACTGGGAATACTTGGAGGCGGCGGAGATTCGCTTATTGGAGTGCTGCATCGTGTGGCTTCAGCTATGTATGATCAATTTGAATTGGTTGGAGGGGTATTCAATCCTAAACTGGAGGAAAGCATCTCTTTTGCCAAAAGCATTGGATTGAGAACCGATAGGGTTTACAAAGATCTTGACAGCCTGGTGGAACAGGAAAATGCGCTGCCAAAAGGAGAAAGAATTCAGGTTGTTTCAATACTAACCCCTAACTTTCTTCATTTCCCAATGGCGAAAAAGCTGTTGGAAAGTGGATTTCATGTGATTTGCGAAAAACCGATGACTACAACCTATGAGGAAGCAAAGATCCTGGAAAAAATTCAAAAGAAATCTAAAACAATTTTTGCCGTAACCTATACCTACACTGGCTATCCCATGATCCGACAGATGAAGGAAATGATCGCCGGTGGGGAGATTGGAAAAATTCAGAAGATAGATGTGCAATATTACCAGGGCTGGATCAACCCCATTATTCACGATTCGGAAAAACGTGCCAATACCTGGCGATTGGATCCCAAAAAATCAGGAATTAGTTGTTGTGTTGGGGATATTGGAACCCACGCTTTCGAGATGATAGAATACGTGAGCGGACTTGAAATAAAAGAAATCCTGGCAGATCTTAACTATCTGTACAAAGATAACCTGATGGACATAGATGGAACCGTCCTGCTCCGTTTTTCAGAATATGTAAAAGGAATTATAAGGACAAGCCAGATAGCCACCGGAGAAGAAAACAATTTCACGGTGAGCATTTATGGAGAGAAAGCAGGTTTAAAATGGGAACAGGAAAATCCAAATTATCTGTATTTGCTTCAGGATGGCGAACCATTAAGGGTATTAAAACCCGGACATTCCTACAACAGCGAACTATCCCTTAGCGGCACAAAACTTCCTCCAGGACATCCGGAAGGGATCTTTGACTCTATGGGAAATATCTATAAAGGAGTTGCAAAAGCAATTAAAAAGGAGAAATATCATCCCGGGGAATTCCCTACAATAAAGGATGGGATAAGAGGAATGAATTTTATTGAAAAAGCCGTCGCCTCCCACCAACAAGGGAACGTTTGGGTGAAAATTGACAACTAGTTAAACTTTTAACCAGAAAAAGAATATAGATAATAATAGATGAAAGACCCTTTAGTTGACACATAAATAATTACAGAATTTTATGTATTAATATTTGCCATCGCCTTAATATTTAACAAAATATAATTTGAAATGAAAACTATAAAAGGACCTGCCGTTTTTCTGGCGCAGTTTATGGATACCAAACCTCCTTTTAATTCCCTGGATGGATTATGCCAATGGGCAGCAGATCTGGGATATAAAGGAATTCAAATCCCTACCTGGGAAAGCCGTTTAATCGACCTGACCAAAGCGGGCGAAAGCAAAACATATTGTGATGAGTTAAAGGGAAAAATACAATCCTACGGATTGGAGATCACCGAACTCTGCACTCACCTCCAGGGCCAGCTTATAGCCGTGCATCCGGCTTACGATATTATGTTCGATAATTTTGCTCCTGATGCGTATAAAAACAATCCTAAAAAACGTACTGAATGGGCGGCAGAACAACTCAAAAGTGCTGCCAAAGCCAGCAGGAACCTGGGACTTGACGTGCATGGAACCTTTAGCGGATCACTTTTATGGCATACCGCCCATCCCTGGCCTCAACGCCCGCAAGGATTAGTTGAAATGGGATTTCAGGAATTGGCAAAACGCTGGTTGCCTATTCTTAACGAGTTTGATGAACAGGGCGTAGATCTATGTTATGAAGTTCATCCCGGGGAAGACCTTCACGATGGAATTACTTTTGAACGTTTCCTGGAAGCTACAAACAATCACAAGAGGGTGAATATTTTATACGATCCCAGTCACTTCGTGCTTCAGCAACTGGATTACCTGGCTTACATAGACCATTACCACGAGTACATTAAAATGTTCCACGTAAAAGATGCCGAATTTAATCCTACCGGGAAAAAAGGAACTTTTGGAGGCTATGGAGATTGGATAGATCGGGCGGGGAGATATCGCCATCCCGGAGACGGACAGGTGGATTTTAAGACCATTTTTTCTAAATTAACGCAATATGGCTGTGATGTTTGGGCCGTCATGGAATGGGAATGCTGTATTAAATCTCCGGAACAGGGTGCTAAAGAAGGAGCTTCCTTTATTCAATCCCAAATTATCCAGGCTACAGAAAAGAAATTTGATGATTTTGCGGGAACTGCAATCGATGAAGAAAAATTAAAAAGAATTTTAGGAATCAATTAAAAACCAGATAAAATGAGAAAATTAAGTTTATTACTAATGTCAGTAGCTGTATTTGCC
>Ga0307487_1001927_pt1 | contig 14006 bp, 12 predicted proteins | sample CBIW12metaG_FD_203665 | JGI IMG/M metagenome (GOLD analysis project Ga0307487, IMG submission 203665) | Sea-ice brine microbial communities from Beaufort Sea near Barrow, Alaska, United States - CBIW 1.2 | ecosystem: Environmental > Aquatic > Marine > Coastal | place: USA: Alaska | collected... | reverse complement strand
CGTTTGCACAATGATGTGGTGCACGATGTAGTAAATCGCTGCCGCTGTGCCCGCCGCTGTGCCCAGCGATATCCCCAAAATCATGTAGCCGATATGACTCACGAGGGTAAACGACAGCAGGCGTTTTATGTCTGCCTGCGCGACCGCACCGAGCACGCCGATGACCATGGTGAGGAGCGCGACCACCATGAGCGCCGTGTTGAGTTCCGGGCCGGGGAAGATGATCGTCTCGGTGCGAATGATCGCGTAGACACCGACCTTCGTGAGAAGCCCCGCGAATACAGCGGTGACTGGAGCCGGCGCCGTCGGATACGAGTCTGGCAGCCAGAACGACAGGGGGAAGATCGCGGCTTTGATGCCGAAAGCGATGAGGAGCATCACATGCAGCACGATCTGCACGTCGAGCGGGATCTGCTCCATCCGCAGCGAGATCTGCGCGATATTGACGGTGCCCACTGCACCATAAATCATCGCAATGGCGGCGAGGAAGAAGAACGACGAAACAAGGCTGACCACCACGTAGGTGGTCCCTGCCCGGATGCGCTCCTGCGTCCCCCCAAGAGTGATGAGCACATAGCTGGCTACCAGGAGGATTTCGAAGCCGACGTACAAATTGAAAAGGTCTCCCGCGATGAACGCGTTGAAGACCCCAGCCGCGAGGATCAGGTAGGTCGGATAGTAGATCGACACGGGGGTCTCGTTGTCTCCGTCGGCAAGACCCTGACCGAGCGAGAAGACGAGCACGGCGAGGAGCACGATCGCGGAGACGACGACCATGAGCGCCGAGAGGCGGTCGACGACGAGCACGATGCCGAAGGGAGCAGCCCAGCCGCCGACTTCCATCGCGAGCGAACTTTCGGCATCCACGACCGAGATGAGTACCGCACCGATAGCAAGCACAATGACGAGGGCCCCAATGGCGATGACACGCTGTGCCTGAGGTCGCTTCCCGAGGATTAACGTCAGCGCGGCGCCCACGAGCGGGGTCAGGACGACGAGGGGGACGAGTGCGTTCATGCGTCATCCCGGTCTGCGGTGATCGTCGACTGCTCTGTCTCGTCGGCTGCTGCCTGTGCATCTGCCTCTTCGAGATCGCGCAGCTCTGCGCCATCGTCGTCGCTGAAGTCACTGCCCGAGGTAGTGCCAACCGGATTCTCGCCCGGCACGCCGAGGCTGGTACGAAGTGCGATATCGTCCTCGTCGTCCTGAAGGTCGTCGCCCTGCGCGAGTCGCCAGGCTCGGTAGATGAGCGCAAGTAGAAACGCCGACACACCGAAGGTGATGACGATGGCTGTAAGGATGAGGGCCTGAGGCAGAGGGTCAGTCATGTCTTCTGCGGGGATGCCTCCGCCGACGATCGGTGCGACGCCGGCCCTGCCCGCCATGATGAGCAGAAGCAGGTTGGTGGCGTTGCCGACGAGCAGGAAGCCGAGCAGCACCCTCGTTATGCTGCGCTCGAGCATGAGAGAGATACCGCACGCGTACAGCACGGCCATAACGACGATGGGTACCACTGCGACACTCACGACGGTAACCCCTCTGAGTCGACGCCCTGCTTCTCAGTCGTGCCCACATCGTCTTCCTCGTACTGCCGATCAACTTCTGCTCCGAGGCTGCGCAGCACGTCGAGCACGAGCCCGATGACGACGAGGTACACACCGATGTCGAAGATGGTGGATGTCACGAACTCAACGTGGCCGAAGATGCCGAATTCACCCTCGAACAGGGTCGAGGCGAGCGCGTCACGACCGAAGAGCAGCGGGGCTATCGCCGTTCCGACCGCGAGCACCAGGCCAGCACCAAGAACCTTGCCGGCATCCACTGGCGCCGCCGCACCAAGCTCATGTCGACCCCCCGCAACGAATCGCGCCACGAGCGCCATGCCTGCGACGATCCCCCCAGCGAATCCTCCCCCTGGTGCGTTGTGGCCGGAAAGCAGCAGGTAGAGCGAGAGCACGATGATGGAGTGGAAGAGCAATCGCACGACCACCTCGAGGAGAATGGAACGGTTACGGTCGGCGAGCGCTCCACCGGCCAGCAACCACGACCCGCGGTCATCGTTGCTGGGATCACTCGCGTTTCGCAGTGTGGCGCGGCCGGTCAGCTGAGCGTCACGCCGTGCGACTTTCGGAAGGTTGTCGACCCCTCGACCACTGATGAATACGAGGCTCGCCACCCCCGTCGCGGCCGCAATGATGACGGAAAGCTCTCCCATCGTGTCCCACCCACGGATGTCGACGAGTGCAACATTGACCACGTTGCGTCCGTGGCCCTCGTCGAAGGCGAGGGCCGGCCACTCGATCGAGATGGGAAGCTGCGTTCTCACCCCGGTTGCGACGAAAGCGACGACGGCCATGATCGTTCCGACGGCGATGCCGATCGTTACCCGGAGCCCGCGCCGCACCGAGCCGTGAGCTTCGCCGAGTTTGGCCGGCAATCGTCGCAAAACGAGTACGAATGCAATCAGGGTGACGATTTCAACGAGCACCTGGGTGAGGGCGAGGTCGGGGGCACCCTGCAGTGCGAAGAGCGCCGACATCCCCATCCCGGTCACTCCGACGAGCACGGCCGCCTGGAACCGTTTCGCCGCCCGCGTCACAGCAATCGCCGCGATCACCATGATGAGGCCGATGACGGCTTGCACGGGGTAATCCCACAGCCGGAGAGAACCGGTCCAGGTACGGTTGAGTACGAGCGAAGCGCCAACGGCGAGCACAAATACGGTCAGGATGACGCCCAGGTAGAACGGCAAGGATCCGCGCTGGGTAAGCGCTGTCGTGCGCGCCGCCGCACGATCGATCGCGCGCATAACGGCGACGTAGCCGTCGGCTGCCGAGTATCTGATAGCGACACGCTGCTGCAGGTGAGTGACTCGGATGCGGGCGAAGAACAGCACACCACCGGTCACCAGGGTGAACGCCGAGAAGGCGAGGGCCGGCTCAAACCCGTGCCAGAGAGCGAGATGGTACGTCTCGGCCCCTCCCGATTCCGGGTCTGTGGCGAACAGCGCCGGGTAGCCCGCGATGAAGTGGTCGACGACGGGCGCCGCGAGTCCTAGGACGAGCCCGGTCAACGCGAGTATGACGGGTGCACCCCAGAACAGGGGCCGCTCCTGGACTGGTCCTCTGTGCTCGACACCCGGTTTGGTGGCGAAGGCACCCCACATGAACCGGGCGCAGTACGCCACGGTCAGCACCGACGCGAGCACGACACCGATGAGCGCGATCCATCCGAGGGTGGCACCGCTCTCGGCGTCGGTGAGGAGAGCCGTGAACGCGGCCTCTTTCGCGACGTAACCGATGGTCGGCGGAAGCCCGATCATTGATGCGAGCGCGAGCGCGCTTATGACGGCAAGAGCGGGGGCGCGCCGACCGAGGCCAGAGAGCTTGCGCAGGTCGCGGGTTCCGGTGCGGTGGTCGATGATCCCAATGGCGAGGAACAGGGTGGATTTGTAGAGAGCATGGGCGAGGAGAAGTGCGATGCCGGCGAGAGCGGCATCCTTCGTTCCATATCCGACGATGACGAAAAGGAACCCCAGTTGGCTGACGGTGCTCCAGGCGAGGATGAGCTTCAGGTCGTTCTGCTTAAGCGCATTCCAACCGCCAAGCAGCATCGTGCTGAGGCCGAGCACGACGATGACTTCGCGCCACCCGGGTGTGTCTGCGAATCCGGGGGCGAACCGCGCGACCAGGTAAATGCCGGCCTTGACCATGGCCGCAGCGTGCAGGTAGGCGCTCACGGGTGTCGGTGCCGCCATCGCTGCCGGCAGCCAGAACTGGAAGGGCACAATGGCCGATTTGGATGCTGCGCCGACGAGCACGAGCATGATCGCGACAATTGCGATGGTGTCGGACGGGCTCTCAGCGATGATCCCGGAAAGGCTGGACGTGCCAGTCTCGACCGAGAGCAGCACGAGACCAACGAGCATGACGAGCCCGCCGAGGGTGGTGACCAGCAGTGCCTGCAAGGCCGCACCCCTACTGGCTTTCTTGCCGGTGTAGTGGCCGATCAGCAGGTAGGAGAGCACGCTCGTCGCCTCCCAGAAGACAAAGAGAAGGTACACGTCGTCGGCGAGCACCAGCCCGTACATTGCACCGGCGAACGCGAGCAGCAGGCCGGCAAATCGCCCGAGGGCGACTTCGTCGTTCTCAAAGTATCGCGCACAGTAGATGAGCACGAGGGCGCCGACTCCGGTTACGACGAGGGTGAGCAACCACGACAGCGTATCCATGCGCACCGAGATCGAGAGGCCGAGTTCGGGGATCCAGTCAACGTTCTGCGCGATCGTTGCGCCGGCGACAACGCGCGGGCCCTCGAAGAGCGCTGCGACAAAAGCTGCGAGCGGCACGAGCGCTGCAACGAAGAACACCTGGCGACCGAGCCATCGCGTGAGGGTCGGCATGACGAGCGCAACGGCACCGAATGCTGCGAGGAGAGCGAGCATCGGGCCTCCACGGCGGTGTTCGGTCGTGTAGGGCGGCTCGGTGGCGGAGCAACCCGGCGGAAGTGGGGGGCGATAGCGCAACGTTGCCCGCCCCCATTCTAACCGAGAGGGTGGGTCGATTGGCTCGCTCTCGCAGAGGTTACGATCGCCTTGCCGAGGGCGCGGTCAGAATCCACAGGGCGGGCGCCAGGAGAGGGCTTGGCATGCCAGCAGTATCGACAAACACTGACGAGGACTGCGGCCGCGGCGATCGGCACCACGATGCTCATCAGGAGCTTGAGTAGCCGCAGGTAGCGGAAAAAATACGTCGGCCCTATCAGGTGCATAGGCCGGTTTGCTGAAAGTGCGGCACGACGGTCGGGGTCGCCAAGTTCAGCGACAGCTTCCCGCTCGGCGGTGAGGGCATCGGCGCCGCGGTCGGCCTCTCGGGCGCCGCAGGCTATTTCTGCCACGCGCCCTTCTCGCGGGTGGCAAATTCGCGAAAAGTAGTGGCAGGGTGTCCAGTGAGGCGCCGCACTGTTCGGTTGGGGAAGGCAGAGATGTTGAACCGCACGATGCGGTAGATCATCTTTTGCACGGCAATATAGTCCTCAGGTTTGCCCTGTGTGCGCAGGCTGGAGAGGTATTCGGTCTCGCTGGGTCGCCGATAGTGGATGCTTCGCCCGAGAACGTCGCTGAGGATGGCGGCAACGCTGCGATAGGTGAGGCTCTGTTCGCCCGAGAGCGTGTATGCCTGTTTGATGTGACCGGGTTCGGTGAGTACGGCGGCGGCAACGCGGCCGATATCGCGGGCATCAATGAAGGCGGTGAATGAGAGCCCGGCGGGCACGAAGACGTCATCGTCGTCACGGATCTCCGCCGCGTGGATTGTCGACAGGTTTTGCATAAAAAAGTTGGGGCGCAGCGATGTGTATGGGGCACCAGTGCTCTTCAGATATTGCTCGACGGCGTAGTGGGGAGTGCTGCGGTTCTGCTGCACGCCCTGCAACGACAGGAACACAATCTGTTGGATGCCACTACGTTGGGCAGCATCGATGACCGGAAACAGGTACTTCTGCACGTCGGCGATTGCGGGCGGTCTCATGAGGAAGAGTCGGTCGCACCCTTTCAGTGCGTGGTCCAGTTCGGCTGGCGACATCGAAAAATCGAAGGGGCGTGATTGAACGCCCTCCCGAAGGTGGGAGGCGTCGTCGGCGTTGCGAACGGCGGCACCGAGCACAGATGCACCTCGTTCGAGCAGAAACTCTGTCACTGCGTCGCCGACGGTGCCGGTAGCGCCGGTCACGAGAACACTCGTGGTCATTTTTCCGTCTCCATGGTGATGCGATTCATGAGGTCTGCGAGGGTTGTCAGTTCAGCCGGGGATAGGGCTGCAAACCTGGGGCGCAGGCGTTCGGCGGTGGCACCTTCGAAGTGCTCCACCTCGTCGCGGGCGGCGCGGGAAAGCACAATGATGCGCGATCGGGCATCATCAGGATTGACCCGGATGTCGACGTGCCCCTCCGTGCGCAGAGTGTCGATGAGTTGTGTGACAGCGCCGGCAGATACTGCGAGGAGCTCCGCAAGACGGCCAGGGGTTAAGCCGGAGGGTCTTCGGGCGAGAAGGAATAGCGCTGACATTTGCGAGCTGGTCAGTACCCGACCTTCGAAGGGACGCCGCTGCTCCGACGACAGCACTCGACTGAGCGATGCCACACTGCCGAGCACCACACGCACTGGGTCGACGGGTGCCTCGGCGTCGCTCACCGGGCACTGACGAACGGCATCTCGTGCACGTACTCAAGATCGTCAATCTGTGTGATGAGAAACTTGGCGAGGTCGTCGCGACTGATCTTTGTGGTGCTGTCGCCACCCACCCAGCCCACTCCGTATACGCCTGTCCCAGGCTCTTCGGTGAGGCGGGGCCCGCGCACGACCGTCCACTCCATGCCGCTCTGCTTCAGCAGCTCTAGGTGTGCTTCGGCATCCGCGAGCACCTTACCTGACAGCAGCTTCAGGAGGCCCCGGATGATGCGATCGGGAAGCTTCGGCTGGTCTTTGCCCTCGGCACGCAAGCCTCCGCCCGAGAGGGTCACGATCCGGGTGATCCCGTGATGCTTCATCGCATCGAGGATCAGCCGGGTGCCGTCTGCCTGCACGTCATCTGGCGAGCCCTTCACGTGCCCGAAAACACTGAGTACAGCATCCGCTCCCTCCACCACGCGATCGACGGACCGTGCATCCAGCACGTCCCCGTGAATCACGGTGAGTCGGTCCCTGACGACGGCGATCTTGGCGGGGTCACGCGCGAGTGCGCGCACAGCGAGCCCCTGCTCTAGAGCTTGATCGAGCACACGCCGGCCGGTTTTGCCGGTCGCACCAAACAGAGCAATAGTCGTCGTCATTCGATTACTTTAGCAGCTAAACTAAAATCAGTAGTGTTGCAGCGCGAGTCCGGCGTCTCCACATAGTGACGCGAGACAATGCGGAGATGACGCAACGCCAAAAGCTCCGCGATGCCGGAATGAAACTGATGAACGGCGTCCACCGCGCCGTGCTCGCCATCTCTGGCGGCCGACTCGGCTGGACTTTGGGCCGGATGCCCACCGTCGAGTTGCACACCACGGGCCGCGTTTCGGGCATCCGACGTTCAACACTGTTGACCGCGCCAGTGCACGGCAACGGACGCTGGGTTTTCGTCGCCTCGAAGGGTGGCGACGATCGCGACCCCCAGTGGTACCGCAACCTTGTCGCGAACCCGGGGGCGGAGATCACCGTGCGTGGACGCACCCTGAAGGTGCACTCCCGCACAGCAAACGCTGCGGAGAAATCCGAACTGTGGCCACAGATCGTGGCCGCCAACGAACGCTACGCCGGGTATCAGCGCAAAACTGCGCGCGACATCCCGGTCATCATTTGCGAAGAAAGTTAGTTAGCGGCGCAGCTCCAGGGTGCAGCACTTCACGCCGCCACCACCCAGCAGCAGCTCCGACAGGTCAACGCCGATGGGGTTGTAGCCGCGCTCCTTGAGCTGACGCTCGAAGTCCTTAGCGCGGGCGGCAATCACTACGTTGTAGCCATCGCTGTACGAGTTGAGTCCGAGCACTGCCGCATCCTCTTCACTGGCAAGGATGGCGTCGGGATACAGTGCCCGAAGCTTTTTGAGAGAGGGCTCATCAAATGCGCTCTCCAGGTAGGCGATGTTGGTCTCATCGAGCTTCGCGATGGCAGTGTCAACGTGATAGAAGCTGGGGTTGATCAGGTTGAGGGAAACAACGTTGCGACCGGAGATTTCTGCGAGCTCCGTGTGGCTTTCGACGGAGGTGCGAAACCCCATGCCTGCCAAGATGTTGTCGCCAACAAGAAGGAAGTCGCCCTCCCCCTCGTTCACATTGACGGGGTCGGCGACGGTGAAGCCGTTCGCAGCGAACCACTCCATGTATGCGGGGCCTTCAGCCTTGCGCTCGTCGTAGGTAAAGAGCGCACCATACGCTTTGCCATCGATCACGAATCCGCCATTTGCGGCGTAAACCATGTCGGGCAAGCCATCGATGGGATCAATGAGGTGAACGTCAAAGCCGAGCTCGATGTACGTGTCGTACAGCGTCTGCCACTGCCTGACAGCCAAGTTGGTGTCTGTGGGATCGTTGGGGTTCATCCACGGGTTGATGCGGTAGCTGACCGTAAAGAAGTCGGGACGGCACATCAGCACGGTCTTCGCGGTTGCCTGGCGAGCAGGTGTGGTCGATTGGGTGTCAGTGATCGTCATAGCCCCAGTGTTTCACGCACCTATCCGCAATGTCTCGGCAATGTGCGCACTAATTCAGCGCAAGTGCTCGCTAAAGCACAAGATATCGCCGTAGAGTGAGGGAATGGACAAGCTGGATGCAGGAATCATCGACATGCTCCGCCTCAATGCCCGCGCAGGGTATGGAGATATTGGTGAGTCAGTTGGTCTTTCTGCCTCCGCAGTTAAACGTCGTGTCGATCGACTCGTTGCCAGTGGAGTGATCCGCAGCTTCACCATCCAGGTCGATCCCGCCGTCGACGGCATGGGCACAGAAGCCTACGTCGAGTTATTCTGCCGCGGCAATGTGGCCCCCAATGAACTCAAGCGAATCCTGAGCGCCATTCCCGAAGTGGTGGATGCCGGAACGGTCAGCGGATCAGCCGACGCAGTCGTGCACATGCGTTCGCGCGACATCCACTCGCTTGAAATTGCACTCGAACGCCTGCGCACCGCAACGAACATCGACAACACCCGCAGCTCAATAGTGTTGTCGCGCTTGATCCACCGCCGCTACGAATAGAGAGGCGCGGGTTCAGGGGCGGCTCGCGACGATTGTGGATTGTGAAGCGACGAAGCTAGCGTCGTTTAGCGCAGCAAATCGAGTCTTTCGCAACTAATTCCGTTTTGTAACACGAGCTTAACCGAGCAAAACATCGCAAGACGTTGCACATTTCCGCGATATCCGATTGACTACCCCAACGGTCGTGAATCAGTTTTTGCGACCTCGGAGGTGCACGACGACGTGACAATTTCAGCCCAAAATATTAGCCAAGCACGCCCCGCCGCCGCGGATTCGAACCCGGCAGCGACCAGCGCGAGCGAGCCTGAGGGCACCGTTGTCCTTGAGGGAGTGACCAAAAAGTTTGGCGGCGCAATCGCCGTCGACAACATCAGTTTGCACGTGCGGCCAGGCGAGTTTCTGTCTCTGCTGGGGCCGTCCGGTTGCGGAAAAACAACAACGCTGCGCATGCTCGCCGGCTTCGAAGAGCCAACATCGGGCCGCATCCGTATTTCGGGTCAGGATGTTGTCGGTATTCCCCCCCACAAACGTGACGTCAATACGGTGTTTCAGGCGTACGCACTGTTCCCGCACATGAGCGTTGCGGAGAATGTCGCCTACGGTCTGCGCCAAAAGGGCACCCCAAAGTCTGAAATTCGCCAGCACGTCACCGACGCACTCGAGATGGTGCAGATGGTGTCGTTTGCGGATCGCAAGCCCACGCAGTTGTCTGGTGGCCAGCAGCAGCGCATCGCATTAGCCCGTGCGCTGATCAACCGCCCCTCCGTGCTCCTTCTCGACGAGCCACTCGGCGCGCTCGATCGCCAGCTTCGCGAAGAAATGCAGATCGAGCTGAAGCTCTTGCAATCGCGGCTTGGTATCACCTTCATCTTCGTGACTCACGATCAGGGCGAGGCCCTATCAATGAGTGACCGCATCGCCATCATGCGCAATGGCCGCATCGAACAGTTGGATGACGCGGACTCGATCTACGACAACCCTGCGAGCGCCTACGTTGCGGGCTTCATTGGCCAGCAGAACTTCATCCCCGGCACCGTGTCTGCCAACACAAGCGTGATGGAGTCGCGCTTCGGTGTGATCCATGCGGCGGCAGCGCACGCCGACCTCGATGCGGGTTCGGAGGCTCAAGCCGCCGTGCGACCGGAAGCCGTCACGGTTTCTGCGACCACCCCTGCAGCTGCCGAAGCCGCTGCGACTGCGGAGAATGAGATTCTTGGCGAAGTGATTGGTGTTTCGCATCAGGGGGAGACCCTGCAGTTCTTGGTGTCTATTGGTCAAGGCCACACTCTCCTCTCGCGAGTTCCGCGGCCCAACGCACCGCGACTGGCAGTCGGCGACAACGTCGTCTGCTCATGGGATGCCGCGAGCGTTCACTTTTTCCCGAATGAGCAGGCAACCGAGGCTCAAGCCGACATTGCCCGCGCCGTCTCAAACCCAGCCCCACCCACCAGTTCAATGGCCCTTTAGAAGGAGCAGCTTGATGTCACACGAAAACCCCGTTCGCATTCTCGCCTCGACCTCGGCAACCAAGATGATCAAGTCGGAGTTGAACCGGCGCCGCTTCCTTGCCCTTTCCGGCACCGCTGCCGGAGCTGCACTACTGGCCGCCTGTAGCCCACAATCTGGTGCTGGCTCCTCACCCCAAGCCACCGGAGGTGCGCTCGAAGGCGGTCTGTCGATCTACAGTTGGGGCGATTACGATGACCCGGATGTGGTCGCAGAGTTCTCGGACGAACTTGGCCCAACAATCACCTTCGACTCATTCGCCTCCAATGAGGAACTGATCTCCAAGCTCATCGCGGCCCGCGGAACCAGTGGCTACGACATCGTGGTACCCACGGGACCATTCATTCCCCAGATGATCGAAAACGGTCTCCTGAGCAAGCTGAACCTTGACCTGATCCCCAATATCGCCGACATGGACCCGGATTTCTTGGGTCGTGACTGGGATCCGACGAACGAGTACTCCATATGCAAGGCCTGGGGTACCACCGGGTTCGTCTACGACACAACCAAAATCAGTCGCGAGCTCACCACCTGGGCTGACTTCATCGATGCCGCACAGAACGAAGCCAGCGGCAGAACATCCGTACTTGACGACCCCTCACCCCTTCTCGGCATCTACTACTGGGCTAACGGTATCGACTGGACCACCACCGACGAGGCAGATCTTGCCGCGGCCGAGGCCTTTCTCACCACTGAGCTCGCGCCCCACATCTCGGCGTTCGACTCCTACCCTGGTGGCGCCGCAATTCCGCAAGCGCAACAGATCCTTATGCAGTCTTGGAACGGTGACGCCCGCATCGGAATCATGGAGAGCGACGAACCTGACCGCTGGCAGTGGGTGCTCGGCTCCCCCGACACCGAACTGTGGATGGACAACTGGGCTATCGCAGAAGGTGCAACTAACCCTGAGGCTGCTCACGCCTTCATTAACTACGTACTCGCCCCCGATGCGGCCCTGCGCGAACTCGACTACATCGGTTACCACACCGGCGGCGCTGGCATTGAGGAAGCGGCACGCGCTGCCGATCTAGAAATGCTCGACCTGGTCTTCTTCGACGAGGAACAGATCAAGACAATGCACACAGGCAAACTCACCGAAGCACAGCAGCGCATCGTTGAGATCTGGGACAAGACCAAGGCTGCTGCTGGCGCCTAACCGCCGCAGTCAGTCGAGAGTAGAGAATGACCGTCACCGTTGAGGACCGCGCCGCGCCCGAGTTGGGTGCGCGCGCGGCTCCTGCGCGCCCACGTCGCCGCCTGAAACTGCCGGGCTTCGCCCTCGCGATTCCTGCGTGGGCGTGGCTGTTCGCGTTCTTTGTTGCGCCTGTTGCGCTCGTCGTGTGGTTCAGCTTCGGATATAAGCCCGGTATTTTTGGCACTCACGCCAATGACGTCCTGTCGCTTGATCGCTACGCCGAAGCACTGTCGCCGACGTTCTTTTCCACCTTCCAGAACACGCTGTGGGTTGGAGTGGTCGGAACGCTTATCTGCCTGGTAATCGCCATCCCATTCTCCTATTGGCTCGCGTTCAAAGCCCCGGTGTCGCGTCGCGGAATCCTGTTAGCGATGGTGATGATTCCGTTCTGGACAAACTTTCTGGTGCGCACGATCGGCTGGCAGATCATCCTCGCCCCGAGTGGATTACTTTCCACCGCACTACAGTCAATCGGCGTGCTCGATCAGCCGCTAGAAATCCTGTTCACTCGCACAGCGGTGCTGATCGGTGTCGTCTACAACTACATCCCACTGATGATCCTGCCGATGTTTGTCGCCTTCGACCGTGTGTCGTTGCCGATGCGTGAAGCGAGCAAAGACCTCGGTGCTGGGCGATGGTCGACCTTCATCAATGTCACTCTTCCCTTGGCGAAGCCTGGCATCATCGTCGGCATCCTGCTCGTCTACATCCCATTGATGGGCGACTACATCACCGCTACCGTGCTGGGTGGGGCCAAAGGCAACATGGCAGGCCAGATGGTTGCCAACCAGTTCCAAACTGCACAGAACTGGGCCCTGGGTTCCGCTATGGCCGTAGTGCTGGTGCTCACGATTCTCACCACCGTCGCCATCGCTGCGCTCCTGTCGTGGTTGGCGACTTGGCCGCTCAGAGCTCGACAGCGACTCGTGTTGGGAGACAAATCATGAACCGGTTGTCACTCACCGATATCTCCCTCAAAGTGTGGGCAGTGATCGTCTTCGCGTTCCTGTTCGCGCCGATTGCCATCATCATCATTTACTCCTTCAATGAGGGTCGGCTGCTCGTCTCGTGGAACGAGTTCGGTTTTGGCTCGTTCGCCACAATCGTCACTAAGCCCGCCATCACCGACGCAGTGCTGGTGTCGATTCAGACCGGTTTCATTGCGTCACTGATCGCGACAGCGCTCGGCACCATGGCCGGTGTCGCTCTGGCTCGCCGGGCAGGCAAATGGGCACCCTGGTTCCTGATTTTGCTCGTGCTCGTCACCGTCACACCCGAAATTGTGGATGCTGTCTCGCTGCTTCCCTGGATGGTTTTCCTCGGCCAGGATGTTGGACTCAGCATGTTCGACAACGGCATTGTTCGACTCGTCGTCGGTCACTCCCTCTTCTCTACCGCGGTTGTGGCCTACATCGTGCGCTCTCGCCTCATCGGTATCGACGAGAGCTTGGAGGAGGCCGCAGCCGACCTCTATGCGCCTCCATTCAAACGGTTCACACAGATCACCCTTCCGCTGGTGATGCCGGCAGTATTGGCCGGTGGACTTCTCTCGTTCACGTTGAGCCTCGACAACACGATCGTTTCGGCGTTCGTTCAAGTGTCAGGAACCACGCCCTGGCCGGTGTACGTGCTCAGTGCTGTGCGCAGCGGGTTACGGCCAGAAATTGCCGCAGTCTCAACGATCATGCTGCTGCTCACACTCGGAGCTCTAGCGCTCGTCGCGTACGTCTTGCGTCGAGCGGGCGACTCTGCGACCGACATCGCCAAAACTGTCGGAGGCGGCTAGACCGCTAGCCAGCCAGACACGTAGACGGCCAGACACGTAGACCGCCAGACAATCCGATCGCCAGACCGCTAGCCCGCTAAAGAAAGTGCACGAAACTATGACTTTTGCTGACCGTGTCTTTACCGGTGGCGCCATTTTCACGGCGACCGGTGTCGAACCCATGCCCGGAAGTGTCGCGGTTGGAGGCGGCCGCATCATCGCAGTGGGTACCGACCCTTCAGGTGACGCCGCGGTGCATGAACTCATCGGCCCCGACACCGAAGTTATTGAACTGGGCGGCAAACTGCTCAGCCCCGGATTTCAGGATGCCCACGTGCACGCAGTGTGGGGTGGCCTAGATCTCATCCGCTGCGATCTCGCGCACGAGTCGACTCGCGAGCAGTACCTCACCCGCATCCGCAACTACGCCGAAACCAACCCCGATCTTGAGTGGATTTTGGGTGGCGGCTGGAGCATGGCGGCCTTCCCCGGGGGAACACCAACGGCATCCGATCTCGACTCTGCGGTGGCTGACCGCCCGGCGTTCATCCCCAACCGTGACGGTCATGGCGCGTGGGTCAACTCGCGCGCCCTCGAACTCGCCGGCATCACCCGCGACACTCCCGATCCCCGTGATGGGCGCATCGAGCGCGATGCCGACGGCAACCCTACGGGCACACTGCACGAAGGTGCCATGTCCCTCGTCAACCAACTGCTGCCCGAGACTTCACCCGCCGACTACGCACAGGCACTGCTGATTGGACAGCACTACCTGCACTCCTTCGGGATCACGTCGTGGCAAGACGC
>Ga0307487_1001926_pt1 | contig 14007 bp, 21 predicted proteins | sample CBIW12metaG_FD_203665 | JGI IMG/M metagenome (GOLD analysis project Ga0307487, IMG submission 203665) | Sea-ice brine microbial communities from Beaufort Sea near Barrow, Alaska, United States - CBIW 1.2 | ecosystem: Environmental > Aquatic > Marine > Coastal | place: USA: Alaska | collected... | reverse complement strand
ACGTGCAAAGAAACAAGCCGAAGCTGCCCCGTCTCACGCCGCCGAATGACCACGCCCGCATGGCTGTTCAGGGCTGCGATATATGAGGTCTCCGCCCTGCCCAGCCATGATAGCGGACCACCAAGTGGGACATTTCTACTTTGCGGGCCGACGGACATTTCTACTTGGTTGCAACAGTCAGTGTACGCGGGTGCGCGCTACCTTGAAGTGCGACTCCTATTAGAAACCAATGGGTTATCTAATGAGGAGAACATCGCATGGGAGCGGTTTACACGCAACTTACATACCAAGAACGCCGCAGAATTGAAGACTGGTGGCACGCGAAAGTACCTGTCACTGAGATGGCGCGTGTGTTGAGGCGCCATAAGTCGACGATCTTTCGGGAGATCAAACGCAATTTCTGGTCCGATAATGCTTTCCCCAAGAAGTACGCTGGATACTTCGGAATGGCTGCGCATCAGCGTACCCAGCGTCGACGATCCACACAGCGCAAGCTGATCCAGTATCCAGAGCTGTGCCAGCACATTGTGGCCCGCCTGAAGAACGGTTGGACACCTGAGCAGATCGGCAATCGGATGATTTTGGACGGCTCCATCAAACCGCCCAATGGTCACGTCACCGTGTTCCTAGGGTATTGCGGCAACCTTCCATCCGAACTGACCGTTGGGCCTCTGAAACGTATCAAGGAGATATCCCCATGAAAGCCTTCCGGACACTCGCGACTACAGTCACCATTGCAGCCATTCCCGCTTTTGCGTTCGCGCAGGATACCACCGCCCCAAACACGGATGTGCCTGAAGTCGTACTGGAAAAGACCACCCAAGAATTCATTGACAGCCTGAAAGGGTCGACTCCGATCAACCAGCTGCCCTATGAGGAGGCCCGTCAGGTGCTGATCGACGCGCAGACAAAGGGCGACACAGCAATGCCCGATGCTGACGTGCAGGAGCTGACCCTGAATGTCGGCCCCACCGGCGAGGTAAAGGTCTACACGGTTCGCCCCGCAGGGACCGAAGGCGAAACGCTACCGTGCGTCGTTTACTTCCACGGCGGCGGTTGGGTACTGGGGAACTTCACCACCCATGAGCGGCTGATGCGCGATCTGGCGACGCAGGCAAACGCCGCAATGGTCTTTGTCGAATACAGTCCTGCGCCCGAGCAAAAGCATCCTGTCCAGCTTGACCAGGATTATGCCGTTCTGCAGTACGTGGCGGAAAATGCCGACGAGTTTGGAATCGATGCCAACCAACTTGCGATTGCAGGTGACTCCGTCGGCGGTCAGATGGTGGCCGTGACGGCCGTGCGCGCCAAGGCCGATGGCCCCGCGCTTGACGCGATGGTCATGTTTTACCCGGTCACCACTGCCGACCTGACCAGCCACTCCTATGAACTCTTCGCGGACGGACCGTGGCTGTCAAAGGCCAGCATGGCATGGTTCTGGGAGGCCTACCTGCCCGAGGGCACGGACAGCGCCGATCCGATGATTTCTCCGCTAAATTACGGCGCAGAAGATCTCGCGGACCTGCCACCAGCGCTGGTCATCACCGATGCGAACGACGTGCTGCGTGATGAAGGCGAGGCCTTTGCATCGAAGCTGACATTGGCCGAGGTCGAAACGCAGAGCACGCGTTACGATTTTACGACGCATGATTTCGTCATGCTGAACGCCTATGCGAAAACGCCTGCGACGACTGCGGCAATCACCGAGGCCGCGAACTTCCTGAAGGATCACTTCACGGAGTAATGGCTCAGACGCTCCCGAAAGCCCGCCCTGTGAGTGGGCGGGCTTCCGGACATAGAAGCTCGGATCATGGCCCATCCGGTATATCCGAGGGCAGTGGCGACGATCCGCAACATTCGCCAGAACCTGTTCTGGGCCTTCGCCTATAACACACTCGGTGTGCCGATCGCAGCAGGGGTTCTCTATCCGGTATTCGGCCTGCTTGTCTCTCCGATGATCGCGGCGGCGGCCATGAGCCTGTCTTCGGTCTCGGTGATCGCAAACGCCCTTCGGTTGCGACGGCTGGAGCTTTAAGGCACAGAGGTTGAGAACATGACGAACTTGATCGGATATGGCGGATAACCGGACCGGCGTTGCGTGCCGGTTCGTTCGGCCAGATCAGCCGATCGTCGCAAGGAATGGAAACGTCCCCAGCAGCCAATAGGCAAACCGTGACAATTGCCCGGTCATGATGGCGACGCCCATGATGACCATGGCAACGCCCGCACCCTTGTAGAGCCAGCGACCGGCCTTGCCGATCTGTCTGACCCGTGCAGCAATGGCGTCGGTGAATAGCGCCGCAAGCAGGAAGGGCACGCCCAGGCCGGCGGAATAGATCGACAGCAGCCAGATGCCGTCCGACATGCCGCCGGAGGTCGAACTGAGCGTCAGGATCGCGCCGAGGATCGGTCCTATGCATGGTGTCCAGCCGAAGGCGAAGGCCAGTCCCAGCACGTAGGCTCCAAGCGGGCGGCCCCCGGGAATGTCGAGTGTGAAGCGGGTGTCACGCGAGAACGCTTCCAGACGGAAGACACCCAGCATGACCAGTCCGAACAGGATAATGATTGCGCCACCAAAATAGTTCAGCTCAATGCGCCATGTCAGCAGCAGCGACCCTAGCACGCTGGCCCCAGCCCCGAGTGCGACGAAGACCGTCGAAAACCCAAGAACGAAACAAGCGCTCAACCCGAGCGCCCCGGCGCGCGCCCGCAGGCCGACCGACCGTGTCGTGCGCAGATCCGGTTGGCCTGCAATGTAGGAGACATAGCCCGGCACCAGAGGCAGGACGCAGGGCGACAGGAACGAAATGGCCCCCACCAGAATGCGACCAGCGGGATCACGATCCATTGCAGCACGGGTGACAGGCCCGCGTCTAGGACCGGAATGATCGGCATCATGTCCGAATAGGCCCAGGCCGCGCGGATCACGATGTTGAGCCATTCGCTGAACAGCGTGTATCCCAACCCGAACACGACCGCCAAGACGGTCACCGAACGTCGCGTCGCAGCGACATGGGGCCAGCCTCGGCCCGACAACATCAAGGCGAGCATCAGCGCGCTCATGGCAATCAGGATATCGCCACCCGTGCAATGAACGGCCGCGAAGACAATCTCACCCCAGGTGCCCTCGTTCCAGATCGTGTAGAGCGGCATGTGGGCGAATTCCCAGATCAGATGGGCCGGGATGATCACCGAAAAATATCGACGGAGTGCGGTCAGGGAAATTCCGTCCGTCGAAAACGGCATGACGCTAATCGCGGTGTCACTCATCGAAACGCCCCTGTTATCCGGTCCCACCAACTGGGCTCCCGGCGTCGGTGCTGGGCATTGTTGATCAACTCGCTGACATAGAGAGTCAGGTTCACATTCTTGAAGTCCATGCCATGGAATTTTGCGGCGAACCGCCCGCCGATATCCACGACATGGGTGACCGCACCGTGCATCATCATGTCGCTGTCGGCGGTCATCGTGAACTCGAGCCCATAGTCCCGCGCCAGAAGGCGCGTCGCATCGTCAGCCTGATCGGGACGTTTGGTCAGAATGACCCAGTTGCTAGGATCGAGCCCATGCCGTTCCGCGTATTCGCGCAGGACGTCCGGCGTGTCATTCACCGGATCGGTCGTGATCGAGATGAACTGCACCAGATCCTTCATCGGTCCGTCATTGATCGAAGCCTGGACCGCCGCGATCTTTTCCGCATGGCGCGGGCAGATATCCGGGCAGTTGGCGTAGATAAAATGCAGGACGACGACCTTTTCACTGAAATCCGAAAGCCGCACCGGATTGCCCTCCGCATTCTGCAGTTCGAAACCTGGGGCCCGTGCTGCATCGATGGCCTGAAAGTATGGCTCCATCTCGAACATGCGCGCATCCAGGTTTTCTCCCGGATGGTTGGCGAAGACCGGCGAGGAGATCGTGGCCGCAAGGGTCGCCAAGGCCGCGCGCCGTGTCAGTGCTGTCAATTCTCATATCCTCATAATAATTGCCTGCCGATCCGTGGATCAACAGGCATCATCGGCAAATCTAGCCGTCCGATTTTTCCGACGGCATCATGCCGCCGTCCATTTTCTCGGTCATGGACGCCATCATCTCGGTACAGGCTTCCATCATAGGCTTCATTTCGGCCATCATTTTCATCATGCCCATCATGTCGCCGTCCATCATGCCGCCTTGCATGGCACCATCATTCTGCATCATCTCTCCCGTTTCCGGCGTGGTTCGTTCCTGGGCGCTGACGGCAAATGCACTTGCGGTAAGGGCCGTCGCGACGACGAAGGTTGTAAGTCTCTTTCTCATGGTTTTCTCCTTGGGTTGATCGTGTTGTTATCGAAAGAAGTCAGTCCGGAGACGCGCCGTCCGGCGATTTGGAGCAGCCCTTTCCGGACCCGCCCTTCATGCACAGACCCAGGCCGCACATCGCGGCACAGGGGGCCAGCGAGACCAGAACCGGCGCGAGCCCGATCGCGGTGAGCCATCCCCAGTTCAGGGCCATGCCGCCCCCCATCACGGTTGCCGCACCGAAGAACAGCAATCGTCTGCGCGTCAACCACCGGGGCCAGTTGCCTGCGCCTGCGATGCCGTCGGTGATTGCGCCGTTGGATGGTGATATGTCGGTCATTCGCAAAGTCCTTTTTCGATGGTTGAGAACTAGTCGTTCTAGTCACTGGAAGGTCAAGGGTGAGGTGGTCGTCTTTCGGCGGTACTCATTCGATAAAGCCCCGCAAGAAGGACACCATTTCGGGATCATCCCATTCGGCCGGGCCGACCAGCCGCCCAAGTTCACGTCCCTGCGCGTCGATCAGGATCGTTGTCGGCAGGCCGACGGCGCGCAGCGCGGTCATCGACAGCATGGTCTGGTCGACATACATCTTGAGATTAGTGACACCGATTTCGTCGTAGAAGCGCCGTACGACCGGCGATCCGGCCCGGTCGATGGACAGGGCGACCACCTCGAAGTGGTCGCCGCCAAGTTCAGCCTGAAGCGTATCCAGAGTTGGCATTTCCTCACGGCAGGGGACGCACCACGTTGCCCAGACGTTCACGAGGATAACCTTGCCGCGAAAATCCTCCATATCGCCGCGACTGCCGTCCTCGGTCAGGTAACGCACATTGGCGACGGACTGCGGCACGTCGTGCAATGCAAACCCCTGCGGACCGGCAAAAGCCGCTCCAACGGACAATACCCAGGCAACGAGCGCCGGTCTGAAATATTTCATGGCGTTGGCTCCTTGCCAGCTTGTGTTTTCAGATCACGGACAATCGGTAGCAGGGTGTCCTGCAAGATCACCTGTGTGATCGGGCCGACATGGCGGTAGGCGATGGTACCATCGGGCGCGATGACGTAGGTTTCGGGCACGCCATAAACGCCCCATTCGATGCCTGCGCGTCCGTTGACGTCGGCCCCGATGCGATCGTAGGGATCGCCCAACTCGTCGAGCCAGGCGCGCGCCTGATCCGGCGGGTCTTTGTAGTTGATCCCGTAGAGTGGGACCTCGCCTGTGGCGCTCAATTCCATGAACAGCGGATGTTCGGCACGGCAGGGCACACACCACGAGGCGAAGACGTTCACCAGCGAGACATGGCCAATCAGGTCCTGCGTAGAAAGGCCTTCCTCGCGGCCGAGCACCGGGGGCAGCGCGAAGTCCGGCACAGGTTTGTTGAGAAGCGCCGACGGCAAGTCGTCGCCACCCCTGAAAAGCCCCCAACCGAACAGAACCATGAGGGCAAAGGCCAGTAGCGGCACCAACACAATGCCAAAAGTTCTCCGACGGGAAACGGGTTCGGTTTTGCTGACGACCTCTTGCGTCATGGCTGTGCCTGCTCATCCGCGAGCGTGCGGCTTTCCTGCGACGCCTGCATCCGCTCCGGCCATGTGCTCTTGATGTAGTCGATGATCGCGGTGATCTCTTCATCGGTCAGCACATTCCCGAAACCGGGCATATCGCTCTCGTAGCCGTTCCCGACAATTGCCGCAGTTCCGCGCTTCACGATGTCCACAAGCACGCGGTCCGTGTGGTGCCAGGTATGACCCGACGCATCATGCGGCGGGGCAGGCACCCTGCCGTTCGGCAACCTTGAGCGCCAATCGGGCTGCCCCTTCAGGTTTGCGCCATGGCAACTGGCACAATTTTCCTGATAGAGGCGCTGTCCTGTGGGCATGTCGCTCTGCGCCGCAACAGGCGCGACCGTTGCAGCGAGTAAGACCGCAGAGACTCTAATGGTGTTTCCCAAGGCGGTCCCGTCTCCTTTTTCCGAGCCACAGACAGAGGATGAAAAGTGCCACGAGCGACGACAGAATAAGCAGGACGCAAAGCGCCCAGACCAATCCCATCGACAACAGGCTGTCACCGCTGCTGGCACCCTCATTCCGCATTCCGGCGCATTTCTATCTTCCGCCATCCGAGCGGATGTATTTGACTAGAGCGATCACCGCGAGCACCAGAACCCCCACGATCAGCAGCCAAACGAGGCCCATCGCGATCATCATGCCGCCGCCCATCATTCCACCATCCATCATCATACAGTTCATCCCTTGTTTTCCCTTGAAACCGGTCTGGCACGGGATCGCACCAGACCGCGCAATTGATCATTCGACCGCATAGACGGTCGGGTTCACACCTTCTTCGACGGTGTAAATCTTGAACGGCTCCTGCTTTGCGCCGCCCATGCCGGGCGACCCCATCGGCATGCCCGGAAGTGTCACACCGGCAATTTCCGGGCGCTCTTCCAGCATCCTGTTGACGACGTCGACCGGGACATGGCCGCTGACGACGTAGTCGCCCAGAAAGGCGGTATGGCAGCCCTGAAAATCATCCGGGATGCCAGCCTCGCGGCTGATTTGCGCCAGATCGTGGGTCGGCTTCACCTCCACCGTGAAACCGTTTTCGCGCAGATAGTCGGCATAGTTTTCGCAGCATCCGCATTGCGGGTTCTTGTAGAGCGTGACCTCTTGGGCCGCGAGCGGTGCGGCATTCAGGCTCATCGCAAGGACGGCGGCGGCACCAGCTGTGCCGAGGCTGGCAAATCCAAGAATCTTTTTCATCGGTTCATTCCTTTTCGTAATCATTGTTCTGTGAGATTTCAGGTTTTGGTCGTGCCGGGATCGACGCGGATGACGCCCATCATACCCGCGGCCTGGTGTTCCAGAATGTGACAATGGAACATCCAGTCTCCCGGATTGTCCGCGACGAACGCGATCTCGACCCGTTCTTCGGGTGCCATCAGGACGGTGTCCTGCCATTCGCGATACCGTGTCGGTTGTCCGTTTCGCGCGATCACACGGAACGAATGCCCGTGGAAATGGATCGGATGGTGCCAGGCCGTGCGGTTGTCCATCTCGAACACGTGCGACGTGCCCTGCGGCAGGACCAGCAAGGGGTCCATCATATGACCCGACGCGGCTTCGCCGTTGATGAACCACATGTTTCCCTCGCGCATCTGGTCCATCATCGACCCCATGCCGCCGCCCATCATCATCTGGCCCATCATCCCGCCGTTGAAGACGATCTGATGCCGCGCGGCCAACGTCATATCAGGATCGGCAAGCGGGTTGTGCGGCAGATCCATCGGCCAGTCCGGCACCGTGTCCCGCAGCCTGTCCGGAGCGTAGGCGAGATCAACCACGCGGTATTCCAGACCTTTGTAAAAGGCATCGGTGACGGTGACCGCATCGCCGGGCCGATCACGACGATGCCGCTGTCGGGCGGATGCGGAGTGACGGGTTGGCCGTCCAGTGAGACCACCACCGGCGCAAGACCCCCGAAATCCAGCCCAAAGATCCGGGCATTTGCCGCGTTAACCAGCCGAAGGCGGATGCGTTCCCCGGATCGCACCGCGATGCGTTCAGGGATCTGCCCGTTGATGGTCACGGAATTGCCGATGCGACCGCCATGCATGGCGTCGTGGCGGCTGTCGAAGTCGCCCGCAATCTGTCCGTCCCGGGTCATGCGCCAGTCGTCCAGCATCCAGGTCAGGTCACGATCCACGCGGATCGGGTCCGCCTCCTCGATGATCAGCGGTCCGTAAAGCCCGCGCCCGACCTGTTCCGAGCTGCGCTGGTGCGGGTGATACCAGAAGGTGCCCGCATCCAGGGCATCGAACTCGTAGAGAAAATCGCTACCGACTGGGATAGGGTCCTGCGTCAGGAACGGCACACCGTCCATCGCATTGGGTGTGCGGATACCATGCCAGTGGATCGTGGTGTCTTCATCCAGCTCATTCCGGGCCAGAACCCGAATCCGGTCACCCTGACGCACACGGATCTCGGGGCCGGGGACGGACCCGTTGTAGCTCCAGACATCGGTCGGGCCGTAGGGAGTGGCGCGCAGAGCGGCCTGTCCTGACGCAGCGCGCAGCACGAAAGGGTCCCCGGTCGGACCGGCCAGCGCTGTTCGTGCAGGCGACAGAGCGGATATGGCCGTGAAAGCAGCACCGGTGCGCAGCACGTGCCGTCGTGAAATCAGTCTGTTGAGGATCATCGCTTTTGCCTTGATCTGAAAGGGTCGCACTCAGCCAGCTTCGGCCAAGGCAACGGTCAAGCCTCGCAACAAGCGAGGCCGATATCAGGTTCAGACAGGAAGCTTGGGTGGGAATGGATCAAGCGCGGGATTGGCGCCGAGCGGGATCAGAGGTTCAGCGACCAGGGCGACGACACCGAAGGGCATTGCGAGCCGCGCCGAAGGCGTCCGTGCTACGATGCCAGCCGTTCCGCTCGAGCCGCAAGGGACAGGACACCCACCCTCGCAGGGCAGGCCGTCAGCAAATCCGGTGGGATCGCACCCGTCGCAACTCTCGTCCGCGCTTTCGGCGACATCTATCTGCGTCATTGCCATATCGGACACACCCGCCGACGACACATCCGGCGCTATCACGGCACCGAAGCTCAGAGCAAGAATCAAAACATGGCGAAAGACGCGGATCATACTATCCTTATGCAGCCTTCCAGTAAGGAGAGGTCAAGCGATATTCTGTAACATAGACGTGAACATAGACGTGATGGATTCGTGACCTCCCAAAAGTTTTCAGCGGATAGGATAAATCTAACTCGGAACCTTCCAGCGCTGGAAGTGGGTTCCTTATCCAATGAGAGAAATTTAAGGCCCCGAATTACCGAACGGAATGAAGATATGATGGATGGTGGAATGATGTTTGGAATGGGGATCTGGTGGTTGCTGGTCCTCGTTGTCTTGGTGCTCGTGATTGCGGCCTTGGTTAAATATCTGCGGAAGTAAGACAGAGGGTGAAGCATGGAGGCGTTGGACAAACCGGTTATCGTCGTAACGGGATCGAGTGGCTATCTGGGTGGGGCGGTCATCAAGCGGCTATTTGTGAAATACCGAGTTGTGGGACTCGACGGGAGTGTCCGACCTTCTGTGTATGAGTAATTTGGCCCATGCTTCCAAACCAAAGGAGCATGACAACAATGACGATTTCCAAAGAATTGCTGGACGAGCTGCTGAGCGGCATTAAACGGCCCGAAGATCTGCTGGGCGACAAAGGCCTGATGAAGGAACTGAAGGTCCGCCTGATGGAGCGAATGCTGGGCGCTGAGTTGACTGCGCATTTGGGCTATGAACCGCATGGTGAGCCTACCAGCGAGCAAACCAACCGGCGCAATGGCGCAACCCGCAAGGTGCTGAAGGGCAATGAGGGAGCGGTGCCGATTGATATCCCGCGCGATCGTGATGGCAGTTTCGAGCCGGAGCTGATCCAGAAAGGCCAGACCCGGATCGACGGGATGGATGACAAGATTATTGGGCTTTATGCGGCGGGCCTGTCGACCCGCGACATTCGCGCCCATCTCGAAGAGGTTTACGGCCTGAATGTGTCTGCCGACCTTATCAGCCGTGTGACCGACGCAGTTCTGGCTGAGGTTTCAGACTGGCAAAACCGCGCCTTGGAACCGATGTATCCGATTGTTTTCCTCGATGCGCTCAGAGTCAAAATCCGCGATGCGGAAAGTAGGCAAGTTAAAAACAAGGCGGTTTACGTGGCCCTGGGCGTTACCCCGGAGGGCGAACGTGAGGTTCTGGGCCTGTGGATTGCCAACAATGAGGGGGCCAAATTTTGGCTCTCAGTGATGAACAACCTGCGCAATCGCGGCGTCGAAGACATCCTGATCGCCGTTGTTGACGGCCTCAAGGGCTTTCCTGACGCCATCAACGCAGCCTTCCCGGAGACCACAGTCCAGACCTGTATCGTGCATCTGGTGCGCCACTCGCTGAACTTCTGCGGCTGGAAGGATCGCAAGGCTGTGGCCAAAGACCTGAAGCGAGTTTATCAGGCCACGGATGATATCGAGGCCGAGAAAGCCCTTGAGGATTTCGAGGCTGAATGGGGCCAGAAATACCCCTCAATCGCACCCTCATGGCGGCGGGCATGGCAGGAAGTCATCCCCTTCTTTGCCTTCCCACCAGCGGTGCGGAAAATCATCTACACCACAAATGCGATTGAAAGCTTGAACCGAGTGATCAGAAAAACCACCAAAACGCGCGGCAGCTTTCCAACAGACGATGCCGCAACCAAGCTAATCTATCTCGCGATCCGCAGTTTCGAGAAGGCTGGCAGATGCGTCAGAGAATGGGTTGCTGCCCGCAATCAGTTCGCTATCCTATACCCAGAACGGTTCAATAGATGACCCGTCAAATCCGCATGGGCTAAGCCTCATACACAGAGCTTCGGATACTCCCGACTCGACCGTTATTCGCCACCCCATCCTCCTCATCAGGCCGAGTGCATCTGCTTTGACATCACCGATTACGGCAGCGTGGACAAGGCACTCGAGCGGTTGAAGATGGCCTACGGCGACAAGATCGCCGCCTGCATCCACCTTGCGGCCTTCTTCGACCTGAGCGGTGAGGACAACCCGGCCTATGACGCGGTGACGGTCGAAGGCACCAAGCGGCTGCTGAATGGCTTGCAGGACTTCGAGCTTGAGCAATTCGTCTTTGCCTCGACCATGCTCGTCCACGCACCGACGACTCCAGCTCAGCCGATCGACGAAAGCGCGCCCCTTGACCCGAAGTTTCCCTACCGCGCCTCGAAGGTTCGAACCGAGGCGATGTTGCGGGAAGAGAAGCGGGACGAAAAACTGGTGTTTCTGCGTCCCGCCGGCATCTATGACGACGAGGGGCATTCCACCTTCCTAGCGCACCAGATCGCGCGCATTCACGAAAAGCGGTTCAGCGGTAAAGTTTACCCAGGCGATCTGTCGCGAGGCCAGGCGTTTCTGCATCTCGACGATTTGCTCGACGCGATCGAGCGCGTCGTCGACCGGCGCGCCGACTTGCCCGAAGTCTTTCCCGTTCTCCTCGGCGAAAGCGATCCGATCCCATTTGGAGAGTTGCAGCGCCTGATCGGCCGCGAGTTGCACGGCGAGGACTGGGTGACTTGGAACATCCCGTCCCGGATCGCCAAGATCGGGGCCTGGACCGAAAACCGCATCTTTGGCGAAGATGCCTTCATCCGTGCCTGGATGGTGGACATCTCAAGCGACCACTATGAGCTCGATCTGTCGGAGGCGAAGAAGCAGCTCGACTGGGAGCCGCGACACAGCCTGCGCGAGGACATGCCGCGCATCCTGCAAGGTCTCAAGGATGATCCGTACGGCTGGTATTCCGAGAATGGCCTGAATGCCGCAAGAGTGTCTGCCGCCAAGGTCGAGCAGGCCGCCGCAGAGTCGCAGACGGAAGAAGATGATCCGGCGGAGGGGAACAGTGCCGCGCGCGAGCACGACAAGCACATGCGCATGATGCATTTTCAGATGCTCTGGGTGCATTGGCTTGTGGTCGCCCTGGGCCTTTGGCTGGCCACGGCTCCGTCGGTCTTCGGCACGTTCGACCAGACCGAATTCAGCGCCGCCGTGCAGCGCGTCACCGAGGATCGAGGTCTCTGGGATGCCTCGTTCCGCAGCTGGCTAACGGCCTGGAACGATGTCTTCACGGGGCTGGCCATAACCGCGCTCGCATTCGCGTCGATGCGCCCCGGCAACGGCTGGGCGCAATGGGCCAACGCAGCGCTCGGCGTCTGGCTGCTTGCCGCACCGCTGGTTTTCTGGACGCCCGATCCGGCGGTCTATGCCAATGACACGCTGATAGGCGCGCTGGTGATCGCGCTGACCATCCTGATCCCGATGATGCCCGGCATGTCTCGCGAAGGCATGATGGACGACGGCGACATCCCACCCGGCTGGACCTACTGTCCATCCAGTTATGTCCAGCGCCTGCCGATCATCGCGCTTGGCGTTGTGGGCTTCCTGCTCTCGCGCATCTTGTCAGCCTATCAGTTGGGCCATGTCGATGGCATCTGGGAGCCGTTCTTCTCCTCGCCCTCGGCGCTGAATGGTAGTGAATACATCGTGACGTCCGATGTTTCAAAGGTCTGGCCAGTGGCCGATGGCGGCCTCGGTGCGATGAGTTACATGTTCGAGATCCTTATGGGCGTCATGGGCAGCCGCAAGCGTTGGCGCACGATGCCCTGGATGGTAGCGTTGTTCGGGATCGTAGTCGGGCCACTGGGTGTGATCAGTATCTATTTCATCATCATCCAGCCCATTGCTATCGGCACCTATTGCACGATCTGCCTCGCTGCCGCAGCGGCGATGCTCATCATGATCCCGTTCTCGCTCGACGAGATCGTGGCGATGGTCCAGTTCATGGTTTGGAACACCCGCCGGGGTCACCCGTTCTGGCGATCATTTTTCCGAGGCGATGCCCTGCCGGGATCGACAATCGGCGGCGAGATGAGTTTTGACAGTTCACTGGCAAAAATAGCTCGGCAGAGCGCGCGCGGCGTCACCGTGCCCTGGACACTGGGGCTCAGCGCGGCGATCGGCCTGTTCCTGATGTTGTCACGCGCGGTCTTCGGCAATGTCATGCCCTTGGCCGGCAGCGACCACCTTGTCGGGGCATTGGTGCTGACCACCGCCGTCATCGCCTGGGCCGAGGTTGCGCGTCCGCTCCGGTTCCTCAATATCGTTTTCGGCCTTTGGCTGATCCTCGCTCCATGGCTGCTCGACGGCGGCACCGTGGCAGGCGGCCTTATCGGAGCTCTGTCCGGCATCGCCCTCGTAGTGCTTAGTCTGCCGCGCGGACGACGGAGCGAAGAGCACTACGGCAGCTGGGATCGCTATGTAGTTTGAAGCAATGAATGTCGCCTGAGTGGCCAGTAGGACAAACGTTAACCGCAAATGGTCTCACACGCTCGAGGCAGTGTGATGTCCGCCGCCTAAACTGTGACAGTAAGCGTTAGGCATCTTGCTCGGCGGAAGTGTCGCAAAGTTTTTGCCTGCCTAAAAAGTTCTTCTGCTGGACACGCTTTTCCATGACTGTGGTATCGACCATGACCCGCTTGAGGTCGTTGCTTTTCACCGCGCCGGCGCGGTGTCCGGCCTTGATCGTTTCGGTCAGCATCCATTCAACCCCTTCTTCGCCGATCCTCTTGCGCCAACGTGTTAGGGAAGACGGGTCAATCGGCAGACGGTGTTGAAAGAACGTCTCACCGCAAAAATGCTGCCAATACGGGTTCTCCGCCCATCCCGTCACGACGGCCTCATCAGAAAGGGCAAAAGCATGTTAAAGATACAGAAGCCCCGCCACAAGCCGCGGCGACGTCGCCGGTTTGCCGGTGTGAAACGAAAAGAACCCGACCCATTCTCTCACTTGGGTCAATTCTCAATGGAAATCATGCCGCTACCTGGGTCACTTCCGCGTGGAAATCTACAGTGGATGTGAAGCTGCGGCCATCGCCTACACGTTTATCGAAACCGCACGCATGCATGAATCGTCGATCCTGAAGCATGGCTCCGCTGGGTCATTGCCCGCGTCGCAGATCACAAGATGAACTGCCTCGAAGACCTCATGCCTTGGAACTGGCCCGCCGAATAATACCAACCTGCACTGATTAAAACTCAAGAGCCCATTGGCGGTGTCCGATGGACATGATGCGCGCTGGCTGGCCGATCAGCTTGTTCCAAGCATCACAGCAATGATCGACAATCTCGTTGTAGGA
>Ga0307487_1001923_pt1 | contig 14032 bp, 14 predicted proteins | sample CBIW12metaG_FD_203665 | JGI IMG/M metagenome (GOLD analysis project Ga0307487, IMG submission 203665) | Sea-ice brine microbial communities from Beaufort Sea near Barrow, Alaska, United States - CBIW 1.2 | ecosystem: Environmental > Aquatic > Marine > Coastal | place: USA: Alaska | collected... | reverse complement strand
ATCTTTTCCTATAATAAATTTCATACCATGAAGATACCCAAAGTGCTAAAATGAACGAGATCCATCCCGGAAAAGTAGTCAACAAAGTTATTAAGAAAAAGGTAGGTTTTTAGACAGTCTGACGGTTAAGTATAAAAATAGTTGCGATTTGATGGGCGCGGATTTTCCGCAGAAAAATCAGATGTAGCAAAACAGCAACGATCTTTGGATAAGCACTAATGTAGCAATTATTTTTATGCGGTGTTGCCCACCGTTTTTATTCCGCTTTGATTATCTCAATCGTTTGTTTTTTATCAGGTGGATTTTTAATTCGGATATTGATTTTATTATAGTTCCACTCGTCATTAATTCTGTCAGCAGTAATGTCCATTCTTGCTTTTCCTTTAGTTCCTTTCAGCCGTATTGTTGAGTTTACAGTTTGGTTGTCGTTCGTGTAATGGACTTCGCCTTCTAAAATAGCAAGTTTGTCAATTGGTTCAATTTCGCCAAGTAATTCCTGCACTCTTTCGTCGGATTTTGCCTTTTCAAGTGCATCTTTATAAAGTTCCGTGTCTGCATATGCTTGAGCCAAATCAGTCGCAATTCCACCCATTCCAGAAGAGAAGAAAATTGCAAATGAAATCAGAATTATTCCGCTAACAGGCACGACCCACTTACAGTACCGTTTCCACCAACTTTTTTGCTTAATCAATTCGTTATTCATTTTCTTTTTTTATCCGCTATCTGTTGTTAATTTTTCTTGTTTGCACGATTTTAAATGGTGGGCAACCCATTGAGATTATGCTTTGTTGCCGTGGGTGTAGAAATGAGGTTGCAAACCGACTTTTCGGGAACTCTAAGGCGACAAACAATTTAAATAAGCCCTGCCGTAGGCAATTGAGCATAATCTCAGTTCAGTGCAGGGAACCGAAAAGAAAGTATTGAGAATAACTTGACAAATATTAATAATTAAATTATGAATAGAGAAATAAAATTTAGAGGATTAGATAATTTAGGAGTATGGATTTATGGAGTTCCACAAACAATGACAACTCTAAATTCTACATTAGAAATAATGTCTCAATATTTTACTGAACAAAGAAAATATGGAAGGCAAAATGTAGAGATTAAACCTGAAACTTTAGGGCAATTCACAGGCTTAACCGACAAGAACGGAAAAGAGATTTATGAGGGGGATATTCTTTTATGGGATACAGATACTGTTTTAAGGGTTGAATTTAAAGAAGGTGAATATAGAGGTTTTCAAATACAAGGCCCTGTTCCTGGCAATTTACATTGCTATCATTTTAATACAGCTGAAGTAGTAGATAACATTCACGAAAACAAAGATTTACTTAAGTCAGCGTAGCTGCAAGGGCTTTTTAAATTGAATAATCTCAATGGGTTCAAAGCAATCTAGTGTTGCATCGCAAACGGAACGAAGTGAGTTTCGCAACACGTACCGAACAAACACACGCCTTTTCCAAGAGTGTTTAGTTGAGGTTATTGCTTTGAACTTGTTATATCCCATCCTTTTCATACCATAACATGGTACGAACCCGGGATAAAAGCAGGTTTATCACATTACCTGTAAATCTATTAAAATTTTGTTAATACCGCATACGGGAAACCGTAAAATCAAAATGTTCCCTCGCATACGGGATTCCTAAAACACTTTAGGGAAAGGCTGGGACTGCCTGGTTTTGTAAAAATGGAAAAGAGAAAAATTAGGAGTTGGAGCTCAGCAAAGCATATCCATGTAATGGGTGGTTAACAATTCGGCATTTTCAAGTTGTCTACAAGTCCATTCAGGTTTTTCTTTTAACTTCCAAGCACTTTAGATTTAAAATTGAACGTTCATCCTGGATAAAAACATATTTTATTGTGGAACAACCAAGTGAAGAAGAAAACAAATTTGGAATTCGCTGGCTATGCGGCCACACAACAGGCGATACAAAGACATAAAAAAATCCGCAAGAACCTTTGTATCAGTTCTTTGCGGATTCGCTATGTGACCTCGCCGGGATTAAATCCCACCACGCAAGTATGTGTATTTAAAGGTAATTCAAGAATTAATTCCTTTTAGGTAACCGATTAGGTAGCTTTTTATTTAAACACGGATATATTCAATTGATTTCCGATTCTATAAAAATACAAATATTATAATTTTAATTTGATGCTTCTAACTTTTTTCTTCTATACATTTATAACTTTAGAAGATGATTAAATTTGGAAACAGAATCTTGCAATTATAGACAATCTCCCCAAACACCTGACATTTTAAGGATTAAAAACAAAACTGAAATATTCAACATTCTTAGAATTCCATAAAATTAGTTACCAACTGCATCCCAGGTAAAATCATACATAGAACTACCCCACCCCTCAGCACATTCCCCTTTATTCTAATACTCCCCCAAAGACACGCTCCGTATTGCGGGGAAAGCGCTTCGTCGAAAAGGTCTTGGACACAGGAAAAAAAGTTGATCCCCTTCGTTACGCTAATCCGCGAATCCCGAAAAAAGTCGGGAGCGGAACCGCTTTACTCCGGGGAAGCACTTTTTTGCCTGAGTCCGCCAGATTTGAACTCCTTTCATGTTTTGTACTTACCGGGACCGTTTGGAACTTCACCCTGCTAATTTGATTCACCGTCCGAGCCATTTTACCGTAACCCATTTTTTGAGAAAGCAAAATTCCGGAATTTAGAAATTAGCCGGCCTTGTAGACGACCCTTCCCAACAGTTGGGGTTTTCTGGCGACCTAAATTCCCGGTTAAAAGCATATCAAAAAATGGTAAGGACGAGCGGCTCTATGGGAAGTAAATCAAAACCGACAAGGCTTTGTTCAGTTCAACTTCTATTTCCTTTTTCAACCTGAAAATCAAAAATGGAAAACGCTCAGGTTAAAAAAGTAAATGAGGATTTTAACTTCGGGATGGTAGTCGCATTATTAGAGGAAAATGTGCGGCAACTTTTAATAATAAAACCAGCACTAAATCTTTTTATGACCTTTTCCAGTAGATTTGGGCTTGCAGCACTTCGCTCCGCTTCATTCGCTATTTATTTTTTAACCATAGATGTATTTAGTCTGCCCTAAAGGTATCCTCTTTCTCTGTTCACTAATTTTCCTTGTTCACGAATCATGACAACGATACAAAAATGAACAGTAGTTGCACAGCTTCAAAGTTTCACCTTTTTTAGGCCTCCTTCCAGGTTGTACATCTCTTTCTCGGTAAAATAGTCTTTAAGTTTAGAAATAGCTTTTGTACTTCTTAATCCTGATGAACAATAAATCAAGAGATTGTTATGGGAATGTAATTCTTTATACCGATCCTGTAGTTCTGGAAGGGGAATATGTAATCCTCCGATGTGTCTGATAGCCCGCTCTTTCTCAGTGCGCACGTCCAATAGCGTATAGTTTTCCGGAGCAGAAATGTATTCCTGATAAGAAATCGATTCCAAAGTAGTAGTCCCGCATGAAGAATCGGTTTCTTCTAATTCTTTTACCACCACATCGGGATTTTTGGAGAATGGCAGGATCCGGGTTTGCATTTCAAGAGCATCAAAAAGGAGCAACTTTCCTGAAAGTACATTACCGATTCCCAAGATCATTTTTAGCACTTCGTTTGCCTGCAGGTTTCCAATGATTCCGGGTAAAATCCCCAGAACGCCGACTTCGCTACAGGAAGGCATTTCTTCAGCAGAACCAGGTTCCGGAAAGAGACATCTGTAAGTGGGGCCATTGAGGTAATTGAAAACCGAAACCTGACCATCAAATTTAAAAATAGAGCCAAATACCAAAGGCTTTCCTGCCAGGACTGCGGCATCGTTCGCCAGGTATTTGGTGGTGAAATTGTCACTTCCTTCTACAATGATATCGTAAGCAGGAAAAAGAACAGGTGCATTTTTTGCCGTCAGTCTTTCATTATAAGCTATAATCTCTATGGAAGAATTCATCTCCTGAAGCCGGTTTTTGGCAGCGATCACTTTTGGTTCCCCTATATTTTTTTCTGAAAAAAGGATTTGCCGCTGTAAATTGGAACTGTCTACCAGATCGTCATCTATAACCCCTATCCTTCCCACGCCAGCGGCAGCAAGGTATTGTAAAGCAGGACACGCAAGGCCGCCGGCGCCGATCACCAGGACCTTTGCCTGTTTAAGTTTTAGTTGTCCTGCTTCACCAATTTCTTTCAAAAGTATGTGCCGGAGATAGCGCTGTTTTTCTTTTTCTGTCAACATACTTTACCATCTTTTCTCCCAGTCCTTCCAGACAGGTTCTATTCCCGTTTCAGAAAGCATTTCCGCAATGACCTCCGTAGTCCTTTCGTCCGAAATTTCGAACTGCTTCAAAGATTCTGGCTCGACCACATAACCCCCGGGATTTGTTTTTGATTCGGCGCTCATCGAGGTGATTCCCAGATGAACTATATTATTTCGGAAGATCTCACTTTCGCGGGTAGAAATGGAAATTTCGACATCTTCATCCAATAATCTGTATGCACAAATAACCTGAAGCAGATCGGAATCTGTCATCTCCACTTTTGGTTCAAGTCCGCCGCTGAAAGGTCGTATTCGGGGAAATGAAATGGAATATTTCGTTTTCCAGTAGGTCCTTTGTAGATATTTGAGATGTAAAACAGTGAAAAAACTATCTGCCCTCCAATCTTCCAAACCGAATAATGCACCGATCCCGATCTTGTGGATACCTGCTCTTCCCAGTCGATCGGCGGTTTCCAACCGATAATCAAAATTTGACTTCTTTCCTTTCAGATGATGGATCTTGTAGGTTTCCCGGTGATAGGTTTCCTGATATACCAGCGTGGCATAAAGTCCGTTTTCAATGAGCTTTTCATACTCATCCTGATCCAATGGCTGAATTTCGATGGAAATATTCGAAAAATAAGGCCTCAGCAGTTTAAATGCATTGCACATATAATCAACCCCCACAATCTTGTTTGCCTCACCCGTCACCAGCAGAATATGATCATAACCTTTTGATTTCAAGTATTCGGCTTCTTTGATTATTTCGGCATCGCTCAAAGTTTTCCTGGGAATTTTATTCGTCATACTGAACCCACAATAGGTGCAAATATTCTGGCACTCGTTGCTCAGGTACATAGGAGCGTACATCTGCATCGTATTCCCAAACCGTTTTTTGGTGATCGTCTTGCTCTGTTGCGCCATTTGTTCGAGAAAAGGCTTTGCGGCAGGAGAAATAAGGGCTTTAAAATCTTCAAGGTCCCTTTTCCTGCTCTGCAGTGCAGAACGCACATCGGCTTCTGTTTTGGAGAAGATGCTTTGCAGCACCTCATTCCAGGAATATTTACTTAATGTATGTTTGAAACTACTCATAAAGAAATTGTGTTAACGGGCTACTTGCTTCGGCTTGTTGTCTTTGTGGTGCTAATTTCGCTGTATAGGCGATTCTTCCTGCTTCGACAGCGAGTTTAAAGGCTTTCGCTATTTCTACCGGATTGGGGGAAACTGCAATTGCGGTATTCACCAACACGGCATCGGCACCTATTTCCATCGCGTGAGCGGCGTGAGAAGGACTCCCGATTCCTGCATCTACAATGACCGGCACGTTGCTTTGTTCAATAATGATCTCCAGGAAATCCTGTGTTTTTAAGCCTTTGTTGCTGCCAATAGGAGCCCCCAAAGGCATCACACACTGCGCTCCCACCTCTTCGAGTCGCTTGCACAAAACCGGATCGGCGTGGATGTAGGGCATTACCACAAAGCCAAGTTTTACCAGTTCTTCGCAGGCTTTTAGAGTTTCTACAGGATCTGGAAGTAAATATTTGGGATCGGGATGTATTTCCACTTTCACCCAATTCGTGCCCAGTGCTTCCCTGGCCATTTGAGCAGCAAATACGGCTTCTTTGGCATTCCGAACTCCCGAGGTATTGGGGAGAAGGCTAATGTAGGGATCCTTTAAGGCAGAGATCATCTGATCATCATCATTGCCCGGTTCCACCCTTTTTAAAGCCACTGTCACCAGTTCACTTTCTGAAGCTAAAACCGCCTGCTGCATTACTTCTGAAGAGCTGAATTTTCCTGTTCCCATAAACAAACGGGAAGAAAAGGTTTTGTCTGCTATTTTTAATTGATCTGTTTTGCTCATAATTGTTTTTCTAAAAAATGTTGTTGGATTCCTTGAAAGATCATTTCGGGTTGCGGATGAACTGTGAGCCATCTGGAAATGGCCACCCCGTGCACTCCGCTTTCAGCCAGCGCCGGAATGTCGCTCGGGGTGATCCCGCCAATGGCGATCACCGGAACTGATTTTCCGCCGGCACTAAGGCTGCTTAACAGCTTCCGGTAACTTTTTGCTCCCAATACGGGGCTGGGGTTCTTTTTGGTCGTAGTAATGCGCAAGGGTCCGAGGCCAATATAATCTACCTGCTTTTCACATAGGCTTTCACAGTCCTCCAGCGTGTTTGCAGTTCCTCCAATAATCTTGTCTGGCCCCAGGAGTTTTCTGGCTTCCAATGGGCAGCTGTCTTGTTTTCCTAAATGAACGCCGTCGGCATTGACTTTTTTTGCCACCTCCGGAAAGTCATTGATGATCAATTTCACCTGAAATGCATCACAAATGTCCTTTGCTGCTTTTGCTGTTTCCAAAACTGTCTCAAAAGGTTCATTTTTGAGACGCAACTGGACCCAGTCTGCCCCGGCGGCACACATCCTGCGGATGTTTTCCAGGTGTTCTTCGGGCGTTTCTCCCTGTGATATGTAGTGTAAGTTTGAGATCATACGTTGTGGTATCCTAATAATGTTTTGTTTGATGCTAATACTTTTTCGATGTAATCTTTTGCTTTTCGGGAAGCTTCCGGAAGTGATTCACCCAAAGCCAAATTTGCTGCAAGTGCCGAAGACAAAACGCATCCGCTGCCGTGCTTTTCTGAACAGTCGGTTCGAACTGGCTTAAAAATCAGGGATTCTCCTTCTGTGGTAAACAGTGCGTCCAGGCCAATATCTTCCGGCCGGTGTCCTCCCTTTAGATACAAATTGGTTTTGCTGCTTATTTTCCTGATCGTTTCTTCCATATTTAATTCAGGATAAAACATTTTCATTTCATCAAAATTCGGGGTGACAAGGAATATTCTTTCCAGAACTGATTCCAGATTCTTCTGAAATTCCTGGGGCTCCTGAAATGAGAATCCGCTACTGGATTTTAGAACCGAATCCCAAATGATCTTAATGCTTTTGTTTTTCACAAGCAGTTTGTCAATCACTTTATTCAAAATCTGAAGATTCTCAAAAATTCCGATTTTCACCACTTCCATAGGAAAACTTTTCAGTAAAAGTTCCAGTTGCTGAAGAATGATGGCTTCAGAAGTCCAGTGACAGGCTTCAAACTTCATATCATTCTGGATCGTATTTGCAGTGTTTACCGCCAGTCCATAACATCCCAGGCTTTCAAAGGTCTTGACATCAGCCAGCAATCCGGCTCCGCCTGACGGGTCAAATCCCGCTATGCTTAAAACGAATGGCCTGTTATTGGTAAACATCTTTGTACTTCTTATAAATTTCAGTAAAAGCCTTATTCCTGTTTTCAGCGAACCACACGGCTCCCAGTACTGCTACTCCCGCATATCCCAATGCTTTGGCTTTTGGTATTTTATCGGCTTCAATTCCGCCTAAAGCGATTACTTTAACGGGTATGGTTTCCACATTAAAAGCCTGCCCCTCATATCTGCTTTTTGAAACAGAAGTAAACACCGGACTTAAAAATACATAGTCAAATGCCGAAGCTTCAGATTTCACTTTTTCGGGATCGTGAAATGAGGAACTCACCGTAAAACCGCCCGATTGGAACCGCGCGATATACTGAGCAAAATCTTTCAGACTGCTCCGTAAGCTTTCTTTTAAATGAATTCCTTTTACAGGAAAAACTTCAGCTAAATGATGATGTTGATGAAGTACCATTTTTTGAAGGTATTTTTCTTCAAATTGAGATAACCACCACTTCAGTTCTTCTTCCGTCATTCCCGGTTTACGAACGTGTAAGAGGAACAACCCATTCTCAGAAAAATGAATGAGCTGTTCCTTTTCAGCACTTTTATTTTCTTCCGAAGTGAAAAGAATCAGCATCTAATCTCCGTTTACAGGTAAACTTCGCTTCCTTTCGCTTTAAATTCTTCCGATTTCTTCTTCATTCCTTCTTCAATGGCTTCCTGTGTGTCCATTCCGTTTTCTTCGGCAAAATTCCGGACGTCCTGCGTAATTTTCATAGAGCAGAAATTAGGTCCGCACATAGAACAGAAATGGGCTACTTTGGCATTTTCAGAAGGTAATGTCTCATCGTGATAAGACCTCGCAGTATCAGGATCAAGCGCCAGATTAAACTGATCTTCCCATCTGAATTCGAATCGGGCTTTACTCAGGGCATCATCCCTGTGCTGTGCTCCGGGATGGCCTTTCGCCAAATCTGCAGCGTGGGCAGCGATCTTGTAGGTGATCACTCCTTCTTTTACGTCGTCCCTGTTAGGTAATCCCAGGTGTTCTTTTGGCGTCACATAGCATAGCATCGCACAGCCGAACCAACCGATCATAGCCGCACCAATCCCACTGGTGATGTGGTCGTAACCGGGAGCGATATCTGTGGTCAATGGTCCTAAAGTGTAAAAAGGTGCTTCCCCACATACCTCCAGTTGCTTATCCATATTTTCCTTGATCATATGCATTGGGATATGGCCGGGCCCTTCGATAATACACTGTACATCGTGTTTCCATGCGATTTTTGTAAGCTCACCCAGAGTTTCAAGTTCGGCGAATTGCGCGTAATCATTGGCATCGGCAATACTTCCGGGGCGTAACCCATCTCCCAGGGAGAAAGAAACATCATAAGCTTTCATGATCTCACAAATCTCTTCGAAATGCGTATAAAGGAAGCTTTCTTTGTGATGCGCCAAACACCATTTTGCCATAATAGAACCTCCCCGGGAAACCAGTCCTGTTACCCGTTTCGCTGTATGCGGAACATAAGCTAAACGCACGCCGGCATGAATGGTGAAATAGTCCACTCCCTGCTCGGCCTGCTCGATAAGCGTATCCCTGAAAATTTCCCAGGTAAGGTCTTCGGCTTTTCCGTTTACTTTTTCCAGGGCTTGGTAAATAGGCACGGTCCCAATGGGCACCGGAGAATTTCTAAGGATCCATTCACGGGTTTCGTGGATGTTTTTTCCAGTGGAAAGATCCATGATCGTATCTGCTCCCCAACGGCAGGCCCAGACTGCTTTTTCCACTTCTTCTTCGATCGAAGAGGACACGGCGGAATTTCCGATATTGGCGTTGATCTTCACCAGGAAATTACGGCCAATGATCATAGGTTCATTTTCGGGATGGTTGATGTTGGAAGGAATAATTGCTCTTCCGCGGGCGACCTCATCCCGTACAAATTCCGGGGTAATCACCTTTGGAATACTTGCACCAAAACTGTTACCGAGATGTTGTTCTGAGATTTGTTTTATCTCCTCCAGCTTTTGGTTTTCGCGAATGGCAATGTATTCCATTTCCGGAGTAATGATGCCTTTTCTGGCGTAGTGCATCTGGGTTACATTTTTTTCAGGTTTTGCTTTAAGGGGTTTTCTGTTCCTTTTGAAACGAAGTTCGTCCAGTTTTTCATTATTTTCCCTTTCGCGCCCGTATGCCGAAGAAAGCCCCGTTAGTTGCTCTACATCTTCCCGGCCGGCAATCCAGCTGTTACGGATAGGCCTCAACCCTTTTCGGAGATCCATCTCTACCGATGGATCTGTATATGGTCCGCTGGTGTCATAGACCAAAACAGGATCGTTTTTCTCTACTTTTCCGTTGAATTTATCCACCGTATCGCTGAGGGATATCTTTCGCATTGGAACTTTAATATCCGGATGAATTTTTCCGCTCACATAGATCTTTTCAGAGTTTGGAAAAGGTGCTCGGCTAATGGTTTGCTGCTTTGAAGTCTGGTCCTTTTTCATAATTACTTTTGTTTAGTGTTGGTATATTTTGACTTCCGGAAAATTCTTCCAAAGTACATTTATCCTCCCTGTGTGGCTCTGATAATGAGCACATTTTCACCTTCGGATAATTCACGCCGGTTCCAGTCGTTTTTAGAAACAATCTGATTATTGACGGCTACAGCGATCCCTTTTTCAGAAATTTTGAGCTGCGTTAACAGGTCCTGAAGATTGGATGGTAAAATAAAAGTGTGGGCGATATTGTTTACGTTTACAGTTATCATTTGTTTGATATTTTATAGCTGTAAACCAGAGGGGATTCCCTAAAGAAAAAGTAAATACAAACCAGGATTCTTCTAAAAAAGGATCATGGCAGAAAAATATGTAGATAATACTTTTCCCTTCGCGGGTATTAACCGGATCAGGTTCAAAGGGTTTTATCTCAGCCGATTTTTGACAATCAGCACCCCTAAAGTTTACGTTTTCAAATATAAAGGAATTTATCGGGAAATAAAAGTTTATGCTAGCCTCAATTCTTTTTTTATGCCACTTACGAGATTTCTCTATAGTGCGGGTCCTTCTGCTAAACTCAAACTCCATCGTTTTGGACAAGATGTTATTGATCCAATTGCTTTAATGTTATATTTATTTTCCACTGTAATATAGTCCTAAAATATTAATTGTAGATACTCATGGTGATGAAACTACTGTAAGTTGGATATTGAGTCACGCTTTATAACGCAATTGTAGATTCATCTCCTTTGATATATGCTTAAGCTTGCGACGATGGTGCACTGGCACCTAATGATGAAATTGACAAAATTGGTTTACCATTTGAAATTAACTTTTGAAATTTTAGTAATTCTACAATTAGGGCTGTTTATTTCAACCACGAGTATGTTCTCTTCTTCTGCACTTGCAGTCATATGAAAGAGTAACTTCATTAGTATTTGAATTACTTAGAATTATACCAATTGATGGAGATACAGTTTAAGAATAACTAGCATTCCCATATCTAAAGATTCTATAATTCCCAGAGCTACAAAGAGTTTTAGGTTTAGTGATATGGAGAGTTTCACAAATAACCGAATATTATAGATCATCCGGGTTTTATTGAGATTAAATTCGCTTTCTAACTAGTTAATCTTAATATCTGTATTTTATTTACTGGTAACACCAAATAAAAATCACTGTTCAAGTTCGAAAAAATTTTTCATAAGTAAAATTGCTCCTTTAGTAATATTTCCAGAACAGATAAAATTTGTTAAAGCGATCCAATTCAGGGATCAATGAATTCGCCATTCCGAATATGGCCTATTCTGCTTATAATTTGAATTCTTGTTCGATCCCTTAGACCTCTACCTTGAAGCATTGCAATACTGATGATTAAAAAATAAAAATCTACTAGGTGATTTTAAATTAGGTACAGTTAAGCAAAACGACATTTCCTTATATTCCACATAAATGTTCTTCTTAACATGTGACACCTCTTTGAAGCGATAATCCCATAAAAGATTAAACAACAAGTTCCTGTTAAGTTCACTTTGTCGGTAATTTATTTTTTTAAAATACCGCTTTTTTTAAAAAACTTCAATTATCTAAAATATTCGAAAAAATTTAGTACAAATGGAGATGACGAAAATATAAGAGTAATTATAGGATATCCCCCTATTTATAACCGATTACGTTAATCGCAGTGAATACTACTACAGGTAGTTATTAATCAATAATTAAGCAAAGACCATACGAACTTCATAAATTAAACGTCATTCATCGATAATTTGATTTTTTTTATTATATTTGTAAATAATATTATTAATTCTCCCCCTTTTCAACGATAAAAGTTTATTGTTGATGCCCCTGATTAAGTTATGTTGATTTTAATATTTAGCTATTGATATATAGTTTGCTAATTATAGTTAAAGGACTATTAGCACTAATTCCCCCCGATTCAATAGGTTTTTTAAGATAGTTTGTAGTTTACAAGAGAAAACCTTCTCAAAAGTCATTTTTATTTGAAAAGGATGCCGTTTTGATTGATCTAAAACATTTTTATCAGCGGAACTTATTAATTCTACAATTTTTTAAATAAGTAAATAATTCTATGTAACATAAATACAATTAAAATGATTAAAAAGTCTTCTCTCATATTGATCATTACATGGTTAATACTCTACAGTTCACAAATTTTTGCAATTCATTTTCCAGATGAATTCAGTAAAAACCCTAACGTAAACCCAAAAGCATTAAGTGTTAATCCGGGCGCAATACCATTTAACCAAAAGGTGCCGTTTATTAACATTTTCCCTTTTGATAATATAAGCGCAAGTATTACAGATGACGTACCAGAGGAAACTTTGGATATAGTTCCAATCCCTATTTGTGTAGGATCTGTAAGTAATTTATCAAACTTAACAGATTCTGACATTGCTAATTTCACTGAAATTAGTATGACGGGCACAGATTGTTTGGCAGAATTGAGTGTTATTGACGATAACGATACTTATAATGCAGGTACTTATGCCGGGTTTAGAGTAGGCACGGCTGGCTTATTGCAAGCGTCCCCTGGAGCAGCAGTAACAATAAGAACCTATAATAATGGCACTTTACAGGAAACATATAATGCCGTTACCTCTTCTCTTGGAGTAGACACCAGTTTAATTTCAGAAGATGGTACGGTATATCTTGGCTTTATTACAACGTCTAACTTTGATGAAATTAGAATCGAGTACGATGCACTATTAGGGGTGCTCTTTAGTGCTCAAGTATATAATGCAGTAATAGAAGAATTTGTGGCTGGTCCAGAATTAGTTTGTAATGAGAAGACAATGCTAAATAATCCAGATTATCCACTTGTAATCAATGGAGATAATACAGGTATTGCCGGTCTATTATGCGCTGCTTGTTCAGTTACAAATACAGAAAATTTAATTACAACTAATGATGCAGATTTTGCAACAATTAATTTTACAGTTGGTGTGGCAACAACAGGTTCGGTATCTGTTGAAGATATTATAAGCACGTATACATCAGGCAGTTTCGCAGGTTATGAAATTGCTAATACAGCTATTTTAGATGTTGATTTATTGGATAATCTAACAATAACCACTTATTTGGATGGTGCACAACAGGAGCAAAAAAGCGGAACTACTGGTTTGGTTTCGGCCACCCTCAACTTACTTCCAGGGGATGGAAAGCGCACGGTTGGTTTTATAACATCATTGGATTTTGACCAAGTACAATTAACATTGGCAAATCTTGTATCTGCCGATTTAGGACCGACCAAGGTATATGGGTTAGTAGTAGAAAGATACTGCCAAGTGGATTTAACCTGTGATTCAACCTTGATCTTAAACAATGGAGCTTCTGGATTTCCAGTGATCATTAACGAATTCGAAACAGGTATTGGTGGTCTTTTATGTGCTCTGTGTGATGTGGTAAACAGCCAAAATGTCATCACACCAAGTACGGCCGATTATGGTGAAATTCAAATTACGGCAGGCGTTAGCGCTACCGGTACTATCGCAGTATTGGATGTATTGGACACTTTCCCTATAGGTAGTGTGGCTGGTTTTGCTATTGAAATAGAGGACCCTTTATTAGGAATAGATTTAAATTTAATAAACAATAGTATACAAATTTGCACCTATTTGGACGGTGTACAGCAGGAATGCAACAATAGCAGTAGTTTACTAAATTTGTCAGCCCCTCTCCTTGATATTTTTGGAAATACAGCTGGGCGATTTAATGTAGGGTTTCAGACTACTAAAGAATACAATGAAATCCGAATTACAGTTGCTGATTTGGGATTATCAGTATCACTATCAACAGCGGTTAGGGTATATAGCGCCTTTGTAGATACGAGCACCGCAGATGGTACCGGGGCAAATGGATTACTATGTACATGTTTAGATCCAGGAACAGCAGGAACTTTAACTATTTGTGAAGGAGAGACTGTAACTGACACAGAATTATTTACTTCTCTAGGCGGAACTCCGGAAGCAGGCGGTGTATGGACACCAACTTTAGCAGGAGCAGGAACTTATACTTATACACATGCAGCCGTTGGCGAATGTCCAGCAGTAAGTGCAGATGTAGTCGTAGACGAGC